>ENA-OSEO01000176-OSEO01000176.1-sediment-metagenome-genome-assembly--contig:-NODE-176-length-180777-cov-7.005722_pt1 | contig 180777 bp, 161 predicted proteins | sample MGYA00237883_ERZ534232 | MGnify/ENA metagenome assembly ERZ534232
TAAATTCTAAAAAAGGTAAGGAAAAAGGACTTTCATTATTTGGGCATGTTATTCGAAGAATATCATGTGCGTTTTTTCTCTGCTTTTTTAGTTGTTTTTTTCTATTTCCTGCTGTTTTTTCTATTTTTTCTGCTCTTCTCCCCATTTTTTCCTTTTTTCTCCTCTTTTTCTCCTTTATTCTGTTTTTTCTGCTCTTTTTCCCATTTTTTCCTTTTTTCTCCTCTTTTTCTCCTTTATTCGGTTTTTTCTGCTCTTTTTCTTCTTTTTTCTCCTGTTTTGTTCTATCTTGAGATGTGTGCGGTTCTCAACTCAACTTATTTAAGGGAACGTCTCCAATATTATTGTGGAAGTAGATGATATTGTAAAGAAAGTGCTCAAAAAGCAGGCTTTCAATGAAGGAGCCGTAAGAAGAAGTAGAGTCAGGATAAAAAAGGAGAAGAGTTAGGAGAAGATTTTCATGCCGATAATAAACACCGCTCAGGGAGTTGGAGGCATCCTGAATAGTTTCAAGGGTCTCATGGACGGAGTAGAAAAGATTACATTTGTTGGAACTCCGGGGTTCTGCACCCCCTTTGCCGAACTTCTGGGTTTTGTGGTAAGGGACAAAAAACTTGCTTTTATCCCCAATCTGGATTTTGAAAAAGCCAGGTCGATGTCCATGGCCCCCGAGGGGATGCAGCTTGGAGAACCCGTAGACGCCCACGCTGATGCGGTTGTCCTGCTCGGCGGACTTGCGATGCCAAAGATAGGCACCGGGCCTGAAAAAGCTAAAGACATCGCAGGAAAGGTTCTCGAAGGTTCGGCTAAAAGAAAAATTATCGGAGTCTGTTTCCAGTCAATGTTTATGCAGCAAAAATGGGACGAGGTCATCAGCTTTGACTATATAATTAATGCCGACCTGGTTGTTGAAGTGCTTCAAACCTGAAGTTTTCCCATTCACTTTTTCACTCTTTTTTATCGAAGCCAGATCTTTCTGATTTTCAGGTCCTCTAACCAGGCGATTACGAACTTCTTAAATACTTTCATACTCATAAAAAAATAACTCTCTACACCTTTAAGAGCACAGAGAACTGTCCTTTTCAGCTAAAGTTATCTTATGTATGTGATGAGGTCGGGCTTCCTGTTCGGGATATTGACAACTGCAGCTTTCTTATACCCGATCACAGCCGAAGAGTAAGGCCTGTAGCCCTCAAGTATTTTCAGTTCTTTTCGCAATTCTGATCCCTGTGGTGAATAAAATGCTAACAGGACAAAGAAAATCCAGCACGACCCCAGCCCGATAGACTCTGCGGCAAGCAGTATATTCTGAGTAGCAGCGGCGCAGTCCGCTTCTAGAGGTATTGGGGAATACTCATTGCCAGAAACTATGATCAGTGTCGGTGCACCGTACAGACAATTGAACTTCTCATTATTCCCCAGTTCCCTTAAATGTTCCATATCCATTTGCCTGGCGGCTTCTTTAGCTGTAAGATTCAGCCTGTCCAGCAGTTCGCTGTTTTGGACTACTGTAAAATGCCACGCCTGGTCCCCGGCGTTAGGCGCATACAGCCCGGCTTCCAGTACTGCCTGTAACTCTTCTTCCCTTATCTGTTCATCTCTAAAACTTCTGATACTCCTGCGCTGTTTTATGATTTTTAAAGTCTCATTGGTAATCATCAAATAATTTCTCCTGTAGTTTTGATTCATAACAAAAGTATGTACCTTACTCTGTAAGTGCCACAAAGTTTTCTAAGCTTGTTTTTTCTTTAATCTCTAAGGCCCCTCTTAAAAAATAGTTGTTTACACAATGACGCTAAAAATTAGCGTATGTATACATTTAGATGTGCAAATCAGGTTCGAACTTACTTTCGTCATCCGGTGCTAACAGGTAAACTGCACCTGCAATCAAAAGGGCAGGAGAAGATAGAAACCGTAAAAACATACTTAAAATAGTTATTAAGATTTTAAAATTTCCAGTGGACTCAGCCCACCCCCCGGTAGCTGGCAAAAGGGGAATCATAGCATCGGTCGTATTTGTAAGAGTAGGGTCAAGATAATAATAAACGTTAAGCGGAACTCCAAATGTCAATTCAATTATTAAAATAAATAATTCCGATGCAATGAAACTCAAAATAGCAAGTTTAGTTTTAGACACATGAAAAATATTTGCACCATAAGGTATAAAAGTTTCCAGTGTTTGGGTAATCATTAAAAAAAATACACTGTTTGGTGATTTTACAGGCACCTCTTCTTCATCCCATACCTTTTAATAGCCCCACTGCCGTAATTATGCAGAATTACATACTGTAAATTCATATTCAGGTGACTTTTCCAATGTATTCTGACCGCATAAACGCATTACCACCATACCTTTTTGCAGCGATTGACGAAGCTAAGGACGAAATGATTGCAAAGGGAGTGGACGTGATCGACCTTGGCGTGGGAGACCCTGACCTTCCGACCCACCCGCACATTGTTGAAGCCATGCGCGAGGCTGTTTGCGACCCCAGGACGCACCAGTACCCATCTTATGCCGGAATGCCGGAGTTTCGGAAGGCTGCGGCTGAATGGTGTAAGAAATATAAGGGAATTGAACTTGACCCTGCAACCGAAGTCCTTTCCCTTATAGGGTCAAAGGAAGCTGTTGCCCATATTCCGCTCGCCTTTGTCAACCCGGGAGATGTCGTACTCTATACCGAGCCCGGGTATCCTGTCTACAAGATCGGCACTCTTTTTGCGGGAGGAGAGCCGTATCCACTGCCGCTGAAGGCTGAAAACGACTTCCTGCCTGACCTGGACTCAATCCCGGCAGATGTCCTGAAAAGGGCGAAGCTCTTCTTCTTCAACTACCCTAATAACCCGACTGCAGCAACCGCGGACATGAAGTTCTTTGAAAAGGTTGTTGAGTTCTGCAAGAAAAACGACATCATTGCAGTGCACGACAACGCCTACTGCCAGATGGTCTACGACGGGTACGAGGCACCTTCCTTCCTTGCAGCAAAAGGGGCAATGGACATAGGGATGGAACTTTACTCCCACTCCAAGACCTACAACATGACTGGCTGGAGGCTCGGGTTCGCCGTAGGAAACAAAGCCCTCATAAAGGGACTCGGAAAGGTAAAGTCCAACGTGGACTCCGGTGTCTTTGATGCAATCCAGATCGCAGGCATTGCAGCCCTCTCCTCTTCCCAGGCCTGCGTTGACGATGCTAACAAAATCTACGAAGAAAGGCGCAATGCCCTTATCGAAGGGCTCAAAGCCATGGGTCTTGAAGTAAAACCACCAAAAGCAACCTTCTACGTCTGGGCCCCTGTCCCGAAAGGTTTCACCTCAATCGGGTTTGCAAAACTTCTCCTCGAGGAAGCCGGAATCGTCGCAACCCCCGGAGTCGGCTTCGGAGACGCTGGCGAAGGCTACATCAGGTTTGCCCTTACCAAGCCGGTCGAGAGGATCAAAGAAGCTGTAGAAAGGATGAAGAAACTGCAGTTCTAAGCAATCCGGAAAAATCCTGAAACCGGACCCAAAGTAACTCAAAACAGTCAAAACAGGCGGCATACTTGAAAAAACCGCCAAAAATCTTTTTTTAGATCCGAATTTCTATCAGAGTTTCTGTATTATACTGTTTCTGATCTCTTTCTTCTTTCCCTATCCTTTTTCATCCCCCTGCAACCGGAGGTACCAGGACCATCACGTCTCCATCCTTCAGTTTTGTCTCGAGCTCTTCGAGAAAGTCGGCGTTCCTCCCGTTAACCAGGAACCGTACTTTTGGAATCCCGCCTGCTGTTGTGCCTGTTGTGGCTTCTTTGAACTCCGGCCCGTAGAGGGCTTGAAGGGCCTGCAGGGCAGCTCCGACAGTGTCGCCGGGACGGATCTCAAGTTCGATTTCGGGTTTGCCGGTAATTTCACGGATAGTTGCAAGGAACTTTACATGGATTTTCAAGCCTATCTCTCCGGAAAAAGGAATGAAACGATTTGAAAGGAAATAATAAAAAAGTGAAAAGGAGGGGCTCAGGCAATCCCGAGTTCCTTCAGCTTCTCTTTTGTTGGCTTTCCGTCAACCCAGCTCCGGATGGCATAATACTCATCGATCATTTCCGGGACGTGGGAGATCTGGCCTTTGGAGGGGCCTGCCGGGACCGGCTCTTCGGTGAGGCGCTTTGGAAGGACATCCTCTTTCCGGTCAAACCCGTACATGTTGTTCATCAACCGTTCGAGGTTTGTGACCCTTTCCCCGAGTTTCAGGAGCTTGTCGGCGTCAAGGTCAAAACCCGTAATCGCTGCCAGCATCCCCGCATATTCAGGAAGGCCCAGGGCAAACGAGGTAAAGAGGCAGACAACAGAGGAGTTGATGACTGATGTCAGGTCCTGCAGGATGATGGTCCATTTGGGCTTGTCCTCAACTGCGTAGGGGTCAAGTTTTAGGGGAAGCCCCAGGATTTCGGGAGAGATCATGTAGCCGTAGACATGGTCTCCACCGCGGTTTGCGGTCGCGTAGTTCAGGCCTATCCCCTGGATGGCTCTGGGGTCGTAGGCTGGAAGCTCCATACCCTTGACAGCAATGGAGAGTTCAGGAGCCCCGTATTTTTCTGCAAGCTTTTTCGAACCCAGGGCAAGGTCAGCCCCTATCCCTGCTCGGTAGGCAGTCCTCCAGATGGCTTCAATCATTGAGCTGGGGTCCCCGAAGCGCAGGTTCATGCCGTGGAGCTTTTCTTCCGGGATCCTGCCCTTTTCCACAAGTTCCATAGCACAGGCAATAGTATCTCCCATGGTGATGGTGTCAAGCCCCAGCTCATCGCAGAGGTGGTTTGCCTTAATAAGAGCGTCCAGCTCTTTTATTCCGCAGTTGGAGCCGAAGGCAAAGATGGTCTCATACTCCGGCCCCTCGGTATTCCGGATACTAAAAGGTCCGTCCGGCACATCGGACTTCCGCCCGCAGACAATCGGACAGCCCCAGCATCCGTATTTCCCTGTCAGGTATTTTTTAACAAGAGTCTCTCCACTCTGTTCGTCAGCTTCAGGGAAGTAAGCTTCCTGGAAGTTCCGGGTTGGGTAGGCCCCGCTTTCGTTGATGATATTTACAAGGACTGCGGTCCCGTAGTTGTGAAGCCCTCCATCGGGAGCTGTAACCGGGTTTTCCTTTATCTTTTTCATGGCTTCCGCAACCCTCTCTTTCAGGAGTTCGGGGTTTGCAGGTTCAACCCTCTGGCTCCCGGAAACAACGATTGCCTTCAATTTCTTGCTCCCCATGACAGCCCCGAGCCCGGTCCTCCCTGCAGTCCGGTACTTGTCGTTCATAATTCCTGAAAAGGGGACCAGGTTTTCTCCCGCAGGCCCGATACAGGCAACAGAGGTCTTCTTCGGGTTTCCGGTCTTTTCGGTCAGCTCATCCGTGACCGCATGGACTGTCATGCTCCAGAGTTCTGGAGCCGCCACAAGCTCGGCTTTTCCGTCCACGATGCTCAGGTAGACAGGCTCTTTCGAAATTCCCCGGACAACGACTGCATCATATCCTGCAAACTTCAGGTAGGGGCCCCACTTTCCTCCCGAATTCCCGCTCCCTACTGTCCCTGTCTGCGGGGATTTGCTGCAGACAACATGGTAGCGTCCGCTCGTGGGGACTTTTTCCCCGGTAGCCGGCCCGGTTGCAAACACAAGCAGGTTATCAGGGTCAAAGGGCTGCATGTCCGCTCTGAACTCATCGTATACGAGTTTCAGGCCGAGCCCCTTGCCTCCGAGGTACATCTTTGCCATTTCTTCGTCAAGCGGTAAGTCTTTAAGCTCGCCGCTGTCAAGGTCAACTTCCAGGATCTTTCCGGTATAACCACCTAACATAGATAATCTTCTCCAGAGGTATATTTTAAATTTCCAAACAAATCCATCTTCCAGTTTCCGGCAATATCTCCTTACTCTCCAGCTCCAGAAAAAAATTCAAATGAGAGCCTGCCGAATAAATGTCAGACCGCTAATTTTAACGTGATATGAATTTGAATTTATATTTAATTATGAAGAAGTTCCTTTATAAAAGTATTTACATAAAAAAACTTTATTGCAAAATACCTTCTGTTAATTAATTCCCGAGTCTCATATAATTGATAGAGGTAGAAAGTTAATAAATGAATATAAACCGGTTATACATTAATTCTTATATTGAATTCGGTACCTATATTCCTTTTTAGCTTGATTTCACCATCTAACTGATCTACCAGAATGTTTACAAGTTGCAGACCAAGTGTATCTGAATTTTCTAAATCAATTTTTTCGGGAACGCCAACTCCGTCATCTGAAACAATCAGAGTATATACAGTGCCTTTTCCAGTAAATTCTTCTTCATCGTTACTCAGTTCATTTCCAGCTTCTTCTTTGAATAGTTTAATTTGAATTTCCCCTTTATCCCTGCCCGAAAATGCATGTTTTAACGAATTGGAAACAAGCTCGTTAACAATTATCCCTAACGGGACTGCAGTATCCATGTCAAAGAAGATGTTTTCTTCAAGATCCATTTTTAAGCTGATATCGGCATTTCCAAGACTGTATGTCTGGAAAAGGTTCTCAACGAGCTTCTCAAGGTACGGTGAAAAATTCAGGGTGTCTGCCCCTCTGCCTTCGTGTAGCTCTTCATGAATAAGGGCAATAGACATTATTCTGTTCTGGCTTTCCCTGAAAGCGTTGAGAACATCGGAGTCTTCGATACATTTCCTGTTGCTAAAACTTTCAGCCTGAAGATCTATGAGTGAAGAAATAACCTGCAGGTTATTCTTAATCCTGTGATGAATTTCCTTCTTACGGGCAATCTCGACATTTGCCAGAGCTTTTTCTGCCTCTTTTCTCTCCGTAATATCTTTTACTACTCCTACAACCCTGTAGGAGTGACCTTTTTCATTTAGAAGGTAAGTTCCAACAACGCTAACATAAATATAGTAGCCATTTTTCCTTCGAAAACGGTATTCTTCCTGGAACTTTTTCCCCTTTTTCCTGGATTCCTTGATCGTTTTTTCTACACGTTCCCTGTCTTTGGGATGAATGCGTTCAACCCACATCGAAAAATCAAAATTTTGGAATTCTTCGGGGCCATATCCCGTAATTTCTTCAATAGCACCTGCCCAGCTGATTTTGTCTTCCTTGAAATAAAAATCGTATATGAGCTGGCCTGTCTGCTCTGTGATAAGCCTGTACCGTTCCTCACTTTTCCGAATTTCTTCTTTTTCTTTTTTGATTCCAGTTATATCTCTGGAAATACCTGAGATAGCTACAAGCTTGTTATATGTGTTAAAAACCGGAGAAAGAGTTATTGATACATTTATTATTGTGCCATCCTTTTTTAACCGTGAAGTTTCATAGTGCTGGATCTTTTTTCCCTGTTTAATCTTTTCAGAAAACTGCTTGGTTTCCCCTCTGATATTATCCGGTTCAAGTATTGATACGTCTTTTCCCAGAATTTCTTCGGCCGAATAACCATAAACCTGCTCTGCCGCCTTATTCCAGCTGGTAATAATACCGTCAAGAGACTCGGTTACAATAGCATCGTTCGATGATTCCACAGCATTCGCCAGTGTCTGAATTTTCTCTTCTGCCCTTTTACGCTCAGTAATGTCCTGAACTATTCCCTTCACTCGAACAGGAACATTCTTTTCATCAAAAATGACTTCGCTCTGCGCATGGACTGTGCGTTCTTCTCCACTGGCTGTGATAATCCGATTATCAATGCTGTACGGCTCTCCCTTTAAAGTTTTTTTAATGATGTTATCCACATAGTCTCGATCTTCGGGGTGCATGTAACTTAAATGCTCATTGTAAGGTAGTACTGATTCTTGAGGATTGAGCCCAAAAATACGATACATTTCCTCAGACAAGTATGCTTTATCAGTTACAATATCCCACTCCCAGTTTCCGATATGGGCCATCCTTTGAGCTTCAGCAAGACTTCTTTCACTTTCTTTCAACGAGTTGTAAGCCTTCTCAAGCTGGCTTGTTCGCTCTTCAACCAGCTCTTCTAAATTTTCATGTGCTTTTTTTAGGGCTTCTTCTGCTTTTTTGCTTTCGGTAATATCACGGATGATACCTCCAAGGAAAAGGGGCCTGCCATTTTGATCCCTGGTGACCGTAAAGTGATCGGAGAACCAGCGGTATTTTCCGTCCTTATGTTTGAACCGGTACTCCAGGGTTCCGAAGCCATTATCGAATGCCTGGACCAATCCTGCGGTAACGAGGAGGCGGTCATCGGGATGAATGAGACCAAGAGTTTCATTAATGCCCATCGCGATCATCTCCTGAGCGGACAAGCCGGTAATCTTCTCTACAACCGGGCTCATGTAATCGTAACCGTCGGCCTGAAGGTTTCGCCGGTAAGCCACGTCGAGTGAATTTTCAAGGACCGAACGGAACCGTTCCTCACTCTCTCGCAGTGCGTTCACCAGGACCTCACGTTCTGTCAGCGACTGAGCCAGCTTGATATTTTTGTAGCCTAGCTGCGAGATCATGTGGGCAAATTTCATGAAAAAGGACATGACCGTGTCCACATACTCCCTGCTCAGCCGTGGAACTTTTTCAAGCGCTGCTACGTATTCTTCCTCGTTGAAACCGTATTTCCTGGCCTGAGCCCTGAAAAACTCATAGTCCAGAGGCTCATCCTCAAAAAAGAACTGTCCGGAGAAGATATTGCCTACATGCTGCCCTCCAACCACGATGGGCGTCGCTACGTCCCACATATTATTCTTACACTTATACAGCTTAAACTCTCCAAGGGCAACGCCTGCGGATAGCTTTGTGTCGCTTTCTATGCAGTGCTTGCAGGTTTCAGGGTGAACTCTATGGAATCTGGTGCAGATATCCGACCATCCAACCCATACAAGAACATTGCCTTTGAGATCGACAATTCCTATGGTAACGTGTGCAAACTTATAGAAATCATTCATCAGGGACTGGACCGCTCGGGTATCAATAATCTCGGCAAGCTCCGGGTCTGCCATCTCCCGGACAGGCGAGAGAATGTTCTCCAGCCTCGTGTTTATGTGCTGTTCAGTCCGGTTCCGCGCTTTCTCTGCCCGCTTATCTCCAATAAAATCAATACCAGACTTCCTTAACTTTTCGTTCATTCAAGATCCCCAATTATTTAACATGACTTTGAAACGCTGTATCTGATCGTGTGTTAGTAACTGTGTTAGTAACTATTTGAGGCTATAATTTTGGGTTACGGGAATTCTTCAAACCCTGACAAATTAAGCAGAATATATCATTGATATTTTTTAAAAATAGAATTGACCTGCCCGGCAATTTAATATCAATGTATAAATAATATCAATTATATTTTTATGTTGCCATCGGGAGTTGTTGCGCAATTCAAGCCGCAAAGCTATTTTTCTACGATGCCTGATAAAAATAAATTCTGTAAACATAAAAAGCTTCTGAAAAGCTTCACCTGTATTCACGCTTTTGTGATATACTCATGCCTGACCTTGGCTCGCGTAATTTTCGGCACTTTTCCCCACATTCCTATGTATTCCCCCTGAATCACAAGTGCCCCTTTTATCCCCGGCACATCTTTTACAACTTTGAATGAAGCCTCAACAGCCTCCTTTCCTATCCCGACTTCGTTCCCAAGTGCCGTTGCAGCCGCATCCGCAAGGGAAACGTCATCCGAAAAAATCGCCGCTGCATCAGCCATCCCAAAACTGATAGAAGGTCCCACTGTCCCTGCCGAGGTGCAGACCCCTGTAATCGAGTCACGGGGCTCGAAAATTAAGCCCAGGTTTTTTATCGGAGACTGCCCCGCATAAATCCCGACAACGACTGGCCGGTCATTGATAAGTGCAATATCTCCCCCGTTATCGACAATAGCATACTTTGCCCCGGCTTTCACCATTGCTTCCACGGCAAGGGCAGAAATTGTGCCCGCAACCGCACTCATGGGCCCGATTCCCATAGTATTTCCGGCTTTTACCATCCTCCGGACCACTTCAGGGGCGCTTTTCGGACATTCGTAGGGTTCAAGGGTAAGCTGAAAATAAGGGTCTGAAAGGATGTAGGTCTCAAGGGTTGCCCTGTTGACTCTGATGGCTTCTTTTGCAGCTTCTATATGGACAGATTCGTCAGCTGCAATCGTGACAATGGTTTCCCTTAACTGGAAGTGTTCTTTGATCGGGGTTCTGGCAGGTTCTTTAGCTGTTTCTCGCGTAGGTTCTGGCATGCTGATTCACTTAGGATTTATTGCTTAAAAAAGAAATGCTTTTCTGAGCCGACTTCCGGGCACCGAAGCGGGATATGAAAACCGATGGTTCAATGAAAACCTGAATTTAATGACAAAGGGGGTTCCCGATTAACCTGTCGAACTATCCATGTCCGAGGAAATTTCTCAGCATTTCTTTCACTGCGCCGCGTGGGGCTTTGGCAGGTCTGCCAGCAAGATAAAAAGCAACTTGTAAGCCATTACCGCAATTAAGAGATAAAGTATATTGAAGAAATGTCCCCGAAACCGGGAGGACACTTTCCTTAACATCGAAAACCGGTTTTCAACTCACAGGAAAAAAATCAGCGCTTCCGTCAGCTTATCTGACGGCCCTGCAAAAAAGCAGAAAAAGCAAAAGAAGCACATAGTTATATTTTTCTTTTGTCACTTTTACATGTTAGTTTCTTACAGGCAGCACCAGTTGTTTTTATTTGCTGCCTTTTCTGATCCCGGTAATATCGCGCATGATACCTTCGCTGAAGAGGGGCCTGCCATCTTGATCCCTGACGATCGTAAAGTGATCGGCAAACCAGCGGTATTTGCCGTCATTATGTTTGAACCGGTACTCCAGGGTCCCGAAGCCAATATCGATTGCATGGGCGAATCCTGCAGTAACGAGGGGATGGTCGTCGGGATGAATGAGATCAGAAGACTTACTCATGCTGCCCATCGCGATCATCTCCCGGGCAGAGTAACCAGCAATCTTCTCTATCACCGGGCTCATGAAATCGAGGCTGTCGGTCTGAAGGTTCCGCCGGTACGACACGTCAAGTGAGTTTTCCACTGCCCGCTTATCTCCAATAATATGAGTATCAGAATTCCTTAACTTTTCGTTCATTCAATATCCCCAATTATTAAATATGACTTTGAATGGATGTATTTGATTGCGCGTGTTAGTATCTTTTCAATGCTATGTTAATTTTTCTACACAGTAGTGCCCCAATTCAAGCTCCAAAGCTATTTTTTACTACGATGCTCATAAACAGCCTCCTTTCATATCCCAACCTCATTCCCAGGTACCGTTACCGCTGCATTCGCCATCCTGAAACTGATTGAAGGTCCGCCCCGTCCCTGCTGAGGTGCAAACCCCTTTAATAGAGTCAAGGGACTCGAAAATTACCCTGGATTTTTATCGGAAACTGTCCCGCATAAATCCGACCACCACTGGCCGGTCATTGATAAGTGCATAAAACGACACTATAAAGCGAATAAGTTTGTCCGAATCAGGTAAATCTATAATTTAGTCCTCTTGAGCGAAGCGAAGCGTAGCGAAAAGGACCTCGTGCTCCCGAAGCGAAACTCGGGAAGCGAAACTCGGGAAGCGAAACTCATGATGTTCTTTGTAGCGGTGGACGACCTTTATCAAAAAACGGAATCAAAAAAAGAAAGGTAAAAGGGAAAATGATTTTTCCCCTCTCTATATAAGTGGCTCAGATTTTTTGTCCTGCTTACCTCTTTTTCAACAGGCACAGTACTGAAAGAATTCCAATTGCTGTAAAGACAGGCCCGAATCCCGGGCTTTTCTTTGTTTCTTCGGAGGTCGCATCCGGAACTTCGTCCCCGGTTATTTGCTGTGCATCTGTTTCAGACCCTGTTGCTGCCGGCGTTATCATAATGACAGCTTTCTTTTCTCCTGTAATCGAATAGCAGGAAAAACCAGGAGTTTCGGCCCTGAAATAGAAGAATTCGTCGTCTTCCCCGGTTTTTTCTGTCGGGAGCGGGGTCCAGGCGTTGTCATGGAAGCGGTTCAGGGTGAGGCTTTCTTCATCGATATTGTTTTCCTCCATCCAGCTGCGGGGGACCTTAAAGTTAATCACGGCGCTCTCAAAAGTGCCTGATTCCCCGAAGGCCTGGCTTCCGATAACGATATTCATATACTGGTAGACCTCGCCTTCCGGGCTTTCGAGAACCGTCTCTGGCAGGCCTTTCAGGACTTCAACTTTCCCGGTTACGGTCCCTGCACTGGTCCCTGAAACAAAGCTGATTCCCGTAACACTGCACCCGGGTTCGCTGAAGGTAAACTCCGCTTGCTGGCCTGCAAGAACCTGCTGCCTGGAAACGCTTGATGTCAGGACGCCTGGAGAAGATACTACAGAAACCCCACCAGTATGAGATGACCGGCTCTTACTACTCTGTCCGCTATCGGTCTGGTCGCCTCCATCAGTATCGTTTTCTTCGGAACTTTCGTTTTGTCTGCAGATGGGCAGATAATCCTTACTTCCGGTCATAGAGTTGATAATGTAAGGGGTATCACCTATCCCGTTGCCGTCAGAGTCTGAGCCCGTATAATCGCTCCAGTAGTTTCCTGCAGTTGTGTTCCAGGTATTATGGCCTGTGTCCTTAACGTTCTTTATATTGTCGAAAGAATTGCCGTATATGGTGTTATTTTCAGCGGCGGTGAGCCAGATCCCGAGTTCCGAGTTATTTGAAACCGTGTTGGAAAACAGGACATTATCCGCAGTTGAAGTTTCCCCTGTCCAGCCCTGAAGAGTAATACCGCGGGTATTTTCCGAGGCTGTGTTTCCTGAGAGCATGTTGTGCTGGCTTATGGTCAGGTCAAATCCGCTTTCACTGTTCGAATTTGCAGTGTTTGCTGTCAGGGTGTTGTAATTCGAATCAAGCAGATAAAGTCCGAGTTCATTGCCGGAAGCAATATTTTCTACGAAAGTGTTGTTATCGGAGTAAGCTGCATGAATTCCTGCATAACTCCCTGAGGCATTATTGCCGTTTATGGTATTATTCCGTGATTCGGAAAGATAGATCCCGCATCCAGAATTTCCGGGAAGGGTGTTATTTGACAGTGAGTTTCCTGAAGAGGCTGTCAGGTAAATTCCATATGAATTGTCCGAAATTTCGTTGTCCTTTATTGTACTGTTTCCGGAGTCATCGAGGTAAACTCCATAGTGGTTGCCTGAGAGCGTATTGTTCTCGATTACCACTTCTTCCGTCCCGTAAAGGTAGATTCCAAACATTTCGTCCTGAAATACCAGGTCCCGGACCGTTACGTTCAGGCAGTTGAGTAAATAAACAGAACCTGCATCCGACCCTGCATCATACTCTGCATCCAGAATATGGTCGGAGACTCCGGAAAGGATGTACAGGGGCTTTCCATCAAGCAGGTTGCCTGACTCTATCTCAGGCACATTTTGCGCAGCACAGTTTCCTTCAATTCCAAAGTTGTACCTGTTCCCGTCCATTTTATTGCTGGAGAGCGATTTCCATTCCGATTCTACAATGTAAATCCCGTAGGAATTTGAACCCGCGGAATTGCCAGTGAAATTCAGGCCAGAAGAATCGCTAATGTAGAATCCGTAGCCGTTATCCGACGAGCTGGTGTTCTCAACATGGGAATCCACAGTATTGTAGAGGTAAAGCCCGTAGTAATTGCCGGAGAGGTTCAGGTCCCGGACTGTTATGTTCTGGCAGTCAATACAATATACTGTCCCGGCATCCGATCTTGAATCAAGGACAAGGCCGCTTTCTTTTACAAGATAATGGATAGGCTTTCCGTTCACGGTATTGCTTTCGTCAATGTCCTGTTCGGTCGAAGCTTTTGGAAATGCAAAATTGTAAGAGTTGTTTTCCATCCTGTTGTTTCTCAGGGTAGTTCCCCTCGCCCTGTACAGATAGATTCCATAACCATTGGATTCGGCCCTGTTACTGTCCAGGGTACAATTCTCCGAATCAACCATGTAAAGCCCGCAGTAATTAGCCGAAAGCACGTTTTCGCTTATGTTGCAGTCTTTCACTGCATAGAGCCAGATCCCGGCGGTGGCGTAGGCAGACGAAGAAACAGGCTCGGACCCTCCACTCACGGAAAAACCCGAAATGTTAACTCCGTCTGCCGTTACGTAGAACACGGAATCTTTCGGGTTTGCAGCTCTTACTTCCGTGTACTCGGGCCCGGACTCGGAAAGGACTGTAACAGCCCTGTCAACATCCACGTTTTCCGTGTATGTACCGTTGCGGACAATGATTGTGGCGTCGGGGGCAGCAGCGTCAACTGCAGCCTGGATGGAAGTAAAGTCTGCAGGCCCGTCGTCGTCCACATAGAGCAGGGAAGAGCCTGTTACGCTGATCCATTCCGTTTTTTCAAGAGTACTGTTCCCGTATTCGTTTTCTACGCGGAGTGTGATATTATATTTCCCGGCTCCGGTATAGTTATGGGTCGGGAAACGGTCGGTGGAAGTGTTTCCGTCCCCGAAGTCCCAGTACCAGGCCGCGGGGGAGAGCGTACTTGCATCAATAAATCCTACCGTGAGGGGAGCCGGGCCTGAGGTAAGATCGGCCGTGAAGGCAGCTTCTGCCGCCTCGCTCCGGTTTGTGAAGGCTTTAATGCAGACGTTCATGTTTTCCACAGCAAGGGCAGTGTCCATCCAGCTCTCCCCGGCCGGGCTGAAGAAACTCTCCCCCGGATTTGCTCTGGCTTTGCTACTGTATCCTTCAAGCGGGAGTTCTACCGCCACAGGGAAGGAATATCCGGGGGTAGTAAATTTTACAACCACTGAGAAGTTCTGTCCTGGCTCAAGCGAGACTCCTGAGTCCAGCGGAACCGTATGATAGCCTGAAAAGGCGATCGTTCCGTTAGCAGAACTTTCTGCCCCTGCGGGGTTTATGGGCCCGGAAACCGGATCTGTGTATATGTAGATTTCATACCCTGTGCTGGTGGCAGGAGTATAGAAACTCACGGCTTCAAGGGTCTCGGCTTCTTCGGCCGTAAAGACGTTGGCTGCCCAGGCTGTATTGCTTCCCGAGGACCCGATACTTTCAACCCAGCCCAGCGGGTCGTACTGGTACACATGGGAATAAGAACTGAGGTCTTCGGTTGTGTGAACGGTACTTCCGCTCCCTATAACAGTGTCGTAATACGAAACATAGAAGAAACCTTCTTCTCCCCAGCCGGTACCCCAGGAATTCTTGACAATGAACGCCCCGTCTCCGGGAGCTGCAGGAGTGAATTTGTTTCGGTCAAAAGAATCATCCCAGCCTACGATGCCTATTATATGGTCTGCACTGTTCGAGCCCGTGTAATAATAAGTGAAGTTGACAGCATCATAAGTGCCGGAACTTATGTGAATCATAGAGTCGACCACTCCGTAATTCATTAGGGCCCATTTGATCAGGTCATTGTCTTCAGGTCCGTTTCTTTCCGGGAGGAGGATCACTTCCTGTATACGTTTTAAGGAGGGGAGGTCTGTCGGAGAGACACCTGAGTGAGAATCATAAGGGTCATCGGTTTCACTTACAGGGCCACTCCAGCGGGCAAAGTAAGCCGTGGTCATGAAAGCATTTCCGCCGTCGTCATAAGTGCGGTCAAAACCTTCAGGATAATTCTCAGAAAGCAGGTTTTTTATGTTGTTTTCGGAAAAGTCCATGTTTTTTCCTTCTGCTTTGAGAAGGTAAGATTCCAGGGATGCATAAGCTCCAAAAGTCCAGCAGCTTCCTGCATCCATCTGGTCCCGGATAGGGCTCACATGCCCGAGGGTCCGGAGGTCATAAGAGGCAGGATAACTACTCTCACCTGTCAAATTTTCAACAGTTATCAGGTGTGAGAGGTCTACGGGGGCTGGAGTGAAACCCGTGGTTAAATTTTCGGCGTTTTCATAAGAAGCCTCACCTGAAGTAAGAAGTATCCGGTTTTCACTCAACTCTTCATTTTCCAGATACTCCTCAAATTCGGGATTCAAAGGAGCAAGGGAAAAAAATTCCGAAGAATAAGTTCCAGATGGAAGAGATTCGTTATTTCCATAGGAATCAGAGTCATTATTTTCATTTGTTACTAAAACATTATTTTCTAATTTTATTGAGGGATTATTTTCTAATGTAATTAATTCATTATTTCCTAATGTTATTGATCCATTTTCTATTGAAGTTACATTTTCTGAAATTGCTGCTGCCTGTCCGAGCAAGAGACATATCACAGCAAAAGAAAAAAAATACAATTGTTTTTTTAACATTTTATCTGTACCTGTTTTATTTTGATTTCTGGTCATTTTTAGCAGGAAGCAGTCAAGCTTCGTTATAGAAATAAAAGCGAAATGATCGATAAATTTCCGGAATTAATATCAATTTTTACCATAATTAAGAGACTGACTATATAATAATTTTAATATATTATATTTGTTAAATGTTTTGTTATTTTGATACAGATCCCGGAAAATCACTTCAAATTTCTGGAAAAATCGTTTAAAATAAAAGTTTTCAGGAGTAAAAGGCTTCAGGGGTAAGCTTATCGCAAATCACGCAAAATAGAAGATAAAAGGTGAAGTCATTAAAGGATGAGGATTGGGGTGAAAGCTTGAAAGCACTGATTATTATAGATATGACGAACGATTTCGTGTTTGAGAAATACGAGTATGAAGGAAGGGCATATGAAGGCAACCTCGTTGCCCCCCTCGGCAAAAAAATCGTTGGCCCTATAGCGGAACTTGTGGAAAAAATTATCAGAAGGGGAAATGCTGCTGTACTCAGGCTTACGAAAGACCACTACAACGCTTTCACAAACCCGAGACTCGAACTGGAGCTTGCAGAGCTTGGTATTGATGAGGTATTCATGACAGGCCTGGTTGATGAGGTCTGCATCTACCATAATGCTCTCGTTTTTCTTGAGAGGGGTTTTCGGACAAATGTTGTAAAGGGCTGCACGGCCCCCTTTGAAGAGGAAAAAGGAAAAAAAGCCCTGGAGGAAATCAAAGCTTCCGGAGTAAAGCTGGTAGATGATATTCCTGAGGATGTGGAGCTTATCCTGCTTATCGAAGACGAGCATGACGAGAACTCGGAAGAACTGATATCAGGCAGCTGGCCGCCCCACAATATGAAAGGAACACCCGGAGCCCTTACAGTAAAGCCTATCAGGGAGGCACTTGGGAGTAGAAACCAAGAATAAAAAGAAATTAAAAGGAAAAGGAAAAAAGAGAAAGAAAAAAGTTTGGCTCAGTTCAATACTCTTTCTTCAAAGTTGATTACATCCTCATTTTCTTCAAACTTGTTTTCTTTCAAATTTTCAAGTTCCTGCGGTTTTTTTCCCGAATCCGTTTTAATGTGGAGCACCCGCTGTGGGAAAGGAACTTCTATGCCGTTTTCTTCGAGAGTACATTTTATGGCCCAGAGAAGCCTTGTTTTCAGCCCGAACCATTCGCTCACAGGAGCCCAGATCCTGACAACTATTTTCACCGAACTTTCTCCCAGGTCGCTGACGAAAACCGAGGGCGAGGGGCTAAGGAGGGCGAAAGGCTCCTTATCTATAAGGTCCTTGATTATCCAGATTGCGGCATAGGCATCGTCACTGTAGCGGATTCCAATTGTGTATTCGAACCTTCTGACCGGGTGTCCTACAATGTTTGTGATGTTTGTGGTAAAGACCTGCTGGTTTGGCAGGCGGACGAGGAGCCCGTCGTAGGTACGGATAAGGGTGGAGATTATGCGGATATCGGTGACATAGCCGGCTATCCCATTGATTTCTACCTGGTCCCCTATTTTTATGGGCCTTTCAAACATGAGGAAACAGCCCGAAACCAGGTTTCCGACAATGTTCTGGCTTGCAAAACCAAGGACTATACCTGCTACTCCTCCTGCAAGCAGGAGCCCCGAGGGGTCGAGCCCTATTAAAGGAAGTATCGCAATGAAAATGATAATAAGAGAGCCATAATAAAGGAGTTTGAGGATAGGCTCCCCAACATCCTTACTGACCCGGTCTTTGAGAGATCTGCGCAGGTAAATTGTGAGTACTCGGGAAAGAAGGATCGAAAAAGAAAGAATGATTATAAACTTTATCAGATCCAGCGGGGTAACCGGACCCTGTGAGGTAGAGTACAGGGTATGTTCAAGAAAATTAATATCAGGAAGGATCAAAAGCCCCACCCCATATAAAATTTAAGAGGTACGAAGCCCAGCTTCCGGAGCCCGTAAACCCCAAAAGCCTCTTTCCTGATTTTCCGGTCCTTCACAAGAGCACCTTTCAGCTCCCCGTTAATGGGCTGCAGCTCGAAACCCGTCTCAGCCGTGTTCCGGTTGAGGATGTCCATCCGGGCTTTCATGAAAACGTCCCCGTCATAGTACAGCTTCATCCCGTAAGCACTGAAAACGGCTTTTGAGATTGAAGCCCAATCCGAAGAGGTATTTCGCAGAGTAAGCTCCATAACTCCTTCCTGCAGGGGATCAAGTAAAGGAGAAACCGAATATAACCTGCTTTTCCAGTGCTTGCAGACAACCCCATTCGAAACCTCTCCGTACAGGGTAAATTTCTGCCTAACCAGGGTAAAAACATCCAGGAGCTGGAGGCTCTTATTCCCATTATCCGAGATAAAAACGCCTACTTCTACCGGAAAAGTCAAAAAAATCTGTTTTTTCTCCCCCCCTGCAAGGAGCAGGGTTTTCTCAAACTCTATCAGCAGATTTGGAGTAATTTCTTTCGGCGTATTCAAAGGTTCCACCGGATTTATGATAATGCGCTTTCTATCTCCGAGGATGAGCTTTTCCACTTCATCTTTTCCCAGGGTCCTTCTGTATGTCCATCTGTCTCCTGTTTTTTCTACGGAGATCGAGATTCCTTCCTGTTCTACTGAAAATGGGGGGTCGTAGTAGCCGTACATAGTATTCCAGCAGTTAGCACATTTTTAGTCAATTTCTAAATTTCTTTATATTACATCCTAACCATTATAAAAAAATTACTTTAAATAAATTTTATAGGATTGTAGAAAATGATGGTCCTTAATTAATTGATTAATCTATTACGAAACCGGAGGGAATTTTTCAGTTTTTCTCTCCCTGAGGTGCAATGGGACTGGACCAGCCGTCATCCAGATAAAAAGTGACCCAAAAACCGACAACGTGAATGAGAACGAGAATATTGAATGAAATATCCCCAGAGCTGAGAGAATATTTACCTTCACCCGGGAAACGGCTTTTCAATTTACAGGTAAATATAAGTGCCTCCGTCAGCTTGTCTGGAGGCCCTTCCCAAAGAAAAGATATGAAAGAGAAATAAGACCGAAAATTATGCCGGTTCGATCTTTCGAGTTATCAATTTTACTCAAAAGCTTCCTCAGCAGCTTTTAATTTCCGGCTTTTGTTTTCTTTCTTTTCTTCTTTTTTATCAGAAAGACCACTTTCCTGCGTCGAGAGGGACAAAAACGACCCGGTATAGCGAATGAAGTTGTACTGGTTAAAATAATCTAGAATTAGTCCCCTTGACCGAAAATAACTGCTATAACCTATAAATTAGTCCTCTTGAGCGAAGTTCAGTATCAACGTCCATAAGTTAGTCTGCTTGAGCGAGCGAAGCGGAGCGAAAAGGACGGCGGGCTGTTGCGATTACATCGCAACTCCCAGAAAATCTCCGATTTCCTGTGATCCCGAATCGCAATTCGGGTGCCGAAGCGAAATTTGGGGAAATCAGGAAGTTAGACCCATCTTCTCTTTTTAAAATAAAGAAACATGCTTATTCCTATTAAAGCCATACCCAGCATGACTACAGGGTAACCCCAGTGCCATCTGAGTTCCGGCATGTAGTCAAAATTCATACCGTATACTCCTGCGACGAAGGTTAAAGGGATGAAAATCGTGGCGATGATCGTCAGAACTTTCATAATGTCGTTCATTCTGTTGCTTAAGCTCGAGAGGTAAACATCTACCATTGAAGAGAGGATATCCCTGAAGGCTTCTATGGAGTCAATAACCTGAATGGTGTGGTCATAGATATCTCTCAGGTAAATCTGCGTAGTCCCCTTTATTAGTCCTGACTCGGCTCTCTGAAGACTGTTTATCAACTCCCTGAGGGGCCAGACTGCTCTACGAAGGAGGATCATATCTCTCTTGTGTTTCTGAATCATCCTCATAGTTTCAGGTGTGGGATTCACTATCAGTTTCTCTTCAAGATCCTCGATCTCTTCCCCGAAGTGCTCAAGAATCAAAAAATAGTTATCAACTATAGCATCAATCAGGCTGTATGCAAGATGATCCACCCCGTTCTTTCGGAGGCGTGAGGCAGGATTTTTTAACCTCTCCCTTAGAGGATCAAAAACATCTCCTTCCCGCTCCTGAAAAGAGAGGATATAATTGGAGCCGAGGATGATGCTTACCTGGTCTATAATTATCTCTTCTCTTTCTTCATCGAGAAGTATCATTTTCAGCACAGTATAAATATAAGAATCGTAATCTTCCATTTTGGGGCGTTGCCCCGTGTTTAGCACATCTTCGAGAGTCAGAGGGTGGATCTTAAAATAGCTCCCGAGCTTTTCTATAACCTCAATCTGGTCAAGCCCATCGACATTTACCCATAAATTCATTCCGGGCTTGTCTTTGAAGGTCAGGCATTCCTCCACAGTCTGCAGTTCTTTTTCTATCAGTTCCTCACTGTTATAGCTCCAGACCCGAATTACGACCTTTTCTGACTTTTTTTCCCCCACATGCACAAGTGTACCCGGGGCAAGTCCGACTTTTGACGGTTTTCTTCGGAAAGTTCTCGATTTCAAGGCTCTGCCTCATCTTTATTAAAAAATAAACACTTTAATTATGGAAGCTTCATCAATTTAAGCTCTGTGCACAACTTGTTGTCGAATCCGATTATTATGTTTTTGAAGCAGATTGGATTATTTTTAGTGTACGTTGACTCTCAGTTTAAAATCGAGTTTTTAAATGTTTGTAGATAAATATAATTATATATCCAACATTATAATAGGTTAAATATGTGCTGGATTTTTCCAAAAATGGAGAAATTGGAAAGATCATCAGTTTAAAGTTAAAATATAGGGGTGAGTAATATGGTTGGGACTGAAATTACGAATAGTTTTATCAATATAATTGATCAGTTTATTGCATTTATTCCTACTTTATTGGCGATCATCATACTGATTATCGTAGGAAAAATAGTAGGAACCCTTCTTGGAAAGTACGGAGCAAAGTTTCTGGATAGGATCGGACTCGACGACCTCGTCGACAAAACCATCATTGGTGGAATGATAAAAAGAGGGCAGATGAGTACGGTAGGTTTTTTTGATGCCGTAATCAGGTGGTTCATTTACATCATCTTTGCTATGATCATTCTGGACCTGCTGAACATCCAGGCGGTGAATAATTTCGTCAGTATGATCGTACTCTACATTCCACTTATGATCACCGCTTTCATAGTGCTGCTGATTGGTCTATTGGTTGTGGACTTCATCAGCGACCTGGCCAAAAAAGTACTTGTCTCGACAGGGGTAGATGAAAAATTCGAAGAAACCGCTTTTGGAGCATCAGTCAAATCCGGCGGGCTGACAGTTTCGGGAATTGTATCCGGACTGATCAGACTATTCGGGTACCTGGTGTTTCTCGCGATTGCATCCAATATCTTACAGCTGACCATGATAACTCAGCTATTTGTAAATATCACTCAGTATCTGCCACGCCTTTTTACAGGTATCTTAATCCTGATAATAGGATTCCTCTCCATTGATGTGGTCATGGACTACATTGGCAGTGCTTTTAAAGGCATTAAAGTAGAAGAGGTAAACATATTTTTCCCTCTTCTGAGAGGCTTCTTGTATCTAATAGTAATCTTGCTTGCTCTGGATACGATGCTGGTTAATACGGGCATACTTTATCTGTTCCTGGGACCGCTGGCATGGGGACTTGCATTCGTGATCGCGTTTAAATACGGAGTTAAAGACGCAATTGTTGCGTATGCAAAAGAAAGGAAGTAATCGCTTCCTTTCATTTTTTGTTTAAAGCGCTGGTCTTGGTTTTTAATAAATTTATATATAAAACAAGTATTGAATCCATATTATAATACAGGCTTTTTTCAACTTTAGAAGGCTATTTTGTAGAGACAAATAAAAAATAATAATTATTCTATCCCTTTTTCGACTTTTCCTGCAATTGAGATTTTTTATTGAGAGAAGGTCTATGTCTGTTTTTGATAGGGGTTTTAAACCCCGGTGTGGCTTAAAGAAAGCTTTTCTCCGTGGAAAAGTCAGATAAAAAACTGAATACTAAGATGTCGGATTGGAAGACTTTGATTATTATAAGATTTAAATGAATTTTTATAAAAATACCGTCTTTCATTATAATATAATATTAATAAGAAAATACAAATACTCTTTGTATGATATATCAAATTGGAAATCATACATATTCACACGAAACAAAACTTCAGCCAGACAAAAATGGGGTTCAGATATAATAGGAATAGGTCTGGACTAGAATAGGTCTAGACTAAAAGGTTTGGGATCTGCTGAAGGGAAAAATAGGGGGGAATTCGGATTAGATCGAGATTTACCAGTTTAACCTGTGCTTTTATCAGTTTATTATTGTTAAGTGCAGCTACCTGTACCGTTTCGGCACAGGATGACGGAACAAAGACAATACTGGACCTGATAGTTGAGAGTGGAAATTTCACTATCACCTCTGGTTTTATCAATAACAGCAGCCTCAATATTACTCTGGCCGGGAACGAAAATTATACGGTTTTTGTTCCGACGGATGAAGCTTTCGGGAATATGTCGGAAGAGACTCTTGAAGCTCTAAAGGAAAATCCTGCCGCACTTGAAAAAGTGCTCCGTTATCACGTTGCAAAAGGCACCCTGACGGTCAAAGACCTGATTAACGTCAGCAACGTCACAACTCTCCAGGGCGGTAAGCTGTTGATCAATGTGACTGAAAAAGGCGTATTCGTAGGAAATTCACAGATCACAGTTCAGGATACCAATGCCAGCAACGGAGTAATACACGCTATAAATGCAGTCCTTATTCCGCCTGAGAAAGAGGAACAAAATCTGACAGTACTCTATAACGGTACTGTAAACCTGACTGAAGGAAATGTCATTTTCAGGTCGAATACTACCCCGAATTATACAATAGACAATCTCACGGACTTCGGAGCTCTATATGCAACAGGACTCGACTTTAATGCGGCCTTAGTGAAAAACATGACCGGAAATGTGACTGACATGGCCAATGTGTCATTCGTGCTTGAGAACTTGGAAGGGGTCGGGAATAATAACACCACCGGAGAGAAATGGTTTGTCTACATCAACGGTGAACCGGCTAAAGAAAACTTAGGGATGAACCCGGTAAGTGACGGGGACAAAATCAACTTCTGGTACACAACAGAAGAAAGTGGAGAAGCCTTAATCGAGAATGCAACCTATGTGGTTAACATCACGGTCGCCGAAATGAGATCAAGAGAAACCATCATCCAGGCGGCACAGAACCAGACGAGATTAACCACATTTGTAAACGCAGCGCAGGCCGCAAACCTGACGCAGGCCCTGAATGAAACCGGACCCTTTACTGTCTGTATCCCGAGTAACGAAGCCTTCAATCAGCTGCCGGTACAAACCCGTGATCAGCTTACGAACAACACCACCCTGCTCAGGAAAGTTCTTTCCTATCACGTGATCAGAGGAAAGTACACCCGTGATCAGCTTACCCGCATGAAAACCGTCGATAACCTCCAGGGCGATGCGCTTCAAATCAAGATGGTAGGGGACAATCTCACAATACAAAACGCAACTGTTACAGAGGCAGTTGAAGTAAGAAATGGGCTGATCTGCATAATTAATAAAGTGCTCATCCCTCCAGACAGCGGACTTACTTCCGATGGTAATCAGACAGATAGTAACCAGACAGATAGTAACCAGACAGATGGTAACCAGACAGATAGTAACCAGACAGATGGTAACCAGACAGATGGTAACCAGACAGATGGTAACCAGACAGATAGTAACCAGACAGATAGTAGCCAGACCGAAGACCGGGCAGGAGACTGGTACTTCTTCTCGGTTCCTTTCGAGGCCAATAACACAAGCGTTGATTATCTGCTTTCGGATGTGAACTATAGCTCTTTGATTTACTACAACGCTTCAACCAAACTCTTTGAAGATGTCTCAAACATAGAACCTCTGAAAGGATACTGGATCAGTATTCCCAGCGGAACCGAGTTCAATGCTTCGGAACAGTTTGCTTCGGTTGAGAAAAAGCAGATCGCTCCGAGCCTGCAGACTTATCCTGGCTGGAACGCACTGGGTTCGCCTGTAAACGAGACTGTCTCTGCAGAAGTTGCATTCAAATCTCTTAACAACTCGTATACAAAAATTGTGGGGCCCTGGGTGCCTGGCAATAACACTACGGGTTACTACCAGTATGTCGGCTACAACGATCTTAACGGGACACTCGGAAACCAGTTAGGTGCGGATGAATTTAAAGTAGAACCTTATAAGGGCTACTGGGTTTTTGTGAGAGATGCAAAGCTGTATACCTGAAGAGGTCCCTGCAGGATGGTGTAAAAGAAAGCTAAGGGAACAATAGAGACCGGAAAAATCGGAAAAACCAGAAAAACAATTTTTGACAGGAAAGAAGGAGATCTTCCATATACGGATCCCTTCTTTTTTTACCTAAATCTTCTCAAATCTTCTTTTTTACTTAAATCTTCTCAAATCTTCTTTTTTACTTAAATCTTCTCAAATCTTCTTTTTTACTCTAAATTATTTCTTGTTTAATTATTTTCCCTTGTCCGGCTGGCCCTTTATCCGATCCAGCTGCTTCAGTTTCCTTTTGCAGAACTTTCTTCACACTTCTTTAATTTCTTAGTTTTTAAAATCAATATTTATATAAAGCTTCTCGCTAAAGGTTGAGGGCATGGAAACCCCGAATACTTCGAATAATACCCTTAATGATACACTTAATAATACCCTGGGCACTATAGAAACTCCCACTTCTCTTGCAGCAAACATATCCTATTTTGACACAATACTGGGGAAGGCATTCACCTGGTTCTCGAATAACTTCGGTACGCTGTTATTCATTATTTTCGTAGGCATTGGAACTATCCTTGTAGCAAGGACTGTAAACAACGTTATGGAAAATTACTTTAAAAAAGCAAGCAGCAAGCTGCATATGGACACCACGACTTTCCGGATGTTCAGACACATAACGGTTGCAGCAATCTATTTTGTAGGTCTGGTTGTTATAATATTCAGTATTCCCGGCCTGCGCAGTCTTTCCGTAGCAATGTTTACCGGAGCAGGGCTTGCCGGTATAATTATCGGTTTTGCAGCCCAGAACACACTGAGCAACATTATTGCAGGCATTTCTCTTGCTCTATTTCAACCTTTCAGGGTTGGAGACAGGCTGACTATTATGAACGAATACGGAAAGGTTACGGACCTCAACCTCAGGCATACGGTTGTTCTAACCTGGGATAACAGGCGCCTTATTATCCCCAACTCCGTGATCAGCAATGAGGCAATAATTAACTGGACCATCGAAGACCCTGCAGTTATCTGGCCAATAGAGGTCGGAATTGGCTACGATTCCGATATTAGCCTGGCAAAGAAAATCATGATTGAAGAAGCCAGAAAACACCCAAAAGTCATGCCTCCCCAGACTCTGGAGTACAGTGTCGTAAAGCCCAGTTTCCTGAAACCTGAGGCTCTTGCAAATGGTTTCATGAACCTGTCCGTGATGCATACTGTAGATCCTGATTTCAGGGAGAGGGGAGAGGTTAAAGTATACCTGACAGAGCTTGGAGATTTTGCCGTAAATCTCCGCATGCTGGTCTGGTTTAAAGACAGGAGTGATGCATACAGCTCAGGGTGCGAAATAAGGGAAGCAATTAAAAAGCGCTTTGACAGTGAAGGCATCGAAATTCCATTCCCCTACAGGACTATTGTATACAAGACAGATATTGAGAAAGAAAAATCTTCTGGAAAATCCAGGGAGGGCGGGAGTAAAATGGAATATGCTCCCCGGAGCAGATTAACTGATATTGACGATAAAACAGAGGATGAAACAGGTCAATAAGACCGGGCAATAAAACAGGGTAGTAAAACAGGTCAATAATACCGGGCAATAAAACAGGGTAGTAAAACAGGAAATAAAAAAGAGCGATTAAATAACCGTAAAACAGAGAACAAGACGTATAAAACAGTCTGTTAAAAACCGATAAATGGCTAAATTAAAGGAAGCTGAAATGATAAAAGGGTTTTAAAGCTCCCTTTCATCGATCACTCTTTTTGTCTTTTTCATACTTCGGGGAAGTTCCCCTATTTTTACACCCTCAATATCCACGGTAACCCCTATAAAGTCCTTGAAAGCTTTTCCCAGGGCTTTTTCGGTTTTTCCTTTTTTTACGGGGTCTTCGGCTTCTTCAATCTCTACTTTGAAGAGCATGCTGTCCCTGCCGTCTTTGCGGGTAAGGAGGATCTGGTACTCACTGCTGACGCCGGGGACCCTGTGGATGATATCCTCGATCTGGCCGGGGTAGATATTTACGGCCTTAAACTTTATGCGGTCGTCCGACCTGCCGAGGATCCTGTCAATTCTCGGGAAGGGGCAGCCGCATTTGCAGAGCCCGGGAATTATTCGGGTCAGGTCTCTTGTCCTGTAGCGGATCAGGGGAGCTCCTTCTTTTGTAAGGGTGGTAATTACAAGCTCTCCGAGGGTGCCGTCAGGCAGCTGCTCGCCGGTTATGGGGTCGATGATCTCAAAAAGCAGGTGATCGGACCAGTAGTGCATCCCTTCGTGGTAGGAGCAGTCAAGGGCAATTCCGGGCCCGTAGATTTCGGTCAGCCCGTAGATGTCAAAGGTCTCGATTCCTAGTTCGTTCTCGATCCTGCTGCGCATCTTTTCGCTCCAGCGCTCCGAGCCGATAACCCCTACCTTGAGGTGGATCCGGTCCTTTAAGCCGCGTTTTTCAATCTCTTCGGCAAGCAAAAGCGCGTATGAAGAGGTGCTTGCAAGGGCTGTGGACTTGAGATCGACAAGCATTTCAAGCTGTTTTTCGGTATTTCCGGGGCCTGTAGGGATTGCCATTGCCCCGAGGCGCTCGGCTCCGAGCTGGAACCCTATTCCTGCGGTCCAGAGCCCGTACCCGGGGGTTATCTGGATCCTGTCCTGGTTGGTAAGCCCGGCCAGCATGTAGCAGCGCATCATCTGCTCGGCCCAGACATCAACATCTTTCCGGGTATAAGGGATAATGACGGGCTTACCTGTTGTCCCGGAAGACGAATGGATTCGTACGACTGCGGAATCAGGCACTGCCTGCAGCCCGAGGGGATAGGCGTCCCTAAGTTCCTCTTTGTGGGTGAAAGGCAGGAGTTTCAGGTCCTCAAGGGACTGGATTTTTCCGATATCCACGTTTGCTTCTTTGAACTTCTTCTGGTAAAAGGGGCTGCCTTCAACCACACGTTTAAGCAGGTTTTTCAGTTTTGCAAGGGTATCTTCTTCCGAGATTTTGGGATGGTAGAGCTGGACTTCCGGGTCGAGCTCAGACTCCAAAGATGCTTCATACATTTGATTTCACCTTCTGTTCCCTGTCAGGGTGCCTGGCTTAATTTTTTCGATCGCACCTTCAAACGCAGCCCTGTTTACAGCCCTGTGTTTTTCAGGAATTTCGGTTTCAAGTACCAAGAGAATGGTTTCTTTTGAAAAAGGAAGCAGACCTGCACCTGCAGCCGCTCCCAGCATTGCAACGTTGGCAGCCCTGTATGTGCCTGCCTCTTCTGCAAGCTGTGTAAAATCCAGGCAGAGCATGCCCGGAAAGCGGGCTTTCAGAAATGCCAGCAAAGCTTCGGGGGCATATTCGGGACTTCCCGGAGGCTTTGATGCAGGAGCTATGGCGTGAGAGTTTAGCAGGATTTTCCCGGCTTTTTTCAGGAAAGGCAGGTTTCTTACGGTTTCTGCAGGTTCGAGTCCTATGAGCAGGTCGGCCTGTCCTGCAGGGATAAGGGAGCCCGATATCTCTTCTCCGATCCTTATATGGCTGCTTACCGAACCTTCCCTCTGGGACATGCCTATGGTTTCGGCAGTGCTTACCCGGAACCCGGCTTTCATCGCAGCAAGTGCGAGCATGCGGGAAGCAAGCACAACACCCTGCCCTCCGACACCCGCAATCAGAATATCATATTTCATCTCTTCACCCTACCTTCGCTTATGGCTCCTGAAGGACAGATCTGTGCACAGAGCCCGCAGCCGCTGCAGCTGTCCTGGATGACGGGTTTGTCTTCTCCCGGAGGGAGGAATATTGCAGGGCAGCCGAGCTGCTTTACGCAGAACCCGCAGCCTGTACAGCTCTCAGGATCAATTGTAAGTTTTATCCCGGATTTTGTAATCCCGACACATTTTCCTTTGAACACGATTGCGGAAGGCCCTTTGAATTCCATGGCTTCCTTTGCTGCCTCAATGCAGCCTTCAAGGCTGACCGTTTCCACGGTCCTTACAAAGTCAACCCCACAGCTCCGGATAACCCCGGCAATGTCGATGGCTTTTGAGGGGTTCCCGAGGACAGTGACCCCTATTCCGGGATGGGGCTGGTGCCCTGTCATGGCAGTTGTGCGGTTGTCGAGAACGGCAAGGGTAACATCGGCTCCGTTGTAGACTGCGTTTACCACAGCCGGGATGCCGGAATGGAAGAAGGTCGAGTCCCCGATGAAAGCCACCTGCTTTACCTCAGGGTTCGTGCGGGAAAGTCCTCCTGCAATACTCATCCCTGCCCCCATGCAGAGGCAGGTCTCAACCATATTGAGAGGAAAGGCGTTTCCAAGGGTATAACAGCCGATATCCCCGGAAAAAATAGTCTCGACCTGAGAGTCCTTTTTAAGCTGTTTTGCAGCCTGCTTGAAAGCGTAAAAAACAGTCCTGTGCATGCAGCCCGCACAGAGGGTCGGAGCCCGGACAGGCAGGGGTGGGAGCTCTTCCCTTAATACGGCAGGAGAAGCATGGGAAAGGCGAGAAGGCTCTCCGAGTTTTGCAAGCACCTTGTTGACGCCATCAATAACAATGTCCACATTGTATTCCCCGCTCACCGGGAAAAACCCGTTCTTTTTCCCATAAACGTCAACCGGCAGGTGAGCCTTTCCTATAAGCTGGAGAGCCTGTTCTTCGAGGTAGGGGTCAAGTTCTTCGACCACGATCAGTTTTTCGATCCCCTTTAAGAAGGAAAGAGCTGCCTGTTCGGGGAATGGATGTACTGTCCCGACCCTGAAGAGGGTGAAAAGCCCTTCAAAGCCCTTTACAGCCTCCTTTACGTAGAGAGCTGAAACCCCTGAGGCTATAATCCCTATTTTTCCGCTTCCCAGAATGGAATTGTACGGAAGCCCCGAAAAGCGCTCGGAAAACTGGACCTGCACGTTTTCAAGCCAGGGGTGCCTCTCCGCGGTAAGCCTCGGGAAAATCGTCCAGCGCCTGTCCTTTGTAAAGCCCTCGCAGGAAGCTTCAACCGGGACAGGTTCTGTAACTGCAAGTTCTACATCCCCGCAGCTGTGCGAGACCCTTGTGGTGGTCCTGAGGATGACAGGAACTTCGAATTCATGCGAAAGCTCAAAGGCCAGCTTTGTAAGCTCATACGCTTCCTGCGGGTTTGCAGGGTCAAGGACAGGGATGTTTGCAAAATGCCCGAAAACCCTGGTATCCTGCTCGGTCTGCGAGGAATGAGGCCCCGGATCGTCTGCAACAAGCAGGACAAGAGCCCCTTTTACCCCGATGTAGGTCAGGCTCATCAGGGGGTCGGATGCGACATTTAACCCGACCTGTTTCATGGTCACAAGCGCCTTTGCCCCAGAGTAAGCCGCTCCCACTGCCGTTTCAAGCGCAACCTTTTCGTTGCTCGACCACTCGGTATAAATCCCGCACCTGTCCGCGTACCGGACAACCGTCTCCAGAGCTTCGGTCGAGGGCGTCCCCGGATACCCCGTAACCACCTGTACGCCGGCTTCTATCGCTCCAAGTGCAATGGCTTCGTTACCCATTAACAGTTTTTTCTCAGTCAAATAAACTCATCTCGGATAGCGGGTAATACATTAATCAACTGTATAAAGTTTGACAAGCCTCAAAGGAAATAAAATGAGGTTGAAAACGAACCTGAACTCCCAAATAATATTTCAAAGTTATTGAGAATCAGAGAAAATACATCAGGATATTTCGCCGCTTTTTTACGTTATTGATATGCGACGCACATCTATGTACAATGTTGCCCGGAAGAAGTACGTAAAATTTGAATATAAAGTTTTTGTTTTTTTGGTTCTGTGTGGCTATGTTTTTCCACTTGATAAATGGTTAATATTTCGATTGAAGAAACCGATTACGGAGTTTCTCTCCTGAATAGTAAAAAATGCACTCTTCCACTTCGTTCCCCTGCAACAATTGTTGTGCTGTCGGGTGAAAACACAATACATCGAGAAGGACTATCACAACCAAAAGCAACCACTTCCTTTCCTGTTTTAAGATCCCATACTTTAAGCGTATTGTCATCTGAGGCTGAAACAGCATACTTTCCATCCTGTGTGACAGAAACCGCGTTGATCCCAGAGGAATGACCGATTAATGTGTGGACTTCCTTTCCTGTTTTAAGATTCCATACTTTAAGCGTATTGTCAGATGAGGCTGAAACAGCATACTTTCCATCCTGTGTGACAGAAACCGCTCTGACCCCAGAGGAATGACCGATTAATGTGTGGACTTCCTTTCCTGTTTTAAGATCCCATACTTTAAGCGTATTGTCAGATGAGGCTGAAATAGCATACTTTCCATCCTGTGTGACAGAAACCGCTCTGACCCCAGAGGAATGACCGGTTAAGGTGCGTATTAATGGTCCGCCGGGAGGCATCAAGCTGCCAGTTAATGGCAGCAATCTATCTCCACTATGTTCCCAGATCTGCTTCATCATCGATTTAATTTCTGCATCAGAAAATGATTGTAAACGTCCTGTAAGCTGCCCTGCAAGCAGCACTTTATCCATAGACAAAACGTTAGCTGAAAGTCGGATAGCACCCTTTACCATTTCAACCGGATAGTCCTCAGGGAAGAGATCATAATCGTTAAGCAAGAGGTGGACATCGGTGGCTTTTAACTTGGATTGCTGCCAATTGAAGTCTAAAAGCAGTTTTCTTAATTCTGTATCTCTTCCGGCTCTTACAAGGTGATATGAAAGGTATCTCCATAGATAGATCTCAGTTAGCGGTAAGTCATCCCACCTTTCTATCCTAAAAGCTTCCAGAAACTGAGAATGTAAGAGGGGAAGTTTTTCTTTCTGCTTGTTCATCAGATATTTTCTCACCACATCATGTAGTTTTATGAAATCCCCTCTCGGATCATAAGTCTGCAAAAGGGACATGCTGTAAAGCTTAGTGCAGAGATGCTTTACACGATAAGGAGTGTAATTTCCTGTTTTTCCCCACAGTTTTTCAAGGACTTTTAAGGGAATATTGATGTCTTCCGGAAAAATTGCCAGTTCATGGTAACGGGCACATTCATCTTCAGTTAAGGCTTTCAGGCTCACAGCAAAAGTAGCTTCCACTGCCTGCGATCTGGACTCAGGTTTTTCTTTATCAAAGGCTGTTAAACCTTCTTCATTTAATCCGTCGTTTACAAAATCCAGAGCCTGGTCAATGCTTTCTTCCAATTCATTGACATGGTACTGCAAAGTGGAGTTTACAAGTTTAAGGAGTAAAGGCCAGTATCCCAACCTTTCTGCAAGTTCATTAAAACGTACTTCATTCTCAGGAGGTGGCCCGCATTTAAGCATCTCAACGGCTTCTTTTTCCAGCATTGAATCCACAGGAACTTTCAAAGTTTTTGGGGGTAAAGTGTCATCGTTTCTCGTCGTGATAAGGTGGGCACAATAAGGTCCTCCGTGCAAAAAAGGTTCCAGATGTGCGGAGTTCCATACATCATCAATTACAATCAGTAAGCGCTTTTCACGGATCAGATTTCTCAAATCAGCAATTGCGGACTCAATTTTTCCATAGCCTTTCTTCTCTCCACCTAAAAATGAAATTAAATCCGCAACCTGAGGAATTATATCTCCTGGATTTTCTCCCAGTGTAACCCAGAGAATACCATCAGAAAATTTTTCAATGATTTCAGGTTCATGACATACAGCTTTTGCAAGAGTAGTTTTCCCAAATCCTCCGGCCCCGCGAAGTGCAGTTGTAATCGCAACTGGATTATCACTTTGATTGTTGAGTAAATATTCAACCAGTTTATTGTATTCTGAATCTCGCTGTATGAAATTAGCTTCACGGTCAGGAGCCATGTTGATATAGTTGCATGCTGAGGAACAAACCTGAAGTTCAGACTTGATTCTTTGAGGTAGGTCGTTTAACCCTTTTTCAAATTTATGACCAAATTCGTCAAACTTAATGTGGAGATTATCAAGTGAAGCTTGATTGGCCTTCATTTCCTGATAGAGATTCTCGTGGTAATTACTCAAAACCGCAGCATAATTTTTAAGTGAACATGTTAACTTGGCATCAATTGCAAAAAGATCTTGTTCTTCTTTGATTATCGTTTCCAGAGATCTCTGACAGCAATTTATCAGGATAAAAAAAAGATTCGGTGCTACATCTGAAACTCCTTCTCTGCCTTTGAAATATTGAGAAAGAAAGTAACTGAAATCTACTCTTATAGGTTCTAGGTTGTATGGGTTCTCAAAATCAGATCCATCAAAAGAGTAAATTCTTTCGATTATATCCTTTGTTTGATCTAAATTAAGAAAATTGCAAAATTCTTCCGGTTCAATTACATGAGGCAGATCCTTAAAAGCTTCTTTAATGATTAAGGTGAAGCTATTCTTGTTTCTCAATATACGTTCGTTAATATCTTCTTCTCTGAATGCAAGGTCCCCTACTTTATCGCGTGTACTGAGAATCAGTGAATACAGGCTATTGGCTAATAAGCCTACGAAGACTGATGCTGTCAAAGGATCCATGCAGAAAACCTTATAAAATGAATTGGAAAATGAAGCTGTAAGTCGGCAAGTCTGGGATTTAATGCAGATTGGTTTTGTTACGTCCTTATTTATATTAAATTTTTACAAATTGATCGATGATTTACAGATCTGAAAATATTCAAAATTATGCTGATGGATCTTGTTATAATGAATCGAGAATTCTGCTTTTCATATTCGAGCATGCACTCAACAATTACTATATCTCGCTCCTCGATAGCGCAATCATCAATATTTTCTGGTTTTTCTTACTTTAGCCGGGTCCGGGAAGGAAAAAATAAAGACGTATTCCTAGTCCTGATGGTCAAAGATTGAAAAAAAGAGTATCTCGATTTTTTGCCGAAAGTTCTCATTTTCTGGGCTATCTATGTTTACACATTGACAGATCAAATATTTATAGAACTTTGTAATATTATTTAGTATGACGGACGTAGATTATATCCAAACCTGGAAAGAGGTTATGCAAAGTCCATCTGATTTTTTCAGGAAAATGCCAACAACAGGAGGATACTTTTATCCTATCGTTTTTGCAACAGGTAGCGCAGCAATACTCACATTTACTCGCTTGATTTTTTCCCCGGATAAGAAAGAACTCATAGAAACCCTTTCTTTGGCACCAACTTTTGTGGCGGTCATACTACTTGCTATAAGCTTGACCGCTCTCTTTGTCGATGCTACGGGGCTTCATATCGTGTATAAAGCGCTTGGGGGAACAGGAACTTATGAAGGAACTGCTAGATTCGTACTTTATTCTTCTGCTTCAGCATCATTAATCTTCATTCCTTTCATCGGCTGGATTTTCGGGCTTTACCAGCTGTATCTCTATATTGTGGGCGGTAAATTTGTACATAATATGAGCATGGAGAGATCCGCATTAGCCTTAATTCTGTTTATGTCACTGGCTACGGTTCTTGTTTTTATAGTGATGTTTTTCTTAAGCGGGTTTGTTTAATTTTGTTATTGATACTGTTACCAGCTCTGTTATCTTTTCCAGCAGCAGTTCCGAACCTTTCAGGTTTCGAAATCCCTTCAGCTTTTCCCTCTTTTTATTTCATTCCGATACTCTAATGCACCCTTTCACAGTTCTGTAATCTCTCCCGGCAGCGTTCGTTACTGTCAGGCTGACTGTGTATTCCCCTGCCTTCCGGAACGTGTGGGTTGCAGTTTGAGCGTGTTTTGAGTGAATGCCGTCTCCGAAGTCCCAGTACCAGTTTGTAGGTGTGCCTCCTGTGCTGGTGTCGGTGAACAGTACAGTTAATGGGGATTTGCAGGAAGTAACGTTTGAAGTGAAAGAAGCACTGGGTTTTATATCTATACTGTATACTTATTTTATATGTGTTGAGAGGAATATTATACAACAAGATCAGAGTTTTAAACTTACAAAGCATGTAAACCCGACTACTCAAATATCTTAAAAAATTTGACACTAAACTAGAGAGGCCATGAACTTGTTATCGAAGAGAGAGTTAGCAGTGGAAGAAATCAAGGAAATAGATGCAATTACCACCGCGCTGGTAAAAGAGCTCGATGTGCTTAAAAAGAAAGTGGAAGTGCTCAAAGAAATCTTAAAAGAAGATGAACATGTAGTCAGATAAATTGCCTTTTCGTCTTTCAAAATTACAAATATATGAAATACTGCCCTGATCTGTTGAATCCGGACTTCACAGGAAAGGGAATTTTTTGTTTTTTAGCCAGAAGCTTTCACGAATCTTTCATTTTCCTCACGATCTGTGTTTACACTTTGACAGCTTAAAATATAAATAGAACTTTGTAATATTATTTATCATGAAAAATTTTGATTACATCGGAACCTGGAAAGAGGTTATGAAAAGCCCATCTTACTTTTACAGCGAAATGCCAAAGACAGGAGGGTACACTGATCCTATCATTTTTGCAGCCGTAAACGTTGCCATATACTCGCTTTTTTACCTGCTTTTCAATCCAGGAGCGTACGATGTCAAAGGCTTCAGTTCTCCAATGGTATTTGCAGTCGCACTTCTGGCACCTGTAGCCGGTGTTATTGCTCTCCTTCTCGACGCCACACTACTCCACATTATTCAAAAAGCGCTTGGGGGGAAGGGAACTTATGAAGGTACTGCAAGGTTCGTACTCTATGCCTCTGCTGCGTCTACCCTCCTCTGGATTCCTCTTGCAGGCGGGATTTTCGGGGTTTACCAGCTATATCTCTACGTTGTGGGTGGCAGGTTTGTACATGAAGTAAGCCTGGAGAGGTCTGCCCTGGCTATGTTTCTGTCCATTTTCCTGGTTATTGTCTTTGTATCGCTGGTTTCTTTAAGCGGCTTTGTTTAACTCTGTTTTTTGTTTCCGGTAACTAAAGGATGCTGACCTGATATTGTCTGCAATGCCATTTTGTAAAATCTTGCCGGAAAACCCCGGTACCCGGTAATAACTCTGTCAAATGTATTTCGTTCAGAATAGAAAATCAAAATGGAATCTGGGCAGGAGTAAGGACCGGGAACCGGGAGCTCGCACAATCTGAAGATTATCCGTGCTTTTCAGGATTTGCGGCTCTCGGTTTCTTGCTTCTTATTTTTTGATCATTTCCTGGACTTTTTTAATGTCATCTATGGATTTTTTCTTTAGTTTGATCATCTTTTCCATTTTATCTATTTTTATTTCCATCCACTGTATTTTCAGGTCCATTTTCATTAACGCAACTTCTCTTTTCTGTTCTTCAGTCAGAAGCTCCCAGATCTCGGACATTGGGCCGTGATGCATCTGGGCTCTTCCTGCCATTTCTTCCACCATATTAAATTACCCCCTTTTCTCTGGTATCGATTTCACTAACATCTGCGTGATCTTTCGAAACTCCGGAACATACTAAAAGGTCACCGGATACCACAAAGAGATTATTATTACTGATATATAATAACTACAGAAATATAAATTAGAATCCAATAATAATTGAAAAAAGAGTTTGAAAAGGAAAGAGCGGCAAGGGATGTACTGGCAATCCCATATTTCGTTTGTAACTTATCCCGAGCAGCCGGGCATTTAATGTGAGTCAGAATGCGGCACAGTTTTTCCCCTGCTCTCCGCAATAATCCTCGCTATTTATACAATTTTTCTCCCGAACATCACCGCAAACTGATAGTACTTATATATACAGCTGACATCACAAAAACCTGCTTCTTTAAGCCAATCAAGCTGCTGGTCTAATTTTGTATCCTTATCAAGTTTAACTCTTTCATAACCCGCCAGTATTTCCTCCTCGGGCAAGCCACTTGTTTCGACATACTCTCTCCAGGTTGTCTTGTTCAGGTTTTCTATGAAAGGAGTTTCTCCATGTACCTGATCGGCGTTAATAAAAATCCCGTTCTCTTTAAGTATGGAGTAACTCTTTTTGTAAAGTTCCTCCTTTTCTTCATCCTCCAGGTGATGGATAGATAGGGCTGAAATTACAATATCATATTTTTCTGCGAAATCATACTTTGAATAGTCTGCTGCAATGTATTTTACGTTTGAGTTATTTCCGAACCTGTCTTTTGCCATATCCAGCATCTTTTCCGAGATGTCAATAAGCGTAAATGAGGCCCCTGGATATCTTTCCATCAGAAAAGCCGATAGAAGGCCTGTTCCGGCACCTATATCCAGGATACCCGGATTTTCCGAATCTACTGACGCCACGGATACTGTTGCTCCGTAAAAGTCATCGAAGCAGGGTATAAACTTCCTTCTCTGTTCATCATACTTTTTTGAAATAGCATCAAACTTTCTTTGAATTTCGCTCATTTTTTCCTCCCGATTTTAGCACCGAGGACGGGTCTTCTGTTACTTCCTGCTGCATTTTCCCTTCTTACTGCTTATTTCCTTTTTATTGCACATTTCTTTCTTACTGCATTTTTCTTTCTTACTGCATTTTTCTTTCTTACTGCATTTTTCTTTCTTACTGCATATGCCTTTGTTCTGCATATACTTAATTCATTATTGACATGTTTCCCGTACTCGGTATGTGTTTCCAATCTCCTCAAAGCTAATTTTGGTATTTCTCTATAAAGCTCAAAAAATAATCTATTTATATTTCACGACATTGTTAGAAGCATGTATCTCGAAGATCAAGAGACAGTAAACGACGAAAAGAGCCGTGAATTTGGCGTCCTGGGAGATGTTCTGCGGGAGCTGCAAATGGAAGAAATGAAGGAAATGGAGAAAACTGAGACGTGCCTTGTGGAAATCCAGGAAACCGTCATCACAGAAAACACGATGGAGATCCTGACCGAGATCAGTGCAACATTAAAAGAGATCGCAGAGACGCAGAAGAAAATATTGGAAGAGATTAAAAAGAACAGGCCCGAATAAACTTCTATTTACACTTTCTTTTTTTCACTTTAAGAACAGCTTTCGGATTTTCAACATTTATTTTATGAGACTCTGGTAGTATTCTGTATTCTGATATGTAAATAGAGCTTTTTCAGCCGAAATTAGAGTCTATTAGACGCGGGTCTCTCAGATACTGTCTTCAAGGCTTTTCCTTGCAGTAAAACTCGCAAAGGAAGGACGCTCTTGAAATCGAGACAAAAAATAGACTCTTGTGATTTAGAAATCCAGAAAAAATCCCTGCTCAAGACTTTTTTGGATTTGTCCCTGCTGCAGCTTCTTTCGGATTTATTCCCCTGCGTATTCCAGTAATTTATCCTGCTTATTCTTTCAGTTTCATCGGTTCTCCGCAACAGTCCATATCACCGGTACAGCCTGTAGCGCAGCGGTCATCTCCGCACTCATTTACCACTTTCAGTTCGAGCCCGCATCTTTCACAGATAAGAATCTGATCCTGCTTCAAATTGGTACAGTTCATTACATATCCCCTGCCATATATTTGACAGAAAAAATATGTAATTTAGGTTAAAATTGCTTTTGAAACAATAGTTCTGAAGATTAGTCTCTGAACTGAGAAATCCGGCTCTTTCACATACTGTCTTCAAGGCTTTTCCTTGCAGCACAGCTTTCAAGTGACGCACTGGCAACGGCTTTTGCAACCGCAGGCACCACGTGCTTGTCAAGGGGTTCCGGGATTATATAGTCTTCCGAAAGCTCGCCAACAGATACAACATTTGCGAGGGCATGGGCTGCTGCCATTTCCATTTCAGGGGTTATCTTCCTGGCACAGGTCCCGAGAGCTCCTTTGAAGACCCCGGGGAAACTCAGGCAGTTGTTGAGCTGGTTTGGAAAATCCGACCTGCCGGTAGCAACAATTCTTGCCCCCGCCCTTTTTGCAGCATCGGGCATGATTTCAGGGGTGGGGTTTGCCATTGCCATTACAATAGAGTCTTTTGCCATCGAACGGACCATCTCCTCGGTAACCGTCCCTCCGACTGAGACTCCGATAAAGAGGTCAGTTCCCTGGAAGGCTTCTTTGAGCCCGCCTTTTAACTTCTCAGGGTTTGTAAGCCTGGCAATTTCTTCTTTTATGGGGTTCATGCCCTTTTCTCGCCCTTCATATACAATTCCCTGGCTGTCGCAGGTAAGGATTTTTGCCGGGTCTGCGCCTGCCCGGACCAGGAACCTGAAAATTGCAACCCCGGCAGCTCCAAGCCCTGCGATAAGTATTTTCAGCTCACCAAGCTCCTTTTTGACGATTTTAAGAGCATTCAGGAGCCCGGCAAATACGACAATGGCTGCCCCGTGCTGGTCGTCATGGATTACAGGAATGTCAAGCTCTTCACGCAGGCGACTCTCTATTTCGAAACAGCGGGGGGCACTGATATCTTCGAGGTTGATGCCCCCGAAAGCCGGGGCCAGGTATTTTACTGCTTTTATCACTTCTTCGGTATCCTGAGTGTCGAGGCATATCGGAAAAGCGTCTATTCCGGCAAATTCCTTGAAGATAATCGCCTTTCCCTCCATTACCGGCAGAGCTGCACACGGCCCTATGTTTCCAAGCCCGAGCACTGCTGACCCGTCCGTTACGACAGCTACTGTATTTTTTTTGAGGGTGTAAAGGTAGGCAAGACTGGGATTCTCTCTTATTTTTCGGCACGGTTCGGCAACCCCGGGCGTATAGGCAACGCTGAGGTCGTGGATTGTGCGGAGGCGGACCTTGCTTTCAACTTCAAGTACGCCCCCAAGTCTCCTGTGCATGGCAAGCGATTCCTGATATAATGAAGCATGAGTGTCACTTTCATTTTCCACGTCCTTTCCGGAGTCCTTTTGAGATTCTCCTTCAGAGTTTTTCTCTATATTTTCTCCCAGCTCTCTTTCCGAACCTGAAACCAGATAAATGTCTTTTATTCCGAAAACCCCCTTTGTATTATAGCAAACCCTATGTCCGGAGCAGGAAAGCTCCGGTAAACTACCTGCACGAAATATAATGATACATTATGATTTATAGAAATATAATGATTTGTGAAATAATAGCTAAATTTGAGGGGATAAAATGAGTCCGGAATAAAGAACTAAGGTTCGGGCTGCAGTTCTGAATTCTAAAATTCAAAGTGGATTTTTCCTTTTTCCCTATTGATTCCTTGTTTTCCATATCCTGTTTTCCAGAAAGACATATACCATTTCAGGAGAATTACTCCGTATGCAGATTAAAGGAATTGCACGCGAAACTCTTGATTTTATCCTCGAAGCCAGCAAATCAATGGCTCCGGAAGAGTTTGCCGGGCTTTTGCAGGAGAAGGACGGAATAATCACCGAGGTGCTTATCCTGCCTGGAACCGAATCCAGTGGTACAAATGCAGTCCTCAAGCTTTACATGATGCCTAATGTAAAAGCCGTAGGCTCGGTCCACAGCCATCCGGGAGCAAACCGAAGGCCCTCAAAAGCTGACCTGCGCCTGTTCTCAAAAACCGGAAACTGCCATATTATAGCGGGCCGCCCATATGACAGGGAGAGCTGGACCTGCTATGACAGGGAAGGAAACGTCAGGGCTCTTCCTGTCCTTGACGTAGAATTCGAAGAGGACGAGGAAATTTGAACAAATAATACCTGATAGGGTTGTATATCCCTGCAGGATGTACCCTGTATAACTGCATATCCTGCAGGCCTGTATAAATCTCCGTAAATGCGGTTATTATGCCGGTAAAGCTTTGAAACATCCAGGTTAATATCCTCCTCAAATCATTCAGGCTAATATCCTCGCATATCCTCACAAATCATTCAGGCTAATATCCTCGCATATCCTCACAAATCATTCAGGCTAATATCCCTGGTATCCCGGTCTCGTTTTCCTGAGTGACCTTCACTGTTTTTATCATTATCGCGCCGGAAAATACAGCATTTTCCTTCGAACCAGCCGGCTGCCTGCCTTATTACCTACCAAAAACATTTTATTTACATATACACATTATTTACAGGATACACTCTGTGCCCTTATTTAAAGGGGAGCGGCTTCCGCTTCAAAGATTGTGTCCCGGAAACACATCTGAAATTCAAGAACCAGATGGCCTTCACGTATCTGGAGGTAGTAATCCTAATGCCTACATGCCAAGACTGCAGATTTTATACGGCTATTGATGAGATAAAGGGCGAATGTTTCAGCCTAGGATTTGAAGTACGCGGGAAAACCGATTCCAAGAAGTGCCCGGAGCGGGCTTTCAGGCCAAATAAAGGTCCCAAATCGAAAAAAGCCGGAGCGGCAAGGTATTAAAATGAATAGCGGATCGGGGACGAAGAAAGCTCGGTTAAATGAGGTAGGAAGTGTAAAAGTACATTGATCGAGCCTCCAGCTGGACAAAATGCCGGAAAGCGCAAAAAAATCTTTTTTCTGCTTGCCGGACTCAAATGGATTTTAAGTTAAGTCCCATTCAATCTTTCCTTTTTATATCTCCTTTTTTATCTTTGCATTTCTTTATGTGCTAACTTTTGATATTTTATTCGAACATACCAGATTTTATCAATTAAAATAAGATAAAGGAAAGATTGACCCTCATACCTGATAGAGCAGAATAGATACACGGCTTTTGTCAGATATGATAAGTAACTTTTCCGATGTCCTCTAATGCTGATTTCTCTGTTTTTCAATTAACCTGTCTTTAGTCCTCGGAGACTACGACATATTCAGGAATGAGCCTGGTGTTGCTACCGTTTTCATTCGTTACTGTAAGACTTACGTCATACTTTCCCGGTTCAGTAAATGTGTGAGTTGCATTCAAAGCATGTTTTGAATTAATACCGTCTCCGAAATCCCAGAACCAGTAAATCGGTGCACCTGTACTGTTGTCAGTGAATAATACTTTTAAGGGCGCACTTCCTGATGTTATATTCGCAAAGAAGTCAGCAACAGGTGCTTTTAGTGATGATCCCAATCCTGAAACAGTACATATGTAAATATCCGCATTTATTGCGTCTGGATGACCATCCATCCTGTATTCATTGCGATCATCCTTCCAGATTATCCTGTCACCATAGATTGCAGGCTCTGACTGTCCTGATTTGTTTGATGTGATCTGAGTTTCCGTATGAGTAGAAAGATTGTACATATAAATATCGGCATTTCTATTGCGAGAATCTACCCATACCACCCTATCCCCATAGATAGCAGGATATTCCTGAGAGTCCTTGTCAATAGTTATTCGAGTTTCCTTAGAAGTTGAAATATTGTACATATAAATATCCCAGTTTCTATTGCGCCAATCTGCCCACACTATTTTGTCTCCGTAGATAGCTGGTGAGTATTGATCTGAATCGTTAGCAGTAATCCGGGTTTCCGTGGAAGTGGAGAGGTCGTACATGTAGATGTCGGCAGGGTTATAGCCTTCTCCGTTGCGAGAATCCTGCCATACTATTCTGTCCCCGTAGATTGCAGGATATCCCTGCCATGATTTATTTGTGGTAATCCGGGTTTCCTCGCAAGTAGAGAGATTATACATGTAGATATCTGCGTTTTCATTGCGTGTATCTACATACACTACCCTGTCTCCGTAAATAGCAGGATCTCCAGCCTTTCCGCTGTTAGTAACCCGAGTTTCTTTTGAAGTGGAAAGATTATACATATGTATATCGGATTTGTCCCACACGTTGGGATTATTTTTATTGCTATACTCCTGCCAGACTATTCTGTCCCCATAGATTGCAGGTTCTGTACTATAATATGAATTATTGAAAGTAATCTGAGTTTCCCTGGAAGTAGATAGATCGTACGCATAAATATTGTAATATCCCCATCTATTGCGGTCATCTAAAAATACTATCTTATCCCCGTAAATGGCAGGCTTTGTCTGATTTGATTTATTTGTGGTAATCTGAGCCTCCTTGAAAGTATATTGAGGCCTATTGGATGCGGTTATTGGATATAATCTCGAAAAAGTACCGTTTGCATTGCTTACTGTCAGATTGACAGTATATGTACCGGATACCGGGTATACATAAACTGATGTTTTATCTGTAGAGTCAGTTACTCCGTCGTTATCGAAATCCCATCTCCTGGATGTTGCATTTTGCGAAAAGTCCGTAAACATGACAGAAAGAGGTACATAACCACCGGTTACGTTGGCACTGAAGTCTGCAACAGGAAATACTGTTTGATCCTGTTTGGATATAGGGACGAGGGGAAGATAGTCAATGTCATACGCACTGACCGTGTAGATCGAGTCGCCAATCCCATCTCTATTCCAGTCATTACAGGTTTGAGAAAAACCGGTTCCATCAGGCTTTGCCCAGTAATTACCACCGATATAAGGTCCACCTATGATGTTAGTACCTGAGGTTTTTGTGGTATTCAGGTCAACAGAATTGACTCCGGCTCCATTGTTTATTGTTTTTGCAGCATAATAGTTGCCCGTATAGTTGCCTGTGTTGTTAAAGAAGTTGATAGTATTATTGAATTTATTGTTGTAGAACCAATTGGTTCCATTATATGGCAGAGGTTCATAACTAACCTGTTTGATATAGACTCCATATTGCCTGTTAAGCTCGATCTCATTATTGGTCACCAGATTACCCGAAGAGTCGCCTTCTAACGATATTCCTATATTGTTGTTTGAAATGGTGTTGTTTGAAAGCGAATTGGCCCCAGCCTGGTCCGTGGTCGAACCGCCCAACAATACCCCGATATTGTTTTTTGAAACAGTATTATTTAGAAATGAGTTGCCTCCTGAGCCTCCAACATAAATACCTCGATCATTAGATGTCAGGGTATTATTGTTAACGATGTTCGATCCCGTGAGCCAGACCAGAAAGATACCATTAGTACAATTTACGATCGTATTGTTTTCGACCTCATTAGAAGAAGATTCAGAAAAGACAATTCCATAACCTTTATTCGTCCCATTTGAAATATAATTGCCGAGAATTTTGCAGCCAGGACCTTCAACCACCCCTATGCCGCCATTCAGAAGTGTATTATTAAGCAAAAAACAATTATATGGTCCATGGGAAACATGAATACCTCCTTTAACAATTAGATTGTCAGAAATTATAAAATTAGAATCTGCTTCAGGACCAGATATAAAAATACCCGAGTTTAAAAGTATATTTGTTTCAATAGTTGAATTGTAACACTCATCAGCACTAATACCCGATTCCAAAATGTTATTCTTAACAGTGCAGTTTTCGACTGGATAGTAATTAAAGCCGTTGGGGCGCTTATATCCCAGTAATTTTAAATTTTCCTGTATGTTAAACCCGTTTACGGTAATATTGTTTACACTCATTTTAAAAGCCCGAACAGTAGTATCCTCAGGCTTTCCAGACTCGGAAAGGATACTTATGTTCTGTATCCCTATATCCACACTCTCATTATAGAAACCCGGATAAACAAAAATTATATCTCCTGAAGACGAATTGTTTACTGCTTCCTGTATCGATTTAAAATCTGCACCTGAACCGTTATTATCCACCGTAATCTCCCTGGCGGATGCAGAGCTGCAAATCGCAGCCATAAGAAAAATAGCAGCCACTAAGAGAATAGTTAATTTATTTGCCCACACCGTTACTTCCCCCTTTAAACCAGAAATATGACATCAATAAAGTCCTATAAAGTCCTGAGAACTGACTATTTATGGAATAACCTTATTTTTCTGGATTTTATATAATTAATCCATTATTCAAGGAAAGTACAGCAGGTTGAGAAGTTATTATTACATATAAATCTTAAAAATCATTGGTTTTGAGTTTTATTTGCTTTTGTTCCTTATTTTTTGCATAATTTAAAGGAACTAAACGTTACTGTGTTATTGAAGAGATTAACGGGGTTTTTTAAAAGGTTATTATAGACCAGACTGCTTCTTTTGACATAGAACCGGGATAATTGGAGTAACAAATTCCCGGGAAAAAGGTGCTCTTTCCCCTTACCGTTCGCCTGAAGCCTCCGGTTTTCAGCTGTTTTGTCCTTTCGTCTCGGGCAGAGTATCGCTGTCATCTCTTTTCTTGCCATTTATCGGAATTGCGAATGCAAAGGTGCTTCCCTCTTCAGGGATGCTCCTGAACCAGACGTATCCTCCGTGCATGTGTACGATCTGTTTTACCAGATAAAGACCAAGCCCTGTTCCCTGATGTTGTTTTGAGGCAAAGGAATCGACCTGGCTGAAGGGCTTGAAGAGTTTGTGCTGGTCTTCGGCTTTGATCCCGGCTCCGGTATCCTTAACTGTTATTTCTACCATGTCTCCTTTCATTCTTGCCTCGATCTTTACAGGACTGTTTTCACTGGCGAACTTTATAGCGTTATCAACAAGGTTGTACATTACCTGGGCAAACCTGGATTCATCGGCATAGATGTTTGTAAGCCTGCTTTCAATATCTATGTCAATCCGGATATTTTTCCTGTCTGCGATTGGAGACAGGAGATTCTTTATTGTGTTGAGCTTACCGGCAAGTTCAAACTCCTTATAATCAAGTTCCATTTTTCCGGCTTCTACTTTAGAAAGATCCAGAATGTCATTGATCAGATTCAGGAGGTGCCTTCCACTCCTTGAAATATTGCCTGCGTACTTTAGCTGCTTTTCATTCAACTCGCCGAAAATCTGTTCGCACAGCAGGTCGGAAAAGCCTATGATTGAGTTAAGGGGAGTTCTCAGTTCATGGCTAATATTTGCCAGAAACTCACTCTTGGTACTGTTTGCAATTTCTGCTATTTGTTTTTCCTGAAGAAGTTTTTCTACTGCTTTTCTTCCGGTAATGTCTCTGAAGGTTTCCAGCACGCCTATGATCCTGCCGTCATCATCAGTCACCGGGGTGGCCTGGATAAACCAGGAGTTGCCGTCCTCTGCAGTAAACTCCCCTGACTCTTTATTCCCTGCTGCAAAAATCTCTTCAAGCGGCAGGTGTTCAACCAGCGGGCCGCTCATACCCGGAATATCTTTAAGGTGGATTCCCCTTGCTTTTTCAAGGTCCATATGCATATATTCAAGCGCAGCTTTGTTTGCCCAGACGATGTTAAGCTGAGGGTTTACGAAAATAACCATCTCGTTTAAAGAATCAAGCAGGACTTTCTTTTCCCTCTCCTGTACCTTTAATTCCTGCTCTGCCAGTTCGATTTCGTTCAGCATCCCGTTAATTTCTCTTGCCAGGCGATAGAGTTCATCGTTGTCTTTCAGGTCCAATCTTCTGGAAAGATCTTTTTCCGACCTGACTCTTGTAACGAAATTATCAATCTCAGTCAGTCTTGAAACAAAGAAATTGTCAAGGGCAAATTTAACTCCTACTCCTGTCACAAGCCCGGTTAGCAAAAGGAAAAAATACATAGAATTCAGGGCTCTTTTGCTGTTCAGGTAGAGGTCTCTTGGAAAATCAGTTCGCATAATAAGGGCAGGCTGGCCTGAAACGTCCATTAACTCAAAGTACCCTGAAATTCTCTCTTCGCTAAGGGGTTCGACAATAACTCTGTCCGGGAGATCGGAAGAATTTTGAAATCTTCCCTGAAAATCGGTGGGCATCTTTTCATCGACCCTGTACATCGAAATTGAAGAGCAGGTAGTTTCTCTGAAATAATTAAGAAGATCTATGTCAAAGTACCTCCCGAAAATTAGCGTGCCCTTCATGGGTCCTTCATAGCTTGTCGTAAGGATCGGGTGGCATGAAACAAACATGGGGGCTTTATCGAGCAAAACATAACCGCGGATAACGTCATTTTCTGATTTTGTTGAAAGCGCACCGCTCTCAACCAGTTCAAGAAGCTTTTCAGGAACCGGCGTTTCCTCCCCTGTGTTAAGATCTATTGATTTTGAGTAGACAAGCGAGCCGTTCTCATTCACAAAAAGCATAACATTTACTTTAAGTCCGGCAAGGGTCTGGTTCTGAAGGTTTACGTTTATATACTCCTGGTTTCCGTCATCAATAAAGCGGTAAGCATCGTCCCAGCAGGACCAATCCTGAACCATGTTGTCAAGATAACTCTGTTCGGTATAAACAACGTTCTGCACCCTTTCAACATTCTTCAATGTATCTGCCTGTTCAAGCCCCAAAAAGTTGGAAAGCTGTATATTGTATGTAAACGCAAATGTAGAAGTGAGAACAGCAAAAATTAAAATTGTTATTATAAAAATTTTTTTACTAATATCGATTCCTGACACCCCATAGACCCTGGATAAAGAAAAGCTGAAAAGCAAGACGAAGTTAACATTAAAAAGGTGAAATAAGTATATAAGCCTAAGTTAACATTGAAAGAAAATTAATTATTAGGTAACACTTATTCCTTCAAATCCACTCTGCAATTATATATAAAAAATTAAAATGAATTTAAATATTAATTAATAAAAATTTTATTATATTGCAGGTAAAATCTCCATGATTTTGCAATCATGGATTTTGAGTCCCTGATTTACACCTTAGTCCCTGATTTACACCTTAGTCCCTGATTTACACCTTTATTCTGATCCCGGGCATTAAAAACAGTAACAGGTAGATCCGTGAATACGATGTAGATCCTGGAATATGACCCGGGAACATGATCCGAAAAGATGCCCTCCGGTGGCAAAGGTTCTACTGTGTGCCCCGGCGTCAGGCTTCAGCTGTGACTTCAAGGACTTCCTGAGCGATCTGGATGAGCCTGAACCAGGTATTCAGGGCAGAACGCAGGGAAACCGCATCTTCGGCTTTAACCGTAAGTACAAGGCAATCAGTACCTTCAAGAGTCAGCCCTATTTTTGACCTTTCAGAAAAGTTCTCGTTAAGTTCCGGAAGGACAGCCTGATAGATCTTTTCGGCAGTTTCGGTTTCAAATGTAAACTCTGCGGAAAGTTTCAAAAAACTCCTCCTTTTAGAATTTAGTCCTGAAAATAGTCTGAAATTCCTGAATTACCTGAAATTTCGAATAACCTGAAATTCCAGAACCTTCAGAAAAACGGGTTGAAAAAGGGTGTTCGGTCAGTACTTTTTGAAACCTTTGACAGTCAGCTTAAAAAGGGACTTCCCGCTGCCCATGAAATCGATCTCTTTTTCCCCTGCCGCCAGCACTGTGGAACGGGGAGGGAGCTGATCAATCTTCTCACTTTCGACCCTGTTAAAATGGAAAAAAGACTCAAATGCGTCCGCAATCTCTCCCTGGCCTGTAAGCACCGGTTCAAGATCCGGAAACCAGTAAGAATCGATTTCATCAGAGTACCAGTCTGAAAACCTGAGGGAAAAAAGAAGCTTTCCCGCATCGTCGTAAAAGCCGAGTTCCCCGGGGTTTCCGTGGTACTCTCCCACGACTATGAGAGGCCCGCCCTCTGCAAACTCCAGAAGTTCCTGCATGCCCATCTTGCCGCGGGAAATACATCTGCCGGTAATGAAGCGCGATAGAAGTTTGCAAAGTGTTCTGGTCTTTGCAGAAGGTTTGCGAGAAGTAGTAATTAACATACTTCCCCTGACGAGATTTGAGTATTTTTCACTTTCGCTCCACCTGGAAATCATTTTTATTTCTGCTTGTATTGGAGACGAGTATATAGGAATACATGATTATCAAGTTAACGTAGGCCTGCCACGGATAGAAAAGAGAATACGGACTGCAGAATATTCTGAGAATAATAAGGAAAGAAAAGGAGGCAGGGGTCGGGAACTAAATTTGTATATAAACTTACAAAGACGGTCTTCAAATAATTCAAAATTTTTTTAGTAACTGAGTTGTACTATTAGATATACAGTTTCAGAACTGAATACTATCTACCTTCTTAAAATATCCTCTGTCTTCTTTTTTGGTGAAGCTGGTCTTATTCTGGGTATTCCTTGAGCACTTTCAGCCAGCTCCACCTGAAGATCAGTTTTATTTTCTGCTTGCACCGGAAATAAGCATAAAACCGTCAGTGGAATTCATTTAGCGTGACTGCCGGATAAGATGCAAGTTTCTGATTCGACCTGGTTTTCCAGAAAAGCATTTTATGCGGTACTTTCTTGAATGTTCCTGAAGGATTCCGGCTCATGAACAGCTCCCGGACAAATAGGGGGACTCATCATGAAGGTCAAAAGCACGTGCTATAGTAAGATATAAAAAAGGAATATATAAAGAAGATCATAATTAAATAGAAACTCTGTTATTTTTTTTCAGGCATCTAAATTCAGTTTCGTATGGAGAGACATATTCCATTATTTTCTGGCAAAATCCGTAGGATCTGTTATATATTTCACATTCTCCACACGTTGATGGCGTTTTGTCCGTTATTTCGCCTCCTTACATTACTTTAAATAATGATTTTTTTAAATTACTGTGGGAATCTTCAACTGGGTGTTCCATATTGTCAAATTCTTCCAGAACATGTTTTACATCACACACTATTATTATTAAATTTCTTCGTTTTTATTCACCAGATATCCTGTAATAGATGATATCTAACTGTATATATTATTGCTTACAGTTATATGCTTATCTACACTTCTTCTCATAACTTAAAAGCTTATACTCCGGGATCTCACGGGAGGAAGGAAAGCAAGTCTAACCCTGTATGAATTATAACAATTATGAATTGAATTGCCACACAATTTTCAAAAACTTAATGCGGATTCCTTTTGTCCTGAAATTTGAAGACAGCAGTGTAAACAATACTGATGTGCGAAGTTATTTAATTTTAAATAACATGTATCCCAGAGAGGAAAATGGTAGACACTCCTTTCTCATTGCTTCAAACAAATCCACAATTTTCAGCCCTGATTTTAATTCTGGTACTGTGGGAGCTTTTCTGGAAGGGTATAGCTCTATGGAAGGCAGCACGAGAATCTCAGAGATACTGGTTTATCGCTATACTTATTTTGAATACGGCAGGTATTTTACCTATCCTTTATATATTCTTATTTAAGGAAGGGAAAAAGGGAATATAAATCAAGAAGATCAAATTGCGCATCTTGCACTTTTTTATATTTCAGCTCAAAGTCTCCACATATCCAGCTTTAGTAAATTACTCTGAGAAGTGTGCATCCTTTATGTCATTAAAGGACTTCAGTTTTTAAAAATAAGATTTATCCAAAAAATAAATTTCTTTATTTTTGCCGGTGTGTTTCTTCCATGTCGATTGCCGCAAAAATTTGTACAAGAGGGTGTCTTTTTATAGCTCTCATTAAATCTTCCGGGGTATACCATACCGTTATTCATAGCACGAAAAAAGCTCTATATGATAAAGGATTATATCCCTCCCGGTGCGTGCAATTTTTATGTATTTCTCAATCATTTCAATGGAAAGAATTGAGGCTTTGCCATTTTTCCTCAAATCTCTAAGAATTAGTGCGGAGATATAGTTATCTCGAATTTTTTGTACGCTAGTGCAATGGTAATGCACAACGGCAGTTTTTTAAAGCTGCCCTAAATAACAAAAAAACATTTATTTTATAAAGAACGTTTGATAAAAACCCTCATTCTTCTCTGATAAATAAAACCAGAAAATAATAATTTTTTCCAGCATAACTAATAACTTTTCATATTATTGTATTTTACAGGATTTTCGGTATTCCATTCTTGTTTTAGTATATCTTGCTCTTGAATCTCTAAAGCATAATCTATCAATACGATCCCATACAACAACCCATAAAAATTTAGCATAAGAGAAAGGATAATTCACCCAAAAAACCAATTTCTTGAAAAGTGATAGATTTCTATAGTCCTCTACCCACATAGATTCGCTTAGAAATCCTCTCCAGACAAGAGATTTTTGCATATGTTTCCATCGCTTGAACATATGACCTATTATGAATAAGAAGGTACAAGTGATTGCAAATAGTCTTTTAGTCATATTTTTCACCCTCCACGACTCAATAAACTTCATAATAATAGGTTAACAGGAACATGCACTAAAAGCAACACATTTCTTACAGATCGTATCTTAACCGAATACAAATGAATATCTTTTCAAAATTATACTTTTTTTCTTCCCATTTTCTTTCGTACATACCGTAAAACCCCATAAGAACAACCCAACAGAAGCATAATCTTAACGGGTTTCTCACCTGCTTTAAGGAGTTCTTCGATTTTTTCATGATCGAATTTTGGTTTCTGACCTTTCCTTTTTGGAGGAAATTGGCGACTCATTAAGATTTCACCTCTTCATACAATTTACTGTACTTCCAGGTCGCGAGGGCTGATCATTTTATAGGTTCAACTGTAGCTGAAAAAATTCCTTAGCTTCCATCGACTTGACAGAACCTCAAAAAGTTGAAACTAAATCACTTAGCAGTCTCATATTATCCGTCCCCACAATAGAAGCATATTATAACAAAAATATAAAAACCTTTCATATTAATTATTAATTTAAACTATTAATATTTCTTGCATCCAATGTTCCCAAAAGATCGTGTGCCGAAAATTTTGTTCATTCCAATTGTCTCTGTACCTTATTCTCTACTGCAAAAAACGGTTCTGTCGCAAAAATCATAAATATAGGAGTAAAAATTTAGTTGCAATGCAATGGACATACAAAAACAGGATATTCCTGAGAAACAGCTAGATTTAAACAGCTATTCCGAATATTCAACTGCTCTGGTTGTCGTTTTACTATTTTACCTGTAAAATTTGCATTTTTACATTTTACAGTAAAAACATACACATTTTACTTTTGACCTGGAATCAATGCCTTCCACTTATTCACCCTTTCCGGAACGTGAGCATTAAGAGTAAATGGCTTATCCGACTTTGCGTTCTGCTTCATATAATGCAAAGTGCCTTAGAGAACCCTAATTTCTTCCAATCAACATAAGAGATATTGAGAATCTTTTGCCTTATGTCATATAATCAATTCTCTCAATTTCATATTCAGGCTTAACAAAGTCCAGTTTTTCCTTTTTGCTTGTGAGGCATTGGGCTAACCCCCTTACCTTCAGAAAGATAACATTTAGCAACAGATAAGAGATTAATAGGTTAATTCATTATCTGTTAATGGTGAGGTCTTGATGGATAATATCAAAACTACCGGAGAACAAATTTCCAACGCTGTCCTGGATAACATTTACCAGCGTCGATCCGTGCGCAATTATTCAGATAAGGAAGTTCCCGACGAAATAATCAGGGAAATTATCCGGGCGGGAACATATGCACCAACCGCCGTGAATAAGCAGCCGTGGCGGTTTGTAGTCGTGAAAAATAGGCAGCTCATCGATAAATATGACGATCGCGCCAGGAAGGCTTTCCTTGCTGCATACGGGGACACCGACAACCCGGACCTGCTCGGATATGTACGGCATTTATCAAAACCGACAACCCGGATCCTCTATGGGGCACCTGTTTTCATCCTGGTATTTGCATCTCCCGATGTTATCGACGAGCGTGACTGTGCTCTGGCGGCGGAGAACATGATGCTCGCAGCTCACTCTTTAGGGATCGGCAGCTGCTGGATTGGTCTGGCGGCAGGCCTGGGTAGCGATATGGAATTCCTGAAGGAAGTGGGAGTGCCGGAGGGGCATAAGCTTATCGCACCGCTGATCTTTGGATATCCGGCAAAGGAGAATCAGAAGGCACATGCCCGTAATGCCGATGTCGTATTAAAATGGATAAATTAATCTCAAAATTTGCTTTCGGTTTCCCGTCAACAAGTTAACAAAATAGTGAATTACAAACTAAAGAACCAAAATAGAATTAGGTATGTACTGTCCGGACAGGAAACGTCTGTTTTTGTCCGTCCAAGTACTTGAAAACGGTTTTTATATCCAAACAACCATTGTTTTGCTTCTTACCTGGCAAGAGGAGTAATAACATACTCCTTACTCGGCCTTGATGCGTTTGATGGTTGTAGGACGCTCTTTTACCAGGATTCTGTGTCCGCAGTACGGGCACCTTATGCCTGTGTACTCGTAGTCAATTTCCACTTTCTGTTTACATCGAGTGCACTTATATCCCATACAACCTCACGTACCTGAAAAGTGTTTGTTTACTTTGCCTCAGCAATGTTCTTCATTGTGCGCAGCAGGGTCTGACCAACGCTTGTGTAGGGGATATAGGTCCCGCCGGCGAAGGTGTGTCCGCATTTGCTGCATTTCCAGATCCCGGTTCCGATCCTTCCCACTGTAGGGCGGGCACATTTGGTGCATACATGCGGGGCTCGCATGCGTTCTTCCAGGTCTGCGACAAGCTTTCTGTCTTTTCTCCCGTACCTGGGACCAAACCTGCCTGCAGATCTGGAAATTCTTCCTTTCTTAGTGAATTTTTTTGCCATCGTTATAACTCCTTAAATGTAAATGTTAAGTCCAGGGGATAGAACCCGGAACCCTTCTGCGAGCTGGACAGCTCTGAGATCGGGTCCTTCTATCACCCTGAGACGTGCACTTAGACCGTAATACTGGCATTTAATATTTATATTTAATTAATCCTGCCCGATTTATTCACTTTTTGCAAGCCCTTCAAGGTAGAGTTCCCTGATTTCGGCTGCCTTTTCGATTGCCATATCTATTGCTTCGAACAGCTCAGCCTCGGTAAGAGGAGCAGGACCCATTTTCTGCATGCCTGCAACAGACCCGTCCGAACTTGAAACTATGGTCAGTTTCGTTTCGCAAACCGCTTCCTCGTCAAGGGAGGGGTCAACCATCAGCTTTGAGCCGATCTTGGCAAGAGTTATCCCGACAGGCATCTCTTTCATTGCAAGGGGCACATTCTCGCCCAGTCCCTGCTGTTCGTTCGGGACCATGGTGGTCATGAGGGCTGCAATTGCAGCAAGACAGGATGCATCAATGATATTTCCGTCATCGTTCAGGATGTGGACGTCAATAAAGACAATCCAGACGGATTCTCCAACCGTTATGCAAAGCTTCTTTATATCAATTGCGCCTGACTCCCTGATTCCTCTGTCAACGACCCTTGCCATTTCGATTGCTTCTTCTCTGGGCGGCCCCGGCTCGAATTCGGGGGAGGCTATCGGGTTAAGCTCAAGGTTGGTAATAATCACGCCTTCGTCCTGAGAGTCCGGGAACGGAGTTCCGGTCTGAAGCTTCACACCTACAAGGACCTGGGTGTTCCCGAGGGTAACTTTTGCAGAACCTTCGGCTTTGGAAATAACATTTGTTTCGAGTTTGAGCTCCCTGAAATCCTTAAACCCGCGTCCGTCCTGGCGCTTACCTTTGATCATCAGGTTGTAAATATAGTCCTTCTTAAGTGTGGCTATGATTTCACTCATCTTTTTCACCTCTGTTTTCGGCTTCAGAGGGGTCTTTTACTACCTTCCAGGGACCTTCGGATTTTTCTTCTTCAGGCTCTTCTTCTGCCTCTACTGCTTCCTCAACTTCAAGTTCGGCCTCTGTTTCAGGCTCAATAGTTTCTTCCGGAGCAGGGCTTTCCTCAACTTCGGCTTCTTCTTCAAGAGCTTCCTCTTCAAACTCCTCAGTTTCAGCCTCAAGATCCATTTCTTCTTCGGCTTCTCCGGAATCAGCTTCTTTCTCAAGCCTGGCTTCAATCTCTTCAAACTCTTTGAGTTCAGGAGTACCCTCGAAAGAGGCTTCAAATTCAGCTTCTTCTTCAAGAGCTTCCTCTTCGAACTCCTCTTCTTCGAGTTCTTCGAGATCTTCTTCTAAATCTTCCTCTAATTCTTCTTCGGCTTCAGCTTCAAATTCCTCTTCTTCTTCGGCTTCGAACTCCTCTTCTTCCTCTTCTTCGAATTCCTCTTCTTCGAACTCTTCGTCAATCTCTTCCTCTTCTTCGGAGTCAGGAATTATCTCGCTAGTAAAAAGGACATCAGGCTCAGATGTTTCTTCCAGTTCCTCTGCTTCGAGTTCTTCAGCTTCTTCAAAAGCCTCTTCAGAAACTGCTGCTTCCGGAGCAAACTCAGCAGGTACGGGCTCTTCTATTTCGCCTTCTGTTTCGGTTTCTGCAGCTTCTGCCGCAGGCTCCTCAACAGGAGTCTCAAACTTCTTTCTAAGGACGGCCTGCTGGATTGCAAGGATTTCTTTGCATCCTTTCTTTACGAGCTCCAGCCCTTTCTTGATTTCTTCAGGAGTCAGGTGTCCGTCCATCTGGACAAGGGTAATTTCTCCGTCCTGGGTCATTGCTACAGGGAAGTCAGCTTCTCCGTAGTTGTCCTCTTCCTTATTCAGGTCAAGCACAATCTGCCCGTCAACCTTCCCGAAAGCACAGGAGGTAATCAGGCCTTTCATGGGGATTCCGGCATCTGCAAGGGCTATACTGGAAGCGTTGATTGCTGCAGTCCTTGTCCCTGCGTCGGCCTGAAGCACTTCTACGAAAATATCAATTGCTGTCTTCGGAAACATCTCGGCCAGAATCACAGGCTCGAAAGCTTCCCTGGAAACCTTTGAGATTTCAATGCTCCGCCTGCTGGGGCCCGGCCGAGCGCGGTCCTCCACGGAGAATGATGCCATATTGTATCTGTAACGGATAACTGCCGAATCTGCGCGCTGGCTGCGGCGGGGATGAGCTTCCCTGGGGCCGAACACGCCTACCAGGATCTTATTCCTGCCCCATTCAAGATAACATGAACCGTCGGCTCGTGAAAGTACGCCGATCTCAATTTTCATGGGCCTTATCTCATCCGCACGTCTCCCGTCAAGGCGCAGCCCATCGTCAGTGATTAATATTAAATTTTCAGGTTTATTACTCATACTTTAATCTCCAAACAACTCCTAAACCAAAATACTCTAGAGAAGCTTACCTAAAATTCTCTTGACTCTATCCGGAATTCAATTCTTCGGGTCCAGCAGTACATCGATCTTCCTGTATATATCTTCGGAATGATCTTCCTTTGCTACAGTCGCACTTTTCGTCGTATTTTTAAAAAACTTAACCGGCTTGGACTCTTTCTGTCTAATCCGTTCATTTTTCAAAAAATTGTAGATCCGATCTGTCAATCCGGAACGCTGGGCTTCAACTTCGATTTTCCGGAGAGCCTTACTCAAAAGCTCTACATCCTCGTCCTTTCCATCAATCCATATTCTACCGTTCTGGCCTACGAAAATGCTGCAGTTTGTCTCTTTCTTCAGCATCGAGATCATGGAACCGCCGTGTCCTATTACACGGGGGACTTTCACAGGCTCAACTGTAACAATCTGGCCTGTTTTGAGTTTATGAAGGCTCGGATCTCTCAGGGCAAGCTCGATTTTCATGGAGCTATCCACGTCTTTAACCCTGAGGATTACAGAGTCGCCTACGTCCAGAATTTCAGGCATTTCCCGGGATTCGACTCTTCTCGGATACTCGGATACGTGGAGCAGACCGTCATAAGGAGCTGCAATATTCAGTATCCAGTTGGATGGGGTAACCACAATAACGATCCCTATCACCACATCATTCACTGAGGGGATATACGCTCCCGCAAGTGGGATCACTCCAACTTTATCCTCTTTGAGGTTTTCAATACCGCAAAGCGAAGAATAGATCTTGTCGTTCTTGACATACGTCCCGTATCCGGCTTTTTTCTGGTTCTCGGATAACAGGTCACCAGGGATCACTATTTTTTTATCCATCCAACATCCTCTTATAAAAGTTTAGTCTGAGCCTCTCCCTTTGTGAGATGATTTATAAGAGCGTAAAAATCAGTCTGGACTCCCGCAGGAATCCTCACTACTGCAATCCATGAGCCGTCACGCTGCCATTCTTCCTTCGTAATGCTTCCGGCTTTGGAAATATCTCCATATGCCTTGGGGGCATATTCGGGAGGGATTTTCACAGCAATATTGATTTCTTCAAAGCGTATGGGAATAAGCGGGCGAATGGCTTTCATTGTTATGGCTACCAGCTGATCCACGCTTTTTAAAGGGTCTATGTGCACTTTTGCCTCTTCCATCGCTCTTTCTATCCGTGCGGGAGGGTGCGGTGCTCTAGTTTGAGGGTTTATAGCATTTCTGGAAATGGTATAGATAACCTTTTTCTTTTTCTCTTCAAGCATTCGTTTTCTCTGCTCAGCGGTAAGCTGAAGCTCCCCGCTTTTCAGGATCACGGCAGCAATCTCAAAGGGGTCGGTTGTCTCAAAAGAGTTGATTATATCGGACTCTGCTGCCCGGTCCCCTCTGTTTGCATCTTCGAAGATAGTTTCAACTGCCAGAATGTCTTCGAGGTTTACTTCCTCTCCTCGCTTGTAGGCCAGAGCCCCTTCGGGCTCGACCAGGACTTCGAAATGTTTGCTGCCTCTTTTGAGCCGGGCAGTCACTGCCTCGTCCAGGGACACCATTTTCGAATACCTTCTCTTAAACGTGAGTTTGAGAATCAGAAACTCTCTGATTGCTCATTCTTTAAATATTTATAGGTTTTATTCTTTGTTTTCAGTACCCTTGTGTTTCTCAAGGATCTGCTGAACGTAGTTCTCAACTTCCTCAGGACCCAGTTTTCTGAATTTCTTGTCCTGAAGGGACACGACACCCACTTCAAGGGTTCCTGCATCGAACTTGCCTTCAGCTGCTTTATAAAGTGCATCCATTCCGAGGAGGATAGCAGCGTCAATATTCATATCTTCCCTGTAGTCCGCCTCAAAGACCTCAACAACTGCATTTCTGCCTGCGCCTATGGCGGTTGCCTTGTACTCGAGGAGAGCGCCGCTCGGGTCAGTCTCAAAGAGCCTTGGCTTGTTGTCGTCAACACCTGCGATCAGGAGGGCAGTTCCGTATGGGCGAACTCCTCCGTACTGGGTGTACGTCTGCTTGTGGTCGCAGATTTTCTTGGAGATGACCTCCACACCTATGGGTTCGTCATAAGAAACCCTGTTTACCTGGGCTTCTACACGAGCTCTGTCAACAAGGGAGCGGGCGTCGGCCACGAGCCCTGAGGTTGCGGCTCCGATGTGATCGTCAATCTGGAATATTTTTTCGATTGATTCGGCTTCAACAAGCCTGCTTGTAATTCGCTTGTCAACCAGCAGCACTACCCCATCGGCTGCCTTGATTCCTACGGCTGTTGTTCCCCTTTTTACCGCTTCGCGGGCATACTCTACCTGGAAAAGTCTTCCGTCAGGGCTGAAAACCGTAATTGCCCTGTCATAACCCATCTGTGGTGCCATCTGCATATTCCGTATCTCCTTGCCTTAATTTATGTTCCATATTGTTTCAATTTTTCCCGGCGAGAAACCGGTTATTTTTCCTTAGGGATTTCAAATCCGCAGAATCTTCAGCTAAACTACCGCATGCCCAAAAAAGGCTTTGGTCGGTAAGCGCTATTAAACCGGTGCGGATACCCCGAAAGCTCAGGAGCTTAAAGTCCCCGACCCAGCGTTCAGGTAAGGAAATCGATTTTTGATTCCCTATAACGTATTTCTTCCTTATTAGAGTTTTTAGCCATTTACGCGAGACTTTCAATCCTGAAAGAGTTTTTCCTGATGAAACCTGTGGAAAATATCCCGATTACAGGGAGTTTACAGGCACTTTTACCCCTGCAAAGTACGCGTTTTTCGGGCCTGACCCGGACTCCCGTACTATAGTGACTTTTTAGCAGGGTTTGAAGGTCCATTCCAATGTTAACTATGTCCTTAATAAAGTGTATTTACTCAGTTATAATGCTTATGAGGGTCTGGACCTCTTCCGGGGCTTAAATTCCGAATCAGGGCATGTGAAGACGAATTCTCTTTCAAGGGTCCTTCTGCACCTTGAATTCAAGGCCGCTCCCAATCCAGGCTTTCAGCCCACTTATTCGTAAACTGCCAGGAGTCCCGGCAAAGCTGCTTTTCTTTCAATCAGTTCTGCTCATCAATATTATACTTTGTTACACTAATACTCATTCATTATAGTATATATTAGACAGCTTATTAGACAATCAGGCAGCTTATTTGACTGCTTATCCGACAGTTCATATGCCGTTACTGAAGTTCACAACGGCAGGTTTCAGCCTGAATGTTTCAGCTGATCTCCGGTTCTTACTTCATATAAATAAGACCGGATATAAACGAGACCACATATAAACCCTATGACCCACTGTATGTCTGTTGTATGTATAAAGGATAGCTGTGTTTAATGAAATTTGTGTTTAATGGGGAATTCCGGAATAATCGGCTGGTATTGTTCGAATATCCGAAGCTGGAATCTTTTGTTTTTTTGATTCTACTCCTTGCAGAACTGAACCTGTCTCGTTTGTCACGCAAGAAAAAAGTAACAGGCAAATTCATACTGTCACCATGAGAATGTGAGAAAAGGCAAAAGAAGCAGAAAAAGCAGAAAAAACAAAAGAAATCTGAGTTATCGTTTTTCCGGGTCACTTTCATATGTTAGTTTCTTAGGCCTCATTAATCAATTTTACTTGCTAGCTTTTATCTTTTCTTTTGTCTTTTCCATATTTTTGAGAAAGACCGATCTCCTGCGTCGAGCGTGACTAAATCCATAAAGTAGTTCGCTTGAGCGAAACTAACTGTAAAAGCCATCAAGTAGTCTGCTTGAGCGGAGCGAAACAGACCGCGTACTCCCGAGGCGCAATTCGGGAAGCAAAACAGATAGTGGGCTTTTCAGAGATCTGACTCAAGGGTTTCAGGAGCTTAATTTACCTTTCCTGGAACCTGTCTCGAATCCTTTTTTTCCTGTACTTCAGGCTCAAAGACCGTGTAATCCTGCAAAAACTTTTCCGTGGCTCTTTTAACGGTGCCTGACGCTCCCAGCACATGCAGAGTTGCCCTTTTTCCGTTAATCCGGGTCAGAGCTGCCATTGCGGCTCTTGTCTCCTTAACTCTGGTATGTGAGCACTGGATAATTCCTTTTCCGGCTTCAAATCCCAGCACTTTAATATCGCAGTCACTGGTTGTAACATCTCCGAGCAGTGAGGAAGCTGAGGAAATAACTTCCTTTACAATATCGCCTCTGCCCGCAGGTTCTTCCGAAATCAGCTCAAAGGCAAGATAACGCTTTTTAGCGCGGAGTGAAGGTAGCAGACGTTTCAAACGAGATCCTCTCCTTCAAGCACTTCAATCCCTTCTCTTACATAGCCCGGGCCCGGGCGGTTCCTTGCAATGATTTTTTCCGGAACCTTGCTTATGGCCTCAAGAGCCTCATCCTCTTCAAGCCCGCAGATTTCCGCAAGGGCAAGCATTTCCATCGGGGAGCGCAGGTCAAAACAGGACACTGCATCACTGCAAAGGACAAGGGAGACATCATATTTCCTTGCAAGGTCGAGGTTTGCCTTGAGGTCGGACAGCAGGCGGATGCGCCTTGTGCCCCGGGAATGAAGCAGAGGCCTCAGGGTGATGCCTATTGCAACCCCATTTTCTGCGGCTGCTTTTGCCAGCACCTGGTTTAAGCCGCTGCTCCTGTCAAAAGCCGGGTGGTTCAGGATGTCTACCCTGGGGTTTTCAAGTGCAGCCCGGTTGACGGCTTCGGACCCTCCGTGCACAATCAGGACGTCCATTGAACTCCTGAATTTTCCAATCAAACTGTGCAGTTTCGAGGGGTTTTCTTCCACCAGCTCAATTCCCCTGAAGACCTCAAAACCCTCAACTTGAGGCAGTACCGGCTTTCGGTCAGGAAGTTTGTCGGAATGGTTGGCAAGGGCAATCCCGCTGTACCCGAAATGCCGGGCAAGGGATACCAGTTCCTGGGCAGTACTGTCTCCGTCCGGAACTGCATGAACGCAAAAATCATAAAATTTAGGTTTACCCAAACAACTCCTCCACTATGGCTCCGGCTTTCTCCCTGTTTTTAGGATAGGTCTCGATCTTGACCTTTGCAATAATGGCGTCAGAAGAGTTGGTCAGTTTTACCTGCTGCAGGTACGCAGCCTGCTTGTCAAAGCGGAGGTGAAAAACCATATCATCGTCCAGCCTTTCAGGCATTTCTTCCCTGAGCATGCCCACATCTTCTTCCGAAAAGTTTTCACGGACAAAACGGGCAAAGTTCAGGCATTCTGCCTTCTTTTTAAGCTGTACGCTAAGGATAGTAATCGGATTCCCATGGTGCCCTTCAGCCTGAAGCTCTTCTACGAGCTTACCTGCCTCCTTTACGCCGGCACCGGATAAAAAAAAGTCCAGAGCCTCGCGGACTCTGGATGCGTCTTCGGTTGCGTGGGCGATCACACGCATTGTTATGTGATGAATCACTTGCCTCGACTCTGATGTGCACGGATGCTCGGCCTGGTCTTTTCAGTTCCCTTGCCGCGTGTGGCCATGCCTCTACCTTTCCGACCTGCGCTGGTCTTACCCCTGGTGGCTCTGCCCTTGATGGACGGGTCGCAGACCCAGTTCAGGTTCTTGTCGCTCTTTATTACAGGGTGGTGCGGGTCTACAAGGATGACTTCGAACCACTTGTTTCTTCCGTCTTCCCCTACCCAGTAGGAGTTCAGGACTTCAAGGTTAGGGTATTTGCGGTCTGCACGGGCTTCGGCGATCCTCTGGATGCTCATTCCGCCACTGACCTTGTTCTTTCCCATCTTCTGGGTCCTTCTTCCACGGTTGGGCCTTACATGACCAAGCCCTCCGCGGCGTACCTTTACCCTGGCAACAACAATGCCCTGCTTGGCTTTGTATCCAAGAGAGCGTGCTCTGTCGATTCTTGTGGGCCTTTCAACTCTGGTCACGGACCCCTGCTTTCTCCAGACCTGAAGGCGCTCCCAGCGGAGCTCGTTCACGTAAGTCTCATCAGGGTTTTTCCATGCATCACGTACGTATCCGTAAAAAGATTTTACCAATTTAAACACCAAGTTTCACTTATGTTTCACGGTTCAGCCCTGCCTGCAGGACCACATTCCAACGGGACCTAATCCCGAAAATGAAACATGCGATACAACTAAATCATCTGATTTAAAGCTTTGCCCCTTCAAAAGCTTTTTAGAGGCAGAAAAGCTGCAAAAAAGAGAAAGAAAAAATGAAGTTGAAGAAGAGAGGGATAAGAAAGAAATCGGAAAAAGTATTAACTTATTAAAAATGGCGGCTCATACTTCTATATCGTTGAACAACATCGTAAATTTTGTCCCCTGCCTTCTTTCAAGCTTTATACAGCCGTCTATCTGTTCAACAAGAATATTTACTAGCTGGAGTCCCAGAGAATTCGAGTTTTCGATATTTATCTCTTCAGGTATTCCTTTCCCATTATCCGATACTTCAAGTGTGTAATGAAAACTATTTTTTTCCCTGCGTTCTTTATCCTGGCCGAAAATATCCTTCCTGGCGACAGAAGTCCCGGTTTTGCGGAGGTTTATCCGGATTTCGCTTTCCTTTCCATCAGGAAAAGCATGCTTAAAAGAGTTTGAGACCAGCTCGTTTACTATGATTCCAAGGGGTATTGCGGCATCCATGCCAAGATAAACCTGCTCAAGGTCCAGCTTGAAACTGATAGCCCTATTTCCGGGTTTGTATGACCTGAAAAGATCTGCAGTTAGCTTCCTGAGATAAGCTGCAAAATCGAGGGAATCGATTTTATCTCCCTTATATAACTCTTCATGAATAAGCGCCATGGAAATTACGCGGCTCTGGCTTTCCGTGAAAGCTTCGACAACTTCCGGAGTCTTACAGACCTTATGTTTGGAAAAAGTTTCGGCCTGAAGGTCAAGTAAGGAAGAGATCACCTGCAGGTTATTCTTAATCCTGTGGTGAATTTCTTTTATGCGGATTTCTTCTATTTTTTGCAGGGCTTCTTCAGCTTTTTTTCGCTCGGTGATATCCTGAACTATTCCCTTTATTCGAACAGGGATATTCCGCTCATCAAAAATAACCCGGGATTCCATATGGACCGTACGTTCTTCCCCATTAGCCGGGACGATCCTGTAATCTATACTGTAAGGTTCTCCATTCATGGCTTTCTCAGCGGCATTATTGACATAATCTCGATCCCCGGGATGCACATAACTCAAAAATTCTTGATAAGTGGGATGTAATTCTTGATGACTACGTCCGAAAATGCGATAAAGCTCATCCGACCAGTATGCTTCATCAGTTGCAATAGTCCACTCCCAGTGTCCTACATGAGCCATTTTTTGAGCTTCGGCAAGACTTTTTTCGCTTTCTTTCAATGATCTATAGGCCTCTCCAAGCTTTGCCGTCCGTTCTTTCACCAGGTTTTCCAGGTTGTCAAGGGTTTCTTTCAGCTTAGCTTCGGCTTCTTTCCGCTCAGTAATATCTCTAAGAATCAGCGCTAACTTTCCTTGCTCAGGACTGAATACATAAATATCGAGATATTTATTTGCCACACGGCTGAAGATCTCAAAGTGAATTGGCCGGCCGGAGAGTGCAGCTTCGCTGTACTTTTCGACAGCTTTTGGGTTCACATCGGGAAATGTTTCCAGCATAGTGTTCCCTAACATCTGTTCCTTTTTTGCACCCAAATAGGACTCAAAAGCAGGATTTACCTCAAGGTAACGATAGTCATGAGGTTTACTGTCATTGTTATAGATGACTTCTACAAGCCCGAAACCATCGGTCATGTTTGTGAAAAGCATCCGGTAGCGTTCCTCGCTCTTCCGGAACTCCTGCTTGGTTCGCCCGGATTCGGTAATATTTTTCCTGCCGGAGTTTTCTATCCGCTCCCATTTTCCTTCTTTCCTGGCCAGAGCGAATTGATGGTTTGCAACAATCTCCATTATATCGGTTGCACTGCACATATCCAGGGAATAGGTGCACAGAGCTATTATCGGGTATTTACCGGTAACAGAATCCAGTCTTCTTTCATAATTTCCGAAATCATTTTTGTTTTCCTTTTTTGGCCAGCAAACGTTTTCAACCACCCGCAAACCATTATAACCTCTGGTCAACGCCTTATTTGCTCTTTCAATCAGGCCGTTTAAAGCTCCCTCCGAATCGAAAATCCCATCTTTCGTATGCCAGTCAGTGCAGGCGGTAAGCTCAATTTGCCCTCTCCCCGGATAAATATCAAAACCAGGAAAGGCCTTTCTCAGAGCTTCTTCTGCCTCTTCCACGGCTAAAGGTCCTGAGATGAGCCATAAGCAAAGCTCGTTATTTTCCAGCCCTGCTTTTAAGAAGGGAATAGATATATCCATCAAATCTTCTTTTGTCTGGTAAAATTGACAGAAATGTGTTTCCCCGGGTACATCTCCAATAATATCAATTCCAGAATTTCGAATGTCATTTTTCATCTATTTCTCTCCGACTTTAAAAATAAAGTCAAAAATGCGTTGATCCTGGGTAGCAGGCCAATGTATCATGATTCTTATTATCTCAATCCCTACCTGGCCCATTCTTATTTCTGAGACGAAATTACAGGTTCAGTCCAATAAGTGTTGTATAATATCAGCTTATATCATTAAAGGACTCATGAGAATAATTATTCTATATATGGATATTTATAATGATTTGCTCATAAAAATTATATAAATTATATTTTTCGCATATCTGGAAGATCTATTTATCATGTGATTAAAGGAAACATTAAAGAATTTTTAACCTATTTTCTTAAAGGCGATGTTGCCAAGTTACTTTCGTTAAGGTGAGTTGCAAATTACTTTTGTTAGTTATTGGCAAAATATTATTTAATATAAATTAGCAAAATATTATTATATTGTAAACACTGTTTACATTCCGGGTTACTATGAGGCTTCACTGGATTGACGCTTTAAAAGGGATTGGGATTATACTTGTCGTGTTTGCTCACCACAGCTTACCGATAGCGCTTGATACTTACATATTCTCTTTTCACATGCCGCTCTTCTTTTTTATTTCCGGGTTCCTGTTTGACTTCGGGAAATATGCAGAATCGGCTGCAGGTTTTGTGAAGGGAAGATTCAGGTCTCTTATCGTGCCTTACTTCTTTTTTGCACTGCTTACCTGCCTGTTTTACTTTTTGCTGGATACGGGCTTCCAGCCAGGAGTCACGAATATCGAGTTTTTCGAAAACAGTGCGCTTTCCGGCATCTATTCCATCCTGTACGCCCTTGGCCCCCTTGTCTCTTACAACCCGCCGCTCTGGTTCCTGAGCTGCCTGTTCGTAACCGAGCTTCTCTTTTACGGCTTTGCAAAGAAGTATTACGGGGAGCCGGGAAAACTTGTCCTCTGGCTTACCGCAGCCGGGATTGTCGGGTACCTTTATTCGGTTTATGTGCCTTTCAGGCTGCCCTGGAACGCTGATGTGGCTCTTGCAGCAGTTGTTTTTTACGGAGCCGGGAACCTGTTTCGAAAATTCACCGAACAGGAGAGAGAATCTGGATCAGGCTTGAGCCTTAATTCAGGTTCAGGTCTGAGTGCAGATTCGAGTCTAAATACAGTTTCAAGCCTGAATGTAAGTTTGAGTACTAATTCGGGTTCCGGGTTCAGAGAAAAGGTCTTCCGGGCTGAGAAATTATTTCCTGGGGTCTTTATCCTTCTGAACCTGCTGTATCTTGGATACCTTCTGGCGTTCCCCACGACCGATAAGCTCAACATGAACGTGCTGAAATACGGGAACTTCTTTTCGTTTTACCTCCTGGCTTTCTCAGGGATTTTTACCTCTGTTTATCTTTTCAAAAAAGTAGGAAGTTCAAAAATCCTGGAATATTACGGAAGAAACAGCCTGATTGTGCTTGCGCTCCATTTTCCTCTGAAGGATGTCCTGACAAAACTGGCACTTTTGAGTTTCGGGGTCGAGCTCGAATATTTCTATTACAACCTGGCTTTTGCGCTGAGCTTAACCGTGCTGAATCTTATTTGCCTGGTGCCTGTGATCTTCATCATTAACAACTATTTTCCCTTTATCCTGGGGAAAAAAAAATCTTCGAGGGCTTTAAAGGACAGGGCTTTACAGGCTTCTTGAGTCGGTTCAGGAAACCGGGAAATTAACACCGAGTTCCGCAGAATCCCGAAAGCTTTGCCGGACTTGATTATTAAATGACCTTAGGAAAATATTAGTATTTTTAAAATAATATAGAGTTGGAAGATAATACGGAGGATAATAGGGGGATAATAGAGCTGGAGGGAACAGAGTTGGAGGAGTCTGGTTGAGGTTCTCAAAGGGTTCTGTTGAACCGGTCAGAAAAGCAGATAATAATTCTGCAGGCTTAAAAATAGCTATAATAACTGTTATTCTGCTGGTCCTTCTCTGCCTGGTGCCCCCAGCCAGTGCAAGAGACTATACGCTGGAAGAGGCAACAACGAATATAACTATCGACCCCAGCGGCCTGGTCCACGTTGAAGAATCGATTTCCTACACATTTGAAGGTAATTACTTTGAGGTTTTCAGGAACCTTGAGGTGGCTTCAGGAGAATCCATCCAGAACATCCAGGGGTATTGTTCGGATGAAGCCTGTACATTCAGTGTGAGACCGACCTACGAAGGGTATGAGCTGGTCGGGGGACTTCCGACCCCCACTCCGGAAGAAGTGACTTTTTTTATTTCCTATGACCACTATGGTGCAGTCAAGGTCCACAGCGACGTTTCCGAATTCCACTACAAGCTCTGGGGAGAAGAATGGGAAAAACCCCTTGGAAGCCTGAAGGGAAGCATCACGCTCCCCGTGGAGGACGAAAATGAAGTCCAGTACTGGATTCACCCGACCGGGTATACACAGGCGGCGGGAGTGGAACAGAATGTACTCAATTTGAAGACAAGCGAAATTCCCGCTTACCAGTGGTATGAAGTAAGGGTTGTTTTCCCGAGAATCGAATCTCCTAATCCCAACCTTGTCCAGATAGACAATGAAGCGGGTCTTGAAAAAATAAAAGCCATTGAAAACGAATACGAAACGAAAGGCTGGATCTTAAAAGGCCTTTATAACCTGGCAATTATATTTGCGGTTTTTGCCCTGGCATTTCCCTTCATCATTTATCTCAGGTACGGGAGAGAGCCAAAAATAGATTATGAGGCGATCTATGAGAGAGAGCCACCTACCGATTCAAAGCCTGCTGTGGTCAATGCAATAATGCAGGGACGTATAGGGACTCCTACAATGGACGGGTTTACGGCCACAGTTATGAACCTTGCCAACCTTGGTTATATTTCTCTTCGCACTGTAAAAGCAGAAGAAAGCAGAGCTTTCGGCCTCTTCAAATCCAAAGATGAAGACATTTTAATTGAACTTGCCAGTCAGGATTCAGCCGAAACCGCGGACGGAAAGCTCCCAAGGCTGGCAGATTTTGAAAAAGACTTGTTCAATTTATTGAAAAAACACTCTACGGATAATAAGGTCTCCTGGGATCAGCTCAAAAAAGAACTTGGAAAGGGGACCGATTTCTATCATTTTGTGCTTGCCTGGAATAAAAAAGTTGAACGGCATATCGTAGTTGAAAAACTCTTCCGTTCCACAGGGAACACGTATATGGCTATTTTCGGTTTGCTAACCATAATCGCGGCAGTTGTTTATTTTGTTGTTATTTCCAAATTTTTCCCTTCCGATGCATTTCCCCTGGCATCGAGCGTGAGTATGCTGGTGGCTGTGATCGTAGCCTTCGGGATAGTTATGCTCATTTTCTCGGGAACTTTCGAAAAGGTCCTGGGCCGCTGGACTCCCGAGGGGAAGCTCTACTATAAACGCTGGAACAACTTCAAAAAATACCTGGCAGACTTTTCCGCGCTAAAAGAGCACCCTCCGGAATCAATAAAGCTCTGGGACTCTTATCTTGTGTATGCAACCGCTCTGGGGGTAGCAGAAGAAGTCCTTAAAAACATGTCTTTGGTCGTTCCTGATGAACAGCTGAAATACAGTCACTTCTACTACGTGCACCACAGTTACGCCCGGTTCGGAGACGGTTTCGGGAGAGCCTATGCGGCATCCGCACCATCTTCGAGCGGAAGCGGCGGCGGTGGAGTAGGTGGCGTGGGTGGAGGTTCCGGCGGAGGCGGCGGAGGTGCCAGGTAATGTCGGATAAATGCCAGGTAAATGCCAGGTTAAGTATTTTTGATATAATGGATGGTGATCTATCTTGGTAGTCGAAATTCTGGTAATATTGGTAATAATTCTGGGTTTGCTCTTCGTTATAATTTACAATGACCTTATAAAACAGAGAAACAGGGTAGAGAATGCCTGGGCTCAGATCGAAGTCCAGCTGAAAAGGCGCTATGACCTTATCCCCAACCTGATAGAAACCGTTAAAGGGTATGCGAAACACGAAAAAACCCTTTTCGAAAACATTACAAAAGCCAGGGCTGCAGTAATGTCTGCAAGTAGTGTCAATGAAACGGCAGCAGCATCCAATTACCTCTCATCTACTCTTAAATCCCTTTTCGCAGTTGCAGAAAACTATCCCGAACTGAAAGCCAACCAGAACTTTATGCAACTCCAGAAAGACCTCATGGAGACCGAAAACAAAATTGCCTACTCAAGACAGTTTTATAACGATACCGTCATGAAATACAACATCAGCATTCAGACAATCCCGAAAAATATTGTCGCATCCTTGACAGGCTTCCAGAAAAAAGAATTATTTGAAGCCGCACAGGCAGAAAGGGAAGTCCCTAAAGTCGAGTTCTGATACGGAAGAAATTCCGAAGTTAGTCGTTGAAGTGGGCAGCCCCTCGATCGCTGTGAAGTAGCACGTGGGGACAGTTCACTTATCGGACCCTTAGTGACTCATCGATCATTTTTACTTTTAGCTTTTTCTCTTCTTTTCTCTTTTTGGGGGACAGGCCGCTCTCCTGCGTTGAACAGGACAAGAACGACTCGATATAGTGAATAAGGTTGTACTGGTCAAGCAGATCTATTATCGGTCCTGCTGGGCGAAGAGAAAAGTAATGCTACTTGTTCAAAAAGTAGTCCTCTTGAGCGAAGCGGGGCGGAGCGAAAAGGACGGCGGGCTGTTGCACTTGCAGTACAACTCCCATGAAATCTCCGATTTCATGTGATCCCGAATCGCAATTCGGGTGGCGCAACCAGGACTCCCCAACTATTCCAGCTTTTAGCATTTCAGTTGCTTTTTCGGCTGCCTGTCTTTCAGGAGAACTTCACTTCATGTTTTGCTTTCATTTTCCAGGCTCATAAGGAGAGAGCTTGCAAGAATAAGGATGCATCCGAGCAGGGTGGCCCGGGAAACCGGGTCGTTTAAGATAAGGTAGGCAAAAAAGATGGCACTTACAGGTTCAAGCAGGGATATTATACTCGCGTTCTGGGCTTTTACATGCTCAAGCCCTGTGAAATAGAGAATGGAACCGAGAGAGGTTATCATTACCCCGAGGAAGAGCAGGACAGGCAGGTTCTCAAGCAGGGCTGCGGAGGATATCTGCAGCATAAAGGGCAGGAGGATCACAAGGGTCACGCCTGTTGAGAGGAAAAGCTGTTCCAGGCCTGAATATTCGTCTCTGAGGTAGCGAGAGGTCATGATTATACAGGCATAGAAAAAGCCTGAAAAAAGCCCCATCAGTACGCCGTAGAGATAGCTTGAGCCTGCCGTGCCGGAAATAAAGTTGGCCGGACCCACGACCACCACGACCCCTATAAGAGAGAGGGTAAGAGCAACAAGGTTTTTTGTGCTGATTTTTTCTTTAAGGATAACAGGGGCGATCAACAGGACATAAAGAGGAGCCGTATAAAGCAAAAGCACGGACATCGAGACGTTCGTAAAGTTCACAGCCGTGTAATAGGAAAGCATCACTCCGGCCTGCCAGGCCCCGAGCAGCAACATGGCTTTTCTTTTTCCTCGAAGCTTGATCCCTGAGAGTTTTCCGGCAGCTGCGAGGTACGCTGCAAGAACCAGAAAACCGAGGAGGAGCTGGCAAAAAACAACAGGTCCTGCAGCCATGTTTTTTATGTACAGGAAGAAGATTCCTGCAAATCCGTAGATTACTGATGCGGCAATAACCTGAGCATTTGCTTTTACGTATCTGGGCTCCATGACTTCTTCAAATAAGGAGTTGGTTTTAATAAGGCTTTCCGGCGCTGCCCTTACGGGCAAAAATGAAAAACTATTACCATAACATAGATTCGATAACGTTAAATACCGTCGAAACAAAAATGATAATGGATAGGCGAGTGTGGAAAAGGATTTGTAGAGGCGCACCTGGGTTACTTTCTCAGTTATCATCACATCACCCCCAGGCGTGCCTATCCCCTTCAATCTGCACGCCTCTGTCCGGCACAACAATTCTATGATGCCTACTTTACTTCTTTCGCTGTTTACTCCTTTCGCTGTTTACTTCTTTTCCGGCTTACTTCTCTTCCGGTTTCTTACTTCTCTTCCGGTTTACTTCTCTTCCGGTTTACTTCTCTTCCGGTCTACTTCTTTTCCCGGGACTTTTTTCCTGCTTGCTTCTTCTGTCTTCACATTTCTTTGTCTTTCCTTCCCAGCGCTTAGCTTCTTTCGGAAGCTCGGGACGCGGATGAAGGGTCAGGCTGGGATACCTTATGTTTCACACCAAGCACTCGCACAACAACCATGCTGATCTCAAAAAAGATGATCATTGGCACCGCTACCATGACCTGGCTGAGGACGTCAGGGGGAGTGATTACTGCCCCTACAAACAGGAAGACGATGTAAATGTGCTTACGGTAGGTCACAAGGGTACTGTACTTGATAAAGCCGTTCCGGGTCAGGAAAGTAAGGACTATCGGAAGCTCGAAGATTAACCCGAAAAGGGCTGTGCCTGCAGCTGCAAACGAGATGAACTTGAAGATCGAGTAGGTTGCAGTTACTCCTGAACCTGCTGCGTTCAGGTAGAGGTAGTCCAGAAAGAGAGGCAGCATGAAGAAGTAAGCATAAGAAGCCCCGAGAACAAACATTACAAGAGTAGCCGCACTCAGGAGTAAAAACTGGCTCTTCCCGATCTTTATGGGATTTCTGAAAGAAAAACGCCTCGATATAGCCCGGTAGGCGTAGAATGCGATAAAAGGCAGGGCTAAGAGGAGCCCTATTATAAATGAGAGCTTGAGCTTCAGCATCATTACTTCGAGAGGAGACACATACACGAGCTTTGCACCCTCAGGTAAGAGGTCCTCTTTCATCCTCTCAATCAGCGGCCCCGTAAACTGGAAAGAAAGAGCAACGCCTGCGAAAAGAACTGCAGCAACCACGGTCAACTTCTTTCGCAGGGTCAGCAGGATTACACTTAAGTTTTCAATTGCTTCAGACATATGGAGTACCTATCCGGCAAATAAAGGAACTGGTTATCCTTCAGGAATTGATTACCTTCAGGAACTGATTATCCTTCTGGGACTGATTATTAAGTTATATGTTTTGTTATGCCAGGGTGTAGCAAATGCAAGCTTCCAGATCAAAGCATCGTATTTCAAGCTTTGTGTTTTCGGGATAAAACACGAAAACTTAAGAACGGGAACTTAAACCCGGAAGCGGATACTGTTGATATGAATAAATACTGTAAATATTAAGGACGGTAAATATATATCATGGCTCTATAGTTTTAGAGCATCCCGGCTTCAGAATATCCAGAGCATCCGGCATATCCGATATGTCAGGCACATCCGGAATGTGCGGGATATCATCGGGACCCTGGATGTAAGTGTAATAGGAAGTTCCGATATTAATATATTTATTTAAATGCAGTGTAAGACAGAGAAACCAGCAGAAAAACAACAGAAAACCAGATAGTAAACTAATAGAAAAACAGCTGTCAAACCAGCAAAAATAGCTATCAAATCAACCGAAAACCAGATAGCAAACCCGTAGAAAAACAACTAAAATTCAGATACCAGATAGCAAACCCGTAGAAAAACAACTAAAATTCAGATAAAACCATGAACTCCCATAATACCGGAAACCAGCTCCCCGATACAGGAAATAAAATTAATGGAAGCAATAACGCTTATTCTTCCGGGGTCCCGGGGGATGTCGAAGAACCCCTTATGGCTCACCTGTATGAGCTCAGGAACCGGCTTGCCGTAGTTTTAATCTGGCTCTTTCTGGCTATGCTGGTTGCATATCCCTTCTCGGAAAAAGGGATGCTGCTTGTCTGGAAAGAGTTCATAAGCCCGGAACTGGATATGGCAGTCTATTCGCCGCTTGAATGGATCTTTGCCCGCCTCAAGCTCTGCCTGGTCTTTGCCCTTGCAGTCTCAATCCCACAATTCTTCTACCAGCTCTACAGGTTTGCAGGCAAAGGACTTTATCCGCATGAGAAGCGCTTTTTCCTTAAAGTTGTCCCTGCTTCGTTCCTCCTGTTTGTCCTGGGGGCCGCCCTTGGCTACTTCATTGTCTTGCCTGTGATGTTCAGGTATGTCATCTTCTATTCAGGGGACGTAGCTTCTGCCCAGCTGTCCGTCCAGAATACCCTCTCGGCGGTGACCACGATCCTTGCAGGCTTCGGAGTCGTGTTTCAGGCTCCTCTTCTTGTGGTATTTGCCGTGAAAATGGGGCTTGTAAAGTACCAGACCCTCAAGAAACAGCGGATACTGGTCTACAGCGCAATTGTAACGCTTTCACTGTTCCTTTCGCCCGACCCGACTTTCATTGCCCAGATCCTGGTCGCGCTTCTGCTCGCAGTCCTCTTTGAGTTCAGCCTGTTGCTGGTAAGGCTGTTTTAAGGCGGGTTTAGAACTTTAACTCAGCCTGCTACTTCAAAGAAAAGCAGACATCTAAAAGTAGCCGAGCGGCATTCTCCACGTAAAACTTGCCAGCCCTGCCTTTTGCAAGAACTTTTATATTTGATCGCTGATAATAGCCGACAATGATAGGTTCCACTGAACTGCTTGCAATCCTTGTTGCTGCGCTCTTTCTCTTCGGGCCAAAGAAGCTCCCCGAACTTGCACGGTCTCTTGGAAGTGCGGTAGGAGAGTTCAAGAAAGCACAGAGAGCCGCTGAACTGGAGCTTACGACTTTCGATTCATATACCCGGAAAAACGGATATGAAGCCGTTGCCGGGGCAAAAGAGGAAGCAACGGAAAGAGAAACTGGAGACATGAAGACTAAAACCGGGGCAGATCAGAGCCTTAAAAATTCGCTGGAAGCCAGATCTTCCGTTCCAGAAACGGAAAATTCCGAAGCTTCTGGTGCCAATGGAAAAATCCCGGAAAACTAAGCTTATAGTATACGGGCTCAAAGTTTCCGGAGTTCAAAGTTTCCCTGGTTCAAAGCTTCGGTTACTGATCAGGAATAAAAGACAGTATAAGTTCTTATGAGCCAAAATAGATGATCCTGGCTTAAGAATTCCCTGAGAGTTAAGAAGCCAACATAAGGACAAATAGATAAAAATAAGACAAATAATAAATGAAAAATAAAAGGTTTATATAGTAGAAGTAAATCCTCATTCTCTACTAAACAGCGGTTATTCAGAATAATTTTTGTTCTACTAAAAGTATTATAATTTGCTGACAAAATAATTTGCTGATAAACCTGAAAAACCAGAAAAAAGTAAAAATTCGAGGTATAGACATGTTTGGCGGGGTAGGTCCCACAGAACTGATTCTTATATTCGCAGTCGTTATGCTCCTGTTTGGGGCGAGCAAACTCCCGGAACTGGCACGGTCCATGGGAAGTTCGGTGGGAGAATTCAAAAAAGCCCAGAAGGAATCCGAACAGAACCTGAAGGATTTTGAGAAATCCTTAAAGGAACCCATAACTCCGAAGACCAAGGTACAGGAGACCGCTGCAAAGCTCGGGATTGACATAAAAGGCAAGACCGATGACCAGCTGCTCGAAGAGATCCAGAAAGTCGCAGAGAAACCAAAAGAAGTCTCTGAGCCCTGAGCATCTGAAAAGCTAAATTTTCATTTTTCATAATATTTCATTTAATTTTATTTTTGGATTTCATTTTTTGTCGTCCCGATAATGCATACCCGTGTTAAAATACTCATGTTAAAGATCAAGAGCTAAACCGGAGGTTTTCTGTGACAGAGTTGATCAGTGAAGTTGACAGAGATGATAATTTTCTTGGACTGCGCCCGAGGGAGGACTTTTATTTGGGAAATCACATCCATAGGGCTTCCCAGCTCATCCTCCTTGACCCGGAAAACAGAATGCTCCTCCAGAAGCGGGCTCCCGGAAAATACTGGTATCCCAACCGCTACACCTATTCCGTAAGCGGCACCGTTGCAGACGAGTCCTACGAAGCCTGCATTGCGCGGGAGATGCTTGAAGAAATAGGAATCTCGGTCCCTTTCAGGAAATTGTTCAAAATACCCTGTGTCCTGGAAAACAAGGGAGCCTACCATACGGTATTTTCAGGCAGATGCTCGGAAGAAACTGCCAGCCTTATCCGGTATGACCCCGAAGAAGCCGTTTTCGTTGAATGGGTTAAACTCGAAGAGCTGTACAGGGCTGTAAAAATCGAGCCTGGCAACTATACTCCTTCCCTGAGGGCAGGAATAATTAAAATCTTTGAAGAAGGGTGCGAAAAATATCTTTTCTGAGATTTACGCGGACTAAAAAGACTTAAATTACAAACATTTTTGAAAAACGGCTTTTAGGGGCAGAGGCAGTATTCCTTCAGCCCGGGAAGCATTTTCTCATTATATGATTCCTCTTGATTGCGGTGCCTGTTGCAGGTTACTTTTTTTATCTGGCTGGCGGCCCGGCCCAGACCTCGTGCTGCGCAGGAGAGAGAAAATGAAAAAAAATTTCTTCGGAATTCCGGAATAGATCCACCAATTAATCGGGGACCACTTTCAGTCTTCCGCTTCATTAAATGCCCTTTTCACATACTCTCCGACGATAGGTATATTCTCCCCGCAGACCGGGCAGGTCTTTTCAGGCGTAATTTCGTATTTTTCTACATCGAAAAACCCTCGAATGATAAGTATTTTGCCGCAGTTAGGACAGAAGGTATTGTTGAGGTCGCATCCCGGAACATTGCCCATGTAGACATACTTCATCCCTTCTTCCTTTGCGATTTTACAGGCTTCCTCCATGGTTTTTACCGGCGTGGGGTAGAGGTCCTGCATCTGGTACTGGGGGTGGAAGCGCGTGAAGTGGAGGGGAGTGTCAGGCCCGAGGTTTTTGTAGACCCACTTTGAAAGTTCCCGGAGCTCATCAGGAGAGTCATTGTGTTTCGGGATGATGAGGTTGGTGATCTCCACATGGATCCCGAGTTCTTTTGCAAGGACAGAGGACTCAAGTACCGGGGCCAGCTTTGCACTGGCAACGTCATGATAAAATTTTTCGGTAAAAGCCTTAATATCAATATTCGCAGCATCCAGATAGGGTGCGATGTGTTTGAGGGCTTCGGGAGTCATGTAGCCGTTGGTCACATAAACTGTGGCAAGCCCGGCTTCTTTTGCCAGTTTTGCACTTTCGTAGGTATACTCATGCCAGATTGTAGGCTCATTATACGTCCAGGCAACGGACCTTGAACCTGAGAAAAGCGCCCTTTCAACAAGCTCATCAGGCAGGATATCTGTTGTGTAAGAATCTTCCAGACATACCTGAGAAATCGACCAGTTCTGGCAGTGCTTGCACCGGAAGTTGCATCCGATAGTTCCCACCGAGTAGACATAAGATCCGGGATAGAAATGGTAGAGCGGCTTTTTCTCGATAGGGTCCACAGCTTCGCTGGAAACAGTCCCGTAAATAAGAGAATAAAGACTGCCTCCCCGGTTTTCCCGAACCCCACAAAAACCTCTCTTTCCCTGGGCTATTTTGCACCTGTGGGCACAGAGCCCGCACTGTACTTTGTCAGCTTCGAGTTTCTCGTAGAACATGGCTTCGTGAATCACAACAATCCCCATAGAGTGATTGTTTTTTTTGGGTAATAACGTTGCTGTTGGAGATTTTTCCGTTCTACGAAATGTAGCAGGAGAATTATTTTTTTAAAAAATTCCCTGCAGCCGGTAACGAAGATCCATTCGAATTCAATGGTTTTTGCAATATATAAGTACAAAATCCTGATTTTTATATATTTGTCGGCATAAATTTCGAAACTACTTTATACTAAGGTTAACAGATATATTTCCGGATGCATTGTGGGGAAAAAACATTTGATATACCCCTTAAGTCTTCTCTTATCAAGCTGGGGCTATTCCTGATAGTAGCAGGTTTACTTTACATAATCAGTCTCAAGAACTACCTGCTCTTTCGTATCGTGGTAAATCAGTTTAATGTCATAATCGCTTACATGGTTTTCATAATAGTATGGAAATCAAAAGTCATTTCGGAAAACCGGTACCTTACATTTGTCGGGACAGCACTTTTTTTCATAGCATGCCTTGGCTTTTTGCGTTCATTTTCCTATGAAAGAATAGGCGTATTTCCAGGGTACGGGGCAAACCTCCCTGCCCAGCTCTGGATCTCCATAAGGTATATGGGAGGTGTATCCTTTTTCGTAGCCCCTTTGCTTTTGACCCGTACTGTATGGGACGGCAAAAGTAATCCGGAACCTTCAGGAAATGACCTGTTTGCCCGAGAAGTTTTTCTTGTATATGCAGTTATTACGGCAGCTCTCCTGCTCTCAATCTTTCATTACGGGAACTTTCCGGACTGTTACGTGGAAGGCTACGGGCTTACTCCTTTTAAAATATACAGTGAATATTTCATCTCTTTCTTATTCATAGGTTCGCTGGTGCTCCTGTACCGAAAAAGAGACAGGTTCGAAAAACATGTTTTCAGAATCCTTACGGCAGCGATAGCGTTATCAATTCTGGCTGAACTGGCTCTTACCTACTATACGTATACGGAGGAGTTTCTCAACTATATCGGGCATATTTTTAATGTCCTATCATTTTATCTGATCTATATAGCGATTGTGGAAACGGGGTTTGAGGAGCCCTGCAGCCTTTTTTTCAGGGACCTTAAATTCAGGGAGGAAGCTTTCAGGAGGGAAGTTACTTTCCTTAAGGACGATCAGGGACGAATTTACAGGATGCTTGGACTGGAGAAATATACGCCTGCCGGTGAACCTGCATCCGAGGACCTGCAAACAAAAGCTGAACATTACAGCTCCCTGCTGCAGAACATACAGGGGTTCATCGGCTTCAGGCTCGATGATAAAGGCGTTTCGACATTCATGGAAGGAGCTGTGGAAGAAATCACAGGTTACGGAAAAAAAGACTTCATTTCCGGGAACGTGAAGTGGACCGAAATAGTTGTACCTGAAGACCGGCCGCTGCTCTTTGATAATATGAAAAGGGCAGAGTCAAGCCCGGACTCCCCGAATGAGCTGGAGTACAGGGTCAGGAGAAAAGATGGGGAAATCAGGTGGGTCAGGGAAATTATGCAGCCCCTTCCCGGGGATTCCAGAATGCCGGGGCAATTCCAGGGCTTTATTCGTGATATCACCCAGCGTAAAATGGCTGAAGAAACTCTTTCCAGGACAGAGGAAGCCCGCATAAAAGAAATCCACCACAGAATCAAGAATAACCTGCAGGTGATCTCCTCGCTGCTTAGCCTCCAGGCGGAAAAGTTCGGTGACGAAGAAACCCTTGAAGCCTTCAGGGAAAGCCAGAACCGTGTAGCTTCCATGGCTCTGATTCACGAAGAGCTTTACGAGGGAAAGGATACGGAAACTCTTGATTTTGCGGTTTACCTCCGCAGGCTGACCGGAGACCTTGTCAGTTCATATACCGTCGGAAACAGGAAAATTGGCCTGAAACTGGACCTTGAGCAGATTTATCTTGAAATGGATACCGCAGTTCCTCTCGGCATCGTCGTAAATGAACTGGTTTCGAATTCCTTAAAGCACGCTTTCCCCGCAGGAAAGGGAGGAGAAATCCGCATAAGCCTTTCAAGATCGGGAGATTACGAAAAAGAACGTGAAAACGGCAATTCCGAAGTAGAAAGGTACATGGAAAAGGGTTCACGGGGAATAGAAACGGGTGAAATGGACATAGAAAAAAGTGAAGAGGGAGTAAGGTGTTCCGAGAGCGAAAAGGTCATTGAAAAGAGTGAAAAAGAGCCAGTGTTTATGCTGATCGTAGCTGATAACGGAAATGGATTCCCTCAAAATATCGATTTCAGGAATACGGATTCTCTGGGGCTCCAGCTTGTAAACATTCTTGTAGAACAGATAGACGGGAGTATCGAACTTAACAGGGATGCAGGAACGGAATTCAAAATCAGGTTCAGAAAGGTGGGAAATTGAAAGCAAAGGCAAAAACATAATCAAAGTTGCGTTGGCGCCCCCCGCTGCGAGCAACGGGTATGTTCGCGCCCCCGCTCCAAAAGTCTAAAAAATGGATCCTTTTAAAACTCACAGCTCAAAGGACCGTATCTTCAACTTGACGGGGAGGAACGGAAAGCACCTCGCTTGGAAGCTCTTTTTTAGACCTCCCAGGATCAAGGCCCCTTTCCCGCAGGATATACAAAAAGAGGACCAGACCAATCCCGTTTACCAGAAGCATTGAGGGGAGGCTGTTCATAATTACGTTCAGGATATCCTCCAGCGGAGCCGGATAAACAAGCAGAGGGAAAATAACCAGGAGATGGAGGCATTCTACCAGTGCCCCTAAAAAAATGACTTTGAAGTAGTTAAGTTTCCGTTTCCAGAGAATCGAAAAGCTTCCTGCAACAAGCCCTGCAGCAATGGTAGCAACTGCACAGGGGACAGCAGTCCACCCTCCCTGGCTTAAACGATAGATACCGCCGATAAGCCCGGTAAGTCCTCCGAGAAACGGCCCACCCAGAAGGCCTGCAAGCATGGGGCCCAGGTCCCGGAAATTTACCAGGATCCCTTCTACAGGGACAGCCCGCATCGTGCCGTAGACAGAGAGCAGACCGAAACCTGTCACAAGCCAGATCCTGCTGCTTCCGGAAAGCCGGCCTTCAACCGCTTCATACAGGGTTTCCGTACGGCTGAACAGGTACAGAGAAAAAGTGACCACAAGCACTCTTTCAAGCAGGGGGACAGCAACGTTGAGCAGATAGCTGTCATTGGCAATAGCAAGGAATAGAAGTACGGAGACTGCAAGCGGCTTTATAAGTGCCGAACTTTCCGTCTTTCCGGCATTGATTCCACGGGCAGGTTTTAAGTTTTCGGTGTCCGCAGAGTTGTCCACCGGGTTAAGTTCCTGGCTCACATAGAGGAAAAACAAAAGTCCCAGTACGTTTATCACGGTCATCGGCAGGTAGGAACTGCGGATCACTTCCAGAATATCGGGGAGAGGGGCCGGATATGTAAGAAGCGGAAGCAGTACGAATAAGTGCAGGCTTTCCGCAGCGACTCCGAGGAAAACAAGCCTGGAATAACTGAGTTTTTTTTGCCAGTGCTTTGAAAGCACTCCGGCCAGGAGACCTGCAGCTACACTTGCTGCCGCGCAAGGAAGAGCTGTCCAGCCGCCCTGCATATAGCGAACAGAACCGCCCATAAGCCCGGCAACTGCTCCTGTTAAGGGTCCGCAGAGCAGCCCTGCGAGCATGGGCCCGAGGTCCCGGAAATTTACCAGAATCTCTCCTACCGGGACTGCCTGCAGAGTCCCGTAGACCGAGAGAAAGCCAAAATCCAGCGCTATAAGGATCTGCTCCTTAAGGTTCAGGCTGCTTTTGAGCGAATTCTTTACCATGACAGTCCCGGAGAGAATGTAGAGGAAAAAAGCCACAACCACAAAATGTTCGATTAGCTGGATTCCGGTTGTCATGAAGCTCTTCTCTAAAATTAAAAGTGCAAGCACGGATATCAGGGCAGTTAAAGCCTGCAGTGAGATTTTCAGGCCCCCAGTTTCCTGTAAGCGTGAAACGAACCTGTTTTCAAGGAAAAAGCTCTGTTCCTTTATAATATACAGGAAGAGGGCCAGTCCGAACACATTCGTAAGGGTCATTGGGAGCAGGAAACTCCTGATTAAGGCCAGGATGTCTTCCAGGGGTGCTGGATAGACGAGGAGCGGAAAAATCACCAGGAGATGAATAGTTTCCACGAAGACGCCAAGCCCGATAAGCCTGAGATAATCCAGTTTGCCCTTCCAGCAAATTGCGGCATAGCCTGCCAGGACGCCGGCAAGAATCGTTGCAACCGCACAGGGAAGGGAAGTCCAGCCTCCCAGGGAATAGCGATAGAGCCCTCCTATCAGCCCTGCAAGGCCTCCGAGGACGGGTCCTCCCAGCAGCCCGGCAATCATGGGTCCGAGATCCCTGAAGTTAATAAGCGCCCCGTCAAAGAGAATGGCCTGAGTGGTCCCGTAAATGGAAAGCGTGCCGAAAACCATCACGATAAGGGCCCTGTCAGCCATTGAAAACCCCCTTTCCAGGGCTGACCTCATATTTTTTGAGCTGCTGAACATATATATGACAAAAGCAACCACCGTAACCCTTTCCATCAAAGGAATTCCGAAAAGCAGGAGCTGTTCTTCTTTTAAGAGTGCCACAAAGAGGAATAAAAAGCTGCCTGCAACCATGAGAATACGCCATAACCCCGATCCCCTTGCATATTCCGGGAGCTTGAAGTCAAGGTAGACTACCATAAAACCGATAAATGCAAACATTATTGAGGCAAGGGCAGAGACCCATGTGAGGATATTTCCAGGTTCTCCGAAGCTGATTATAAAGGCGAGGACAATTACAAGCCCGGAGATTATTCCCCTGTAAAGAGTTGTTTCGTCCCTGAAACTTATTCCGGTCCCCCTCAGGATCGAAGCAATCGCCCGGGCCCTTCCGTCGATTCCGGTGAGGATAAGGGCAACAAAAACAATGTACGAAGTTAAGATAAACACAGGAACGCCGTAAGGCAGTTTATTGAGAGAAAAATAGAGCCCGTTGAAGAAATCGGTGCTGGAGCCTGAAGAAAGCCCGATAGTCATGAAGGCAAAAGAAAAGATCCCTGTCAGCCAGAAAGCAAGCCCCTGGCTTAGCCTTACGTTTCGGAAATGCCTGGAAAAGTAAGCTTCTCCATGCAGGGTCCCGATCTTTTCCTTGAGCCAGGTAGAGTAGAACAGGAGAGACAGGCTTGAACCGGCTGCCCCAAGCAACCCCATAACGGTAATAAGCTGTTCTTTTTCAAGGACAGGGGCAAGCTCCCGGGACACGTCCACTAAGGGAATTCCTGTCCCCAGTAAAGTGTAAAGAGTCCCGGTTATTATCAAGCCTGCAAAAAAGGATACAAGCCTCTCAAAAAAAGAATACGGACATTTGTAAAGAAAGAGACCTGCCAGGACCAGAGAAAGGATTGCCACCAGCTTTACGGAAAAAAGTCCCGGGAAAAGCTGCACAAGAAAAGTACCCGCAAAGAAGGCGATGCCTCCGAAGCCCAGCAGTTCAAGGGTATAAATGCACATAATAAAGATCACTTCCCAGTTTTGAGGGCCGGGAATATGCCGAAAACCCCTGAAAATATCTTCCCCCTGTGCAAGCGTATAACGGGAAAGCCCTTCTATCAGGCAGTATTTGTAGACAAGAGCCACTCCGATGACCCAGAGCATCCTGTATCTGGATGCTGCCCCTGAAACCAGAAGGTCCGGATAACTGTCAACGCTCATGTGGACCGCAAGAATCAAAGAAGGCCCCAGGAAAAACAGCAGATCAAGCAAAACAGGCGCAAACCGCCCTTCCCTACTTTGTAAATGAAATGAGGCAGAAAATGAGGCGCAAGAGGTATTTTTAAGAGCTCGGAGGGAGTTGATTCCAGCCAGTATAACACCTGTTATAAAATATTAATTATATAATAAAAAGAAAGAATAGTATTACTATTTTAAAATAGTTATGCCTCAAAAAGGAGTATTCTGATTCATGTAGATCAAAAAGCAAGTCTGCATATGTAAAGCAGGAATTCAAAAAAGCCTGCATATGTAAAGCAGGAATTCAAAAAAGTCTGCACATGCAAAACGGGAATTCAAAAAAGTCTGCACATGCAAAACGGGAATTCAAAAAAGCCTGCATATGCAAAATAGAAATTCAAAAAAGTTCGCTCCCATGGATCGCAACTACTCACAAAAACAGCTAATCATTGATTTCAATAACAGTTATCTGTTAAGTCTGCCTGCAGCAAAAAATGGTGAGGAGGAAATTCCTGCTGCTTCACATGATTCTGATCTGTGCGAGTTGAATAACTTCCTTTGCCCTGAAAAATTCAGGCTACTTTCCAGGCAAATACGATCCTTGACCCGTCCTTCATGTCAAGCGCCCGGAAGACTTCAAGCCCGTAGCTGCCCAGCATCTCTATATATTCGGAAAAGGGGACACTGTTCTCGAAACTGTACCCTGAACCTCCTTTTTTTACATCTTCAAAGGTCCAGAGGTTCCAGTCAAGGCTGAGAAGGGGATTGGACTTCATTTTTTCATCAGGGACCTGCCGGGTTACAAAAACCCCTCCCGGGTTAAGGGCTTCGGAAATCTTCGGGATAAGGGAAGGCACTTTTCCTCCGGGGTTAAAGGAAGAAAAGATTACATCGTACCCACTTCCGATTTCATCCGTAAAAAAGTCCCCGGGAATTATATCCACGCTTGAGGCTCCATACTTTTCTATGAAATATTTTGTCTTTTGCGTAACAGGCGGAAGGTCGAAAACAAAAGCTTGAAGGCCTTCATTCAACTTCGAAAAAACGATTGCATAAAGCCCGTGCCCTCCGCCGAGGTCGAGCAGCTTTTTGACATTTGTAAAATCCACATTTTCCAGCACAACCCGGACGGTATCCTGAAGCAAGCCACATTTCGCGTTTTCAGCCATACAGTGGACGATCTCTCCGAAGAAATGCCCTTTCTCGACAATCTCAGGCCCTGTCTTCATAAGTTCCGGAAGCCGGGCCCAGAGTTCAGCATTCCTGAGCCTTTCGGCAAGGTAATGCTGCTGGGAAAACGGAGAACTCTCCAGAAGATACGTTGCACTCAGTTCCGAGACCAGGTAGACTGCCTCCGCATTTTTTGCTCCGGAATCAGGGTTCAGGCCCTCAGGTCCGGCTTCGGATTCGCCTTTTTCCTGCATCTGCGCTTTTTCTTCCTCATGTGCCCCTTCCTCGAACCTGTCGAGGAGCCCGAGGCTGTGGAGAGACTCACAGAAGTGAGGCATAAGCACGGGATCACAGCCAAGCTTTTCAGCCAGAACCCCTGCTGATAAAGGAACTTTAAGAGCTTCAAACACTCCAAGCTCAACCGCCGCAGCAATGAGCCTGCACTCCCTCAGACCCTGAACAGAAGAATCAACAAGCTTGAAAAATCGGTCTGGGTCTACATCAGGCTTTTCCAGTAAGTCAAAAAATGATTCAGTTTGATTTTGAGCTTTATTTTCCATACCATTTCTCCTATTCCCATATATTTCTTCTATTCATTACTTCTTTTACCTATCTCTCTGACCCGACAGGACATGCTTCACATAATATACTGAAGTTATACTGAAGTTATACTGAAGTTATACTGAAGTAAAAGTAAACCAGGTAAAATGAATTCGTCAAATGGAAGATAGTTTGATGGAGATAATTTTACAGTACAGATTAACTGAAACCTTTCATAAGCCCATATTTATTAAAGGAATTAATGAGAGAGATTAACAACCTGAGAATTTCAGCCGTCACAGGGGCTCCAGATGCCCCGGTTAAATGTGTTCAAGCCAAACCTTACAGATCGTTTATTCCAGAACACTATTCCCGATGCATTTACCCCTACAATTATTATTTTGCCAAAATATTATAACATTTGATAAGATAAAAATTTTATCTTATAGCAAGGCAGGTAAACGCTGTTAACTGAAGGTGTTACACTCAGGAAATCATACGTCAGGAATCAGGCATTAGAAATCATGTATTAGAAAAGCTTCCCCGGTCATTTCTACCTGTCTTTTTGGGAAAGACCGCTCTCCTATGTCGAGTATGACAAAAACAGTGGACAACCATGTAACGGTGGCCGACCGAAATTTAGACAAAGAAGAAAATAAAACAAAAAAAGATAAATTAAAAAAAGATTTTTAGAAAGCTGCATCCAGTCTATTTATTTTGTGGACTTGTATTAAGGATAATTGGCCTGAGAAAGGGGCAAGAGACTGAATATTAAGAGACTGCCCTGTTTTCGTTCTCTCAATCCTTTACCCTCTCAATCCTTACCCGCTGACCTTTCCTCTTGACTCTTTTCCTCTAATCTCTACTCATACCCTCTTCAGCTGCTCTGGGTTTTCACTCCTTCTTCTTTGCAAACACCATCCTTGACCCTTCTTTCATGTCCAGGGTCCTGAATACTTCAAGCCCGTAATCGCCCAGCATCCCGATATATTCATTGAAGGGTATGCTGTTTTCGAAGCAGTATCCCGTACCTCCTTTCTTTGTGTCTTCAAAGGTCCAGAGGTTCCAGTCCAGGCTGAAGAGGGGATCCGATTCAGTATTTTCGTCAGGGACCTGCAGGGTTACGAAATAACCTCCCTCGTTCAGGGCTGAAGCGATTTTAGGGATAAGTGCGGGGGCCTTGCCGCCAGGGTTAAAGGATGAGAAGATCATGTCGTACCCGGTCCCGAGTTCATCCTTAAAGAAGTCTCCGGGAATTACGTCCACATTGGAAGCCCCGTATTTTTCAATGTACTGCTTCGTCTTTATGGTTACCGGGGGAAGATCAAATACAAAGGCTTCTAGCTGCTCGTTCATTTTTGCAAAAGCAATGGAATAGAGCCCGTGCCCTCCTCCCATGTCCAGGAGTTTTCGGACCTTTCCTAAATCAACGTTTTCCATAACCGTCCTGACGGTTTCCTGGAGCAGTCCGCAGCGGGTGTTTTCAGCCATACAACTGATAATTCCCCAGAAAAAAGGACCTTTATCGACAACTACAGGCCCCTTCTGCATAAGTTCGGGCAAACGGGCCCAGAGTGCAGTATTCCGGGACATTTCGGAAAGGTATTGATGCTGGGAAAACGGACTTTCCTTAAGGAGATATGTAGCGGTAAGTTCCGAATTCACATACCGGGGCAAAACCGGGCTTTTTTCAGCTTTTTTTCCGCCCTCTTTTTCCTTCCTCTCTTCCTCAGCTATTTCCTCAAACCTGTCCAGAAGCCCGAGCCTGACAAGAGCTTCGCAAAAATGAGGAACTAACACCGGATCGAGCTCCATTTTTTCGGCAAGTTCACCTGCCTGAAGGGGGGTTTTCAGAGCTTCAAACACCTCAAGTTCAAGAGCCGTAACGATCAACCTGTACTCTTTCAGTCCCCTGGTAGAGTTTTCCATGGTCTTGATGAGACGGTCCGCACCTACAGCCGGGGTTTCCATTAGTTCGTTCTTTACTTTCATGTTCAATCTCCTTTTACGCTTTCTTTTATCTTTACATTGGATGTAATTGCAAGCATGTAACTGCTAAATATGAAAGAATCAATTGGAAATCAATCGGAAATTAATCGGAAATCAATTGGAATCACCTGAAATCAATTATTTTTCCCTCTTCCATAACCGCGATCCCATCGCTCATCCACTTTACGATTTCCATGTCATGCGAGATAAACAGGAAACTGATCCCGTAGTCTTCCTGGAGGCTTTTTAGTAGGGAAAGGACCTGAGCCTGGACAAGCGGGTCAAGCATGGAAGTGGGCTCATCCGCAATGATAAGCTTCGGCTTTAAGCCAAGGACTCTGGCTATTGCAACCCTCTGGAGCTGACCTCCGCTCAATTCCCTCGGATACCGGAAAAGCAGTTCCTCACTCAGGGAAACAGCCTCGATAAGCTCCTGAACCCGTTCCCTTTCTTCGTATCGTTCGCAGAGCCTGTGAAGCCTCAGGGGTTCTACAATGGCATCATAGACCTTTATCCTCGGGTTCAGGCAGGATTCCGGATTCTGAAAAATAATCTGCATTCTGGTCCCCAGACTTTTAAGGGCACTGCCTTTAAAGCCCGAGATGTCCTGTCCTTCAAAAAGGACCCTCCCCGAAGTAGGCTCAAGCAGCCTTAAAACCGTTCTCCCAAGCGTAGATTTTCCACAGCCGCTTTTTCCGACAAGCCCGAAGGTTTCCCCTCTTCCGATCTCAAAACTGACCCCGTCTACTGCCCTGTGGACCTCTTTTTTGAACAGCCCTGAAAAATAGTACTTTTTCAGGTCCTCTACCTTCAACAGTTCCATGCTCCCTCCTCCTCCACAGACCTGAGAGCGGATTGTACAGTAAGGGAAGGCTGGGCTGCAGTTTCCTTTCTCCTGTCCTTTTCGGAGAGAAAGCAGCGGGTAAGGTTCTCACCACAAAACCCTCTAAGTGCCGGATGGACCTGTGAACAGGCATCAAGCCGGAAACTGCAACGTGGATGGTATCTGCATCCGGAGGGAGGGGAAAGGAGACCCGGAGCTTGCCCTGAAACGGTCCTGAATCCCTTTCCGGAAAGCGAATGCAGCAGGTCAAGGGTGTAAGGATGTTTGGGGTTAGAAATTACCTCAGCCGCCATTCCGGTTTCAACGATTTCTCCGGCATACATGACTGCAATTCTATCCGCAAGCCTGCCGGCAAGTTCCAGGTCATGCGTGATCAGGAGCATGGAAGCATTTTCCCTGCGGACAAGCCCGGCAATCAGCTCCGCAATCTGCAATTTCGTATCCGTGTCAAGCCCCTTTGTAGGCTCATCTGCTATCAGAAGCCCGGGCCTGAGGGCAAGCCCTATTGCAACCATGACCCTCTGCAGCATCCCGCCGCTGAACTGGTGCGGGTAATCATTCCCTCTTAAAGAGCTTATTCCTACAAGCTCAAGCATCTCCCCGGCTTTCTTTTCGGCTTCCTTTTTTCCCATGCCCTCATGGTAGCGGTAGATTTCTGCAATCTGCCTTCCTGTAGAAAGGACAGGATTGAGGCAGGCCGAAGGGTTCTGGAACATGATTCCTATTTCCTTCCCCCTGAAGAACCTCATTTCCTTCTCGGGCAGGGTGAGGAGATCCGTGCCCCTGTACACAATTTTTCCTTCAATTTTTGCGTTACCCGGGAGCAGCCTCAAAATGGTCTTTCCAAGAGTGGTTTTTCCACAGCCTGTTTCCCCGATAAGCCCCAGAATTTCCCCTTCCCTTATTTCAAGGGAAATACCCTCGTTGGCTTTTACAGGGCCTTTTGAGGTTTTGAAAACGACGTTCAGGTCCTCTATTGAGAGAAGAGAAAAACTCACCTTGCCAGCACCTCCTGATCTGCAGGCTGGCCAAGGCTGTCCCTCAAACCGTCTCCTGCAAAATTAAACGCAAAGACTGTGAAGATGATCATCAGTCCCGGAAAAAATGTGAGATGGGGAGCTGTACGGAGATACGGGATCCCGGCTTTGAGCATAGAACCCCATTCCGGAACGGGGGGCTGGATTCCGAGCCCTAGAAAACTCAGGGCCGAAGCAAAGATTATCACGTGTGCAATCTCAAGGGTCCCAAGCACGATTACGGGCTCCATGCAGTTAGGAAGGATGTGTTTTCGCATAATGTAGAAACCTGAAGGTCTTAGAGCCCTTGCAGCCTCTACAAAAGCCCTCTTTTTGAGGGAGAGCACCTGCCCGCGTACGAGTCTGGCATAAGCAGGCCACTGGGTAAAGGCAAGGGCAAGGACAACACTTGAAAAGCCCGGACCAAGCAGCCCTGCAACCACAAGGGCAAGGATGATATTTGGAAAAGCCATCACAATGTCTACGCCTCTCATTATGACTTCGTCAAGCAAACCTCCCCTGTACCCGGAAAGCAGCCCTATGGATGTACCTGCAACGGATGTTGCTGCAACTACAAGGAGTCCGATGCCAAGAGATATGCGCGTGCCGTAAATGACCCTTGAAAAAATGCAGCGCCCAAGTTCATCGGTTCCGAAAGGATATTCCAAAGAAGGACTGAGGAGCCTGCTGTCAAGCCTCTGGGCAAGGGGGTCGTGCGGAGCGAGGTCTGGGGCAAATAGTGCCAGAACGCAGAGGACAGTGATAAGCAGGATACCTGAGACTGCAAGCCTGTTCTTCCAGAATTCCCCGAAACTCAGCTTTTTTTCAGCCAGGTATGCCTTTTCAATTCTCTCTCTTCTTTCAATCAGATCTGTCATATCTTATCCTCGGGTCAAGCACTGCATACAGGATATCTACTACAAGGCTGGAGAAGGAAAAGAGCACGGCAATAAAGAGGACGCAGCCCTGGATCATGGAAAAGTCCCTCGCAAAAATCGAATCAACAAGAAGTTTTCCAATGCCGGGCCAGGAAAAGATGCTTTCCACAATCACGGCTCCCCCCAGAAGGTAGCCGAATTGCATTCCTGCAAATGTGACTACCGGGAGAAGAGCATTTTTCAGGGCATGCCGGAAAAGGACGGTACGTTCGTCAAGCCCTCTGGCGCGGGCAGCCACAATGTATTCCTGCCCCAGCACTTCCAGAAGGCTTGCACGGGTAAGCCTTGCAGTAACTGCAGCCATTGAGCTGCCAAGGGTGAGAGCAGGAAGAACAAAGTGTTTCAGGCTTCCGTACCCGAAACTTGGGAAGATGCGGAGGGTCAGGGCAAAAAGCCAGATCAGAAGAAGCCCGAGCCAGAAGTTCGGAATAGAAACCCCGACCAGAGAAACAAACATGCAACTGCTGTCAAGCAGGGTGTTTTTCCTGAGTGCGCCCAGGATTCCTGCGGGCAGGGCGATCAGGAGGGAAATCAGCAGGCTGGCAATTGCAAGTTCTACAGTCGCAGGAAGTTTCTGGAAGATTTCAGCAAGGACATCTTCGGAGGTCACAAGCGATTTTCCGAAGTCCAGCCTGAGCAGGTGACCCAGCCATATGAGGTACTGCATATGCACGGGAGCATCAAGCCCTTCTGTCTCTCTCAGGGTTTCAATCTGGCTGGCGCTCAGATCTTCTCCGTACCTTGCAAGGGCGATAACCTCTGCAGGATCACCGGGAGCAAGGTACATCGCGGAAAAAGCTACAAGCGTAACTCCCGCGATTACGACAGAGACCATTGCCAGGCGTTTTGCTATGTATTCCCACATGGATATCTTCCGAATTTTACATTTTTCCGGGCTTTACACCTTTCCGAAATTTGCATTTTTTCGACCTTTACATTCACTCTCTTTCCAGGTAGACTCCTGAAAGGTTCAGCCAGGGATCTTCGGAGCTTATGGTATAGCCTTTTACCGAAGGGCCGGTCGCAACAACCTTTTCCTCATGCACAAGGTAAAAAGCCGGAACTTCTTCAATCACAAAGGTCTGCAGGGAGTGATAGAGTTCTTCCTGCTCCTGTGCATCAACGGTTGTATCGGCTGCATTTACGAGCTGGTCATAGGTCTCATTGTGATAATGTGAATACGGGCTTGCGGAATGGTGCACAAAGAAATGCTTCGGGTAGGGTCCCCAGACGAAGTAGCCACTCCTGAGAATCATGCCAAAGTCTCCTGTGCTTTCGAGTTTGCTTATGGCTCCTTCGTCAAGCACCTGGATTTCTATATCCATCCCTATTTCCCTGAGGGTTCCCTGCACAACCTGGGCCATAGGGTTATGCCTGGCTGCCCATACCCCCTTACTCACTATAAGACTCACATGCAAAGGTTTTCCATCTTTGTCCCTTATCCCGTCCCCGTCAGAATCTTTCCACCCGGCTTCTTCAAGAAGGGCTTTTGCCTTCTCAAGGTCCTGGCTATATGTCTCCAGGTCAGGGTCTGAGTACATCATTACAGGGGAATAGGGTCTTCCTCCTGCAGGTTCTCCTATGCCTTCAAGCACTTCGTTTACCAGAGTTTCGGTATCTATTGCATAAGCGACACTCTGGCGTACCCCTGTGTCATTGAAGGGGGAGTCGTCGCAGTTGAACTGCAGGAAGTCCGTAAAGGTTGTAAGTTTCCTGTGGATCTGGATGCCTTCTTCGGTTTCGAGCCTTTTGACATCGTATTCAGGAACCTTGATAATCATATCCACTTCCCCGGTCTCAAGGGCAATCACCCTGGTAGCAGCTTCGGGAATCACTTTGAAAATGACCTTATCCAGCAGCGACTTTTCTCCCCAGTAGGCTTCGTTTCTTGTGAGCACCACTTCCTGATCCTTTGTCTGCGTTTCAAACCTGAAAGGCCCGGTACCTATCGGTTTGACAAAGTTTCCTGCTTCATCAAGGCAGCCAGGACCCATTACAGGCCAGGCTACATGGGTAAGGTAGTAAGGCAGAGGCATGGGTTTTGCCAGGACAAATTTTACAGTATAATTGTCAATGGCTTCCACGCTCTGGACCGGCTTTAAAACCGCCTGCCTTACATAGGATTGGTTGGAATAAGAGAAAATAACCGAATCCGCATTAAAGGGCGTTCCGTCGTGGAAAGTCACGTTTTTGCGCAGGTGGAAGATCCAGGTCTTGCCGTCATCAGGAGTTTCCCAGGACTCCGCAAGCCCAGGGATAATGTTAAGGTCAGAATCAAGCCTCACAAGGGTTTCATAGACCTGAGCCCAGACAAAGCGCGCGTCCCCTGCTGCAAATGTGTCAAGGTACCAGTTGCTGACATCCGTACCTATGCCCACGACAAGCTCCTGGGAGTTTTCCCCGGACTCTGCGCCTTCTGCAGTCCCTTTCGCTTCTTCATCTATACAGGCGCTTGCTCCGATTACAACAAGCAGCATACAAATGATCAAAATAAACTTAAAACTCCGATTCATAGACAATCCTCAATTTTTGTGGGGAAGAATTCAACAAACCGGAGAAATTCAAGCCATTAAAAAGACTCCAGATGCCCCGGTTAACTGTGTTCAAGCCAAACCTTGCAGATCGTTTATTTCAACCCGCTAATTCCCTATGCATTTACTCTTCAATTATTATTTTTCTAGAAAATTATAACATTTTATATGATAAAAGATTTTTCTTATAATAAGACAGGTAAACGCTGTTAACTGAAGGTGTTACACTCAGGAAATAGGACGTTAGGAATTAGACATTAGAAATCAGTTGTCAGGAATCATGCGTTAGAAATCAGACGTTAAAAGTGGATTGAACCGGTAGTAAAAACCTGAAAAAATACCTGAAATAGCCTGAAAACAATTATTTAATCCACAGGTAAATATAGGAACCCCGCCAGCTTCTCTGGCAGCTCTGCAAAAAATAAGAAAGAAGAAAAAGATTTGAAGAAAAATAAGACCGAAACAACTGCCGTTTGATCGGTTAAGTTCTCATTTTAACTCAATAGAGTCCTCAAATGCTATTATTTTTCCCTCTTCCTTTTCCTTTGAGTCTTTTTGGGAAATACCGCTCTCCTCCGTCGAGCGTGACAGGAACGACACGAGATAGTGAATAAGGTTGTATGGGTTAAAGAAATCGTAATTAATACCCAAAAAGTAGTCCTCTTGAGCGAGCGAAGCGAGTGAAAAGGACCTCGTGCTGTTGCGATTACATCGCAACTCCCAGGAAATCTCCGATTTCCTGTGATCCCGAAGCGAAACTCGGGTGCCGAAGCGAAACTCGGGTGCCGAAGCGAAACTCGGGTGGATCAACAGGGATACCGACCATTAACGGTGGACGAACGAAATTATGCCAGAGAAGAAAACAAAAACAAGAAATGATAAATTAGAAAAAAAGAATTTTAGAAAGCTGCATCAACGTAATCGACGGGTCTTTTGAAAACCGCTGTGATCATGCCGTTTTCATCGATCTCGTTTGAAAACTTGATCAGCTCCCAACCTTCAACTCCCAGGTTGTTAAGATCTTCTTTTGCTTTTGACCACTCACTGAACCTAATCTCTTTAACATCGTATTCCCAGATGGTCACTTCCATTCATCTCCAGTAAAATTGGGTTAATATTATACTATATATTAACTGGTGGAATCTTCTATATGTATCTTTTTAAAAAATAGATTTGCGATTAAATCAACTTAAATTGATTTAGATGCAAAACAGGCTTTCGGTTATGCAGCAGTAACCATATACTTCCGGGGCAGCTCAAAAACAGGCACGTAAGGAGGTAAAGCTGAAGGCCCGGACGTAAAGCTGATCCTGAACACCGGGCAACAAAGCTTTCAACCTCAAACCTGAGGTTTTAACCTGAAAGGTTTCCATCCCAAGCCAGCTCACTCAGGCAATTTCAAGTTGCCTTAGAGGCACGACATACGGGACCTCGGCATGTGTACTTATACGAGCCTCGACCCCGTAGACCTCTGCGATGTTCTCGGAGGTAAGCACCGAGCCAGGGGAGCCCGCAGCAATGATTTTTCCCTGCTGCATCATGATTATGCTGTCCGAATATCTGGAAGCCAGGTTCAGGTCGTGGACTGCCATGATTGCTGTGACCTGTTTTTCCCGTACAAGTTTCCTTACCGTTTCCATAACGTCCAGCTGGTGCCAGATGTCGAGGTTGCTGGTCGGTTCATCAAGGAGAATTATTCCGGTCTCCTGGACAAGGGCCCTTGCGATCAAAACTTTCTGCTGCTGCCCCCCGGAAAGTTCATTGAAAATGGAGAGGGCCAGGTCCTCGATCCCCAGCAGTTCAAGAACTTCCCAGACCTTTTCTTCATCTTTTTTGCTGTCGAACCAGCTGAGGTGAGGGCGCCTCCCCATCATCACGGTCTCAAAAACGGTAGTCGGGAATACCCGGTTCGAACTCTGGGGGACATAAGCCAGGTTTTGTGCAACTTCCAGCCGGCCCATCTGCTTTATGTCCTTCCCGTCAACAGTAATCATCCCTGTTTTTACATTCAGGATCCTGTCAATGCATTTCAAAAGCGTGGACTTTCCGGCCCCATTCGGCCCCACAATGCTGACAAGGCTCGAAGCCCGGATCTCAAGGCAAATGTCCTTCAGAATATGAGTGCCTGTGTACCCGAATACCACGTCTTTTACCTGCAACTTTACCATCTTAGCATCTCCTTTCTCCACTCCTTCTTTCCACTCCTTCTTTCCACTCCTTCTTTCCACTCCTTCTTTTCACTCCTTCTTTCCACTCTTTTTACTGCTTTCCGGGTCACCAGAATTCTTTTCTGTTTCAGGATAAGGTACAAGAAAAACGGGACTCTCAGCAATGAACTGGTTATGTCGGCAGGGATAATCGTAGGCCTTATGATATTCATGCCCGGGGCATCGGCAGAAACCAGGATTTCAGACCCAGTCCCCTGAAACCAGAAAGTCGGCAACGGATTCTATTTCCGGGAGTTCCACTTTCAGCTCCTCTCCTGCAAACCCTGCCCGGAAAACGTCCATATCTGATGGCACTGAAGCCAGAACATGGGTTTTGTCCACGGTTTCAAGCATAAAATGGGTCCCGATTTTATCCGCACGGTTGAGAATAAAATACAGGGGCTTTCCAGCTTTTTCTGCAAGCTGTCTTATCTTTTCGGAAAGCCGTATGGATTCATAAGACGGGTCAAGCACCATCAGTACAAGGTCACAGCCTTCCTCAACCCCTCTTCCGAAGTGCTCGATACCCGCTTCGGTGTCAACAAGCACAAGGTCTTCGGATGTGGTTTCTATATTTTTCAGCAGGTGCTTTGCCAGCGCACCCATAGGACAGGCGCAGCCTTCCCCGAAATCATGAATTTTTCCCACAGCCATCATTTTTATGTTCCCGTTCTCCACCGTGTAAGCCTGAGGGATTTCAGGTATTCCCCATTTCTCATCAAAAATGCTTGCAGCTTCCCCGCTCTGAAAAGCCTTCATCATTTTTTCTCCCAGGGCTTTTTTTCCTCCCAGGTAATTCATGAAATCGTCCGGCATTTCAACCCCAAGCTGCCTGTGCAGCCCGAAGTTTGACTCATCGCTGTCCACCACAAGCACATTGTACCCCTTTCTTGCCATCGCCTTTGCAAGCAGGGCAGTAATCGTACTTTTACCGCTTCCGCCTTTTCCGCATACAAGAACTTTCATTTTTGTACCTCTCTTCGAATCTTATTGTTTCAATAAACAAAGAAAGCTTTCATTCCACATATTTTAACTAACTAATTAAGCATCAATTAAAATTTAAATTAAACTAATTAACATTTGTTATTAATATTTTTTAAATTTTTATGCTCATTTAAGAAAAAAAGAGTCAAGGTTGATAAAACTTTCGAAATAATCTTCCTTCTTAAAAAAAAGTGTTCCCTGATTAATTGGCTGATCACTTCCGGAATCACGGAGGAGATCTTTCAGTTTTTCTCTTCTGCGCCGCACAGGTCTGAAGGGGGCCGGTCAGCCAGAGAGAAAAACAATCGGTAAACCAACCCTGAAATTGAGAAAAACAATATACTGAAGAATATCCCTGGCTGAGAGAATACTTTCCTTAACCCGGGAAACTGATTTTCAATTCATATAATATAGGACGCCTCCGCCAACCCGTCGGGCTCCCGACTCGCAACTCTGCCGAAAAGGGCAGCGGGCTGTTGCGATTACATCGCAACTACAAGAAAAATCATAAATTTTTCTGTCCCGAGGCGCAATTCGGGAAGGACAGGGGCAGGTAGTCAAATTCGCTCGCATTAACCTCATAGGGGAAGTCACAGATCCCGTCTTCGTCCAGGTCCGTAGATTTCTGGCTGAATCCCGTACCATTCGGATTTGCCCAGAAATTTCCCCCACGAGACGGGCTTCCGATAATGTTAGTGCCGGGAGTAAGCGAACTGTTCCAGGTATTTCCTCCGCTAATTCCGAGCCTTATGTTCATGGTATAGTTAAAATAATTATTATAGATCCATTCATCACCTTCATGGTCTGGAATAGAGATCCCGCAGTCTACACTATTCCCGGTAAAATCCCGGCAAAATACCGGCCGAAAGGAAAATATGGATTTTAACAGGTCCAATAAACCAGTACAAATGGGTGCTGTGAGACCCCTTTCCACGAACCTGTTATTTCTATTTACCACAATCGGGCACGAGGATTTTTGCAGTACCCTATAAAAGAAGCTAAGCATGCTGGCTGATGTAATTATCTGACAGCAACTGGAAAAATAAGAGAGATCGGAATTTAGAGAAACATGTTTTCTAAAGATGGAAGGTAAAAAACGAAAAAAGAGAGTATTTATCAGGCCTTCTCAGCCCAGAAAACAATAGACCCTTTTTTCATCCCGTTTTCGGAATAGTTTGCCGGAATGTTAAGTACGACTTCAACATCTTTACCGGTACTGTTTGCAATTACTTCTGAGAAATCGGACCAGAAAAGAGAGGAAAGATAGACACCTTCGGAAAAAATCGGATCCGAAGAGGCTCCTACCTCAGCCGTAACTTTCACATTACTTTTTCCTGTGTTTCTTATGTTCAAAGCCTGAGGGCTGCTGGCCTGCCCTGGGAGCAGGGTCCCGAAATCCAGGCTGCTCCGGTCAAGTTCTATGGAAACATCGGATGTCCTGTTTGCTTCAGACGTACCTATTATTACTGTAAGGTCAACTGAGGGTATTGAAGGGGGTTTGGCAAGCGGAAGAAAGTCGAAATCGCTTCCGTTGACGTTATAAGGCAGGTCACAGATCCCGTCCGAGTCCGAATCTTCAGCGGTCTGTGAAAACCCGGTTCCGTTAAGGTCAGCCCAGAAATTGCCTCCCAGATAGGGGCCTCCCACAAGATTTTCTCCCGAAGTTTTTGTAGTGTTCCAGCTGTTTCCTTCACTGTTCTCAGCCTTTACATTTACAGTGTTGTTAAAGTAGTTGTTGTAGATGCGGTTGTCAGCACTGTAGTCCAGCAGGATGCCTGATTCGTTACTGGAAGTTATCGTATTGTTGAACAGCTCGTTGTCGTGACTTTCCTCTCTCAAATAGATACCTGTGCTGCTGTTTGAAATTGTGTTATTATACACTCTGGCATCAAAGACGAAAATCAGGTAGATCCCGTTCTCGCAGTCCGTAATCCGGTTGTCACGAAGGACAGTCCTTGCCTGAGTGTCATACATATCAATTCCGTTACTGCAATTTACGACCTCGTTCTTTGAAACGAGATTGCCTCCTCCACAGCAGGCAATGCTTATCCCTCCGCCGTTTGAGAGCCTGTTCTGAAACATTATATTGTCCCAGCTGTGTGCGCCAATGATGATGTAACCCCTGTCAATGGCATTGTTAATCACCATGTTCTTTTTGCTCCCTTCATCAAGCCAGATGCCGTTTCGGGAAAAGCTATTCTCCGAGAGTGTAATGTTTTCGGAGCCCTGCAGGTAAACTCCATAGCGGTTTTCGAAAATGTTGTTTCCTTCGACCGTACAGTTTTTCACCTGATCAAGACAGATCCCTGCAGGAGGACAGCCAGCCCCGTTCCATCTGGAGATAAAGATCTCTCCTGACCCGGAACCGTTAGCCTGTCTGGCTTCCGTCCCCGAAGTCCTCTTCAGTTTGCCCGAGCTTCTCGAGCTAAAAGAATTTGTGATCCCGGCAGCCTCAAAGGAACTGAAAACCTCTCCGGACCCGGTTATGTTGAAACCGCTGATGGTCACATTATCTGCTTTTACCTGAAACACACTGGAATTTTCATCCCCTGACCTGATATGTACACCTTCAGGGTTCTCAGGTTCCGAAGTGACCGTTATCCCCGAAACATTGACAATGATATTTTCCTCATAGTCCCCGGCTTTCACGATTACAAGATCCCCGGCTGTTGAGTTATTGACAGCTGCCTGAATTGAAGCCCCCGGTTCCACATAAATAACCTCTGCCTCCCCGGTGCCAGCAGAAACAAGAAGCAAAGCAATAGCCAGCGTTGCACTCATTAGCCTGGTAAAACAATCTCCGCTAAGTATGATCTTCAGAACTACCCCCACCCAGATACTTTCACAGCCCCGCCGATTCAGGATAGGATAAATTTTGAACCGACAGTTCCTGTGCATAATGACTATTATTTATTAATAATACTATCAAATTCATTACTATATATATCAACGGTTTCTTTGTTTTTACACGAAAAAAATAGCTACAAATCTTGAGATTTTCCGACCGGGATGAAAATGAATTGCTCAGATATTCCGATAAAAGATAGATATAACACCGTAAAGGTAGGAAATGATTTCTCTAAAACAGCGGACTTGCGTATGTTGCTCCTAATAAGAATTTATTTCACAAGAGCATACATACCAGAATCAAAGAATCTGCCATTTTTATAAACACTTTTCTTCATTATGCCCTCTAAAACAAATCCGGCTTTTTCAAGGGCTTTTCTTGAGCCGATATTGTGGGCATAAGGCTCGGCAAATATCCGAACAATATCATACTGTTCAAAAGCTGTCTGACAAAGCTCTTTTATTGCTCTGCTCATAATTCCCCTGCCCCAAAAAGGTTCCCCTAGCCAGTATGCAATTTCTGCACTCTTACAGTAAACATCGTTTTTAAGGAATAAGGCAATACACCCGACAGCTTCTCCGTTCACAACAATTGCCCGGTAGCATTGTTGTGTTTCATCATTACAGCTAAAGCTCTCTACGGTTTTTCTGCAATCCTCTAAGGTAGAGGGAAAAGCATCCCTCATGTTTTCTGCAATTTTTGTATTGCTGGAATATTTGAAAAAGTTTTCAGTATCGGATTTTTCCCATTTTCGCAATTCGAAATCCATTTTAACGACACCCAAATAATCATAAAATCTCTTTTAAATCACTATATTTGAACAAATTTAAGATAATCAAAGTTTTGTACTTGTGGGTGCTCAAGTGGAGGCTGATCCTGTTATAAAAAATGCACTGAAGTCCATGGCTAGAGGAAGAGTTCTTGAAAAGGTTTTCATTTTAAGTAAAGTCTGCGGAAAAAAGAAATTGTATGCAGGTTACTCGAACCCGCATTAAAAGATGCCTTAACTTAAAGCTCTTTTATTTCGTTTTATCCTTTTTACTGTCCTTTTCAGTAACTGTTATTACATCGCTCCCTTCAAAACCTGCCATGCCTGAAGAAATTCCATTGTCATACTCCACTTTACCCGCTAGAGTAACTGTAACTTCTTCCCCTGCTTCAAGGACGGCTTCAACCTCTTCCCTGTCAAATTTGAGCATCCTCTCAAGAATCAGGTCTTCATCAAAGTCCTGAAGGTATTCGCTTTCATTGGTAACGAATTCGTAATTCGGATCCGTAACTGCCGAAACTGTGCCATTAAGGAGCACGCTGGACGCATTTATTCCGGCGACATCATACCCTTCAGGAAGTTCGATGTACGCAGTAACCCATTCTCCGCCGCTTCCCAGGTTCAGGGTGTCGGGGTTGATGTCAACTGTTGCCACTATCGGAAGAACCGTGACTGTTAGCTGGTCCTGCCATATTCCACCGTCATCGTCTGAGACATCGAGGGTTACAGTATACTCTCCGGCATCGAAATAACTGAAACTTCCTGAAACTGTACCTGTTGAATCGGGATATTCGTTTTCTTCAGCTACAGAGCCAGTTTCAAGAGTTCCTTCTCCAAAGTTCCATTCGGCGGTGTGAGTGTCAAGCCAGCCGGGGTCTGAGAATGTGCCTGAGAAGGAGACTAGATCGCCTGCTGTGACTTCAAGATCAGAGCCAGCTTCAACGTCAGGAGCAATGTTATTTACAGTGACCTCAGCAGTAGTAGTATCACTGAGTCCTTCTTCATCTGTTACTCTCAGTGAGATGGTGCCAGTATAATCGTCATTCCAGGTGTAAGTGGAATAAGGTTCTGAAGATGAGACATCAAATATGCCGTCATTATTGAAATCCCATTCATAAGTAAGAGAGTCCCCATCAGGATCATAAGAAGCTGAAGCATTAAAATTCACAGGGGAAGCTTCATCTACACTGTAGGGTCCACCTGCATCTGCAACCGGAGGAACATTTGTTGGAGGAACGTTTGTGCTAATCAACCCTACGTGTAGATCGAAAACCGGTGGCGGGACATATACCACACTACTATTGGCAGATTCGTATCCGGGTGCTTCCACATGTACCCTGTAAGAGCCTTCAAGAACATCCCATTGATACATACCATCTTCGCCAGTAACCTGCGGATTTATATCGGGTTGGGCAACAGGCGTTGATTCGCCTGTGGGAACATTTTCCCAGTCTCCAGTGCCGTCAGGGCGTTGCAGCCAGACCGTAGCCCCTGAAATACGCTCTCCAGTATCCAAATCGTAAATATGCCCAGCAGGATCGATATATAAATCAAAGCTTATAGGCCCCTCTTCACACCCATGAACTGTATAGGTTACAGTGGCGTGTCCGTGTCTGGGGTAGAATGTTGTCGTGTAAGTCCAGTGAGGAGCTTCTCCCTCCATTTCTGACACGATATCCTCTTCACCATCGATATGAATTTTTATATCAACACCTGTTGCAGAATCGCAGCTGTCATATGAAAATGTGATTTGATCACGCCAGTATACTGAAGGTGTGCCATCTGTCGTGCTTCTTGTTGGTTCAATGCTTACGCCCGGGGGTAAATTCTCACTAACAAACTCAAACTTCATAGCATCGACAGATATCTCTTTTCCATCTTCTCCTGTGCTTGAATTAAGTGAAACGTTTCCATGAGTCCCTGCATCAAAATAGTAAATTCCAAGGGACACCCATTTTTCAGGATTTCCTATCTGGTTTACTTCACGCTCACTTATTCCTTTAGGATGATTTATTTCATAATTGGCCTTAGTAGTAGTAGCATGATAACCAGGAACAAAGGCCCAAACTTTATAGTACCCTGATTTCGGTAGATTTGGTTGCCATTTTACATTGGAGCTTTTAGATGTGGACGTGGAATAGACAAAACCACTATAACCTAACTCATACTTATATAGATAGGGTTTGACAGGATCGTAACCATATTTAATCCAATCAGTGTCTATTATTTCAAAACAGGCCCGTTGCCTAGCTAGCATATCATAAGGATGTACGAACACAGAAAATGGACGTGTGGCTTTCAAATCAGGGTTATTGTCAATAAATTCAGACGGATCAATATGATCTTGTGCTTCCCACCCATATCCACTTCCAGGGGTGAAAACATCGAAGTTAGTTCTTATTTCAAAATGGAGATGAGTGCCAGTACTATATTGGGGTATAGGACCTACAACTCCTATTGTATCTCCTTTTTTAACTTCACTTTCTTTAGTAACCCAATCATTTATCCTAGTGGAATTCAAATGGGCATACATTGAATATATTTTATCTACGTACTCTCCATCGCCTGTAAGGAATTTTTTCCCAGGAGGTGCTTGATGCTCGATAATTATAACGCCTTCCCACGGGTCCAAGCCTGACTTATTATAATCCTGAGCATACCTAACTTTTCCATCTGCAATAGCAAGAATTTCCTCACCATAATCCCCAGCAGGTCTATTCCAGTCCTCACCATAATGGGGTTTATCCTTATTAACTAAAGATCCAAAATTTTGTACATTGCAATTCCATGATTCCGGATCTTTAAAAGGGTATTGAAAACCATGAGCATAATTTCCATAACTTTCATATTCAGCTTTTATTTCATCCGCTGATAATACTCGATTATATATTTTGATTTCATCAATCAGACCGTTAAAATAAGAGGCTTTGTAGTAAGGTCCATTGTAACCGATGCTGACAGGAGCAGTCGTGTCCGGTGTATCATAGAGTTGGTTTGGGGGAACACCATCATAATTATTTAACTCAAGTTTTTCTCCATCGAGATACAAAGTAAGTTCTCCATTCTTTTCATCTGGAGAACTTTTAAACGTGAATGCAGCGTGATGCCAAACTCCCTCTATTATTTCTCCACCGTAAAATCTCCGGTCGTTATTTGCTCCACCTTTTTCGAAATAGAACCAGAGTCCATTTTCATCGATACTCATTCCCCAATCTTTGTAAGAGATATCTTTAAATTTGGAAATAATGCTGCCTTCTTTTTTATTCGGTTTAAACCAAAACTCGACAGATATGTCTTTTCCAGTTCCTCCACTTAATTCATCAGAATCCGGGATTTCGACATAATCATCCACACCATCAAAATTCAGTGCTTTCCCGTTAATCGCATCATCAACAAATACCGCTCCATAGATTGTTCCATCATTTCCGTGTCCAGAACTATCATGTGCAGTATCATCATCGAAACAGTATTCTGCAACAAGCGCTTCTTCAGAAGCTGAGACTGCCGAAGTGCCGAAGATAGTAACCAAAAATGCTAAAATAATGCAAAGATAAGAAAATTTAATCAATTTCAACTCCATTTATGATCACCTATATTATTATTCAAAAATCTAATCTGAAAATACAGGTTCAATTATGGGGCTTCAGAAAACCACCATAAAATGCGTTTAGACATCTTTTACTCATTAATCCATGATTTTTCTGTGAAACTAGACTGTTTTTCCGTCCTACCTCGTTTTTATTTCCAGCAACATTTCCAAACTGCACAAACAGTATACATATAAAAAATATGTATATTTTATGTAAAATATTAATGAATGTTTAGAAGATAAAGATATAGATAAAGATTTTCTTTTTTGGAAAAGTATGATAAAATATGATAATTAAGATAAAATCTATGAATTAAATAAGAATAAATGAAGTCTTTTATGTGCATATAAAAATATGAAAGATTATTTATAAAAAAATATAATTTACAGAGATATAGCTAACCACTCAAAACACTAAAAAGAAACAAAAAATCAATTTTCAGGCACTTCCATAAAAAAGCACCCTTAAAAAAGAGAAAAATAAAAAATAAAGCCGCTTTTAAAAAAGCAGCTTCAATTTTACTCAATGATGTCCGTGTTCCATCTCAATTTGCTCTTTTTTATGTCTGATATAAGCCTCATCGACTCCTTTCAGGCACCTGTAGCAGAGATTCACATCCTTCTTGACGATCCCTTTTGAGAAATCCGGGACCTGCAGTTCTGCCGGGAAAACTCCTGTTTTGTCTCCGCAGAGGGCGCATTTGCCTTTTCTGCATGAGTTCTGGCTTTTGCTTGCCGTTAAGTAGGTTTTCTGGGCGGAATCGAGGCAGGTCTCACAGAGGCCTTTCCAGACACCGTTGGGGTAGGCGAATTTGAGGAGGGGGCGGATGGCCCGGACCGGGATGACGGTCGGGATCGCTTTTCCGCATAGGTCGCAATCTGTCATTTCTCATACCTCCTTATACCAGTACCAGTGCTGCTTCCATAGCCCACTTTATGAAGGGTTCGGGCCAGATGCCCATTACCAGTACACCTGCCACTGCAACCAGAAGGGCGGCTGCGTATGGGAAGGGGATGCTGACTTTTTTGCCTTCGGGGGGGAGGAAGTACATGTATTTCACAAGCCGTGCGTAGTAGAACAGTGAAAGGGCACTGTTCAGGATTGCAATCACTGCAAGCCAGGTCATGCCTGCCTCAATGGTTGAGGAGAAGAGCACGAACTTGGCCATGAAGCCTGCAGTTGGGGGGATGCCTGCAAGGGCAAAGACGAAAACCGTCATGGAAAGAGCTGCCAGAGGCATTCTCTTCCCGAGGCCCCTGAAGCTGTCCAGGTGGTCGGGGATATCGAGGTTGCCTTTCTTTTCCGAGGTTACCATCCAGACCACGACTGCGGCTGCAATAAAGGCACCTGCTTTCATAAAGGCGTGGGCAAGGGCGTACATGATGCCGCCTGTAAGAGCTACCGGGGTCATGACGGCAAAAGCCATTGCAATGTATCCGGCCTGTGCGAGGGAGGAATAGGCGAGCATGCGTTTTACACTGGTCTGTGCAACTGCGACAATGTTTCCGAAGGTCATTGTTGCAACTGCCAGGATGGTAAAGGCAAGCTGCCAGTCAGGCTGCAGGGCTGCAAGAGCCACAATGAAAATCCTGAAGGCTGCCACAAAGCCCATCTTCTTGGACCCGGCTGCGAGCAGGGCGGAAACAACTGAAGGAGAGCCCTGGTAGGTATCCGGAGCCCACATGTGGAAGGGTACAAGCGCCATCTTGAAGCCGAAACCTGCAATCAGCAGCACGACTGCGACAAGCCCTATCGGGTTATCTACAAGGAGCCCGGGGTTTGCAGCAATCATGGGGATGCTGGTAGTGCCGGTTGCCCCGTAGACAAAGGAAAGTCCGAAGAGCATGAGGGCTGCAGAGACCGAACCGATCACGAAGTACTTCATGGCTCCTTCGAGAGACCTTGCGTTCTGCTTCTCGTAGCCTGCAAGGGCATAGGTTGCAAGACTTGCCAGTTCGAAGGCAACGAAGAGCACGATCAGGTCGTTTGCAGAAGCTACGATCATCATCCCGAAGGTTGCAAAGAGCATCAGGGTGTAGAACTCTTCAGTGTGGTCGCTGTTTTCATTGTACTTGATTGCAGCAATCGAAACAATCAGGGCAACTGCCAGGAAGACCAGCTTGAAGAACTGGGAGAGGGCATCGACATTCAGAGCTTCTGAAAAGATCGAATATCCTACCTGGAAGCCCTGCATTGTCAGGAGCCCAAAGCTTTTGACCGTCAGGACAAGGGCTGCAAGGATTCCCAGGGTTGCCAGGTAACCAAGTATGTTCTTGGACTGAGGGGACAGGAAGACTCCGGCCAGGAGTACGACAAGGCCGGTTGCAACCACTACGATTTCAGGTGCAAGATACATCAATTCGTCCATTTCTTACACCCCCAGGCCAGCCGCCAGGCTGACTATTGCTTCCGAATTCTTAATCATCATATTAAGCACCGGACTCGGGTTCAGGCCGAAATAGAGCACAAGAAGGGCGATGACTCCCATTGAAAAGACCTGCAGGGTATTGATGTCCCCGATATTCCCGAGTTTCTCATTGTACACTCCGAACATTGCCCTCTGCATTGCCCAGAGGTGGTAACCTGCAGTAACCACTATTGCCAGCAGGGCAATTGCCACAAAGCCAGGCAGGTGCACGAAGCTAAAGGTCAGGACCAGGAACTCGGCGATAAAGCCTGTCAGGCCCGGAAGCCCGAGGGATGCCATAAAGCCGACCATCATAATCACGGTGAGCATCGGCATCTTCTTTGCAAGCCCGCCGAGGTCGTTAATGATCCTTGTGCCTGTGGTGCTCTGGATTACTCCGGCAGACATGAACAGTATGCTCATGATAAGCCCGTGGGAAAACTGCTGGAACATGGCGCCTGAAACCGAAAGGGCAACAAGGCCGGCCGAACCCAGGGTGACAAAGCCCATGTGGCTCAGACTGGAGTAAGCGATCATGCGCTTGAGGTCTTTCTGCCTCAGAGCAAGCAGAGCCCCGTAGACTATGCTGAATGAACCGAGCAGGCCCAGCATCATGATCATCAGGTCGGGGTTCCCGGTGTTAGGGAGCATCGGGAGGGAGATCCTGAAAAGCCCGTATCCTCCGATCTTGAGCAGGATGAAGAGTACACTGCCTGCGGTCGGGGCCTCGGTATATGCATCCGGAAGCCAGGAGTGGAAGGGGAAGGTCGGAAGCTTTGCCAGGAACCCGAAGAGGATTGCCAGGAATATTCCGTCCCTCATCAGGCCGGATTCGAAGAACTGGAACTGTGCGATCAGTTCTCTGATGTCAAAGGTCGGAACCCCTGTCTGGTGGAGGGCTGCGTAGAAGAGCCCGAAGATCCCGAGCAGCATCACTAAAGATGCAACGTGTGTGTAGATAAAGAACTTGTAGGAAGCATGAGCCCGCTTTTCTCCTCCCCATATGTTTACGATAAAGAAGAGAGGGACAAGGGTCAGCTCCCAGAAGATGTAGAAGACTACGAAGTCAAGGGCCACGAAGACCCCTATGACTGCGGCCTGCATGGTAAGGATCAGCCCGTAGAACCTGTTCGGGGCTTCCCTGTCCTCTTTCCAGCTGAAGACTATCAGGAGCGGGATTACGATCGCATTCAGGAGGATGAGGGGCATGGAAATTCCGTCAATTCCAACCGAATAGTTGATCCCGAGGAAGGGAACCCATGGAATGGATTCATAGAACTGCATTGCAGCAGTGCTGCTGTCAAAGTTCAGATAGGCGTAAAGGGTAAGGCCCAGAGTCGCAAGGGACCCGACAAGGCCAAGCCCTGCAGCCTGGTCTTTTGTTTTTGTGAAAAAGGTCACAGCTGCGAAAATCAGCGGCACCAGAATCAACAACGATGCGACCGGCAGCATCAGAGTACCTCCATTATCAATTTAACGAGTATTATCAGCAGGCTCACACCCGCGATTATGACGGTTGCATAGGTCTGGACAACCCCGGTCTGAACCTTCCGGAGTTCTTCACCCACACCAACCGTGAGAATTCCGATTCCTTCCACGATACTGTCGACGATCACATCAACTACCTGTGTGAGGAAAGCGATAACACCGTACACTATTCCTATTGAGAAGAACTCGGTATAGATTTCGTGCTGGTAGTAGCGCTTGTAGAGCAGTTTGTAAATCGGGTTCTTCATGGAAGCCAGAGGCCCGAGACTGAATGCTCTGAGGTAATAGATCACGAAAGCGATTGCAAGACCTGCAACGGCCATTATTAAGGGGAGCCACAGGATTAAGACAGGCTCATGTCCTGCTGCTTCCACAAGCTCGTTTCCGCCTATGCCTGCAAGGTTTCCTATGTCCAGGTTCACAAAGCTGTTGGCAAAGGTTTCTTCAAGGAAATTCATAAAGCCGGTCCTTGTCAGAGCCCCGAAAACAAGGGCAAAGAGGGCCAGAATGGAAAGCGGGACAGTCATAATGGCAGGAGACTCATGCCCGTGATAGTCGCTCCTCGGCTTCCCCGTAAAGGTCATGAAGATCAGCCTGAAGATGTAAATCGAGGTCAGGAGGGCGGCAGCAATTGCGAAGATATATGGGATCCAGTTTCCGCTGTGTTCTGCGAAAAGGTATGCAGATTCAATGATCGGGTCCTTTGACATAAAACCGCTTGTCCCTATTGAGGTCCCGGGAATCCCGAAGCCTGCAAGGGAAAGGGCTGCAATGGTCATTGTAGCAGCAGTGATTGGCATTACCTTTCCGACGCCTCCGAGTTCCCTCATGTCCTGGGTGCCGACTGCATGGATTACACTGCCTGCACAGAGGAAGAGAAGGGCTTTGAAGAAAGCGTGGTTGATCAGGTGGAAAAGGGAAACTCCGACTGCTTCAAGTCCTATTGAAGCACCAAGACCCAGGGCAAGCATCATGTACCCGAGCTGGCTGATGGTTGAGTAAGCGAGCACACGCTTCAGGTCGTTCATTACAATGCCCATTGTGCCTGCAAAGAGCGCGGTAAAGCCTCCCAGGTACGCAACGACCATCAGGGAGTCAGGGGCTGCAATGAACATGGGGAAGGTCCTTGCGACCAGATAAACACCAGCAGTAACCATTGTTGCTGCATGGATGAGGGCTGAGACGGTTGTCGGACCTTCCATTGCATCAGGCAGCCACACATGGAGGGGGAACTGCCCGGATTTTCCTACGGCTCCTCCGAAGAAGAGCAGGGTGATAATAGTAAGGTGGCTTATTTCAAAGCCGAAAATATTTACGTTCAGGGCCGAAAGCTGGGGAATATAGCTGAAGATTTCGTCAAAGCGAAGCAGATATACTCCTGCCTGGAACCCGCCTGCAACCTTCAGGAGATCGGAAGTCAGCACGATTATTCCTGTAAGGAACATTACGTCTCCGATCCTGGTTGTCAGGAAAGCTTTCTTGGCAGCAGCCGCAGCTGAGGGTTTTTCGAACCAGAACCCTATCAGGAGATAGGAACAAAGCCCGACAAGTTCCCAGGAAACAAAGAGCTGCAGGATGTTGTCCGAGAGGATCAGGGAAAGCATTGCCGCGGTGAACAGTGCGGTTTCTGCGAAGTACCTGGCTTTTCCTTCATCATGGGACATGTAGCTAACTGCATAGATGTGGATCAGCAGGCTCACAAAGGAGACCATTGACAGCATGACTGCAGCCAGGGGGTCAACTAAAACTCCGATGTTGAGCACTGCAAACCAGGAATAGGACTGGCTTACGACCTCTTCGGGGTTTGCCAGCAGCCCGAGGGTAATCGCAAAAGAGATTACAAAGGAGGCGGCGATGGCAAGGATGGGAACGATTGCCCCTCCTGATGGCATTTTCTTGCCAAAGAAGAAGGTGATCGCAAAAGCCAGTGCCGGAAGCAGGGGGATCAAAAATGCAAATTCTTCCAGAGCCGTTTTTACCACCTCAGAATGTTAAGCTCATCAAGGTTAATTTTGTCGTGCATTCTGTAGATTGCCATGAAAATCGCAAACCCGACTGCTGCTTCAGCGGCTGCAAGGGCAATTGAGAATATGGCAAAGACCTGCCCGTTCAGGGTGTCCGTATAGCTTGAAAAAGCTACAAGGTTCAGGTTTGCGGAGTTCAGCATGAGTTCGATACACATGATCATCCTGATACCGCTTTTATGGGTCATCACGCCGTAAAGCCCGATTGAAAAGAGCAGGGCTGCAAGACCCAGATAAAATGTTAATGGAATAGCAGTCATCTGTTGCCCTCCCCCTTTGCCATGTAGATTGCTCCTATAAGGGATGCGAGCAGGACAATTGACAGGACCTCGAAAGGCACCACGTACTGGGTGAAGATCAACATGCCTATGCCCTGGATATTACTCGGGTCAGCCGGGTTCTCAGGGAGTTCCGAAACCGTATGCCAGGAAGTCCCGAAAGCTCCTGTCACTATAACCGCGACAAAGAGCAGAGATACTAAAAGAGCCAGAGGTCGGTTAATCCGCACGGGACCCACCTCCCAGGTGACGCTTTGTAAGCATAACCGCAAACAGGATCAGCACTCCGATTGCCCCTATGTAGACCAGCACCTGGATTACTCCAAGGAACTGAGCGTTTAAGAGGATATAAAGCGCTGCAACTCCGAACATGCACATGATCAGGGCAAGCCCGGCTCTTACAACGTCTTTTGCAATAACCACAAAGATTGCAAAGAATACCGTGACAAGCGCAAGGATTCCGAAGACAGCCATTTCCAGAGCTGCTCCAATCGTTTCAAGTCCGATCATCTTTCATCACCTTCCTCGATATCTACTTCCCTTGCGAGTTTGTCAGGAGTCATGAGCAGGTCTTTATGAGTCCATTTCACCATGCCTTTGGCGTATTCTTTCCCGCTGGAAAGAGCACCTTTGGGGCACTGGTCAATGCAGAGCCCGCAGAATAGGCAGTGTCCTATGTCGATTTCAGGGAACCAGCGCTGTTTGCCGCTGCCCGGCGCAATCGGGGCTTTTATGATCTTGATCGCGTTGTTTGGGCAGGTATTGGCACAGATCCCACAGCCTATGCATTTGCTTTTGTCGAGGATCTGAAGCCCTCTGAACCTGTCGGAGAGCGGGCTTTCCACTTCCGGGCACAGCCTGGTCACGCGTTTTTTAGGGATGTTTTTAATTGCGTATTTGATATTTTTGAGAACCATACTCTTAAGCCCCCAGGTAGAGTCCGAGGCCCACAGCCCAGACGAGGTTCAATAAGGATAAGGGCAGGAGTTTCTTCCAGCTCAGGTCCACAACCTGGTCGATCCTGAACCTCGGGACAGCCCACCTCATTCCGATGATAGTCATCAGCACAAGTACGGTTTTAAGAAGGAAGAAACCTGTCGGGGCGATAAGGCCGAGCACCGGGTTGTTTGCAACAAATGCCGGCACGTTCCAGCCGCCGAGGAAAAGGAGTGCAACAAGGAAGGAGCCAAGGATCATGTGGATATACTCGGCGAAGAACCCGAGCCCGAAACGCATTCCGGTGTATTCGGTAATCCATCCTGCAACCAGTTCTTCTTCAGACTCGTTCTGGTCGAAGGGAAGCCTTCCCATATCAGCCATAAGGGCAATAAAGAAAACAATGAATCCGATCGGCTGCAGGAAGATATTCCAGAGCAGCCCCTGAGAGCTGGCAATTTCCACGATGTTCAGGGAACCTGTCATTATACCAACACTGACAACAGTGATTCCGAGGGGCACTTCATACCCGACCATCCGGGCAAAGTTCCTGAAAGCTCCGAGCAGGGAATACTTGTTGTTAGAACCGTAAGCAATCATGAAGATACCGAAAATGGTAATCGCAGACATTGCCTCTATGTAAAGGACACTGATATCCATCTCGGTTACAGCCAGGGGGTACTCGACTCCGTTGATGAAGACTGCGCCCACCGGGATTGCGACAAGCATCAGGAAAACCGAGCTCATCATGAAAATAGGAGCGTTATCAAAAAGAAGGCGGTCAGCATTTCTCGGCCTCATGTCCTCTTTGGTAAAGAGCTTGATTGCATCGGCTACCAGCTGCAGGAGCCCGAACTTGCCTACCCTTGAGGGCCCGTACCTGAACTGGATGTCGGCAGAGAGTTTACGCTCAATCCAGACCGCACCCATTGCGCCGAGGAAAATAGCGCCCACGAGAGAAAGGCCGACAAGCCCGCGAATCCAGGGGATTAAGGGAACTATGAATTCAGGAATATCGATCATCACAATCACCTGTCCGCTTCACTGGTGCATCCGTCCATGCTGCCTGAAATTGCTGCAACGTCCGCAACTGTCGTGCCTTTGATCAATGGAGGCAGGGCCTGCAGGGTCGGGAAGTAAGGTCCTCTGACTTTTACCCTGTACGGCTTATCCGAGCCGTCGGATATCATGTACATGCCCATCTCGCCTCTGGGGTCTTCAACTCTGTGGAAGACCTCTCCTGCAGGAACTCTCATTACAGGAGTCCTTCTGCCGTAGGGGGTACCTTCCGGGAAGAGGGGTCCGTTCGGGATCCGGTCAAGGCACTGTTCGAGGATGTAGATGCTTTCCCGCATCTCGTTGAGCCTGACCTGCACCCTTGCAAAACAGTCGCCTGCAGTTTCCGTGCAGACCTTGAAGTCCAGGTCTTTATACACAAGGTAGGGCTCGTTCTTTCGGATATCGAAGGGTACTCCCGTTGCCCGTAGCGCAGGGCCTGAAACCCCGAGGCTCTTTGCGACATCTGCAGTAAGGACGCCGACTCCGACGGTCCTTTCCCTGTAAATCCTGTCCGAGCCGAACAGCTCTTCGTAGTCGGAAATGACTTTCTTGAGGTTGTTCAGGACGGGAAGGGCTTTTTCCTTGAAGCCTTCGGGCAGGTCATCGCGAACCCCTCCGAATTTCAGGTAGCTGTGGGTGACCCTTGCTCCTGTGACCATGTCAATCAGGGTAAGGACATCTTCCCTTTCCTTGATAGTGTACATGAACATGGAGACAAAGCCTATGAATTCCCCGAACTCTCCCATGCCGAGCAGGTGGCTCTGGAGCCTGGAGAGTTCTTCCAAAATGACTCTAATATACTGTGCTCTCTCCGGGGGTTCGATTCCTAACAGCTTTTCAGTGCAGCCCACAAAACATTCTTCGTTTGTCATGGCCACAAGGTAGCAGATCCTGTCCACTATTGTGATTCCCTGGAGGTAGGTCTTGTTCTCCAGAATTTTTTCAATTCCCTTGTGAATGAAACCCAGTTCCACTTCAGCATCCATTACGGTTTCCCCTTTCAACCTCAGGTTTAACCTGAAAGGTCCGGGCTGCATGGGATGCTGAGGGCCCAGGTGTACGATCATTTCATTTGGTCCAAGCATTTCTTCCATTTTTCACCCCTCACACAAGGTTTCTTGCTGTCTTGTTCGGGAAACCCTCGTAGTCTTTCCGGAGAGGCCACTCTCCCAGCATCTCTTCGGGGAGCACAAGAGGCTTCAGGTTCGGGTGGTTTTTGAACTTGATCCCGAAGAGTTCGTAGGTTTCTCTTTCATACCAGTTCGCATTCCAGTATACCGGTACAATAGACTCTATTTCCGGGGAATCCCTGGGCAGCCTTGCTTTGAGCATCAGGACTACGGGATGGTCATACGAAGCTATATGATACACCGCTTCCTGCTCGTTCCTCTGAGGATAGTCCACTCCGCAAACGGAACAGAGGTGGTCGAACTGAAGGGAGTCCTTGAGGTACTGGCAGACCTCTTTTGCTTTCTCCTTATCCACATATGCCCGGATACGGATAGGGGATTCGACCTCGGCTTCGGAAATTGCCTCCGGAAATTTCCCGGTTAATGATTCGATAATTGTTCTGGCATCCATTATATTCCCTCAAATAAACCTGAACATTCCTCAGTATTCCGTACCCCGGTCTTTTTTGGCTATTATCTTATTCTGCAGTTCCACAAACCCCTGGATCAGGGCTTCGGGCCTGGGCGGGCATCCTGGAATGAAGACATCGATAGGAAAGAGTTCATCGATATTCTGCACCGTGCTGTAAGACTCATAGAAGGGACCGCCGCTGATCGAACAGTCTCCCATGCAGATGACCCATTTGGGAGCAGGCATCTGTTCCCAGAGCCTCTTTAAGGCAGGCAGGTATTTTTTTGTCACATAACCACTGATGATCATGACATCCGCATGCCTCGGGGAGTTCCTGGGAATGATCCCGAAGCGGTCAGTATCATAGTGGGCACAGCCCGTAGCGATCATTTCCACACCGCAGCAGCCCATTGGCTGGGTCATGAACCAGAGCGAGTTTTTCCGGCCCCAGTTGATCAGGTCCTGAGCTTTTGTCTTCTTGAGGAAGTCGCTGATCGCACTGGTGGTTGTTGTGATAACGCCGGGAATTTCTTCTTCCGGAGTTCCTTTTGTGTTGTTCGTTTTTGTCTCCTTCACTTCACCCATGTAAGGGCCTCCTTCTTCCAGAGATACACGTATCCGAAGAGCAGTACGAAGATAAATAGAAACATCTCAACTACTGCAATTGAGGTAATCCCATGCCCCTTATAGACGGTAGCCCACGGGTAAAGGAAAAGCACCTCAATATCAAAGAGAACAAAAGCAATCGCATAGAGATAATACTCGACATTGAACTGGATTCTGGCAGTCCCTGTAGGAACGGACCCGGATTCGTATGTCGTGTATTTGCTGGCTGCTTTGCTCCTCGGACTCAGTTGCTTTACCATGAACATTGTCATGGGCGGCATGATCAGCCCCACGGCAAGAAATATCGCAACCGGTATATAGCTATCAATTATTCCAGACATCGTATCACCTATCAAAGTGCAGCAATCTGAAATTGCAGCGTCGCATGATCTTAATTTTTTTGTTTTTAAAGATAAGCGGACAAAAAAAACCGTATTCGGACTTCCGGTTGTTTTGAAAAACCACTGTGGTCCGAACACAGGTCCTGCAGGGAATGCCCGGATCCGGGTACCCTCTCTTCCGATAGAAAGGCTTTTCCGAATACGGACGCTTTACCACCGAGCTCTGAAAAATTTACTTTTTCATTGCCCGGAGTTATGTAATAAATTGCCGAATGTCAGGGGAGAACCCTTCTTCCGGCGACATGGATTCAATTGCCGTGAAAGTAGTATAATTAATAATTAAGATTTCAGGTAGCTATGCTAGTTCTGCAAATGAATCAGGGGTTATTTATAGCTATTTGCTAGATAATTAATATTATATAAATATTAAGTCTAAATAATTAAAAATCTCTTTTTAAAATATGTGCATGTTGAAAAAAATCAGAGGAAAAGCCATAACCTGATCACGAAATTATATATATACCATAAATATGTTATTAACTATCCACAGTCAAAAAATCCTGAACATTATTTTTCTACACGCACAAAGTTTTCTCCTGGCATGGCAAGGAATTATATATATCTGCTAATTATTTTTATCCCCAGAAAATACCCTGTGAATGCGGCACTAATAATGATGATAAATTCGAGGATAAAGCGCTCCTGAGGCAACCTTCAAAATGAAAATAATAAGAGACTGAAAGGGCTGAAAATTTCCTCCTTATTGAGGGAAAGGCGGTATTTCGGTGCGAGCCCTTAAGTATTATTATGTACAGGTAGCTGCCTGAAAATGCCTTCTCATGCAATCACAGTATTTGGAGGTCGGGAGCTTTTCGGGCCTTTGAGCACTGTCTTTGAAGCCACATTATATTCTGAAAAGGGATAAATTCATAGTATACTACCGATTAGATATTACAACCGGCGCTTTATCCTCAGGGAAGCCCTGCTTTCCATCTGCCCTGAGAAAATAACATGAGCGACACACTAACCAACACATTATAATAAGTCTTTTCACGATAGAAAAGCTGGTGGATCGCATGAAGATAAATGATAACTGTGTAGGGTGCGGCCAGTGCGCTTCCTTCTGTAAAAAAGGAGCAATAGAGGTAAGGGGAAGAGCACGGGCTACCGATGCCTGCGTGGAATGCGGGCTGTGTATCCCCTACTGCCCTGTAAAAGCCATCGAGGTGCCGGCATGAAAACGATTGTCATCGGGGCAGGCCTCGGAGGGCTCTTAAGCGCTGCCCGGCTCTCAAAGGCAGGGCATGAAGTTGAAGTTTTTGAAAGGCTTCCTATTACAGGAGGCAGGTTTACCAATCTCAATTATAAAGGGTTCCAGCTCTCAAGCGGAGCTTTCCACATGCTTCCTAACGGTCCGGGGGGCCCCCTTGCCCGGCTCCTCGGGGAAATCGGAGCTGATGTGCATATCATTCGGTCGGAAATGACCACCGTACGCGTGCCGCTCAAGAAAGGGAATCCCGATTATGGAAAAGGCTTTAAAGACATCTCTTTTAGTGATTTTCCTTCGCTTCTTTCCTATAAAGACCGCATGAAAATTGCCCTTTTGATCGTGAGCACAAGAAAGAACCGCCCGGCAGGAAACACGCTTCAGGCCTGGATAAAGGCTCAGGTCAATGACGAGTGGCTGATAAAATTCGCCGATTCTTTCTGCGGCTGGGCGCTCAGCCTGAAGAGCGATGAAGTCCCGGTTGAAGAGGTTTTTGAGATCATCGAAAACATGTACCGGTTCGGAGGTCCCGGCATCCCTGTCGGAGGGTGTAAGGGGGTTATTGACGCCCTTGAAGCCGCAATCCTGGCAAACGGGGGGAAAATCCATACCGGACAGGAAGTCTCAAAAATCATGGTTGAAAACGGAAAAGCTGCCGGGGTGCTTGCTGAAAGCAAAGAACATAAAGCTGATCTCGTTATTAGCAACCTGGGGCATGCAGCAACCGCTTTGCTTTTCAGGGAAGCCCTTTCCGAAAAAATACACGCAGATTACCTTAAAATGCTTGAGACCCTTAAGCCGTCTGCCGGCATAAAGATCTGCCTCGCCGCAGACGAACCCCTTGTCGGGCACTCCGGAGTCCTGTTAACTCCATATACCAGGCGCATAAACGGGATCAATGAGGTTACTCAGGCTGACCCGAAACTTGCTCCTCCGGGAAAGCACCTTACCATGTGCCACCAGTATGTGGCCCCTGAGAACGTAAAGAACCTCGAATCCGAAATTCAGATGGGGCTTGAAGACCTCAAAGAAGTTTTTCCCGGCAAGAAGTACGAAGTTCTGCTTATCCAGTCCTACCACGATGAATGGCCCGTAAACAGGGCAGCCTCAGGTACGGACCCGGGAAACGAAACTCCTTTTACCGGCCTCTATGTCGTAGGAGACGGGGCCAAAGGAAAGGGAGGCATAGAAGTTGAAGGGGTAGCCCTTGGCGTCTCTTCGGCTATGAAAAAAATCCTGGGCTGAAAAGTCAAAAAGCAATAAACCAGAATTAGCAGGTGTTTTACCATTTCCCTGGAAAAACCTCCTTTCGTAACTTTCTCAAAAAACGTGTTCATTCCCGTAACCAATATCTGCAGGAACCGGTGTGGCTACTGCGGTTTTCGGCGGGAGCCCGGAGAGCCCGGAGCCCGGCTTATGAAACCGGCAGAGGTTATTTCCATTCTTGAAAACGGAGTAAGGGCAGGGTGTACTGAAGCCCTTTTCACCTTCGGAGAGTACGCCGAGGAAGTGCCCGAATACAACCTGATGCTTGAAGAAATCGGCTATTCCTCGACGCTTGATTATCTCCTTTTCCTCTGTGAAACTGCAATCGATATAGGGATTCTTCCTCATACGAATGCAGGGGTTATGACCCGCTCCGAACTTGAAGTTTTAAAGCCCCTGAATGCGAGTATGGGGCTGATGCTTGAGAGCACGGCAACCCTGGAAGCCCATAAAGATTGCCCCGGAAAAATTCCGGAACGCAGGCTTGAGACAATCCGGGAAGCCGGAAAACTTCAGATTCCCTATACAACCGGCCTCCTCATAGGGATAGGAGAGAGCCTGGAAGATAGAATCGAGTCTCTTGAAGCAATTGCATCCCTGCACAGGGAGTACGGGCATATTCAGGAAGTAATCATTCAGAACTTCGCCCCTAAGCCCGGGACGCCCATGGAAAATTTCCCCGAGCCAACCGTGGAAGAAATGATGGATGCGGTATCTCTTTCCAGGCGGATCCTGCCGCCGGATGTCTCAGTACAGGTCGCCCCTAATCTCATAGACCCGAAAGCCCTTATCGGAAAAGGAGTAACGGATCTTGGGGGCATTTCTCCTCTTACCATTGATTGGATCAACCCCGAAGCCGAATGGCCCGACGTAAAGGACCTGCAGAAAAAGCTCGGGGATATTCCGCTCAGAGAACGCCTGCCAGTTTACCCTCAGTATGTGAAAAGAGGGTGGTATTCTGAAAGGATTGGCAGCCTCATCGAGCGGCTCTCGAATAATGAAGGCTACAGGAAGCAGCCCGAAACAGAGAACGCGGAGGATTTAGAAAAATGAACAGCAAAATTCCCGAAGACCTCATAGAACGCGCACACCAGGGGAAGAGCACAAAAGAAGACGCGCTCCTGCTCCTGGAGGTACCTCCTTTCGAACTTTTCAGGTTTGCAGACGAACTACGCGACCTGGCAGTAGGGGACACAGTGACTTACGTTGTGAACAGGAACATAAATTTCACAAGCCGCTGTGTAGGAACCTGCGGGTTCTGTGCATTCAGGACAAATAACGGTAAGGTCCTCAGCATCGAAGAAATTATGGAAAAGGTCAGAGAAGCCGAGAAGGCAAACGCCACCGAGGTCTGTATCCAGGGAGGTCTGCTTCCGGATGTGGGCCTGGACTTTTACCAGGGGATTGCCGAAGCCATAAAAGCCGAATTCCCGGAAATGCATATCCACTCCTTTTCGCCGATGGAGGTCTATCACGCTTCCCGCATCAGCGAAATACCGGTAAAAGAAGCCCTCAGGAGGCTAAAAAGAAGCGGGCTTGATACAATGCCCGGAACAGCAGCTGAAATTCTCTCGGACCGCGTGCGGAAAATAATCTGCCCTTCAAAAATCAAGACCGCAGAATGGGTTGAGGTAGTCAGGCAGGCGCATGCCGCAGGGATTCCTACAACGGCAACCATGATGTACGGGCACGTTGAAACCCCTGCAGAGAGAATTGATCATATGCTGATCATCAGGGAGATCCAGAAAGAAACCGGAGGAATTACCGAATTTGTGCCCCTGCCTTTTATGCCCTACAACAATCCGGTAGGGGAAAAGATGATTCGGGAAGGCCGATATGCCACTCCGGGCCTTGAAGACCTGAAAATCTATGCAGTATCCCGTGTCCTCTTCCACGGGCATGTGGACAATATCCAGGCAAGCTGGGTGAAACTCGGGAAGAAACTTGCCCAGTTTTCGCTCCACTGCGGAACCAACGACCTCGGCGGCACTCTGATGGAAGAGAGCATCTCCAGGTCCGCAGGAGCCTGCCACGGGGAAATGATCACTGTAGACGAGCTGGAATGGATGATCCACGGAGCCGGCAGGATCCCTAAAGAGAGAACCACTCTGTACAGGGGAGTTCATGAGCTGGCTTCGGGAAGTGCACGAAGGATTCCCAGTTTCTGAATAAGCCCTTAAATCCGGGGACAGGCAAAAGGAAATACATGGAATTTGGAAAGGAATGAACGGCATGTACGTGAAAAAACCGGCAATTCCGGATGATGTCATTGAAAGGGCGCAGCAGGGAAAATGCACTAAAGAAGATGCCCTTCTCCTGCTCGAAGGAAACCCTTTTGAGCTTTTTGAGCTTGCCAACGAACTGCGGGCCAGCACTGTAGGCGATGTTGTCAGTTACGTTGTTAACAGAAATATCTATATCACAAACAAATGCGTCGGAACCTGCGGGTTCTGTGCCTACAGGGCAGAGGAAGGCTATATCCTGAGTGTTGAAGAAATCCTGAAAAAAACGGAAGAGGCAAGAGAAGCCGGAGCTGTCGAGGTCTGCGTTCAGGGGGGGTACACCCCTGAGGCTGATATGGAGTTCTATCTTGAGATTATAGAGTCCATAAAGTCCGGTTTCCCTGATATCTGCATCCATGCCCTGTCCCCGATGGAAGTAAACTATGCAGCAGGGCTTTCCGGCATGTCCGTGGAAGATGCCCTGCGTAAACTGAAAAAAAGCGGGCTTGATTCCCTCACCGGAACCTCTGCCGAGATCCTTTCTGACAGGGTGAGAAAAATTATCTGCCCCGGAAAAATCACTACTCAGCAGTGGATCGATACCGTAACGGCGGCACACCGGGCAGGGATTTCCACCAACTCCACTATCATGTACGGGCACGTAGAAACTCTGGAAGAGCGTCTGGATCACGTCTTTACGATCCGCGAAATCCAGAAAGAGACCGGCGGCATCTCTGAACTCATCCCCATGTCTTTTCTGCCCTACAACAACCCCATAGGGGAAAAAATGCTGGCATCCGGAAAATTCACCACCACGGGGCTTGAAGACCTCCAGCTTATAGCTATTTCCCGTATAATATTACATACCCATGTAAACAATATTCAGGCCACCTGGGTAAAATTAGGGAAAAAACTTGCCCAGTTTGCTTTGCAGTGCGGAGCCAACGACCTGGGAGGCACGCTTATGGAAGACCAGATCTCAACAGCTTCCGGAGGCAGCTATGGAGAATATGTATCTCCTGCCGAGTTTGAATGGATGATAAAAGGGGCAGGAAGAGTTCCCATGCAGAGAGATACCCTCTACCGAAAGGTAGGGCCAGGGCTATCTGTCCGGGAAGGCCTGCTTCCAGGTTATGTAATATCAAAAATGGGCAGTAAAGAATAAAAACTGAATACAACCTGAATTAGTGGGTAGAAGGAATAAAAGCTGAACAGGGAGATCAATTATGAATTTCCCTGAGCTCTAAAAACGGAAATATACAGGAGTCCCGATGAGAGCCGTAATCCCCTATAAGAAAGCCGGCGCAAAGTCCAGGCTTTCACCTGTCCTTAACCCGGGAGAAAGGGAAGAGTTTGTAGAACTCATGCTGAATCAGGTAATAGATTCTCTCAAAGATGCCGGAATAGAAAAAGTCGATGTCCTCAGCCCTTCGGTCTACGGACTCGAGGGTATGACAAAAGCGAGAGTCCTGCTGGACGAAGACGACCTGAACGAAGCCCTCAACAGGTACCTCGCAGGCTCAAAAGAGCCTGTCCTGATCGTTATGGCTGACCTGCCTTTACTCTCCCCTGCCCATATAAAAGGGATAACTTCAACTGAAAAGGATGTATGCATCGTCCCCGGAAAAGGCGGAGGCACGAACGCTCTGTTTATAAGGAACCCCTCCAGATACAGGGTAAAGTATTATGGCTCAAGTTTTCTGACCCACTGTTCAATTGCAACAGACACCGGACAGAATTTTGAAATCTATGACTCTTTCCTCGCAGGCACGGATATAGACGAACCCGAAGACCTCGTAGAACTTCTCATTCACGGAAAAGGCCCCGCAAAAGAATACATCAGCCGAAAATTCCGCCTGGAAGTCAGCCGGGGAAGGGTTGGGCTTGTTCCACTTTAAGCCAAATAGTCTGAAAATGCGCCCGCCAGCCCATCTGGCGGCTCCTTATGTACAAACACTCTCAGCAGCTTTCCTTTCCTTGTTTTCTACTTCTATTGACTTTTTTTCTTCTTTTTTTCGTGGAAAGACCGCTCTCCTGAGTCGAGCGGGACAAGAGCGACACTATACAGAGAACAAGGTTGTGTGGGTCAGATAAATTTGATTTAATCCTCTTTTTGGTCAAGGCAGCTAAGCCGCTATATTCAATAAATTAGACCTATTGGAGAGTACAGATAACTACTCTTACCCAAAAATTAGTCCTCTTGAGCGAAGCGAAGCGTAGCGAAAAGGACTGCGGGCTCCCGGATCGCAATTCGGGCGCCAAAAATTTTTGATCCAATAATTTTAAATAAATAATGTGGTAATTAGCCTATGAATAAGAAATCTAATGATTCATTGATATTCTCAGTTTTTATTTTTAAAGTGGATGAGCTCCGAATTTGGAAACTCAGCAAAACCCGGGAAGGGTTTCTTCCTTAAGAGGTGGGCCTGTGCGGTCTTTTACGGATGGAGAAAGAGAGGTCATAAAAAGAAAAATTATAGACCGGGGGAAGGACTGCTTTGCCAGGTACGGTATTAAGAAAACAGGCATTGAAGACCTTACCGAGGGCCTGGGGATCGCAAAGAGCTCTTTTTATTCCTTTTTTAACAGCAAGGAAGATCTTTTTCTGCAGATCTTTAAGGAAGAAAAAGAGGCTTTAAAGGACAGCATACTCGAAAATTCCTTCCTGAAATACAGGACGGAACCCGATAAGGCTATCAGGGCTTATCTCCGGTACGTGCTGGATATCGTAGATAACCATCCGATCTGGAGAAAAGTTTTAATTGAGAAAGAGCACCATGAGCTTACAATTTCCAGATCCTCCGAGGAAGAACTCAAAAATATTCGTAGAGATAATGTGGCAATAATTCTTCCTTTTTTTGAAGAGTGGGAAGAAGCCGGGCTTCTTATTGACAAACCCGCCAGGATTCTTGCAGAAACCACACAGGCGGTCCTTTCTCTCATCCACTTCAGGAACGAAATCGAGGATGACGATTTTTCCGAAATTATGGACATCTTTATTGACCTGCTGGCGGACAATATTTTAAAAAAGAGTGAATAGGCCCTCAAGCAGGAGTTCGGACGTACAAATAAGGTAACTGAAAGACAATCCTGTACTTAACACGTTAGCATGGTAGCCAATAACTTTAAACTAGATAAATACAATAAATGTGGAAACTGATTCGAAATTATAAATTATATTAAAAGGATATTATCTGAATTAGGACATTACCTTCCTCAAAAAGAAACCCAAGTAATAAAAATAAACTTTGAGAGCCGGAAAAAGATTCATTAACAGAATCTAAATTTAGAAAGCATAGTAATCAAAAAAGAGATATTCAGGAATTATATAAAAGTCATTAGTTTAAATAATATGGCATTATATTGGCGAGCCTTTCTATTCATGCTATATTATTTGCAAGAGATGATATCTCCTGGTTATAGATTATAATTTACCTTCAAAAGTTACAGGTGAGCTGGTGAGCATCAACATAAACAGATACAAATGTGGATACTGTGGTGCCTGTGTGGGAGTCTGCCCTAAGGGAGCACTCGAACTTGTGGAGACCTGGATTGAAGTAGATGAAAGTATGTGCATAAAATGCGGGATATGTGATCGTATCTGCCCTGTGGGAGCAATCGAGGTAATGAAATGAAGGATAGCTATGATGTTCTCGTAATAGGAGCCGGGCCTGCAGGTTCCATTGCTGCAAAAACGGCAGCCGAAAAAGGGCTTGATGTGCTTTTAATCGAAAAGCGCCAGGAAATAGGCGACCCTGTACGCTGCGCCGAAGGTGTGAATAAGGAATATCTCAAAAAACACGTTGAAATTGACAACAGCTGGATCTGTGCGGACCTTAAAGGTTCTCGTATTTTCTCCCCCAACGGCACGAAGATAGAAATGGCACAAGAGATCTCCGGCGGAGAGGTTGGGTATGTCCTTGAAAGAAAAATATTTGACCGCGCCCTCGCTGAGCATGCTGCAAAAGCCGGAGCAGAGGTCAGGGTAAAGACAAGGGCAACAGGCCTGATCATCGAAGATGACTTCGTGAAGGGAGCAAGGCTCATGCACCTTGGAAAAGAGTATGAGGTAAGGGCAAAAATAGTCATAGGTGCAGACGGGGTCGAGTCCAAGGTAGGCAGGTGGGCAGGAATAGATACCTCCCTGAAGCCCATAGACATAGAAACCTGTGCCCAGTACCTTATAGCAGGCGCGGACATAGATCAGGAATATTGCGAATTTTACATCGGAAGCGAGATCGCCCCCGGAGGCTACGTCTGGATCTTCCCTAAAGGGGAAGGCAAAGCCAACGTGGGAGTAGGACTTCTCGGAAACAGGACAGGAAAATTCAAGCCCAGACCTGTCGATTACCTCAATAATTTCGTGGAGAAAAAGTTCCCCAACGCCAGGATCGTAGAAATGGTCTTCGGAGGAGTCCCGGTCTCTGGAAGCATTGAAAAAACTTCCACAAACGGGTTAATGCTTGTCGGAGATGCTGCACGCCAGTCAGACCCGATCACAGGCGGTGGGATCCTGAACGCCATGGATGCGGGAAAGATAGCCGGAGAAGCTGCTTACGAAGCCATATCCGCAGGGGACGTCTCTCTCGCAAAGCTTGAAGAAGTTTATGAAAAACGCTGGAGAGAAACCACAGGTCATGACATAGACATGAGTCTCATTGTAAAGAACTGTTTTATCAACCTCCGGGACGAAGACCTGGACTCCCTTGCCGATTCCCTCAAGGAAGTAAAGTTCGAGAGAATGAGACTTTTTGACCTCCTGCAGGCTCTCTTCAAAGCCAATAAAAAACTGCTCTGGGACCTTCGCGTACTTTTCAAGGACGCAGCAAAAGAAGTGATAAAGAACAGAACATAATGCCTGGAGACCAGGCATTTCTACTCCTTTTTATCATTCTTTTTTGAGGTCTTCTTTACTCTTTATTGGGGTTTCTATTGCTCTTTTTTAAAGTTTTTATTGCTCTTTTACTTTTATCATTTGCTATATCGCTGTCTCCTTTACTTGCTGGCTTCTACTTCTGGTCTTTTTTCTTCTCATTCATCTTTTTGTGAAAGACCGCTTTTTGTGAAAGACCGCTCTCCTGCGTCGAGCGGGACAAAAACGACAAAATACAGTGAATATGGTTGTACAGGTTAGAGAAATCGTAATGAGTAAACCTGAGTGAGGCTTGCTACTCTAACCCGTAAACTAGTCCTCTTGAGCGGAGCGAAAAGGACCTCGTGCTCCCGAAGCGAAACTCGGGCCCAGAATCGTAATTCGGACCTTGAGCGGGCAGCTCACTGGCAAAAAATATATTAACTTTAAAAGAATAGTTCAACATTAGAAATTTTAATCCTGAGCTCTGTATTGAACTGAAATACTGAACTTTGATCCCGTAATGCAAAAGGACGCTCGATCCTGATGAAACAAAACGGCAGTATACAGGAAAAAGCCCTTAAAGTAGTCAGTTACCTCTTACCGGGCATCATCTTTGCCCTGGCTTTATGGACTCTGGACCAGCAGCTGCACCATCTGCGTTCGAGTTATATTCTGAAAAGCGTTGCCAGCGTTCCCCTGAGCCATATAGGAATTGCTGTTTTTTTCACTATTTTGAGCTATGCGGTTTTAACGGGCTACGATTACCTTGCAACCCGCCACATTAACCATCCCCTTTCTTATAAACAGACTGCCAGGTCTTCTTTTATCAGCACGTCCATCAGTTACAGCACGGGGTTTAATTTCCTGACAGGAAGCTCCCTCCGCTACAGGCTGTATTCGATGTACGGGCTGACTTTCCTTGAGATATGGGAAATTATAGTTTTTTGCGTCTCCACTTTCTGGGTCGGGTTTTGTTTTGTTGCAGGCCTGCTTTTCACATTTTATCCTGTAAGGCTGCCGGCTTATTCCCCTGAGATCCCGGTCCCGCTGAATATAATCGGAGTTCTTTTGCTGCTGCTTTTTGCTGCATATTTCTTTTTCTCATTCCGGAAACGGGACTTCGAGATAAAGGGTTACAGGATCAGGTTCCCTGAGCCAAAAATCGCTTTCCTGCAGCTTGCTTTATCCTCAGCGGACTACCTGCTTTCAGGAAGCATAATCTACTTCCTCCTGCCCCCAAACACGCAGCTCACCCTGCTTCACGTACTCGTATTCTTTGCACTGGCCCAGCTGGCAGGGCTGATAAGCATGGTCCCCGGAGGACTGGTGGTCTTCGAGACCGTGATGCTCTTTATGCTGAAACCTTATTTCGGCACGGTTGATGTAATAAGGCCTCTCCTGATTTTCAGGGCCGTTTATTATTTCCTTCCTTTCCTGCTCGGCTTCCTGGCTCTGATCTTCTGCGAGTTTGAAGCGAGGAAAGAATTCCTGAAGAAAGCCGGAAAAGTTACTTATTCAAGCTTTTCTGAAGTAACTCCCCAGATCTTTTCGGTCCTGATCTTTCTGGGAGGAATTTCCCTCCTCTTTTCCGGAGCTCTCCCTTCAAATCCCGAATACCTGCGGGAACTCCCATACATTGTCCCTCTTCCTCTCATTGAAGCTTCAAGGTTTTTTGGAAGCATAATCGGATTATTGCTCCTGCTGCTGGCAAACGGGCTCTGGAAGAGGATCGACGGGGCTTACGTGCTATCCCTTATAGTCCTTTTACTGGGCGGGATTTTTGCCCTCCTTCAGGATTTTGATTACCAGGAGGCTGCAGTGCTTTTTATCCTGTCTGTCCTTCTGCTCCCCTCAAGGAAACATTTCTACAGGAAGTCCTCGCTTTTGCACCAGTCCTTCAGCAGGGAAAATATAATTGCCATAATTCTGGTGCTGGTGAGCTTCATCTGGCTGGGGCTGTTTTCCTACAGGAACGTTGAGTACTCAAACGAACTCTGGTGGCAGTTCGGGGTAAATTCTCAGGCTTCGAGCTTTTTGAGGGCTGTCGTGGGAATCGTTTTCATGCTGCTGGTCCTCGGGATCATGAAAATGCTGAGCCCCTTTTCCAAAGATATCCACCTGCCCGGGCCTGAAGAGCTTGAGCTTGCAAAAACGATTCTGAGAGATAGTCCGGAAACCTGGGGGAACCTTGCCCTTAGCGGAGACAAGTACCTGCTTTTTGACGCCGGGAAAAAGGCTTTTTTAATGTACGGAGTCTCGGGAAAGAGCTGGATCGCTATGGGAGACCCGGTCGGGAAGAGCGACCAGATAAAAGAGCTGATCTGGGACTTTTATGAAATGAGCAAACTGCACCAGGGCAGAGCCGTCTTCTACGAGATAAGCGAAAAATACATTCCCATCTACCTCGACCTGGGCCTGACCCTGATCAAAATCGGGGAAGAAGCAAAAATCCCCCTGGACTCCTTTACGCTGGAAGGGAGCGCAGGCAAGGACTTCCGCTATGCCGTGAAAAATGTAGAAAAAAAGGGATACTGGTTTGAAATCATCCCCCCCGAAAGGGTAACTGCCCTCATCCCCGAACTCAAAAAAGTCTCGGATGCCTGGCTGGAAATGAAAACCGGAAAAGAAAAAGGGTTCTCAGTCGGGTTTTTTGATGAGAAATACCTCAGCAATTTTCCGCTTGGCATTGTCAGAAACGAAACCGAAATCGTGGCTTTTGCAAACATCTGGACAGGAGCGGATACGGAAGAGTTCAGCATCGACCTTATGCGCTACAACTCCAGCGCCCCGGCAATGGACTACCTTTTTGTCAAACTCATCCTCTGGGGAAAAGAAAACGGATACAAACACTTTTCTCTCGGAATGGCTCCCCTTTCAGGCCTTGAAAAGAGGCAGTTTGCCCCCCTCTGGCATAAAGTCGGGGCTTTGATCTTCGCCAACGGAGACTATATTTATAACTATAAAGGCCTGCGGGCTTATAAAGAAAAATTCAATCCGGTCTGGAACCCGAAGTATATTGCACTCCCCACAGGGTTCAAGAAAAGCCTTGCCCTGAAAGATATTGCAGCCCTGATCTCGGGGATGAAAGATCCTTTTAAAGACCTCTTTTAAAGATATCTTTTAAGAAGGAATAATTTTTTCAAACTTGTCCAGCACCATAAACATGAACTTTTTCGTCTCAGCCAGATACTTTTCCTGTCCTACAATCTCTTCCTTTTTCTGGATAAACGGTCCATTTCCTAATTCGCCCCCAAACCGCCCGATCATGGATTCAACCCTTTCTTCATGCACCTCCGGGTGAAACTGGAGTGCTACAACCCTGCTGCCATAAATAAACCCCTGATTTTTGCACCCCTCGCTCCGGAAAAGATGTACAGCCCCCTCAGGAAGGTCAAATGTCCGGGAGTGCCAGTGGAAAACAGTGATTTCTTCCGGCAGCCCTTTGAGAAATTCAGGTTTATTTTCCTCCGTCCGGACCGCCTTTACAGGAAACCAGCCCATTTCCCTGTGCCCGTTTTCATAGACGCGGGCGCCGAGGACGTCGGCAAGTAACTGGGCCCCGAGGCAGATCCCGAGCACGGGCTTTCCTGCATCGATTGCCTGTTTTATGAAGGCTTTTTCGTCTCTTAACCAGGGGTTTTCGGCGTAGTCGTAAATTCCCATGGGGCCGCCCATGATTATGAGAAGGTCGAAGGAGTCGAGGGAGGGAGAGTTTTTGGTTTTGTAAAAGCGGGTTGACTCAAGGGGGTAGCCTCTGTTTTTAGCGTATTCTTCGATTGTGCCGAGGGTGTTGAGGGCAGAGTGCTGGAGGACGTGGATTTTCATGAGACATCAGTTTTACTTTGGTGAGTGAACTTTTAGAGTTTTCCATTCACCACCGGATACAGAAATTACTTCCTTATCCCCTGAAAGCATTTTTCGATTAACAATAAACATAGAACTCCCCCGCCAGCTTGTCTGGCGGCTCTAAACAAAAAGAGAGAAAATTGAGACTAAAGAGAAAATATTGAAATGAAGTATTTTCAAATAGTTTTGGTTTTTTTATTTGCTCATTGAAAGGGTTTTGGTTTTTTTCAATTTTCAGTTCTTTTCAGCATTTTTCAAGTCATTTTACGTCTTTTTTATTCTATTTGTCTTTTTGGGCAGGCCACTCCCTGTGTCGAGCGGGACAAAACAGACTTAATAAAGCGAATGATGCATAATGTTTCAGAGTTTTAATCGATCCTTTTGAGCTCAATTCATTTTATAACTTATAAAGTAGTCCTCTTGAGCGAAGCGAAAAGGACCGCGTACTCCCGAGGCGCAATTCGGGATTGAAATAAATTTATTTATATCTGAGAATGCAGTTGTAAAGATGACCGAAAATGAAACTTGACACTCTAATCCGCAGTTTTATGATAGCATTTTTAATCTCACTTATAGCATTCCTTCTGGAATCGGCTTACTATGGGCTGCGTACCGCGACTTATTCTATTACCAGTCCTTTTGTCAGTACGGCTATAAACAGCCCTTTAAACATGGCAGTACTCGCTCTAATATTTATTTCCAGCTTTGTGATGGCCTTAAACACGATATCTAAAAGAGAAAGAGCATAAAAAGAGAGGGATAGCAAAAGGTTTGATAGAGGGTGCCCTTTGTGTTTTAGAGAATTAACCGAACCTGCCGATAGGGGCACTTAATATATAGCTAAAGCAAGCATAACGAATTATGTGGAGAAATAAAAATTTAACTTGACGATTTAAGAGAATTTCAGGCCATTATTGATTAATTCAGAACGATACTTCCCAGGCCCGACACAGAGATGAGTCATCCTGCTGCTATGAAGTTATACGCAGACTTTATTTGGAAGTCGCCAGATGAGCTTATCAAAGAAGCAGATGATGAAGCCGAATACTGTATGAATTTAGTGCCCTGTTTCTACAGGCCATGCCATCCGGGAAGCTAAATTGATAGAAAGCTAAGTGCTTGCTGTCGAAAGCTCGAAATACCTTAAGGTGGCCTCATTTCGTCCCTTGAGGTAATATCCAGGATAACCCCTTCCTACTTGCATGAAGCAGTAAAAGAGAAGAATGTTGATTCTTAAAACATGTGGAAAAGTTAAGAAAAGGGTTTTAGGAATTTGGATCAATGGTTGTACCGCTATTTGCAACCTGCCAGATTCGTTTTGATAACTCCGAATACTGAGTTTTTGGGTCACTCGTTTTCAGAATGAAAGAATTTGCACCATTTTGAATTGCCTGGTGCATAAGTTCTTCTCCGACTCCCGTAAATAGAATGAAAGGAATGTTGATTCTCTTGTCACGGATAGTCCTTAGGAACGTGATACCATTCATAACAGGCATGTCATAGTCCGAGACTATCACATCATAGGAGTCTTTCTCTAACATATTGAGAGCTTCTCTTGCAGAGTCCACAGTATCGGAAGGTATATCGTGGAAAACTTCTAAGAATGTCTTTGATAGCTCTAAAAATAAGGGATCATTATCTACAATCAATACTTTCATGGGGGTTCTCCTTGCGGTTAAAACTCAATCAATATTTACCAGCATCAATTCGGAGATTATGCTCAAAAGTATGTAACTGATTCTGAAATTTAATATTTATTATAACTATATTAAATTACTTAAGTGGAAAATTGTCTCAAAGCAAAAAGTATGTTCAGATTGAAAATTTCAAAATTAGCATAGAGTTCTTGTTTATCCGATTTGCCAGAGCAACATTTTAAAACTCTATTGAGATAGCCTGTTCAACACTGTTTAACGATGTATTTTGGATTCTTTCTAGAAATTAAATGTAAATATTTGAGACCAATAATATAAAAGCACTATATCAAAAAACAAACATATTTAACCAATCTGCCTGTTTTCCAACACTGTCTGTAAATGTCCTCAGACGATCCAGACAAAACCTACCATAGCTCTACTATAGCTCCTGCAGAACGAGACTCGAAAAATCTTGATATATAAGACTACAAGCTTGAAACTACAGAGCCGTAAAATCATTCATTGACAAATCAACGAAGAAGCCTGGTGTCGTGTCGATTGTCATGTTTTGAACAATTATGAATGATTGTAATCTATTTTACCTGCATTATTTGGTTGACAGGACACTTGAATATATATGATGATTTTTATTGAAGCTATTCAGGCAATAGATTTTATTTTTCAGGAGAAATGTCCCAGTTCAATAACTTTAAAAAAATGTTGTGGAGAAAATGAATAGGCAGAATAAATATGCAATCGTTCGGAACAAAGTAACTTATTCAGAGAAGATGGAGGGCGTTCAGGATGCTATTGAAGAATACATATAGCGACTCTTATTAGGGGTTACAATGATTTGTTTTTTTAGTTAGTATGATTACTACCCACACCTCTTTGCTCTCTGATGGGCTTTAGAATCAATCTACTTTTGAAAATCAATATAGCTATCTGAACTTCTTCACATCTCAATTTCAACAAGTATGACACTTTCGCTATTCATCGACTGTTCAGTACTTATGTTTACTTTAAGTTATAAATAAGGGCACTTATGCTTTCGCTTGTAACAATGCCTATTACTCGATGCTCGGAATCAATGACAGGAAGTGCAGAAATTGAGTAGTCTTCCATTATTGAGGACGCTTTCTCAATCCTTTCGTCTTCGTATACGTACTTGACATCCCGGGTGATAATTTCATCCAGCTCATTGATTTTGCAGGCCACTGCTTTTGTGATATCCCATGAGGTGACGATGCCTTCAAGCTTTCCGGCTTCCGATATGACCGGAAGGTGGCTTACGCGCTCTTTTACCATCAGCTTTGAGGCGTGCTCGATGGTTTCATCTCTTGAGACCGAATAGAAACTCTGGTTCATCACGTCGCTTACGAGGATCTGCGAGAGGAAACTCCTTATCAGGTAGTTCAGCTGTCCCTCTTCAAGCAGGAAAGCGTCATGTCCGTACTGCGACCTGATTTCCTCGTACCTGGCATCGACCCCGTTTGCGGTAAGAGCCGAGACGATTTCCTGCGACTGGTAAGGGGGATAGAGCCAGTCCGAAGAGATGGAAATTACAAGGTACTTTGCAGTAACTCCGGAAAAGCCCTCTATAAGGGAGCCGTTCTTTGAGAGGTCAAAGTAGTCCACGGCTTTTGTAATGTACAGGTATGAATTGGCATCAAAACGCTTCGTAAAATTATCTCCCTGGTAGTTCAGGTAGCTCTCGACCTGGAAGTTTGGGGTAAAGTCGTGGGAGAGTTCGGGGGATAATTCAGGGGAGGGTCCGGACAAGTTTGTGCTTGTCGTGTCAATCGTGCCCGTCTTTCTTGTCGTTCCTGCCGTACCTGTCGTGCCTGCGGTATCCTCATCCCGCTGGAGCCTTCCGAACTTCTTTTGCATCGAAGCGTCACTCAGGTATGTGATATGCCCTATCATGCGTGCAAGTGCGAGTCCCTGTGCAGGAATTTCTTTCCCGTAGTAGTTTCCCCCGTTCCATTTCGGGTCATCAGTTATGGCTTTCCTGCCGATTGCTCCGAATGCGATTTGCTGCGGGGTTGTGGAGGCCGTGGTCGCTATGGCAATTGCTTTTTTTACCATGTATGGGTAGCTGACCGTCCACTGGAGCACCTGCATTCCTCCCATGGAGCCGCCCACAACCGCAAAAAGCTGTTTTACTCCGAGGTGCTCGACAAGTTTTTTCTGGGCATGTACCATGTCCTTGACCGTTATTACGGGAAAGGAGATGCCGTAGTGTTTTCCGGTTTCAGGGTCTATGGAAGAAGGGCCTGTAGAGCCTTTACAGCCGCCAAGTATGTTTGAGCAGATGACGCAGTATTTTTCAGTGTCAAACGCTTTATTGGGACCGATTACAAGCTCCCACCAGCCGGGTTTTCTGTCACCTGTATGGAACCCGGCAGCGTGGGCATCTCCTGTCAAGGCGTGGCAGATCAGGATAACGTTGCTCTTATCGGCATTCATCTTCCCGTACATTTCGTACTCTATCCTGACGCCGGAAAGGGTTTTTCCGCTCTCCAGAATGAAGGTTTCCGGGATTTTATAACTCATTGAGCGGACTATCCCGATGCTCTGGCCTTTTTTTTCCGAAAACGGTTTTTTAGAAGAATTCCCGGAAGAAACCGCCATGCTAACTCATACCTCAGAAAGTGCCTGTTCGATATCGAAGATCAGGTCTTCTTCGTCCTCGATCCCTATGGAAAGCCTGATAAAGTCCTCGGTCACTCCGCATGCTCTCTGTTCTTCTGCTGAAAGCTGTTCGTGGGTTGTTGAGGCAGGATGGATTACGAGGCTTTTTGCATCCCCTATGTTTGCAAGGTGGGAAAAGAGCTCGAGGCTTTCAATAAACTTCTTTGCCTCCCCTGTCCCGCCTTTGATCCCAAACCCGATTATTGCCCCGTAACCGGATTTCAGGTATTTCTTTGCAAGCTCATGGCTCCTGTGGGACTCAAGGCCCGGATAGGAGACCCAGGCAACTTTCGGGTGGATCTGCAGGAACCCGGCGACTGCAAGGGCGTTGTCGCAGTGTTTTTTCATTCTCAGGGGGAGAGTCTCAAGCCCCAGCGTGAACAGGAATGCATTAAAAGGAGAAAGGCAGGCTCCGACATCCCTCATGAACTGCACCCTTGCTTTTGCAATGAAAGCAGCTTTTCCAAAGGCTTCCTTATACTTCAGCCCATGGTAGCCGGGGTCGGGATCGCAGATTTCAGGGAATTTCTCAGGGCTCCAGTCAAAGTTTCCGGAGTCAATAATTACCCCGCCTATCGAAGTCCCGTGCCCTCCTATGTATTTCGTTGCAGAGTGTACCACGATGTCTGCCCCGTACTCGATAGGTCTCAGGATTACAGGGGCTACCGTATTGTCCACGACAAGGGGAATTCCTGCGGCATGGGCAATCTCTGCAAGTTTTTCAAAATCGGGAACATCGAGTTTGGGATTTCCTATTGACTCCACGTAGAGGGCTTTTGTTTTCCCTGTAATTGCCTTTTTGAATTCTTCGGGGCTGCCTGAGTCTACGAATTTTACGGTCCTCCCGAGTTTGGGAAATGTGTAATTGAAAAGCTCGTAGGTTCCCCCATAGATTTTATCGCCTGAAACGATTTCGTCTCCCGGTCCTGTAAAGGTGAGCAGGGCTGTCGTAATTGCAGCCATTCCTGAAGAGGTTGCAAGGGCGCCTATGCCCCCCTCAAGGGCAGCGATCCTTTTCTCAAAGACATCGGTTGTGGGGTTCATCAGGCGCGTATAAATATTGCCTTCTTTCCTGAGCCCGAAAAGGTCGGCTGCATGTTCCGTGTCGTCGAATACATAAGCTGCAGTCTGATAAATCGGAACCGACCTTGCTCCTGTAGCAGGATCAGGTTTTGCTCCGGCATGTACCGCGAGGGTTGAGATGCCGGGATTTTCCAGGCTTCTTCTTTTCAACCCTTTTTCTCCAGTTTGGTTTTCATTTTTATTTGCCATTTTATCTTACCTCAAGACCGTGTTTTTCAAGTCAGAAGTGAGAATCGAACTCACGTAATTCCGGGTTGCAGCCGGAAGCATAGCCACTCTGCCATTCTGACATATCTGCTTTCTATATAAGTTCACAATTGTGAATGCAACATCACAATTGTGATCTTTCTATTTATAGATATCTGTTTACGAGAAAAAAATAGCAGGACTGAAAAATAAGAGAGAGATTTTCTTTCTTTCGAAGGATTTTCTTTCTTTATCTTCCTCTCTTTTAACTTCTTCTCCTTAACCTTCTCTCTTTTACATTCCACTCTTCTGTTAAGTTCCGCTGACCGCAAGCATCCTGTCAAGCGCCTTTTTCGCTTTCACTCTTACATGTTCCGGAACATTAACCTCATATTCCATATTCTCAAGACTGTTCAGGATGGACTCGAGGGTGACTTTTTTCATATTGTAGCAAACAGCCTTTTTTGATACTGGGTAGAATTTTTTGTCCGGGTATTTTCGTTTCAGGTTTTGAACAATTTCCTTTTCGGTCCCGATCATAAATTCGGTGGAGTCCGACTTTCCCGCCTCCTTCACTATCCCGGAGGTGCTGAGGATATGGTCTGCAAAACTCAGGACTTCAGGCCTGCACTCTGGATGTGCAAGGAATTTCGCCCCAGGATGCAGATTCTTTAATCCTTTTATGTCCTCTTCCCCGATGTTCTCATGTACATGGCAAAACCCGGGCCAGAGGTGTATTTTTTTGTCGGTATGAAGGGATACAAAGGCCCCGAGGTTTTTGTCCGGGACAAAAATAATCTCCCTGTTCTCAATCGAATTTACCACACTTACCGCGTTTGACGAGGTGCAGCAAATATCCGACTCCGCTTTAACGGCAGCTGAACTATTTACATAGCAGACAACGGCTGCATCCGGGTGTTTTTCTTTTTCTTCCCTGAGGGCCTCCACGGTAACCATGTCCGCCATCGGGCAGCCTGCATCAGGGACAGGCAAAAGGACTAACTTTTCAGGGGAAAGGATCGAGGCAGACTCTGCCATAAAATGGACGCCTGCAAAAACTATAATGTCGGCTTTTGAATTCACTGCTGCCCTGCAGAGGGAGAGGGAATCCCCTACAAAATCCGCAACTTCCTGCACTTCCCTGCGGGTATAAAAGTGAGCAAGGATTATTGCATTTTTTTCTTCTTTAAGTTTTTTTATTTCTTCTGCAATTAACCGGTCTTCCATAACAACTTCGTTTTCCATATTAATTCCATTTTCAAAGTGATTTCATTTTCAAAGTGATTTCATTTTCAAAGTGATTTCATTTTCAAAGTGACTTAATTCTCAAAGTGACTTTTTCAAGTGATTTCATCTTCAAAGTAACTTCATTTTCTAAAGGGATCTGATATCTAAAGTGGCTCTCTTTATCGAATAAGCTTAGGCTCATTCTGTCCACGGCTCAAGTCCTTTTTTCTGCAGATAGTCATTAATTGCCTCATGGATTGCCTCTTCAGCAAGCATTGAACAGTGCATTTTTATCGGAGGGAGCCCGTCAAGCGCCTCTGCAACTGCTTTATTTGAAAGCTGCCAGGCTTCTTTCAGGGTTTTTCCTTTGATAAGTTCGGTTGCCATGCTGCTTGATGCGATCGCAGCCCCGCACCCGAAGGTCTGGAACTTCACATCGACAATCCGGTCTTCCTCGACTTTAAGGAATATCTTCATTATATCTCCGCACTTTGCGTTCCCGACCTCTCCTACACCATCACAGTTCTCAATGCAGCCCATGTTCCTGGGATTCGAAAAATGATCCATCACTTTAACGCTGTAATCCATGAATTGTCCTCCTGCGCTATAATTTAATTTTCGGGTTTTTAAATTCTGATTTCCAAAATGGTTTACCTGATCGGTTTTTTGTTTAAAGGGTCCTGTGTTCAAAGGTTCCTGTATTCCTGAGGGGTCAATGGCGACATATTCCTGAGCTTCTGAACAATCTCAGGCAGGACTTCAAGAACCCTATCCACATCTTCCAGCGTATTCATCCTCCCAAGGCTCAACCTCAGGGAACCGTGAACGATTTCGTGAGGAACACCGCAGGCTATAAGCACATGCGAGGGCTCAAGGGATGTAGAGTTGCACGCGCTTCCTGAGGATGCAAAGATCCCTTTTGCATTCAATAGCAGCAGGAGAGATTCTCCTTCTATGTATTCGAATGTGACATTTACATTATTTGCGAGCCTTTCTGTGGGATGCCCATTGAGATGGGTTTTAGGGATCTTCAGAAGCCCTTCAATCAGGCGTTCTCTTATTTCGAGAAGGGTTTTATTCTCTTCTTTAAGCTCGTCTGTTGCAAGTTCTATAGCTTTTCCGAGGCCCACGATGGAGGGGACGTTCTCTGTGCCTGCCCTGCGCTTTCTTTCCTGAGCCCCGCCGTGAAGAAGGGCCTCGATTTTTGTCCCTTTTCTTATATAGAGTGCTCCGCAGCCTTTTGGCCCTTCGAACTTATGCCCTGAAAGGGACAGGAGATCGATATTCATTCTTTTGACGTCTACAGGGATGTGCCCGATCGCCTGCACAGCGTCCGTATGGAAAAATATCCTGTTCTCCCTTGCGATTTTTCCGATTTCTTCGACGGGCTGAATTGTCCCGATCTCATTGTTTGCAAGCATTATGGATATGAGAATCGTATCGTCCCTGATTGCGTTCTTCAGGTCCTCTGGTGAAACCATCCCGTATCGGTCTACAGGAAGGTATGTTACGTCAAACCCCTGCCCTTCGAGCCAGGCACAGGCGTGCAGGACGGCGTGGTGTTCTATCGAACTTGTGATTATGTGTTTTCCTCTGTTCCTGTTTGCAAAGGCTATTCCCTTTACTGCCCAGTTATCGGACTCGGTGCCTCCGGATGTGAAATATATTTCGTTTTCTTCAGCCCCTATGGCATCTGCGACCCTTTTTCTTGCTTTTTCCACTGCATGTTTTGAGGTTTTTCCCAGCTCATAGATGGAAGAAGGGTTTCCGAAGTTTTCGGTCAGGTAGGGGAGCATCTCCTCAACCACTTCTTTTCTTACGGGAGTCGTAGCAGAGTTGTCCATGTAAATGGTTCTGTTTTCAATTGTCACATCTACACCTTCACAATTGTGATCCTTATTAACAATTGTGACTATTTAAGTTTTATCCTGAAAAATCCCCTGCCAGAAAAAGCTAAACCTCTAAAATTTAGCAGTTGTACTGAAATTATTGCTTCGCGTGGCAATCTTATTATTATTTTTTACGCTGATAATAAATATATATGTACATGGGTTATATTGGTTCTCAGTTGTAAAACCTCAAAAAGTGATGATAATTATGGAAACTCCGTGTCAGAAGATTGTGTGGGATCTGGTCCCCGCAATAAGGGCCAGTCTTGCAATCGAACTTGTAAATAAAGGACAGTCACAGGCAGCTTCAGCAAAGCTGCTGGGGATTGCCCCCTCGGCAGTTTCCCAGTATATTTCGGGAAAAAGGGGATACAGGATCGAGTTCCAGGGCGAGACGAAAGAATTGATCGAAAAACTTGCCCAGGACTTAATCGACAATAAAGTCGACGACTTTGTTCCAAGGATCTGCCAGATCTGTACAAGTGCAAGAGGTATTGGAGGCAGCTGCAGTAGCACCTGTGTTACGGAAGAACCGGCAGTTAAAAAGAAGAAAACTAAAAAGTGAACTGAGAAAGAAAAGTGAACTGAAAGAAATAAGTATTCTGGTTTTGAATAAGTTCACTTTAATCAGTCTGTTTTGTAAGTCTATTTCAGCTATCTGTTTTTATAAGTCTGTTTCATCTGTCTGTTTTGTAAGTCTATTTATAAGTTGAATTTTTATCAGTCTATTTTATCAGTCTATTTTTTAACTTCCATCTCATTCCGATGCCTGCCTTACTGATCCTGATGTCTTTTTTACTCCTGTTCTGTCCTTTGTAGTTCATTGCAGTACACTGCCTGCTCGATAACTTTATATCCAAGATCACATGTAATTCACAATTGTGAATTTTTCTGCAAACCCCTTATTATCGGTTTATGATTGAGGATCAATTCAGGCCGGCATTAACTGCGGAGAACTGCAAATTTCAGGAAAATGATAATGAAACGGTGAAAGAGATGGGTCAAATCTACTCAGACATAACCTGGACAATCGGAAACACGCCTCTTGTCCGCTTAAACCACATCACAAAGGGTCTGCATGCGGATGTGCTGGTTAAGGTTGAGTCCTTTAACCCGATGGGGAGCGTAAAGGACAGAATCGGACTGGCAATGCTAGAAGAAGCCGAACGTGAGGGAAAAATCAAAGAAGGCACCACAATTGTTGAAGCCACAAGCGGGAACACCGGCATCGCCCTTGCAGGCGTATGCGCTGCCCGTGGCTATAAGCTCATCCTTGTTATGCCTGAGACGATGACCATAGAACGAAGAAAGCTGCTGAAAGCTCTGGGTGCAGAACTCGTCCTGACCCCGGGCCCCGAAGGAATGAAAGGGGCGGTCAATAAAGCGGAACAGATGGCTGCAGAGGACCCCACTCTTTACTATCTACCCCGGCAATTTCAGAACCCTGCAAACCCTGAGGTCCACCGCAGGACAACTGCCGAGGAGATCTGGAGAGATACGGATGGGAAAGCGGATGTTCTCGTAGCAGGCGTAGGGACAGGCGGGACAATCACAGGTATTGCCGGCGTTCTCAAAAAAAGGAAACCCGGTTTCAGGGCTATTGCAGTCGAACCTGCAGAATCTCCCGTACTCAGCGGCGGAAGCCCGGGCCCGCACAGGATACAGGGAATCGGTGCAGGTTTTATTCCGGATGTCCTTCAGCTCGGCCTTATCGATGAAATAATCAAAGTACCTGCAGATGAGGCCATTGCCACGGCGAGGAGACTTGCCAGGGAAGAAGGCATCCTTACAGGCATATCTTCAGGAGCAGCTACATACGCAGCCCTTCAGGTAGCATCCCGAGAAGAGATGAACGGAAAGATGATTGTTGTCATCCTGCCGGATACGGGAGAACGTTATCTGAGCACAGATCTGTTTGACTGAGCTATTGAATGGTTATTTGACTGAACTATTTGACTGAACTATTTGGCTGAACTATTTGGCTGAACTATTTGACTGATTTACTTGACTGAACTATTTGACTGAACTATTTGGCTGAACTATTGACTGATTTACTTGACTGAACTATTTGACTGATCTACTTACAACCTTACTGGAAGATTCAAATGGGAATCAGGGAAGACATAAAAACAGTTTTCGAAAAAGACCCTGCAGCAAGGTCAACACTCGAGGTACTCTGCTGCTATCCGGGCCTGCATGCTATCTGGATGCACCGGGTAGCGCACTCGCTCTGGAACAAAGACCTCTTTTTTCTTGCCCGTTTGACATCTCATATCTCAAGGGCGCTCACAGGCATTGAAATCCATCCGGGAGCAAAGCTCGGGAAACGGGTATTTATTGACCATGGATCAGGAGTGGTAATCGGAGAAACTGCCGAAGTAGGGGATGACGTCCTCATATACATGGGAGTCGTACTCGGAGGGACAGCCCTTGAGAGGAAAAAGCGACACCCCACTGTTGAAAATAACGTGGTTCTTGGTTCAGGGGCAATCGTACTCGGACCAATTACGATAGGAAGAGGGGCAAAAGTAGGTGCCGGTTCGGTTGTGGTTCGGTCAGTTCCACCCGAAGCCACCGTAGTCGGAGTTCCTGCCAGGATTACAGGAACGCCACAGCCGTCCGCACCCTCAGAGCAGCTGGATCACAATAAGCTGCCGGACCCCGTGCTTACCGTAATAAGTCAGGTGCTTGACCGCATGAGCAGGTTAGAGGAACGGTTTCAAGCCAATGAAAAAACATCAACCACGCCCGTGCCAGTATCCGTTATAAGCTCAGAAAAAATCCCGCTCAAAAAAGACGAGCAGATTTATTCCCTGCTAAAGGACGTGATCGATCCTGCAGTTGGAGTAGATATCGTCAACCTGGGCTTTGTCAAGGAAGTCATCGTGAACGGGACAAATGTAGATGTAAACCTTGTATTGACAACAAGTGCCTGTCCCATGATCGAATACTTTAAAAATCAGGTAAAGAGAAAGGTCCTGAGCATTAACGGGATAGAAAACGTTACTGTCAATATCCTTGACGAGCCCTGGAAATGGGATAGGGCCAGCAGGCAGACATTCCATTAAGCCTGCCATAAAGTTTGAGTAACCTTGGTCGGGCTACCCGAGTTGCGATTCCCGAGTTGCGATTCCCGAGTTGCGATTCCCGAGTTGCGATTCCCGAGTTGCGATTCGGGAGCCCGCCGTCCTTTTCACTCGCTTCGCTCGCTCAAGAGGACTAAAATTACAGTTCCTCTGATCTATACAACGTTATTCGCTATATTGAGTCGTTCTTGTTCCGCTCGACGCGGGAGAGAGGTCTTTCCCAAAAGACAAAAAGAAGAGAAGAAATGAGCAGAAAATCATAAAGCGAAAACTATCGATGAAGTCGGTAAGAAGCTAACAAAAACGAACAAATCAAATTCTGCTGAAAAATACTTTTTTGAGTCTCTTTTTCTGTTTTTTGGAAGAGCCTCCAGGCAAGCTGGTGGAGGCATTCTATATAATGGGAATTTGAAAAATGGCCTTCGGGTCAAAAAAAAGTATTTATCTGCTAACAGGCCGGCTCCAGCCATGTACGGCACAGGAAGAGAAAAAGGAAGAGAAAAATGAAAGATTTGAGTTCCCGAGACCCGGGAGTATATCAACCGGCTGATTATGGTCGGCTTGAGTTTTTTATTTCCCGAATAATATCAATAAACTCTTTGGTTTCCCTTTTTACATCGTCGCTGCAAACGACTGCAGAAATTGCAACAAGGCTGTCAGCTCCATTTTCAACTACGGGTATGCAGTTTTCCTTGTTTATTCCGCCAATGGCGACTACTGGGATTTTGATCGCATTTTTTACTTCCCTTATGCTGGCAGGACCGATCCCCTTTCCTGCATCTTTTTTGGTGGAGGTATCAAAGATGGAACCCAGGCCTACGTAGTCTGCACCGCTTTTCTCGGCTTCGACTGCTTCTTCGACGTTGTGGACGGTGAGGCCGATAATCTTTTTCGGGTCCAGAAGTTTTTTTGCGATTTCAATCGGCATGTCGTCCTGGCCTACGTGAACTCCATCCGCATCAACTGCCAGAGCAACGTCAATCCGGTCATTTACAAGAAATATTGCTCTTTCGCCGCAGATTTTTTTGATTTCGGATGCTTCGTCGACCATTTCTTTTGTGCTCTTGTTTTTCTCCCGGTATTGAACAATCTTGCAGCCTGCTTCAACTGCTTCTCTCACGTCGGATAAAGTCCCTTTTTTTGAGAGTCCGGAGTCGGTCACAAGATAAAAGTCGATCTCTTTTAAAAGGGAAATTTTTTGGGGGAGATTTTTCGGATTGGAATTTTTCGGATCGGAGTTTTTCTGATTCATTACGTTTCAACTCACAGGCATCATGTTAAAAATAACTTCCAGGAAGTCAAATACTAAATCGATGAGATTCTGATGATCAGCTTTTTAGTGCCCGATATTTATGACTTCCATTTATTCAAAGACGGCAAGTCCCGGTCGCCAGAGCGAAGGGCAGGAATGATAACAATACATTCATTCGGTACGCTCTGGAACAGTATCCAACCAGTTAAACAAACCTGAGGGAATCTTTTATTTGGGCTCACCTTTCTTCGACATTCCTCATACTCGTTACTTTTTCGTCGGACAGGTTGAACACTTCGTCATAGAGGTGGACCTTAAAACTTCCGGGCCCGCTGGATTTTGCAGCTGCAAGTTCTCCTGCAACTCCGAAGTAGCATAAGGCATCTTTGGAAGCATCACAATAATCCCGATTGACAGCAGCAAATAAGCCGATTATGGAGGCAGCCATGCAGCCGGTCCCTACAATTGACCCCATCAGTTCATGCCCGTTTTTTACGATAAAGGTCCTGTTTCCGTCACTTATGATGTCTTCTTTTCCTGTCATTACCACAATGTAAGGTCCTGATTTTGCGAATGCTTTTGCAACTTTCTCGGGGTCGGCATTAATTGAGGTTGCTTCTACGCCTTTTGTTTCAGCGTTTTCACCTGCAAGTTTTGCAATTTCGGAGTAATTGCCTTTGATGATGTCAATGTGAACCGAAGCAAGGATTTTAGCAGCCATCTCATCCCTGAATTTCGTAGCCCCGACGCCGACTGCGTCAAGTACCACGGGGATATCCCTTTCGTTTGCAGCGGCAGCAGAAAGCAGCATGGAATCTATTATTTCGGATGTCAGGGTTCCGATATTGAGTACGAGAGCCGACGAGATCTTTGTCATGTCAGCACACTCTTCAGGGGCATGCGCCATTACAGGAAGTGCGCCGAAAGCTCTTGTCATATTTGCGCATTCGTAAATAGTTACCCAGTTGGTGATGTGATGAATCAGGGGTTTTGTTTCCCTTATTGTTTTTAGTGGATCGTTCATCAGTATTCCTCAGTAGACGTTTTAAACTGTATGCGGTTTATAGGCATCAGAAAGCCCTGCGTCTGGAGAATGGGCAGGACTCTTAGTTAAGCGTTAGGATTCGTAATAACCATTAAGGATTTGTAATAAGCATTAAGGATTCGTAATAAGCATTATAGTATACGCACCAGGTAGCACTGAGAATTTCAGTTAAACCTGCAGGACCTGTACTAAAGCATTAAGGACTCACAGTTAAAAATGCTCCTGATTTTTGATCCTTTCCGTGCCTGTGTAGATGTTCATTTTCCGGCTCCGGACAAAGCCAATGATGGTGAGCCCGGACTGTTCCCCCATACTTATGGCAAGCGTGGTGGTTGCACCTCTGGAAGCGATAATAGGGATATTGGCCATAAGACATTTCCTTGCCATCTCCGAGGAAAGTCTTCCCGAACAGGTCACGATTGTCCTGGAGAAGTCAACACCTTGTTTCAATCCATAACCTATTACCTTGTCAAGGGCGTTGTGCCTGCCGATATCTTCTATTACGCAGATCTTCCCATCCGACCCGAAAAGTCCTACGATATGTATGCCGCCTATTCTGGTATGAAGGTCCGAGACCAGTGTTTCTTTCATGATATCCTTTATTCTTGAGACATCAGTAACCAGATCCGACTGAATTTTCGGAAGCCTGTCAGCGTCCACGTATGAAGTATCTCCGCCGCATCCCGAAAGAACGATTTTGCTCGAAAGCATAATCGAAAACGGATCTTTTGTCAGTACACTGGCACTCAGGGTAACCATGCCTTTTTCTTTTCGGTTTTCTTCTATATGCAGGGATTCGATATCTTCCGGTTTTTTTATGATCCTTTCCGTGTATAAAAACCCTGTTACAAATTCTTCAAGCATAGTCGGACTTACCATTGCAGTCAGAGCATGTCGCCCGTTGACAAAAACTGCAAGCGGCACTTCCATTACGACATCATGTGATGACGGGACCATTGACCCGTTATCATATTTTATACAGGAAACCGTGCTGTACATCCTTATACCCAACTCCTTACACCATACGAGCGATTTCCTCAACTGTTTCGATAAGCAGGTCGACTTCTTCCAGAGTGTTATATAAGTAAAGGCCTGCCCTCACAGTACCGTTTTCAAGCCCCAGATGCTTCATTAAAGGGACGCAGCAGTGGTCTCCCGAACGGACAAGAATCGCTGCCCTTTCGTCAAGCAGGTAAGCTATTTCATGAGGATGAATCCTGCCTACGTTAAAAGAGACAACCCCGATCCTGTTTTTCAGGTCCTCTTGCCCGTAAATAGTGACATTATCTATCCCGGCGAGCCCTGCGAGAAGACTTTCGGTTAGCTTCTGTTCGTGCCTGAATATAGCATCCATTCCCAGGCTTTCAAGATATTTCACTGCCTGCCCCAGCCCGATCGCTCCGGATATATTCGGTGTGCCAGCTTCATAGCGTTTATAACCAGCTGCCAGGGAATATCCTTCGGCAGTGGCGTCCTCAAGACTTACATCATCAACCATGCCTCCTCCTACCATAAAAGGATAAATAACCGCATCCTTCATCCACAGCACGCCGGTACCGGTCGGTCCAAGCATCTTATGTCCTGAAAAACACAGAAAGTCACATCCGATATTCTGAGCATTCACTGAAAAATGGGGGATGGACTGTGCCCCGTCAACAAGAAAGTACGCTCCGCGCTCTTTGCAGATAGCAGCAATCTCCCGGACAGGCTGCACAGTCCCGAGTACATTTGAAACATGGCTGATTGCAACCAGTTTTGTATCAGCAGTAACTGCCTCCTCAAATATAGCAGGGTCAAGGATGCCTCCCCTGCCCGGCTGGAGAATTACTACCTCAACGCCTTTCTGGCGCAACCTGAGCCAGGGAAGCAGGTTGGAGTGGTGTTCTGCTATTGTTGTAACTATCCGGTCTCCGGGCTGCCAGTCCATTCCGGCTGCAACCATGTTGATGGCTTCCGTAGTATTTTTGGTAAAGACCGTTGTGCCCTCCTTCCCGCCGATGAAACTGCTGACCCAATCATGTGCGTCCTGATACCGCTGGGTTGAAACCCTTGTGAGCCTGTGCATCCCCCTGCCCACGTTAGCACGGTACTGCAGGTCGTATTCGTTCATGGAAGCTATGACAGGCTCGGGGATAAGGCTGGTAGCAGCACTGTCCATATAATGCAGGTGCCGGGGTATCTGGAAATCTGCCATGCAATCTTCAATTTTCATAACACTTCATCCATGCTGCCGCTTCTGTATCCTTTAAGGTCAAGGGCAATATAAGAAAAACCACAGCCTTCCAGAGCCTCCACGATTTGGTGCCGGATGTTAATCGCCCTCTCAAATTCTTCAGGTATCAGTTCTATCCTTGCAGTCCTGCCATGCAGCCTGACCCTCAGCTGGGAAAAGCCCTGATCCTGCATGAAATTTTCTGCTTTTTCTATCATCTGCAATTTCTCAGGTGTGATTTCTTCCCCATATGGAATTCGGGATGCAAGACAGGAGGAAGAAGGCTTGTCCCGGATCCCAAGCCCGCAGTCCCGAGAAAGCTGTCTTATTTCCGATTTCCGGATACCTGCCGTAAGAAAGGGATGTTTGATTCCTTCTTCATTGCTTGCCTGAAGCCCTGGCCGGTATTCTTTAAGGTCAGAAACATTGATGCCGTCCGCAACATCTGGAATCCCCAGTTCTTCAGCCCGGTTTCGTAAGAGCCTGGCAGATAGTTTTTTACAGATGTAACAGCGGCTCGGACTGTTTTTCCTGAATTCCTCATTTTATATTACGGGAAAAGGCATTATTTCACAGGATAAACCGAATTTATGTGCATTTTCCACTGCATCCTTAACAGCTCTTCTCGGGACAATGGGTGCATCGAGAAGTACACATCTGACCCTGTCAGGTAATGCCTTCCTGGCAAGTACTGCAAGTAAAGTACTGTCTATACCCCCCGAATATGAAATAAGTAAGCATCCCATCCCTGAAAGTTCTTTGATCAATGCATTGTGTAAATGTTCTCTTTGCATGGATATATACCGACCGTTGATTGGTTTTGTTTTGCCAGCTCCAAAGACTTTGAATTTTTCAACTGTATTCACAATTGTGAATACTCTGAAAAGGACACTTATCGGTAAAATACTTTTTGTCCTGAAAACGAATTCACTTCAGTGAGGACGATAAAGATCAAGAGAATAAAAGGGTAGAATAAAAGAGTAGAATAAAAGAGTAGAATAAAAGGGTAGAATAAAAGGGTAGAATAAAAGGGTAGAAAGAAAAGCTAGATGGAGCAATAAGAAGTTACCGATAATTGTGGTAAACGCAAATGGAATAAATAGTATTACCCCCCCATGTGAACCTCTCAATCTAAAAATAATGTGAATTTTCTGTTTTACATTTACTTATTTCGTACTGAAAAACGTTCATGGTTCAGGGGGTTTATCTTCCCGGGAAGCAAACCTTCAGCCCAGTCTTTCAAATTATCTGCAATCCGTTGCGTTTTGTTTCCAATTGGATACTTGCAGCGAGGTGCGCCACCGCAACTTTGATAAAAAAGGTTGCAATTTTTATCGGATCTTTCACGATTATGCCGATTTGTTCTATGTCGTATTTATTCATTTTTCGGTCCTTCATGCTGTATTTATTCATTTTTCAGTCCCTTCCCTTTTTCAGGCAATATTTTCCTGTTGCTGAAACAGATATGACCGGATACTTACTTGAGTTTCCTTTTTCAACAGGAGGGGTTTTTCCGGAGATATGCATTCTTCGTGCTAAGGAAGGAGTCGAATCCGCAAAATGGAAAATGAAGTCTTAAAGTCAAGTAACTAAGTTCAGTAAGCCAGATTCCTATGCTTCTTTAATTCACAAGACTAACCTTTATTGATTAACAAATAAAAACCTGAATTGGGGATAGGAATGAAAATCAGTGCACGCAATGTCCTGAAAGGTAAGGTCAAAAAAATAGCTCACGGAATGGTTAATTCGGAAATCGTAGTCGAAATCCCGGGTGGTGTGGAGATTACTTCCATTATCACAAAAAACTCGGCTGAACATATGGGTTTGAAAGAAGGAAGCGAGGTCTACGCAGTAATTAAAGCCACAAGCGTGATGTTAGCCTCTGACTGACCGGCATGTTTCTGGCACTGAATAGTCCTGACACGCATGTTTCTGTTACTGCATAATAGAAGTCACTTAGCAAAACAGGTTATTACCAATTTGAAATTGGTTCTCAAGGACTTATTCTTAACAGGACAAATTTAGCAACGTGTATTCATAACAACTAAAATATAACGACACAAATATACTGACACAAATATAATGACGCGAATATAACAAAACAAACCTATCGGAAAATAGATTTTTCTGAAAGTAGTGATATTGATACAGGGGGAGTTAATTTTGGAAAAAGAAGATAAAAAACCATTTTTTCAACCTGAGCCGATACCTTCTCCGGAGCCGCAGCCGGTTCCTTCACCCGAACCTATACCTGAGCCTGAACCGGAATATGAACACAAATCAGGAAAAACAAGATAATGCATATCGAGTACAGCAGGCATGATCACAAAAGTTTACATTTCTCATTGCGAACAGGACGAACCGCTTGCCCAGGAACTTGCACTGGCTCTATGGACAGTGGAACTGGAGAGCTTCTCTGCCCTGTACAGGAAAGCCCGGATTCTTTCCCTGGCTGAAAGAATACGTTTCGGCATCCGCCAGTCAGATTGCGTTATCCCGATCATCACCCAGGAAGGGGGGCTATCCCCTGAGGTGAATCAGGAGATCGGGCTGGCGGTTGGAACCGACCAGTTAATAATTCCTCTGGTAGAGGCAGGAGTTGAACTGCCTATCCTTATACGCCATCTCCAGCCGATTAATTTTTACCCCGAAGCCTATGAGGATGCTCTGGGAAAACTCATACAGAACATGAGGCAGCTTACGAAACTGGACTGGCTGAAGATAAAATGCCCTTACTGTGGTGAGGAAATGACCCAGTATATCTCTCCTGAAGAAGAGGTGGAAAGAGCGCTTCTTGCAGGAAAACACCTTGAGACTATCTGCAGCTACTGCCAGAGAGCTATTTACCTTGACCCGAGGACCTTCAGGCCCACACCCTGAGTCTCCTTAATACCGGAAAGGAAGGCGAATTCATGGAACAAAGAGTCAAAGATGAACCCGGAAAACCAGTGGTTGCTCAGTCCAAAATGGGGGAAGCTACCGTGAGCGAGGCTGAAATCAGGGGTATTGAAGAGCTCACACCTGTAGAAAAGAAACATCTACTGTTGCAGCTTTCCAGGGACAGAGCAAAAGACAGTTCTGCCGGCCCATGGGAAATTGTTGATGTCCGCAGAGAAGAATGGAAAACAGTTAAAGCTACCCTGGTTCAACCCGTAGAAATTGACATCAGGGATACAGGAAAAGCCGAACTTTTCAGGGTATGGTTCGATATCACAAAGTTAGAAAGAGAGCTTGAGTCAGTAACTTGAGTCAGTAACCTGTGCCAGAAACTTGAGTCAATAACTTGAGTCGTTAACCTGTGCAAGAACTATAAATGGGTCATAGTATCTGATAGATCTGGAATAACAAGGCTAATAAAACCTATTAATAGATCTAAAAACGATTCGAAAAAAGGGGGCTAAAAGCTTCCTTATTCTTTTTCTGGCCTCAGATGGGCGGCTATGAGCTTTTCCAGGCAGCATCTTAATGCCGGAAAAATCTCTTGAAGAATCTGGACCCTTTCTCATTCTGCGTGCCTGTCAGGTTATCCTTAGTATGGAATTCCCGGGCAGTTTAAAGCTCCTGAAGCCCAACCGATTTCATAACTTAAGTTGCCTTCCATCTGAGGGCGGGTTCACTTAGAGCAAAATTATTTTCCTGAGAATGCCTTGCTGACATCGGCAGCGTTAGTGTACTCCTTATCGGGAAGTTCTTCAAGAACCTCCATCACTTTACTGTTGGCTTTGTGCTTCTTAGCGTGTTCGATAAGCTGCTTCTTCTTCGCAGGATAATCCATATTCTTTAAAGCTTTCTGAACTTCGATAGGACTGGTTTGCATAAAATTCCCCCATATGATTTATTTTTTCTTGAAACTTTTATTGGCATGAGCAGCGTTGATCTGCTCTTTGCCATGAAAGGTTATTTCAGAACGTACACAACCCCACTGACGACATCGATTCTGGAGTTTTAACCGGATTGAGTTTTAACCGGATTAATCCTGTTGCAGGACAATTGGTGACTTTGAATACATTCTGGACCTTTACTGGATTTGCTCTCGTAAATTATCCTGTAAATTATCGAATAAATTAAGTATTTAACCTGAGTATTTAACCCGGTTTTTTCTGCTTAAATATTCGAGTTTAAGTTTTGGGTAGCAATTACTTTTCCCCTTAACGTTGCCCACTCTCCATTCAGTATTATGCAATATATATTATAAAAACGAATTCAATCCAAACGTTTGTTGGAAGATGACTATTCTGGCCTGGCAGCTCTTTAGTTTTTTGTTGGTATGGAAGACTGGTATTTCTGGAGATCCAAAATTTTTTGAATAAACTCCATTCTAAATGTTTTGAATTGACTCCATTTTAAGTTTAAACTCCAGTTTAAGATTAAGATCTGTATGGGGCTCTGTTTGAAACAGGATAGATAAACGGGTAGCCTCTTCAAGGGGATTCTTCAAGGGGATTCTTCAAGGGGATTCTTCAAAGGGACTCTTCAAAGGGACTCTTCAAAGGGATTCTTCAAAGGGATTCTTCAAAGGGATTCTTCAAGGGGATTCTTCAAAGGGATTCTTCAAAGGGATTCTCGAATGGGAAAAAATACTCGATTAGTAAATAAATTTCGCATATCTGAAGAAATAAATTTCTTGAGATCGATTAAGTCTCAGATCCCATAAACGAAAAAAAGCCATATGTGATCGAATCTGGAAAATATGTATGAACAGGGCAGGAAAAGCCTTCGAATAAAAGTCCTCGTATAATTGATATACCATCGTGACAATTCTTACAGCCATGAATAGCAGCAAATCCGAAGATTCCGTTTTACCTTCTCACCTTTCTGACCGTGCAGCCCGCGAAAATCGTGAAAGGCCACCAGTCCGGCAGTCCACTTCTACCTATGAATCTTCTACTTTTTCAAGCCCTGCCCTTGACCAGCTCAGGGGACTTTTACCTGACTTTAACAACCGGCTCTCTCCGACGCGAGACCTGGGGCTTTCTCCCTTCGGGCATTCCCGCCTGAGTTCCGAAGCCCGCCCAAGGCTGGTTTCCGACTCTGCCCTCGGACTTGTATCCGGCACTCTTCCCGGCCCGCTTTCCGGGCTCAAAACCGAAAACCCTGAAATGCCGGTCGGAAAAGGGCTTGAGATCATGCCTGACCTGCCGGGGAGGACTCTTGCAGGAGATAAGGTAGGCTCGCTCACCCTTGGGGCGGACCTTCCGATTGGGCTTATTGAGAGCAGGTTGCTGACTCTCAGGCCGGCTGAAGAGGAAAAGAAAGAAAAGTGAAAGCAGGAAGAAAAAATCGTCAACGACTTCAATTCAGGAGCAGTGATACTGCTCTTCTTTTTTAGTAGTCCGTAATTTCGGAAAAACACGGAATCGAAGACCAGGGCCAGTTTCTCGTGTCTCCCGTGTTTTATCTCTTCATTTGAGCCTGGGCAGAAGATTTTCTTAATTTCCGATTTATCCCTTAATAAAAAATAGCTGTTTTTTAGATTTGTTGCAGAAAATAGGTTACTTTATGAAATAGGTTACTTTATAAAATGGGTTACTTCATAGCTACCATTATCCCCAAAAGGCTGACTGCAATTGCAATTACAATTATAAAAACAAGCAAAGCTGAACTATTTTTCTCCGCCCGGTCATTACTTTCGTAATTCATACTACTAAATACGCAGTTGTATTTAAAAAACTTTTGTTAGTTTGCTGAAGCTGATTCACTAAAAATCACAATCATTAGCCTTTTTCATACCTTTGATAGCCGTAAATTCATCCGTTTACTTATTATATTTATTATAATATTCTAGATGACTATCTATCTTTTTAGAGAATTCCTTGCCATCAATTAGGGGTGACAAAAAAAGATGTGAAAGGATAAAAAGGACATCTGGAACTTAAAATCTGAGATTTTTCAGATCTATAAAGTCTGTATTATGACAATAAATTCAGGTAGGATTTGAAATGTTTTCGAATGAAAATAATAAGTGAACTGGGATTTATTAGAAAAAGGAGTTGTACTTCTTACGCAACCCCGGTTTTATATCCTCTCTTTTTCAACGTCTTTTCGAAAAAGCCCGGGCTGAGCAAGGTGACAATAACGGTTCAAGACAGCTATTCCAGCTGCACTGGTTTTATTTTCCCTGATGGAACTTTTTTCAGGTTGCCTTTATGCCTTTAAGATTCATGATAGTAAAATGTCAGGTAAATCACCACGGATGCCATCAGCTTTTTCATTATTGTCTTCTTATCGATATGCAGGGAACTTTTCGGGAGAGGAAGTTATGAAAGATGACCGGGTTGTGAACGATGACCAGGACGCATATGGTCATGAAATCTATGACTGCTTTATAGGGAGAGGTAGCTGTGAGCTTATAGAATGCGAATACGGGCACTTATGCGTATCCGACGGCCCCGGTGAGTATCTTTCCGGATATGAAGACTGGCCCTTGCACCAGCAAAAGGCTATGCGCTACGTGAGAGGGCGGGTGCTGGACATAGGCTGCGGAGCTGGGAGGCATGCCCTTTACCTTCAGGAAAAAGGGTTCGATGTCCTTGGCATAGATACGTCTCCCCTGGCGGTAGAGGTCTGCAAGCTGAGAGGCCTTAAAAAAGTAAAAGTGATGTCCATAACCGGGGTCGGTTCCGAGTCAGAGGGATTCGGAACTATTCTCATGCTGGGAAACAATTTCGGGCTTTTCGGGAGCTTCGAAAGGGCAAAGCTGCTGCTTAAAAAGTTTCATAGAATTACGGAGAATAACGCAAGGATTATTACCGAGAGCACTGACCCGTACAACTCGACAGATCCTTCTTACCTGCAATATCTGGGGTCCAACAAAAAGAGAGGCAGGATGCCCGGCCAGCTGAAGGTCCGCGTTAAGTACGGGAGCTACGTGACCCCGTGGTTTGATTACCTGTTTGTATCAAAAGCTGAAATGAAAGAAATAGTGAAAAGCACCGGCTGGGAAATTAAGGGATTTATAGATTCGGAAGATCCGGAAGACTCGGTATATGTAGCAGTTATTGAAAAAGAATCTGAAAAGGAATCTGAAAAAGAATCTGAAAATGAGTCTGAGAAGGAATCAGGATTTATAAGCAGGCTTGCCGGCATGAGAAAAAGAAACGACTGTCAATAACTCGCCTTTTCCATAAGGAGTTTTTATTGTTTGAAGGACGGATTGAAAACTGCATGATGACCTGGAAAAGAACTGGGTCACAGGCTGTTAACATTAATCAAACCGATCAATTCCCACCAAACTTCAAAAAAATAAGAGGGACTTTTGTGCCCTTTTTGAATTTTACTTGCTTTCTTGGATAACTTCACGCAACTCTTGCAGAGAGATATTCCGGTACCCTTCCATCACCTTCGGTCTGATCGCGTGATCGTCTACTATTTTGAACTTTCCATGTGCCCAGGATGTCACCCTGAAGTGTTCACCACCAAGCTTCTCGGTAAAGGGGTCTTCCCTAGTCAGGAACAGAAGAACCTTTTCACCGGGTTCGAATTCTGCTTCGTCCGTAACTATAACCCTATCTTCACCTACCTCACCCCCCATTACTCTCACGGTTATTTCTTCTGAGAGTTGTGGGTTCTTAAGGTATTCTTCAACTCCTATAATGACATCTGTATAGATACGCTCGTCATCGACTATTATCGGCTTTTTACCATTTGCAGTCGTCCATTTTCCTGGGAGTATTTCTTTGACTTCCCCTATAACGATCACATCTGATTTATTTGCCAGATAGGAGTTATTCAGCACGCGAGAATCCCATTGTCCTTCAGAATAAATTGTGACCGGTTCCGCAGCCTTTCCATCCATGAAGGTTAGTATACCTCCCGCTACGAAGAACAGGAACAGTGTGCCAGCTAATATATTTTTAGTATTCATCTTACCCCCACCCTTAATAGATATAGTTGATCCCATTAATATCGTCCTGTGACAATGACCTCACAGACCCATCGTAAATCCAAAGCATAACTGTACCATCAAGATATGTATCTCCCAACGATAGCCAATGACCAAACTCGTGCAATGCAGTAGTTTGAATATCGTAAGGTGGGTACGACGAGCTAGAAGAAGTGGTCCAGCTTAACGCACTATTAATATCTGTAACAACCCATTGAATGGAAGAACCGTAAGGTGCTATATCTGAGGTTGCACACGGTCCGTCACTTCCAAGGTTTGTCCAATCAACTTTAGAAGTAACTTCCCATGAATCGTAGTTGAATGAGAAAGATGATCCAGCATCACTCCATGTATCTGCCGCATCTCTTACACACTGCTTATAGTCACTTGGAAAGTCCGTACTAAATCGCCAGTCGGCTGTTCCAGAAGTCCACTTGTAATCATTGTATTCGTAAGCATCAGCAACTGGAAATAAAGCTGTTAACACGATAAGAATTACTGTTAGGCTGAGAATTCTGCCCAGTTCTTTACTTCTTTTCATCTAATCTCGCCTCTATATTTTATTCCCGAGGCAAGAGCAGACAAACCTTAAGTACTCTTAAAGATATCATTTCCTTGCCTCAGGGCATGTGAAGTTCAAATATGCTCTGGAAGGTCTGTTTGAACTTCACATTCAAAAATCTCTCTTAATCTTCTCCTATACATTTATTACGGTGATGAATTTTCATCGCTCTGATTAACATTCATTAAATCGATTCTCTTTTTCATCAAAAATAACGAAATTTTATAGCTCTATTGATGTTAAGAATTTGACCTACTTTTAGCAAATAATCTGTATATTTTTTCTTCACTAAGCTATAAAATTAACAAAAAGATAGCAACATACATGCCCCAACAAAAGAAAAGAATATATTACGTCAAAACAATTTGATAATAAAGTAAGAAAAAATCTGTAGATGCGGCAACTGAAATGAATCATTTCGAAGTTTATAAAGAAATGAGGGGTGATGTTCAGGCAATATACAGGTCAAGACTTCTAACAGAGATACTTCTATCATTAAATGAAGGCAGCAGAAAACTTTCCCAGCTGCGTGAAAATACCGGAAGTACGTCTCAAGCAATAATTCCGAAGCTCAGGAAACTCGAAGTAGATCGTCTGATAGAAACAAAAGGACGTGAGTATTTCCTGACACCAGCAGGAAAAATTGTGGCTTCAGGAATAGCTGACTCTTTTGTAACAATCGGTACAATCAATAAATTCAGATATTTCTGGTCTACGCATTATATTGAGAGAATTCCCGATCCCTTGCTAAAAGAAATAGGATGTCTTTATGAGTCTGAAATCATCAAGGATAGAGGTATTAAAGTCCTTGACATCTACAATAACCAGTTAAAAATGATTAAAGAAGCGGATTATATATACGGTATATCGTCCGTGGTAACCGAAGGATATGCTGATTCTATCTCTGAAAGAGTGAAAGAAGGAATCTCTGTTGAGCTTATAGTTTCTCTTCATGTTGCAGAAGAATTGAAGCAATCAACTTATCTGGAAAAAATAGAAGCACTGAAAGATTATGAAAACTTTGAATTGATGGTCGCCGATAAAGATATTAAAGTTGGGCTCATTGTTACGGATAAACGCCTGGCTTTAAGCCTGTACAAAAAAAGCGGCATTGAATACGACATCAGTACAGGTTTGTTCAGTTCTGACCCGAAGGCTATTAAGTGGGGAGAGAGGCTTTTTGGATATTATAATACTCCCTCCATAACTTATCTGTGAATTTATCATTTTTGTCTTTGGTTATCGGTATTTACCGTGATTTATAGATCGCATCTGAAAAAGTGCGCACACCTCAGTATTTGATTGGCATCTCAGTATTTGGTGAATTTAAAGACTCTTTCTTTTTGTTTTTTTCATTAGCTGACGCCCAATGATCTGAAAAGTCAATTCCAAAAATGGATTTGCAAAAAAAGCTCGCAAATCTTTGATCTTTTATTCTATCTCTATCTTTTATTCTACCTTTTTATCCTACCTCTTTTCCACTTCTTTCCGGAAAGGCCCATGCTGCGCATTGTGTCAATAACCATTTGAGACAGCTATTCCGGTTACAATCCGACTTCACGGGCTTTTTCTACCTGACTGGCTTATCGGGATTTACTTCGAGGGCTTACGGGATTTTTTCGAAAAATCTTAATCTTTTTCTCTTTAACCTTGCCACCCTTACTTTGCTGCTCTTCTCAACGCCTTCTCAAATTTATCAAGCCCGAGGTCGGCTTCTTCATCGGTCATGACGAGGGGAGGGGAAAAGCGGATTACAGAGTCTCCGCAGGGGAGGAGCAGGACTCCTTCTTTAAACGCTTCCCTGATGATCCTGTCTCTTCGGATGGGGTCTATGGATTCGTCTGATTTTACGATTTCTGCACCTATCATCAGGCCGAGGCCGCGCACGTCTCCTATGCAGGGGAAATTTTCCTGTAGCTCCCTCAGGCGCTGCCGGATATGCGCTCCCATTTCTCTGACGTGGTTTTCAGTATTTTCTTTTTCCAGAAATTCGAGGGAGGCCAGGGCTGAAGCTGAGGAGAGGAGGTTTCCGCCGAAGGTGTTTGAGTGGACACCGGGAGGCCAGTCCATGAGGGTTCTGTCTGCGAGCATTGCGCCTATGGGGAGGCCTGAGCCAAGGGCTTTTGCAAGGCAGGTAATATCAGCCCTTACCTCAAAGTTTTCCATGGCAAGGAAGGGGCCTGTCCTGAAACAGCCGGTCTGGACTTCATCGGCTACAAGCAGGACGTCATTATCCGTGCAGATCCTTTGCACTTCTTTATGGAACTCCTGGGGAGGGACTATGTATCCCCCTTCCCCCTGGATTGGCTCGATGAAAACGGCAGCAGTATCTTCGGGGCTCAGTTCTTTTCGGAAAATAAGGTTTTCAATCTGCTTTGCACATTCGACTCCGCAGGAAGGATATTCAAGATTCAGGGGACAGCGGTAACAGTAAGCGTAGTGGGTGTGCACTGTACGCATGATGGGGAAGTGCTCCCTTTGCCGGACTTTGGAGCAGGTCAGGGAAAGAGCTCCCAGGGTCCGGCCGTGAAAAGCGTTATAAAAGGCGATGAAGTTCTGGCGCTTTGTCTTCCACAGGGCAAGTTTCATTGCAGCTTCCACAGCTTCGGTCCCGCTGTTGCAGTAAAAGACTTTTGAGTAGCCTGAAAGCTCTCTTAGTTTTTTGGCAAGCTTTAACGGAGGCTCGGCAAAAAAGTCCCCGTACCCGCAGTGGACCATTTTCTCCAGCTGGGCTGAGATGGCGGCTTTAACCTCGGGATTTGAGTAGCCTGCATTCATGACCGCAATCCCTGCAATGAAATCGATGTACTCTTTTCCGTCTATGTCTTTGACGATGGAACCTTTTGCCCTGTCAACAACAAGCGGATAGGGTCGGGATACGCATGCGGACATTACATTGCAGTCCTGTCCTACGATCTCCCTGGCTTTTGGGCCAACCACATCAAGCAATCCGATTTCCTGTTCGAAAAAGTCAAGTTCTGTTTCCTGTTTCCTCATCGAGTCCTCTGATCTTTCTGTTTTTTCAAAATTTTTCTGTTTTTCGAGCCTTTCCGGTTTAGCGTAATCCAGAATGCTTCCCCCCTCTTCCCGCATTTCATTCCGTATCTATCTGGGCTCTTTGCAGCCTGCCACTGTAGTCTATGTACACGGCTTTTACCTCTGTGAATTCTTTGATTGCTTCTGTCCCGGCTTCCCTGAAACCGTTTCCGGTCCCTTTTACGCCCCCGAAAGGAAGATGGACTTCGGCACCTATAGTAGGGGCATTGACGTATGTAATTCCTGCTTCTATCTTTTTAACCGCCCTGAAGGCTTTTCCGACATTTTCAGTGTAAATTGCCGAGGAAAGCCCGTATCTGGTGTTATTGGCAACTTCGATTGCTTCCTCAAGCCCTGAAACCGTAATGATGCTGAGCACAGGCCCGAAGATCTCTTCCTGTGCAATCCTCATATCCGGCCTGACATCCGTAAAGATAGTCGGCTCAAAAAAATAGCCCGGAAGCCCGGGATCTATGGCATTTCCTCCGAGCAGGAGGGTTGCACCTTCTTCTTTTCCTATCCTGACGTACCTTTCTATTTTCTCAAGCTGGGCTTTATTGATTACGGGCCCGATGTCCGTTTCAGGCAGAAGCCCGTTTCCTACCCTGAGAAGTTTTGTTTTTGCGAGCAGCCTTGTCGTAAACTCATCCTTTATTTTTTCGTGCAGGATCAGCCTGCTTGTTGCCGTGCAGCGCTGGCCTGTCGTTCCGAAAGCCCCCCAGAGCACACCTTCGAGGGCAAGTTCAAGGTCGGCATCATCCATGACAATTACCGGGTTTTTGCCTCCCAGTTCCAGCGAGACCCGCTTCATGGTTTTTGCACATTCTTCCATGATCCATTTCCCTGTTTCAAGGCTTCCTGTAAAGGAAATTGCTTTTATTCGGGGATGCTGGACTATGGCTTTTCCAACGCTTCCCCCAGGTCCGGGCACAATGTTTACAACTCCCGGAGGCAGGCCTGCTTCCATCAGGATTTCTACGAGTTTAATTGCAAGCAGGGGTGTGTCGCTCGCAGGCTTGAACACGATTGCATTTCCTGCTATAAGGGCCGGCATGATCTTCCAGCCGGGAATTGCAAGAGGAAAGTTCCAGGGTGTTATCACGCCCACAACTCCTATCGGCCTGAGCACGGTCATGCAGAACTTGTCCTTGAGTTCGGAAGTCGTTGTCTCCCCGAACATCCGCCTGCCTTCACCTGCGGCATAAATGGCAATGTCTATTGCTTCCTGAACATCTCCCCTTGTTTCGGGCAGCACCTTTCCCATCTCTTCAGTCATGAGTATGGCAAGGTCTTCCTTTCTCTCCTGTAGAATTCGAGCCGCCCTGAAGATCACTTCAGCCCTTCTGGGTGCCGGAACCTCGCTCCATACCCTGAACCCCTCCTCTGCCGCCTCAACTGCCCTGTCCACGTCCTCGTTTCCAGCTACCTGTACCGTGGCAAGGTTTTCAAGAGTAGCAGGATTGATGTCATCAAAAGTTTCTCCGGTTGACGAGTCTCTCGACTCTCCCCCTATATGCAACTTATACTCCTGAACCACAAAATCCCCCTTATATAATGAGTATAATACCACTTATATATATCCAGAAAACGGTTTCGGCTGAACAGAAATATTTTCAGAGTCTTCCACTGTTATTTGGCATGAAAGTATTTTATGCACTTTCATTTTTTGTGCCTGTTATTCGGAGAATTCATGTGCGTTTTTTCTAGTTTTCCTCAGGAGTGGAGGGATGAATTAAAAATGGGTAGTTAAAAATGGGTAGTTAAAAATGGGTAGTTAAAAATGGGTAGTTAAAAATGGGTAGTTAAAAATAGGTAGTTAAAAATGGGTAGTTAAAAATGGGTAGTTAAAAATGGGTAGTTAAAAATGGGTAGTTAAAAATGGTTAAGTAAAAGTGCTCAATGATATACGATCTGTATTTGTAATCCTCAGTAACCTGAATTATTTTTAACTATTTGCCAGATCCGCTGTGATAGTTCGGAGTACTGAGCTTTAGGATCTCCTCTTTTCTGAATAAAAGAGTCTACGCCGTTTTCGATAGCCTTACCCTTAATTTCTTCTTTGCCCACTCCCGTAAACAGGATGAACGGGATATTAATCCTCTTATCACGGATAGTTCTCAGAAACGAAATGCCATCCATATAAGGCATATCATAATCCGAAACTACTACGTCATAGGAGAGCTCATCTAACTTCTCAAGAGCCTGTCCTGCGGATTCCACGGTATCGGAGTTTATGTCGTGGAATACCTCTAAGAACGTTTTTGACAGCTCTAAGAATACTGGGTCGTCGTCTACAAGCAGTACTTTCATGGGGGTTTTCTCCGCAACGTTATGATTTGCAATATAAAAGGAACATCATGTCCCTCATTTCCCGTTAAGAGGTTTTGCAGTTCATTTGCATTTTTGGTAGTTTCTATATGAAACCGATATATGCTAGGCTAAGGTATAATTTCATACTTATATCCCCCTTTTGCAAGCTCAACCCCGGCAGACAGGAATTAAGTCGTCTGATATCGTATGGTTTTGAAATACCATTAGAGCATACTTCTCAACTGAGTTTTTATGTTGTAAGTAAGAAGATCTTTTAGTTAATATAAAAAGTTATCTTACATAAATAAGTTCCCTCACAAGCTGCCTGGATTTTATAACAATTTTATTTGTATTTTGCAAAGAATATTTGTTTGTTTTTGAAAAAGTTCTGGAAGATGCGAAAGAAATAAGATAGAAAAAGTAGGGACGAAAAAGTAAGAAAAATAACTGAAAAAGCAGAACCTGAAAATGGTGGGAAAAGGAAAGAAAATTACGAAAGAAGTAGTGGTAAAAGGAGAACCGGAATAGAACTAAAAGGCAAAACAAAAAAAGGAAAAAAAATAGAAGGCAAAACAATAGAAGGAAAATAGAATAACAGAAAAACAGATGCAGAAAAAAGGTCAGGGTTTTATCCCTGATTGATAAAGTTATCTATCTCTTTTTTCAGCATGTGGCTCAGGATCTTTCCGTCAACTGTGCCTCTGTACTCCTTCATGACGATGCCCATGAGAGGACCGAGGGCAGCCGGCCCTTTGTCTTTGATGAAATCTCCTTTTTCCATGACCATCTTTTTGATGAAGTTTTCGACTTCCTCGGGGTCAAAGGCGCTCAGGCCGAGCTTTGAAATCGCCTGCTGGACGGTCAGTTCGGGCTCTTTTGCAAGGGCAGTCAGAAGGTCCTGAATGGCTTCTTTTGCAATTTCCTGGTTTGAAATAGCTGCAAAAAGCCCTTTGAAGTGTTCATCCGTGAGGTTGTCCGTCTCAACCCCGTTTCTCCGGATCTCAGGCACGATTCCTACAAGGGTCCTGGCAATAAGGGTTGAGTTAACATTTGCGTCCTTCCTGTAGGCCTCAAGGAGAGCCTCGAAGAGGGGCAGATGCCTTGAGTAAGCCACTTTTTCGGCAAGCTCTTTATTCAGGCCGCTTTCGGAGGCAAACCGCTTTGCCCTTTCGGTCAGGAGTTCCGGGGGCTCTATGGAATCAAAATATTCCTGCGAGATTTCTATCTGGGGGACATCGGTTTCAGGGTACATCCTTGCGGCGCCCGGAAGAGGGCGCATATAAGCAGTGTTTCCGTCAGGAAGGGCTTTTCGGGTCTCTTCAGGGATTCCCTCAATGGCTTCCTTTGCCCTGTTAATTACTGCCTCAATTGCAAGCCTGGACTTTTCGGGTTCGTCTGCAACCATGATGACTGCATCTTCCGGGTTTGCGCCGATAGCGTCTCTTACAGCCTGGACTTCCTTTTCGGTTATTCCATAGTTCGGAAGCTCATCCGTGTGGAAAATCCCTCCGACGCCTGCAGTCTTTGCCCTGTCAGAAAACTCAGTCCCCAGCCTTCTCCCCGGCTGGACTTCCTTGCCTACAAGCCCATCGAATTTCCTCAGGAGGGCGGCCAGGATTGCGCCTTTCTTTACCCCTTTTTGCAGGACCTTGGACTTCGTGTCCATGAAAAGCCCTGTTACGTCATAGATTTCTTCGCAGACAAAGGCTTTTCTTTCAAGGAGTTCCTGCCTGATAAAAAGAAGGTTCAACTGCCGCTCAACTTCCCTGCGGACGATGTCTTCTATAAGGTCAAGGGCCTGTACTCCCTTAATTTCGACTCTTGCCCCTCTGGCAATTGAGATGTTGACGTCCTGCCTGATCGTGCCAAGCCCTCGCTTCACCTTCCCAGTGGACCTGAGCACCATCCCTATATACTCTGCAACCTCCCGGGCGTGCCTTGGGGACCTGATGTCAGGTGCGGTTGCAATTTCGACAAGCGGAATCCCGAGCCTGTCCAGGGAATAGATTATTGAGTCTCCTATTTCCTCGATTTTCTGGGCGGCTTCCTCTTCCACGCAGAGGCTGTCAATCCCGCAGCGCCCTTCCGAGGTCTCAATGTGCCCATCACTTGCCAGAAATGCAGTCCTCTGAAAGCCGCTGGTATTTGACCCGTCCACAACGATCTTTCTCATTACATGCATCTGATCAACAGGCTTCATGTTGAAAAGCTTGGCAACCCCGAGGGAAATGTCCAGGGCTTCCTTATTGAGTTCCCGTGGAGGTTCCTCATCATTTTCCACAAGGCAGGTCGAGTCATAAGCCTTGTAAATATACTTCCTCCTGATCTTTGTCTGCTCCACCGCAGCCCTGTCCTTTTCTCCCATCTCACTTTCCGTAGCCCTGAGATACCTGAAAAACTCGAAGTCCGAATCCCCGATGTCCCTGATCAGGGTAGGACACCTGCAGAACAGTTTCTCTTTTGAGTCCAGCTGCTGGTGAATTTCAAGCCCGGCTTTCAGCCCAAGTTCACTATAATCGTATTTTTCCATATTTTCACCCGAATCTAAGCAGGAGGCGCCTTAATCCTTTTTAAATCTCTCTAATTTTTCCTTTAGTCTTCCCTTTAGTTTTTCTTTATTTTTCCTTTAGTTTTCCTTTAATTTCTCTTTCAAATCCAGCTCTCTTTGCTCTTCCTTCACTTTTAAGCCCATCGGCTCACTATTTTTTCCTCTTCTTTTAAACCCTCTTTCTGCGCTTGTTTCCTCTCTTAGCTCTTTTAGGTGCTGCATTAGCAGTTATCGGGAATTGTCAGTAAGAAACTGAATGTAAAAGGTGCGGTAGAATGTATAAAGGTATCTATTCCGGAAATCCGATAAAAAGACAGAAAAAGGAATAGCAGAAGGTATTAAACTTCTTACTTTTGCTTTTTTGTGCGTGAAACAGGAATCGCTCCCATTTTTTTCCCTCAAACCATTACCGTTGTCAAACTGTCAAATATTTTATATACATTAGTTCCAATCTATTTGCCAAACTAACAAATTATTTTGAGGGAGATAGTGTGAAAGCAGATAGTGTGACTGAAAAAGCAGTCAAAGCTGTCCTTGATAAATTTGCAGAGAGTTACGCCAGACGCGACCTGAACAGTGCAATGTCCCTTATTGCGCCAGATGCTGATGTTGTTATTTACGGCACCGGTGCAGACGAGAAGCGGGTAGGTCCAGAAGAGATCAAAGCTCAGTTTGAGCGCGATTGGGCTCAAATCGAGGAGCCGGCTCTCGAGTACAAATGGATTTCCATCTCAGCAGCCGGTAATGTTGCCTGGGCAGCTATTGATGCCGTTTTCAAGGGAAAAATGGATGGACGGAACCTTAAATTCCAGTCAAGGGTCACAGAGGTGCTTGAGAAGCGCGAGGACAGATGGCTCATAGTACAGGGGCATTTTTCTTTCCCGGATCAGAGCCAGTTTTTTGATTAAATGATCCTTTCGGGGAATTAAAACGATATTTAATATTTATTTTCTATTTTTTTACCTATTCCGGATCACACTCTCAAACTCCCGAGATACCTCTTTTCATACTTACTCTAATAATCAGATTTACTCTAATAATCAGATTTACCCTAATAATCAGATCCAGTAATTATGGACGTAAGATTTTGTCTGCTGGATATATGGAGTGACGTACTTGAGGCAAAATGGTACAATCGCCAGTGTAGTAATAACATTGCCAATGAACCATCCTTCAAATGTCACCAAAAATTCAGTCCATGGGACCATGCCGTCCATGACTATCATTAAGGCACCCCACAGCGCACCGATAAAGTTGTTAAGCAGACACCCGAACAAAAGGAACATCCCCATGTCCCTTTTTGTTCTTAGCCTTATGTTGACCCCGAAGTATGCAAAAGCCATCAGGGGTATGAGGACCTGCCAGAGATCGGCAAGTGACCATACAACATTTAATGAAAAGGGCATATCCGCAAGGATTCCTGCTCCTATCATACAGCCAAGATAGGCAGAAACCCCTCCCCATATTCCATACCAGAGGGCGAAAACGATCATAAAAGCGACTGCAAAATACATAGTGGATACGCCGGGTGCAGGTGAGATAGGAGAGGTTACCACTGCAAATCTTGACAAAAGTGAATTTACCAGTATCAAGAAAAGAAAAATATTCAGATGGGTTGATACTGACTCTATATCGGGTATTATATCTTCTCCTTTAATTTTATCATATATTTAATGCATAGCCAATCCTCTAAAAGAGATATCGGTAATTGTATAGTTATATATATAACATTCTTATTATATATCATATCTGCGGCAGATATAAAATAGTTGTATCGGCATTGCAGAGATTCACTATTTTGCGGAAATTGCATTACTGGAAGTTATGGAAATGAAAAGCGATCAAGAGGACATGGACCCGCTCCGACTAAAGGAATGGTTCGCAAAACCATATTCTGTGGCTGTGACAACAATTTTGCTTTTTTTTATAGTCCTTTATCGTGCCTGGCTGTATATTGCAAATTGGCTCGAAAGTGTCCTTGTAAATGGACTCACTCCCGGTGATGTGACTTTTATTAAGACACTTACATTTATTCTGGTTCTTCTGATTGCCAATATAATATATATGGTTCTCAACAAGCAGGTAGGTCTTTTAAGAACTGTTGAAGTTCAGGAGAAAAAGCTTTACCTGTGTGAACTGAAATTTCAGAATTTTATTGACAATGTGCCAGAGGTTGCAGTCCAGGGCTTTGATCCGGACTATACTGTAATTTACTGGAACATTGCAAGCGAAAAAATGTATGGATATCCCAAAAATGAAGCCATGGGGAAGAAACTGACCGAGCTTATAGTTCCCTGTGAAAATAAAAATGATTTTTTAAAGATCATTGGTTCCATGCAAAAAGATGGAACTTATGTCAGTGCATCGGAAAATACTTTTTTAACGAAGAAGGGGGAAAAAATCCCTGTATTTTCCAGCTATTCAGCCGTCCAGATACCTGAAGACCAGCTTGAGATATTCTCCATGGAAATAGACCTTACCGAAAGGAAAAGAATGGAGCAGACTCTTCTGGAAGCAAAGGAACTTGCTGAGGCTTCAAACACTGCTAAAAGCAAATTCCTGGCAGGTATGAGCCATGAAATTCGAACGCCTCTTAATGCGATCATTGGCTTTTCCGATCTGCTTATTGAGAACTACGCAGGACCCTTAAATGAAAAACAGATGAAATATGCAAAAAACATATCCATAAGCGGCAAGCATCTGCTCGGCCTCATCAATGACATACTTGACTTATCAAAAGCAGAAGCCGGAAAAATGGAACTACAGTATGAAGAGGTCTCGGTTCCCCTGATAGTCAGGGAGATAACAGAAGTTATGAGGCCGGCTACAAGCGGCAGGGGAATAACTATCAGCACCGACATAGAACATGATGTTGATATAGTAGAGGCAGACAGTGGTAAGTTAAAACAGATACTGTACAACCTCATAGGGAATGCCAGCAAGTTCTCAATTGACGGGGGAAACATTACAGTAAGGGTCAGAATAGTTGAAGAGTTTATGCAATTCGAGGTTGAAGATAGGGGCATAGGGATAAAGGAAGAAGACATCCCCAAACTTTTTAAACCTTTTTCTCAGGTTGAAGGGTCCGATGAAATAAACACCGAAAAGAAGCATGAAGGCACAGGTCTGGGCTTATCCCTTGTCAAGAAACTTGTTGAACTCCATGGAGGAGATGTCTGGGTCAAAAGTGAGTATGGAAAGTACAGTATCTTCGGATTCAGCCTTCCACTCCAGCGCCCTGCTACCAGATGAGCAATTTAGCTTTGATCTCTCCATGAAATCAGATACAATCAATTGAAAATTGATATGTAAAAATCCCTCAGGCTATTCAGTTCAAATTAATGGAAATTTGTTATTTCAGAGAATTTCTACAAAGCCATAAATTCCCTATTTGATAATCTGTAAATGGATTAGGGATTTCCCCTTTCAGTCCAGCAAAATCAACGTATACGGTACCGGAGCCGTATCATCCAGCGGGAACTTTTGAAGCGGAGTGCCAAGTTTTTCCAGGGTTTTGTCCATCCTTACCCCGAGCCCCATAAGGCACGGCCTGCGGAGGGTCGGATGATGGCAGGGCCCGCCTGCGCCTGCACAGTTTACGCCGGAGTAGTCTTTTGTGGCACACCAGGTACACATGCCCGGGAAAGTGGCAAGGGCGGTGTTATATCCCAGGGTCCAGGCGAGTTTTTCGAGTTCAAGGACGCCAGGCTGAATCGTTTCTTTTCGGTCTTTCATTATTGTTTTCAGGTTATTCTGGAACTGCTGTTTTACAGCTTCGTCTTCAGGCGGTTCGAAGCTGTATTTTACGAAATTCTCGCTGACTTCCCGGGAAAATATATTATCGGATTTCCATTCAACTAGAAGGGCCCATTCGTAGTCTGCAAGCATTTTTTTGAATTCGTCCACTGTCGGGATAAAGGGGGGACAAACACGGCTTCCGTAGCCGTTGCAGCCGAAAATGCATTTCAGGACAGTTCGGTCTTCTACCACGATATTTTCTGCAGGCAAGAGTCTGAGACTTTTTGCACCCAGCTCTTTTGCCTTCTCTTCCAGCAGCCTGTATTTCTCGTCGTCTATCTTCATAGTTTGTATTCGTATAATCAAGGACAAAAAGTTATGCTGCACTGGGATGACCTTTGTCCAGTTCTCTGCCCATTTAACTCTCCCATAAATTAAATTTCTCTTCCTTTTAACTCCTTTAAATCCGATGCAATTATATTTCTTGCAGGTGAATAAAGTAATTGGGGTTACTGAATGGGAACCGTTAATTTCAGGAAAATAATGGTCGCAACCGATGGTTCGGTCTGTTCCAGGATCGCTGCTAACTATGCGATAGAGCTTGCCCGTTTGAGCGGGGGCACTGTTTATGCGGTATATGTGGTGTCCACGGATTATTTCTCTTCTATGGCTGTGGATTTTGACTGGGAAAGGATGAATGAAGCCCTGAAAAAAGAGGGGCATGCTGCCGTCAGTTATGTAAAAAGGGCAGGAGAGATGGAAAAGGTCGATGTGGATCCCATCCTGCTTGAAGGGCATCCGGCAGACGAGCTGATCCGTTATGCTGAAGACAACGAAATGGACGTCGTTGTCATGGGAACCCTCGGCAAGACCGGGCTTGACAGGCTACTGCTCGGAAGTGTGGCAGAAAAAGTTGTCCTGCACTGCAAGGTACCGGTAATGATTATAAGCGAAAAATGCAGGGTCCGAGGTTGAGGATCCCAAAAAATCACATTCAACCTCAGGTTTCTGTTTACTGCATCTACATCTTTCGATTTTTATTCAGCGGGACTTCTTTTGCGCTTCTTCCTGTAGCCCTGGCAGGCGATTGCCTTTTAGCTTACCTCCGGCTTCAATCCAGCCTTCGCTTAGCTCTCAATTCAGCCTTCAATTAGATTTCAATTCAGCCTTCAATCTTCTTTTTCACGGCTGCAGCAGCGTTTTCAGGGGAGTCGGTTTCCCAGAGTTTCCTGACCTTTGCACTCTTAAGGGCAGGCATGAGGGAATCGATTTTTGCCTGCACGGTTGCAAGCGTTTCCTCATCGGTACACGGGGGCTCTATGCCCATAAACTTCTGGGCTTTGAGGGTTTCCGTTTCTCTGAAGACGGCACGGTCAACTCCTTTCCGGACTCCGGTCTTCAGGGACTCGATAGCATCCCTCCACTGGGCAGCCCAGGGGGTATCCGGGATCTCGGTGTGGTGGACGTCGGTTCTTTCCACTTTTATGGCTGCAAGGTGGCAGGCTTTCACGCAGGCCCCGCAGTACATGCAGAAATCCTCGGCAAAGGCAATCTTTCTAGGGTCTTCTGGGTCTGTCGGCACGTACCAGAGTTCCGAGGGGCAGACATTAAAGCAGCCGCGACAGCCCTGGGGGTCGCACTCTTTCAGGTTTAGCTCAATAAGGCTCAGTTTCCCTTCCATGGGCTTTTGCAGGTCCACAGCTTCGTAGGGGCAGACAGCCTGGCAGCGGGCGCACTGTGTGCATTTAAGGTCGTCAACCTTCACCTTGCCTTCCACCTTCGGGGCTTCGCAGGGGCGTTCCCCTTTAACCTTTATCGCCTCTTCAGGACAGAGGTCCTGGCAGAGCACACAGTAGTCGCATTTGTCCGTATCAACAAGGAGCTGCTCAAAAGGTACGGGGTTCTCAGGGGTAGGTTCGCGCTCAAGCAGGAGGAAAGCGTCACAGAACCGGGCGCAGATCCCGCAGAAGTTGCATTTCTCAGTATCGATTTCGATCTCTCCCTCCGCCCCTTCCTTAAAGGGAGCTATCTCTTCTTTTTTCGGGAAGGTGAACTCGACTTCGATTGCGTCCTGCGGGCAGGCTCCCTCACAAAGGGCACAGGGAAGGCATTTCTCGTTGATATTTACAAACGCATCGTATTTTGGGTACTGCTTTTCATCAGGGACCTCTCCCAAGGCTTCGAAGGAAATGGCATGCACAGGGCAGAGATTCGAGCACATCCTGCAGAAGGTGCATTTATCAAGGTCCATCATCACAGGAGGAGCATCAAGCCCGGTTGCAATCTCATGCATGGGGCCCAGTTCAAGAGCTTTTGTGGGGCAGATTTCCACGCAGATCCCGCAGCCGTTGCAGCGCTTGTAATCGTAATCGAGAGTCTTGAGGGACTTCTCGGTCGCCTGCGTATAGAGAAAATGGGTTCCCTGCAGGTCCATGCTGGTTGTAACCGTGATCTTTTCCTGGTTTTCTTCTTCAGGCCCTGTTTCTACCGGCTCCTCGAACTCCTCGGATTCGAGTTCCTCAGTTTCGTTTTCTCCTTTTTCGGGCTCATCGTTTTCTCCGGCTCCGCAGCAGCATCCGCCACATACCTGAGTTTCCTGTTCCGGGCATTCTTCGGGATTTTTCTCGCTCACTGTGCCACCTCCTTGAATCCGGTTCCGGCACATTCCGGCTTGAACTCGCTCCCTATGGGTCCTATTTCTTCAAGTTCCTTTACAAACTCGTTAATCGTGTTTGAGAAACGTTCCCCTTCGGCAGCCGAAATCCAGAGGGTCCTGAGCCTTTTAGGGTCAAGCCCGATTTCCTTTATGATCTCTTTTAAGACATCCATACGCTTTTTCGCATCAAAGTTTCCGTGGATATAGTGGCACTCGTCCATCCTGCAGCCCGCGACAAGCACGCCGTCCGCTCCGCCTTTGAGGGCTTCAAGCACGAATTCCGGGTTTACCCTTGCCGAACACATGGTACGGATGACCCTGATATTTGTCGGGTAATGGATCCTTGACATCCCTGTAAGGTCGGCACAGGCATAACTGCACCAGTTGCAGAGGAATGCCACAATAAAGGGGCTCTGGGACTTGTGCGCAGTTGCCTCCCTGACCTGAGCAAGGATCTGCTCGTTTTCAAAGTTCCGCATCTGAATTGCCCCTACAGGGCATGCGGCACTGCAGTCTCCGCAGCCATAACAGGAGACTTCGTCCACAACAGCTTTTTTATCTTCAATGCTGATCTTTCCGAACTTGCAGACTTCCACACATGTCCTGCAGCCTATGCACTTTTCAGGGTCAACATGGGCTCCCATGGGATCGGCTTCAAGTTCTCCCGTCCCGAGAAGCTGCATAACTTTGGAGGCACAGGCACTGCCCTGGGCTATGGAGACCTGGATTTCTTTGGGCCCCGAGGCACAGCCTGCGAGGAAGACTCCGCTTACAGGAGCATCCACAGGGCGCATTTTCGGGTGGGCGCTTGCAAAGAAGCGGTCCGGGCGCCGGGCAAGGTTAAGCATCCTTCCAATACCCTCTGCAGCCTTCGTCGGTTCGTAACCTGTGGAAAGCACAACGAGGTCGTGGGCTTCTTCTTCAACGCTGGATTCCAGGGTATTTTCGTAACGGACAACCGGCCTCCCATCTTCGCCGGCATAGATCTCGGCAACCTTTCCGCGGATGAAGTCAACGCCCATTCCCTGCGTCCTTGCGTAATATTCTTCGTACATCTCCCCGGCAGCCCGGATATCGATATAGTGAATCGTAACATCGGTATCAGGGTAGCGTTCCCTGATCATCTGGGAGTTTTTGAGGGCTGCCATGCAGCAGACCCTTGAACAGTGTTCGTTCCCGACAGTTTTGTCCCTTGACCCGACACACTGGATGAATGCAACGCTTTTCGGGGGCTGGCCGGTGGAAGGCACAAGGACTCTTCCCCCTGTGGGCCCTGCCGAGTTCAGCATCCTTTCAAGCTGCATATTCGTTATGACATCAGGATATTTCCCAAACCCGTACTCTTTTTTCCGGGAGGCGTCAAAGAGCTGGTAGCCTGTTGAAACGATTACGGCTCCGGCTTCAAATTCAATTTCCTCCGGCTTCTGCGCATAATCCACAGCTTCCGCAGGACAGGCCTGCTGGCAGAGCCCGCAGCCCACACAGTGGTCAGGGTCGATCAGCACTACCTGCGGGACGGACTGGGGGATTGGCATATAGATAGCCCGGCTCTTTCCGATCCCGTAGTTCATGGGGTTTTCGATTTCGACGGGGCAGACCCCGGCACAGAGGTCAACGCAGCCCTTGCATTTGTCTTCAAGCACGAACCTTGGTTTGCGTTTGACTTTAACATGGAATTTTCCGACCGATCCGGAGATATCGGTAACCTCGGAATATGTGTAAAGAGTAATGTTGGGGTGGTTCTGGACTTCCGTCATTTTGGGGGCAAGCACGCAGATAGAGCAGTCGTTTGTCGGGAATACTTCATTCATCAGGGCCATTTTGCCTCCGATTGTAGACTCCCTCTCGACCATGGTTACGGGAAAACCGGCTTCTGCAAGGTTTAAGGCAGCTTCGATCCCGGCAACCCCTCCCCCTATGATAAGCACATTTCTGCTGGCTTTTGAGCTTGTTGCACTCAGTTCCCTGAGGAACCGGGCTTTTGCAACCCCCATCCTTATCAGGTCAAAAGCTTTCTGGGTCGCCATCTGCGGGTCATCCGCATGCACCCAGGAGCACTGCTCCCTTATGTTTACCATTTCCATAAGGTAAGGGTTAAGACCGGCTTTTTCCATTACGTGCCTGAAGGTCTTTTCGTGCAGCCTCGGGGAACAGGCAGCTACCACAACCCTGTCGATTTTGTTATCCTTTATGTCCTTGATGATGCCTTCCTGTCCGGAATCGGAACATAGAAACTGTACTTCCCGGGCAAGCACCACATCTTCCAGTTCGTTTGCCATTTCCTCAAGGGCTGAAACGTCAATTACTCCTGCAATGTTCAGTCCGCAATGGCAAATGTAGACTCCGATTCGCATGCTTGTTGACTCCTTATATTTACAAATATTCTTAGGATTGAGTTCTGATATATCTTTTGATGTATCCATATATATAATTTATAAGTTAAAATTTTGAAAATTATAATTCTAAAACGCCTTTCTGCACATCATTAACGCCCGTGCAGTAAAAGTAAGGTCCTGTATGGTCCCGGTTCAGCTATTTTTTGCAAAGCCTGGAAAAGCTTTTCTTCAGTTTTTCCTTTATTTTTACCTTTAGTTTTCCATTCAGGTTTTCCTTCAGGCTTTCCGGGTACCGGTGGACTTTGTGTTTTATAAATCTCGATATAAATTTTCCCTCAAACAGGATAAAAATGTAGCCGTTTTATACAAAATCAAAACCTTTATTTTGTAAAGGTTTTCCAAGCCTCTGCCCTGCAGCTTTTTCATAATGAATCATACCAAATTAAAAACCAGTAACCTGAAGCAGTAGCCATTTAGCTTTTCCAGTGGCTTTCAGATTATCCTGGATGACGAGCTATTTGGATGTATAATAATCTGCTTTATCTACTATTTTGGAGAAAATATTTATACATATTTTATATATTATAGATAATATTTATATTATAGTTATGCTAATTGCATATATATTAAGTTTCGGATTCCTGTTAAGGCCTGTGTTTTAGTTTCCGGGAGCGAGTCTGGTTAATTTGAGAGGACAATCTCAGACAGACTGATCGAAGATTTTTTGGGCTCACCAATTAATTTATAGTTTGAGAACTTAATCCGTAATCTATCAGTCAGTGTCGAATTGTTATTTAATAACTTTATGTATGCGGGAATTTTCCTGTGAGCAGGGGTCTAATAAAATTCTCGAAAATAATTCTCAAAAATAATTCTCGAAAATAATTCTCGAAAATAATTCTCGAAAATAATTCTCGAAAATAATTCTTAATAAACCTGAATAGGTTACAGTTCTCAGGCAATTGTGCCGGAATAAGTGTGCTCCTGACTCTCTACCTAATATTTCCGTGTACGACCTTCTTACGAATAACCAGTATCACTCTTACAAAAACAGGAGGGAACTCTAATGAGTGGACATGATGAATTAAAAGATAAGATGTATGAATGGACAGAAAAATACGCAAGCAAAGCAGGTTACAGGCTTAACCCGGATAAGGAGGCTCTTGATTATGTTCTTGACGGGCTTGCTTCAAGGGTTGAAAAGTTCGGGAGGCGCTACTGTCCTTGCAGGATAGTAACCGGGGACGAGAATGAGGATAAAAAGATCGTTTGCCCCTGCATCTATCATAAAGATGAAATTGAAAAAGACGGAAACTGCCACTGTGAACTTTTCTTTAAGCCCTCCTGATCGGACTTTGTTCTGCCAGACCTGCTTCAAAAACGGGCTTTAAGTACTATTAGCAAAGGCGGAAGAGGGCAATCTCTATAAATACTTTTTGTCCTTTTCCAGCCCTCAAAGCTTTTAACTTACACTCAATATTTTCACTTAAATTAAATGCATCATTTTCACTTAAATTGAAATGCATCTTTCAGCCTGCAGAAGGCAAAAACCTTATCTGGGAACATGAAGCCTGTTAACACTGTAACTCAAAATTAACATTGAGAATTAAAAAGCAATAGTTTAAGGTGGATTAAATTCATCTCTTTAATAAATCTATTAACATTGTATTCCAATGCTCTTAGACATTCAATATTCTTAGATCGCATTTCCTTCAAATCGGATATTCTAATGAGTAATTTCCGGTTCACACTACTGGCCTTTACGGATACTATTTCCATAGTGTGGTATTGACCTGCCGTTTCTTTAATTTACTATAGGACAAATTTGACTCAAGGGTGACCTGAATGACAAATGCAATGGAACTCTATCAGATGCTTCCAAAGACGAACTGCAAAAAATGTGGAAAGGCCTCCTGTATGGCTTTTGCAGTTGCCCTTATGGCCCGCGAGCTGACACCTGAGGACTGCCCGCCCCTGAAAGAGGAACCCAAATACAAAGAAAACTACGAAAAGATCAGCGGCATTTTCAAGCCGTCGGAAGGAGCAACCGAAACCGGACTCATAGTGCATGAAGACCTCTGTTTCGGTTGCGGAAACTGTGTCGTTGCCTGCCCTCCTAATGTAGCAAACGATCCCTATGGAGTAGGCTCGGGAAATGCCCCCAGGAATGCACATAAGCTGGTCCTTATCGTCGAAGATGGAGTTGTCAAAGCCCAGAACCTGGGGGAGTGCCGCAGATTCGGGAAGAACAAGATCCTCTGTAACGGCTGTATAGTAACCTGCCCTGTAGAGGCAATCGAGTTTGTGTGAGGCTGAGAGGATGGAGAAAAATTATTACGTATGCACAGGCTGTGGAATGCTCTGCGACGATATCGAGGTCGAGTCTGAAAAGAACATCGTAAACAAAGTCTATACCGCCTGCCGGGTTGGGGTAGCCCACATGAAAGAAGGCAGGGATAGTGCAGTTTTCCGGGTTGACAACAAGCCTGTTGATGAAGCAACTGCAATCAGTGAAGCTGCAGCTATCCTGAAGAATGCAAAAAACCCCCTGATTTTCGGGCTTGGGACATCTACCAATGAAACCCAGAAACTTGCAATCGAGCTTGCAAAAAAAACCAATGCAACCCTTGACGATACTTCCTCATTCTGCCTGGGGCGTGTGGTTGAAGCCCTCCTTCAAAACAGGTTCAAGACCTGTACTCTTGATGACGTGAGAAATAAAGCCGATGTTACCATTTTCTGGGGAGCAGACCCTTCGGACTCTCACCCCCGCCACCTTTCAAAACATTCCTATTTCCCCAGGGGCACGGAAAAGCAGCGGGGCTGGGAAGAAGAGAGGACTGCAATTGCAATAGATGTCCGGAAGTCCCATACTGCAAAGATCTGCGGGAACTATTTCTTCCAGATCCCGCCGGGAGGAGATGCCGAGTTCATCGATGCCCTGATTGCAGCACTTTCAGGAAAGCTTCCGAAAACCTCCTACAACTTCCCCCCAAAAAGAATCCTTGAACTGGCAAATATCCTGAAAGGGGCAAAATTCGGCGTGGTCTTTGTAGGACTTGGCCTGATCTACTCCCTGGAAAACCTCGAACCTCTTCTCAGGCTCATGGATACCCTTAACGAAAAAGCAAATTTCCACCTTATACCCATGGTAGGGCACTACAACATGCGGGGCTTTAATGAAAACCTCTTTGAGGAAACAGGGTACGTAAACAGCGTAAAATTCGAAGACGGATCTGTAAAACACGGCCCTGAATATTCGATCGTTGAATCCCTTAAAGCAAAAACCGTGGATGCAGCCCTTATCATCGGTTCAGACCCGCTTTCAAGCCTGCCCAGGTCCGTTGCAAAGAACCTGCTCGAAATTCCTGTCATCTCACTGGACCCCTGCGAAACCCTTACTTCCAGAAATGCAAAAGTCTATATAAACACTGCAATCAGCGGGGTGGAATCAGGAGGAAGTGCCACACGTATGGACGGGATTAAGGTAGACTTTAAACCTGTTGTTGAGACAAACCGGCTCTCGGATGAAGCTGTTCTCAAAAAGATAATGGAGGCGCTCTGATGGATTTCGGATCTTTTCTTAAAGCCCCTGAAATAAAGGTCAGGGTTATAACCTACAGGGATATCTTCCAGGACAAAGCGATGATTGAAAATCGTTTTGGGGAAGAATACCGGGACCGCTCAGCCGTAATAAAACTGGATCCTGCCGACCTCAAGCAGTTGAGCATAAAAAAAGGCGACACCGTAGTCCTGAAAAACTCTTTCGGAACGATTGTGGTCAAAGCTGAGGAATCCGGATACGAGCCCTCTCACAGAGGCATTGCGTATATGCCTAACAGCCCCTGGTCCAATATGCTTGTCTCGGATGAAACAGGCGGTACGGGCGTCCCTAAATTTAAGGACATTTCCGTAACCGTTACCAATGCAAAAGGAGAAAAAGTAACCGAAATCGGGCTTTAACTACTTTGCTAGGCGCCTGAGAACTCTTAATAAATAATTCATGAAAAAAGCCTTAAAAACGGAAATTTACTTTTTCTGTACTTATTTTTCTCCTTTTCAGTTTTTTTCTTAAACAATAACCGGATGAGAGTATGGCTGATGTGCTCCTGAAATTTACCCGTATTTTGAAAAAAGGAACAGTTTTCTACCACTTTGAAGGTTTTGAAAATGTAAAATCCAGATGGGAACTGCCCTGTGAATACCTATCAGGCTCTCATTTTGCAGCCTGGAACGGAGTTCTCCTTTATTCGGACGGGAGTTCTGTGAAAACTTTAGCTCCAGGCAGTGTGATCTCAGAAAGTGAGCATCAGGAGCTGATGAAGCTTATTGATCTCGGGAAAAAAAGATTAAGTGGAATACAGAGAAAAATGGATATTTGACAAATTCCACCAAAAATATGAGCCATAAAATGAAAACTACTGAGAATATTTTTTTCTTTTCTTTCGACGGACCGCCAGACAAGCCTGCGGGGTAGTTCTATGGGTCCGTCCTGTAATACATGAATTAAAAACCAGCATCCGGGTTTAAGTTAAGTATATTCTCTAACCCGGCACGGGTTATTCCTTAAATTATTTTGCCGGTGCCGGGCTATTCAACCGGTCGCCAGGCTGAAATTACAGCAAAACTCCCTGTTCCGGACCCTTTTTGTGGGAGTTCTATCCGCTCTATTTTCTCCGGCTGCTTGAAAAGAGTCTGGCAGATCTTTATTTTTTCAAACCCAAGTTCTGTAAGCCAGCCTGACACTTCCGCAGTTGAGAGAAATTTCGCCTCGGAAGAGAACCTGCCCTCTTTTTTTCTGGACTCATAAAAATCTCCATGGAGGCTGTTTCTGTCAAGTATCCCTATGACAATTTGCCCGCCCGGTTTAAGGACTCCTGCAGTTTCACGGAGTGCCTGTACCGGGTCTTTGAAAAGAGAAAGGGCAGCTACAATCAAAATAAGGTCAAAACTCTTTTTTTTGAAGGGCAGGAATTCGGCAACCCCAAGTACCATTTGAATGCCTCTTTTTTCTGCAATCTCTGCCATTGGCCTTGCAGGTTCAAGCCCGTACCTGATCCCGAGAGGAAATGCAAACCTGCCTGTTCCGGTTCCGATTTCAAGGGTTTTAAGAGTTCCCGGATTTTCCGGGACGAAGGTTTTCAGGGCAAGAAACTCGGATTCGTATGCAGGTTTATATTTCTCATACCAGGCATCGTATTCTTCTGCATATCTTTCAAAGGCTTCCCAGGACTTTATTAAGGTCCCTCCGGATGAAGATTCTTCTTACGATGCTTCCTTCGTATGAGGTTTTTCCTTATGAAGCTTCGTTTTTCCCTTTTCGGTTTCACTTTTTATGGATGACGATATGGCTGAGTTTTCGGACGCGGACTTTACCTCAATAATAGCTGCAGTTAACGAGGCACAGCCCGGCGATACGATCCCTGTGCACTCCGGGACATATACAGAGAGCATTGTTGTGGAAATGAGACTGAAAATAAGAGCCGGGCCTGAAACCTCAACCGGGCAGGTAATCGTGCAGAGCAGCCCTGGTTCCAGGGAAATTTTTCTGATAACCGCAGATTTCGTTGAGCTCAGCGGCTTTACCCTCAGGGGCAGCGGTAGCGATGTTGGAATTTACCTGAACAGGGTAAATGGAAATACCCTCAGAAATAATGTGATCGAGGGGACCATGAAGGGATAGTGCTTATGAAGGCAAACTCCAATACCCTCACAGACAATACCATAAACCTCACAAAGGCTTGCGGGATTTCTCTCAGCGGATCGGACGGAAACAAGCTGCCCCGAAACGAGCTGACCGACAGCATTCAGGAGATTTACATGCCGAGTTCAAACAACAACCTGCTCGGGGAAAACACCCTTACGGAAAACCATGAGGCCTTCTACCAGTCAATGTGTACCGGAAACAAGCTCTTGAACAACAGGATCTGCGGAAACGAACATAATTTCAGGGTTTTTTACTCACAGGGCTTTTAAATCGATTTGGGGGCTCTAAGGCTGCAGCAGCTTCAGGGAGCCTTAAACTCCTCTTTTTTCTCTGTACATTTCAATTGCTTTCCTGACCCTTTCTTCTTCGAGCTTTCCTGTAGTGGAAGCTGTCTCAAAAAACCTTTTCGGGAGAGTAAGGTTTTCAAACCTGAAACCGAATTTCTTCTTTAATTCGTACTTTTTCCTGAAGATGTCCTTCCCAAGCTCTTTGAGTTCTTCTTCGGTTCTTTCTATCCCTATACATTTCAGGGCCTGAACCATGTTTTCGTATGTATAGACATTTCTGGCAAAGAGACAGGCAACCATGCAGTTCAGGACACTGCGGCGGTCCTCTTCATCGATTATGTAGTCAACAATTTTCTCATCCGATGTCGGCTGGTTGAACGCTTTCTGGTCTGCCGAATAACCCGCACTGTCCAGGTGGGAGTGCCGGGCTCCAACAGAAAGCCCGAGCATGTTTCCGAGCCCAGTGTGGTAGCCGGGAATCTCCAGCCCTCCCAGGCGGATGGCAAAGTCTTCTCCTCCGTATTTTTTGGAGGCATAATCCACCCCTTTTCCGAGGGCTGCGTAAAATTCGTTAGGAGCCTGGACTACAAGCTCTATTGCCCTAAGGTATGTTGCTTTGTTGCCCCAGGAAAATTTGAGCCCCATGGTCTCTTCAGTGGAAATCTTCCCGCGCTGCTGCATCTCCGTAACCCAGGCGAGTATGACTCCCATGCTGATTATATCAACCCCGGTTTTTTCGCAGGCATCGATCAACTCCAGTACGGCCTCAGGGTCCGTAACTCCAAGATTTGAGCCGAGGGCATAGATTAATTCGAAGTCATAGGAAATGTTGAGGGTTTCATATTCGTGGGCTTTTGAGAAAGGACGCTTCAGCATGGCTACATGGACGCAGCCTATGGGACAGCCGGCACACGAAACCCGGCGGATCAGGTACTTTTCTGCAAAGTTCTCCCCTGAGATGTCTTCTATCCCCTCGATTGAGGTTGCCTGCAGATTCCGTGTTGGAAGGCCTTTGAGCTCGTTTAAGACCAGGATATTTTCGCTTGTGCCAAGGTTGTGGTACTTTTCCATCAACCCGGTTTTTACAATCGTTTCGTAAAGGTTTCCGTACATTTTTTTGTAGGCATTGTGGTCAGGGCTTTTAATTTCCTGGTGTCCTGCAACAAGAAGAGCCTTGAGTTTCTTTGCCCCGAAAACTGTCCCGAGCCCGAGGCGTCCGAAGTGCCTGTAGGTGTCCACGTTTACACTTGCATACGTGACTCCTTTCTCCCCTGCAGGCCCTATCCTGATAATGCTGCGCCTTCCTGCGCCAGGCTCTACCCTGCGGAGGATCTGCCCCACATCAATTGCAGAAGATAGGTTCCATATGGAAGATGCGTCCCTGAAAGCAACCTTGTCATCGTGTACCGTCACATACACAGGATACCTGGAAGAGCCTTTGATAACGATTGTTTCAAATCCTGCATAGCGCAGGGACATGGCAAGGTGCCCTCCTGCATAGGACTCTCCGAGTTCTCCGTTAAGGGGGGAGCGGAATAACGCAACGGTTTTGGTACAGGTGGGGTATATGCCTGAAAGAGGTCCGGTGCTCAGGATTACTGGCATTTCTGGATCAAGAGGCCCAGTGCCTTCTTTATATTCTTCGAGCATGAGGTTTGTGGCAACTCCTATGCCTCCGAGGTATTTTTTATAGAGGTCCGGTCTTTCCTCAATGTGATAAGTCTGGTTGGTCAGGTCAATGTAAAGTACGTTTTTAAGACCCGGAATAGCGTACTGCTCTGTTGTCATTTTTTCACCTCAGGCTCTTTTTTCCCGTAAAGCTCTTTATGGGAAGCAGTAGGGCTTTCAGACGTCGTATCTTCAACAGGGCTCGTATCCGTGACTTTCAATTCCCCGCTGTCTTCTACCTCGATCATTTCAAGGACATCATGTGGGCAGAACTTTGTGCAGACCCCGCAGTGCTTGCAGATTACGGCTTTTTTTTCCGCATCCAGATGAATTGCCCCTACTATGCAGGCTTCGATACAGTTTCCGCAGCCGTCGCAGATTTCTTTATTGAGAGTAACTCCTCCCCCTTTCCTTTTGGTCAGCGCACCAAGAGGGCAGGCTCTCATGCACGGAGGGTCAACACAGGCGTGGCAGACAATCATAGCATAGGGAGTTTCGATTCCGCCGCGGGTCTGGATGTTAATTCTGCTGTTTTTCAAAGATATGGTATCGTACCAGGTCCTTGCACAGGCCATCATACAGGAATAGCAGCCTATGCAGCGGGCCGGGTTTGCAACTTTTAGCCTTTTTGCCATTGACTTCCCACTCTGGATTCCCTTTTACGAAAAATAGGTTTCCTCGGTTTATATAATGTAGCATTGAAATACAGCATCAACCGGGCTCCGAATTTATTGAGTATTGGAAAAATGGCAAGGATTTTCTGTCCAATACCTCTGTCTCTTATTATATGTCGCGCATTTCCTGCATAATATTTCTTGCGTAATATTTCCTGTGTAATATTTCCTGTGTAATATTTCCTGTGGAGTATTTCATATGAAATATATTGAGGCTGCATCGAAAAAAACCTATTTTTTGAATGTAAATAGAAAGGTCTTTATTGTCTGATCACATAGGTAGGATAGTGGATTCCGGTTTGTTGAATCGTCGAACAAATAGTTATCGGAGATATTTGGTCTGGATGATTCGCATGCAACAAGATGAAATGATACAGCACAACAAAATGATGCAGCAAAATAAAGTGATAATTGGTACTTTCGGCGTACTTTTTATTTTGTTAGCGCTAATCAGTTTGTACTGGATCTGACTGTACTGGATCAACCTCAAATTCCCTTGTGGCAAAGGGATTGGAGTCCATTAGGAAGCGAGAATTCAATTCTTTGAAGAAAAAAGCTTTCTTCGGGCATACCTGATATTGTTTCCCGTGAAGCTCAGATCCAAAAAAATCGTTTTAGAAATGGAACCAGGTATTTTCTTTTGGTTCCAATCAGTACCTGAAGTTCATCCTGGTCCTCCGGGAGTCCAAGGTGCCCTTGGTTTTCCCGGTAGGGCGTACAGGTTGATAACTGTTCCAGTTTACGGCCGGCCCGTCAGAGGACGTTGTAGAAAAATGGCCCTGGCTTAAAAAGCGGAACATGACTCATCATACACTTTATACCAGGCCCGGAAAAGAAACCCCGAGAAGAAGTTGTGGTAAGAGGGGTTTGGAAAGGCCTGGAAAAAGGTGAAAAGACAGGAAGCGCAGGATGTGTGAACCTGCAAAAGAGTAATCGTGGAGAGGCCCTGGACGACGAGGAAGGCAGGAAGGGAAATTCAGTTTTCCTCGATTTCAGGGTTACTTTTTTCGAATAAATTTTTTCAGAGCTACCTTTTTTCAGACATGATTTACTTTTTCCAGACAGCGGTTATTTTCTCAGACTGTATATTATTTTTAGGACTGCATATTTCATGGTCGCTTTTTTTGGGCATAACATGTCCAGGAAAAAATAGTTCAGGTTCTCAAAGCTGAAAAAATCGCTTATTTTACTCCTATACATAATATTACTATGTAAAATAATTCCCTGGTGAGTTAAAATAGAAAGCTATTTATCCCAATCTTACATAAATAATACTGAAGATTCTGATTTTTATAATTATAAATTCACTATCGGAGATATTTTACAAATCCCTATATGGAAGGTTTCCCATGCAGCAGAACAATGTGATAGTTGGCACGTATACCCTGATGTTTTTGTTAGTTGTGGCTATCGCCATGCTGTTGGTATAAAACTAACTCCCCATGGTGTCTAACGACGGTTTCCGGCATGTCCTGAAATCGACAACGAGAAACGAGCTGGCCTGATATTTTTTGGGGCCTCTGTCTGAAATTACGTATTTAATTTTCCCTGCGGATCGAATTCCTGGAAAGCTTCTGCTGAAGAAGTGGTCGAAAAGAAGGAGCTTTTAGAGCTGACTTAATATCCTTCTCAAAAGGATTTAAGGACATTTTGTTTCCTGATGTCCTGAAAGACCTTATTCTCTTAGAAACTTTTTAATTTTATAACAACTGTAGCAAATTCATGGCTTGAAATTTCTTCTCTGAACTTCTTTCGTATACAGTATTGACTTTTTTGCCTCTACTTTTTGTTTGAGGACATGTTTCAGTGAGTAATTGTTTTTTCAAGGTTGTCCAGCAGCCTGAACATTAATTGTCTGGATTCTTTAAGGAGATCATCCCTGTCCAGCATTTCATCTTCTTTCTGGATGTATTTTCCCTCAATGAGTTCATCCCGGCAATTTTCGATTACGTTTCTGATTGTCTGGTTGCTCATTTCCAGATGAAACTGCAACCCTATTACCCTGTTTTCATAAATGAACCCCTGGTTTTTGCAGGCTTCGCTTTCAAAGAGCCTCTTTGCCCCTTCCGGCAGGTTGAAGGTGTCTCCATGCCAGTGAAACGCGGTGAATTCGCCGGGCATGTCTTCTAGGAGAGGGATTTCGGATTTCTCATCTCTTCCCGCATACACCGGAAGCCACCCGATCTCTTTATAGTTATTTTTAAATACCTCCGCCTTCAGGACATCAGCAAGCATCTGGGCTCCAAGGCAGATCCCAAGTACTGCTTTTCCTCCTGCAATGGCTTTTTCGAGAAAGGCTTTTTCTTCCCGCAGCCAGGGGTATTTTTCATACTCGTAAATATTCATAGGCCCACCCATGACTATGAGGAGGTCGAAAGTGTCAATTTCCGGGAAGTTTTCGTTCTGGTATAAATGGGTCGTTGAAAGGAAATGATTTTTCTGTGCTATCCATTCGGTAATGGTCCCCGGGGTTTCAAAATTTACGTGCTGGATGCAGTGGATTTTCACGTTGAATTCCTTCCGTTTGATATGTTTTTTTAAAATCGTATAATTGCTTTCTGGCTAAAGAGCTTATTTCTCAATACAGAGCTTATTTCTGGCTAAAGAGTTCATTTCCTGTGATGAAGAGCTTATTTCTTGAAAACCTGATTGTAATTTTCCGTATACACAGCTTCAGGTACTGATTTTATTGCAATATGCAGAAGAACGGGCAGGATTACTATATCATCGAGATACCCGATTACAGGTATGAAATCAGGTATTAAATCAATGGGCGATAATGCATAGCCTGTTGCAACCCATAACATTATTTTTGCAGTCCTGGGAGTTCGGGAGTCTGCATATAAAAGCCTGCACAGGTCTACGTATTTTTTTGCATTGTTTTTTATTTCTTTCAGTCTCATTGCTTTCAGTTTCATCTTTTAGATTGATATATTTCTACAGACTATTCTTTCTTTGCCTTTTTGTTTTTACTGACTAAAAAGCTCGGATAAACTCTTTAATATCATTATGCACGGATATTGTGAAAACTCTTTTTCGTCTGTTGTTCCCGTGGTCACTGCTGCAAAATCAACATTTGCTGCTAAAGCCGTTTTAGCATCCACCAGACTATCTCCGACATACAGCACATCATTTAGCTGTGCGTTAAGGCTGTCAATTGCGAGTAACAGGCCTTCTGGAGATGGTTTTGGCACTTTAACATCCTCTCCCCCAACAATAATGTCTACCAGGTCTGAAATGCCGTGTATATTTAAGGTCTCCGCGATCCTGTAATGGTATTTCGTAGTTACGATTCCTGTATTACATCCGCCGCGTTTTAACCGCTGCAGTGTGCTTATTGTATCGTCAAAAAGCACGGTGTTTTTTGACATGACCTCATCGGCCTTTTCTTTAAAGAATATTTTAAACCGATTTATCAGAGCTCTATCTTTATTCTCCGTCAGCTGTACGAACGCCTCATCCAGTGATAACCCGATCGTCCTTTTTATGCTATCCATGTCACCGCCGGCAAGGTCCAGCTCGCTAAAAGCGTGGTTAAAACTTGATACAATACCATCTGTTGCATCGGCCAGTGTGTAGTCAAAATCAAAAATTATGGTATTGTATTTCATTTCTTCCACCCTGAGTTCTTCGGTACTGAGACAGCATCTTTTACAGCATCTTTGCTCCTGAAATGGAGATTTTGAGAATCTCTATCATGAGGACTATTAATTATAAATACTATTTTTTTCTCTATACTACCTGCAGATGAAAGAAGACATTAGAGACAACTTTTGTTGATCATACTGCTGATCATAAGTTACATATAAAAATAATTCCACACATATCCAATGTTTAAAGTACTTCATTACGTTTCAGAACATAATTTTTGTTAAGATATGTTCAACACATATGAAATCCTGTCTGTTGTGAGTTAAGATTATACGGTGCATGAACTTCATTAACTGAAAACTTGATTCACTTGAAAAAAATAGAGGTAGTTTAGGGAATGAAGAAATATGATGTAATTGTTGTCGGGGCTGGCGTAAGCGGGCTTCTGGCTGCGCTGACGCTTTCCAAGCACGGAAAGAAGGTCCTTGTTCTTGAGAAAGAACGGTACCTTGGGGGAAACTGCAACAGCTACATGGTAGACGGGTATCAGGTGGATACGGGAGCACATGCGATAACCCATCTGATCGAAGGTCCCCTTCCGAGGTTGATGGATAATTATTTTGATTTTTTGCCTGTATTTGAGGACTACGGGCACTACTATGTCAGGACTGAAAATGCCTTTACCAAAGTTCCTTCGAACCTGAAAGATTTCGTGACTTTTGACGTGCTTCCGAGAAAGGACAGGCTTATCCTTTCCCAGACCCTTACGAAAGCCCTTACACTTTCCTCTTTCGGAATAGACCTTTCGGACCAGTCGGTGTACGATTTCCTCCCGAAAAACCTGTGTAAAGATACCTATGACTTTGTGGACACGATCTCAGGTTTCCTTTCGGGAAAATCAATGAAAGAGACCTCTGCCCAGCGTATTCTTTCGGGCAGCAGTTTTGTCAGGGACAGCATTACACAGGAACAGTTTGATGCCATGATCGGAAAACTGGAGCCAAAAAAGCGCCAGTCAACCGAGTCAATTCTTGCGTCGTTGCTTCCGTACCATCTTCATGCTTCTCTTCAGTCCCGAATGGACAAGGTTGCCCAGCCCTTTGCCTCGCTTGAAAGGCTTGCCACAAACAAGGTAAATTATTCCCAGGGCTATCCGAGAAAGGGATTGAAAGCCCTGCTGAATGCCATCCTTTATTCCCTTCCTGACACGGTGGAAATAAAAGCGGAGTGCGAGGTAAAAAGCATCCTGGTGCAGGACGGAAAAATCTCGGGTGTGGAGGCCGATGAAATCTATCCCGCCGATATTGTCGTCTATACAGGCTTTGCAACCGAACTCTCAAGGCTAGTAAAGGATTTGCCGCCGGATTATAAAGAAGAGCTTAAAGGAATCGTGCATACAAAAAGCCTGACCATCTGGCTTGGCTTGAAGGAAGAGCTTCCCGAGTTCAACTATACGGGCTCAGAGATCTGGTTCAAGGACTTTGCTTACTGGGCAATGCCAATAAGCAACTATGACCCGTCCCTTGCTCCGAAGGACAGGCAACTGGTAGGTTTTTCCTTTGTAATAGACGCGGATCAGACCGAAGAACACGAGCTTGAGAGGGCCTATGACACTATTTTCCGCGCCCTTCCAAATATCGAAAAATACATCGATATGCAGCACGAGCAGATTATGGTGCCCGAAAAAGCCGCTGTCACAATTAACGGCAAATTTGCAGATATCCGGACCCCGATCAAAAACCTCTACATAGCAGGCACGGATACGGACAAACGCAGCATGGGAATTACCAGGGCTTCGTACTCGATAATCGAGCTTTTGAAAATCCTCAATGAGGATGGAAATCTCCATTGAGCAATAAGTCAAATTAAAAATCGAAATTCTCTAACTTGCTTCCTTTTTCTCATTTTTATTCTCTCTTCTTTCCCTGCTTTTATTTTTATTCTTTCTTATCTCTCTGCTTTAGTCCTCTTTTTATTCTCTCTTTTTCCTTCATTTCAGTCTATCTGATTTCAGCAAAACTTATACAGGCAGCCAGCCTAATGATAAAATAGAACAAAAAGGCGTTCCGGATCAAGAACGGACCTGGAATAAATTTAATCTCATAATTCCGGTTTTTGGTGGTTGGTAAAATGTCTTCTGAAAAAGTGCCTGAAAAGGGTTCTAGTCCTGATTTTGAACCTCCCTGGTTTTATGCAGCCGACGAAAGCAACCTGAAAGAAGGAAAGCTTCTGCACGTTGAACCGGGGGGGAGAAATGTGTTACTTCTTAAGACAGAAGGGGAGATTCATGCTTTCACAAATCTCTGCCCTCACGCGAGATGCCCTATGGATAGGGGCAGACTTGAAGAATTTACGTTAACATGTCTCTGCCACGGCCGGAGGTTCGACGTCAGGACAGGCGAGTGCTTAAATGATTCACTGCAGCTAAAGCAGTATGAGTGGAAACTTGAGGACGGCAGGATTGGAGTGAAAATCGAATAAAGGTGGAAGGCGAACGAGAGCGAAAAACAAATATTGATATTCGCAGGAACCTTTGCCTCGAAAACATAAATAGGAAATCTGTTGCTTAAAGGATTTGTCGTTTAAAAACTATATTTGACGATTAAAAAACAATATTAGTAACAGGGGGAGACAGGATTAAAGGGAATTCTGACATTAAAGGAATTTTGAGCCTTATTTTCGGGCTGATCAGCGTATTTCTTTCTCTTTCTTTCTGGTTTGGGATTGGTAGCCTGTTTTTTGCGTCCTTTGCGATACCTTTCGCACTTTCAGGTATTGTCCTTGCCAGGGCCCGTCTCAAAAAAAGTCCGGACGCAACAGCAAAAGCAGGGCTGACGGCAAGTGTGTTTGGCTTTCTGTTGAATCTCGCATCATTCATTATGTTTCTTGTCTTTTTCAGATAAGCCCTTTTCTCAGATTTTTTACTTTCAACTGAATTTGCTATCTACTGAAGGCTTTTTAGTTTTTATTGAATATTATTTTTTTTCAGGATTTATTTGGAATTCACTAAAGGTCTTCACCAAACATTATTTATATTTAAACCCTTTTTTCAAATTATTCTCGAGAAAATTATATATAGTAGTTTTATTTAGTAGAAAGTTATTTATACATTAAATAGGTAAGAAGATTCCGTCAGCCGGCAAACGGGTAGATTTCCTGTACCGGACAAAAGTCATAAAACAGAAAGAAGTGATGATGGGATGACAAATACCGAAATTTTTGAAAAACTAACCAATGCGATCGTAACTCAAAACATCGCAGGCTGTGCACAGTTAACCCAGAAAGCCCTGGATGCAGGAATTCCGCCTATTGACATTATCACAAAGGGCCTCTCCCCAGGTATGAAAATCATTGGGGATAAGTTCGAAGCCGCAGAAATCTTTCTGCCCCAGATCATGATGTCCGGAAAAGCCATGAGCAGTGCAATGGAAATCCTCACCCCTGAACTTGAAAAGACCAAGGTGGAAGGAGAAGAAACCGGACTTGCAATCACCTTCGTTGCAGAAGGAGACATCCATGACATCGGGCACCGCCTTGTCACAACCATGCTCGGAGCAAA
>ENA-OSEO01000182-OSEO01000182.1-sediment-metagenome-genome-assembly--contig:-NODE-182-length-178383-cov-13.341032_pt1 | contig 178383 bp, 157 predicted proteins | sample MGYA00237883_ERZ534232 | MGnify/ENA metagenome assembly ERZ534232
ATCGCTGGGGGAGTCGTCGGCACCATCGAGCTTCTGGCGCAGAGCCTCCGCCCCGGAGGGATCATCCTCATCGGCGAACCCTACTGGCGGCAGTTACCGCCGACGGAAGATGTTGCCAGGGGGTGTCTTGCCGGCTCAATCTCCGACTTTCTCCTGCTTCCAGAACTTCTCGCGTCTTTCGGCCACCTCGGCTACGACGTCGTGGAAATGGTTTTGGCAGACCAAGACAGCTGGGACAGATACGAGGCGGCCAAGTGGCTCACCATGCGCCGATGGCTTGAAGCCAATCCCGACGACGAGTTCGCGAAAGATGTTCGAGCCGAACTAACCTCGGAACCCGAGCGCTACGCCGCTTACACGCGTGAATACCTGGGCTGGGGCGTGTTCGCGCTCATGACGCGGTGATGAGGGGATTACCGGGCGACTCAGAAAGTGGGGAAAATCCAATCATGCCTAACGTTGGCATTCAGCGGACAAGCCGCTGATGCCGGGCGTTACCCCAAAAGTGGCACGGCATCTTGACAAAGTGCATCGTTGGTAGTACTTTTGGAGTATCTACAGGAGGTACGAGTAATGTCAAGAACTCCAAAGATCATCCCCATCTCTGATCTTAGGCAAAACGCCAGCGATGTTGTCAAGGGCGTGTCCACGTCCAAAGAACCGGTTTTCATTACCCAACGTGGGCGAGCGGCAGCGGTGCTGGTCAGCATGGAGGCTTATGAGGACTCGCAGCGTGAACTCGATGTCTTGCGCTTGCTGGCGCGAGGGGAGAAAGAAATAGAGGCAGGAATAGGCCATGAACTCGGCGACGTATTGAAGGAAGCAGACCGCTTTCTTGAGGCGTCATAACCTTGAAAATTCTCTTCACCCCGACGGGCCGTCGTCAATTTCTTGAAGCGATTGCCTACATTCACAGGGACAATCCCTCGGCTGCTTCAAGCTTTCGCCAGAAGGCAGAAAAGAAGCTCTCTCGTCTCAAGGGATTTCCCGATTCCGGAAGGCTTCTCCCGGAGTTTCCAGATCTCCCCTTTCGTGAAGTGATCGTGAAACCATACCGTTTTTTCTATAAGGTCAAGGACAAGACAGTGTGGATCATCGCTGTATGGCACGGCGCACAGTTGACTGATGAACCTGAAGAATAACTGCGGGTAACATCAGACTAGAGAGGACCGGGCTACTTAGGTGCCGTTTCGAAGCAGGTACTTTTTCGGGTCGTGAATGCTGGCAGCGGGCCTCCTCTTAGGAATCCGCCCGGCCTCTCACTTCCCTGTTATGTGCTGGAATAGAATATGAAATGGTGCGACCCTACCGATAAATCAGACCCCGTCATTTCGCCGCAGGCGGAAATCGGTGGCTTCTTGCGTAAGCATGGGAGCCTTGTTCTGCTGCTGGGCGGTGAGGGAATTGGGGTATAGACTGACTGACCTTGCACGAAAACTCGGGATGACGCAGCCTGGTGTTGGGTATGCGGTAAGGTGTGGGGAGAGGATCGCGCAGGAGAGCAATCTGACCCTTGAGGACTAGTTGGTTATTTAATTATGGGCCCCCTTTGCACAGGAAAGCGTGGTGGCCGAGCGGCTTAGCGTTTCGTTGGCCCAGTAGTATAAAGTGACCGAAGGAAGAGCGAAAAGGAGGTTGGAATGCAACTACCGTTTGATCCACGGAGCATGAAGCAACCTAATAAGACTGGTATTGAATCTCTCTGGACGTTCATGCGAGCCAACCGCTTAGCATTACCGATTGCACTGCTTTTTGCCACTTGCGCTGCACCTGTATCGGCCCAGGGGAGTGATGGGAAGGATTTACGGGTGTTCTATCAGCAAAACTGCGTCGGTTGTCATGGGCCGGACGGCTCAGGCGTTAGCGCGGATGGCAAGAAACTTAGCGGCCAGGACTTTACGGACCTGGATTGGCAGCGCCGCACGCGGGACGATAAGATGGTGAAGACTATTTTGAAGGGAAAGTTCTTCGGGTGGGCCATGCCGAGCTTCAAAGACACTCTCACTCCGGACGAGGCGCAGCAGATGATCACTGACATTATCCGCAAGAGCGAAAAGGGACATGTGATCGCGCCGGATACTAAGAGCCCTGGCGGGCAGTAGCACTTTTATCTTGGGATTTATATTTTTCCTTCGATAGGGGGCATAGATGTCTAACGAAACTCAGGGTGCCGACGAATCCGCTGTGGATAAGGGATTGGTAGCCATGTTTTTAAGGATGTCGCCCGAGGAGCGATTGCTGGCGAACGATAATGCTTTTCGGACCATTCTGGAGTTGAGAGATGCCTACAGGCGGCAGAAAGACAACAAGCGTAAACCTAGGTGAAGTACTGGAGGGGCTGCTAGAGGCAGGCGCCGATTTTATTCTGGTCGGAGGCCTTGCAGCCGTAATCCAGGGAGCCCCGGTTACGACAATGGATGTGGACATTGTTCACAACCAATCCCCTGAGAATATCGCCAGGCTACTTGCCTTTCTCAAATCGATTGAGGCTGTTCAGCGTCGCTTGGATGACAAGTTGCTTGAACCGAAGGAACTCGACCTATTGGGGAAGGGCCACGTGCTTCTTACGACACGGCTTGGCCCCCTAGATGTATTGGCCGTTATTGAGGGGGGAAGATCCTATGAAGACCTGCTGGATCACACCGTGGAAATCGAGTTCAGGGGCCATACCCTTCGAGTGCTTGACCTGAAAACGTTAATCGAGCTCAAGAAGACTTCCACAGATCCCAAAGACAAGCAGCGACTACCTGTGCTTAGAGAGACTCTGCGGCAATTGGAGGAGGAATATGGCCGCGAGGAAGACAAGGAAGATAGCGACAACTAAATTAGTTGGCGGGGGCGTGTAAGTCCCCTTATGTTCTGGGGCAGCGCAGGAGGGAACGGATGTCAGGGATCATCAGGGGGAAAAGATATGGGCCGGCCGCGCTCTTCGAGGGGGTAAGGGCCGAGATAGCTGCAGCCCTGCCGGGGTTCAAGCCCTATATGGCGCTTTTTGGGTGCAGCGACGAGGTCAATACTTCGGTCGACGCGGAGCGCGTTCGCGCCTTCGGGACAAACAACGGAGTCTTCACGACCCGCATCATCGGCAGCCAGGTGTTCTTTCATCAAATCATGGTGGCCGCCAGCACGGGGCACCACAGCAACGTGTTCGAGGTGAATGTTCACATCGGCGTGGACGAGACCGAGGAAGGATCGGGAGCGTATGGCAGCATAGTCGGAAGGGACGGCAAGAAGCGCGACTGCTGCGGGGCTCTCGCCCACGTTCTCAAGGACCTTTCCGCGAAGCCGGACGATAGGCCGTCCATCTCCCAATACGTGGATGGAGAGGTTTATCTCGACTTCCTGAGCACGCTCAAATTCCGTATCATCCCTCGCCGGCAGGAGATACTTGACGCGGAGGATCGCATGCCCGCGATAACAAGGGTGAACCTTGAGGTCCAGCTCGCAGAACTTACGCGCCAGCTCCGGAAATATCTGTCAGCCTCTCCCGAAGCGGGGCCCATAGTCGTGTTCGGAACGATATCATACAACAGGAGGAAGGAGAAGGACCTGATCTCTCTTGAGCACATGGCGATGATCACGGGAGGTGAGGACAGGGATGTCAGGAGGATCGATATATTCTCCTCGTTGGAATAGAAGGGGTGAATGCCAGGTCAAGCACGGATGAATAGGCCAGAGGCGCTGCACCATGGAGATGGTTCGGGGAATCGAAAGGACCCGCGATTTTCCGTGACGATTAGCACCGTACATCTTTCTTGATCGGCTTGGTGGAATCCTGATATCAAACCAGTAGAAAGCCAACAATTCACGAACATCCTCTCACACGCGCGGGAGCAGCATCCAATGACGACACGTACTTCGCACAAGCGCTTCTCGATGATTCGGAATTCCAGTTGGCAGACTGGTTTACCCTCGCCAATGCCGTTTGCGGCGCCGGGGCGCTTTTCTCCATCATGACCTACCTCGAAGCGAAGGATGTCCGGCACGTCTACTTTGCGTGCGCACTCGTTTTCGCCGCATTGGTATTTGACGTCCTTGACGGCCGTATCGCGCGGTGGAGGCAAAAGGTGTCACTGATGGGTCAAGAGCTCGACTCACTCGCAGATGTGATCTCGTTCGGGGTGGCCCCGGCAGTCATTGGATATGGCTGTGGCATGCAGGGCCTGTACGACCGCGTTATCTTGATATGTTTCGTTGCCTGCGGCGTATCGCGGCTTGCCCGATACAACGTTACCGCAGCGGCCCTGTCCGAGGGAGCGGACAAGGTGAAGTACTTTGAAGGAACGCCGATTCCAACCTCCATTCTGCTCGTCGCGGTCCTGGCGCTGGGTGCAAGGTTCGGCGCAGTGGGCCAGGACTTGTGGCTCGGTCAAATCACTCTGGTTGGCTTTACGCTTCACCCGCTTGTTCTCATGTTCGCAATATCGGGCTCGCTGATGATCAGCCGATTCCATATTCCAAAGCTATGAGACTGGCGCCCGGCCGCAGTCGGGCTATGCAGTCTTTCTTAACCTGAATCGGAGACGCTTGGAGAAACATTAAAGTGGCCCTTTTAAGGTCTCGATGTATGCAGGATGATTGCACAGATTACGGCATGTATCCTTCTCAATGAGGATGGCAGATGAGAGCAAGTATTCACCCGATCAAGCTGGGGGTCGATCATTGCTATGTCATTCGTGGTGAAGGGACCATAATGATCGATGGCGGAGGTCCTAATCAAGCAGGAAGCTTAGAAAAGGCCCTCGCGAGTCTGTCAATAGAATTGCCTCTAATCGGGTATGGGATTCCAGGAAAGATTTTGTACACTCCCGGCCATTCTATGGGGTCAGTCAGTGTATTGCTGGAGACAGGGGATGCTTTCGTGGGAGACCTGGCGATGAACGGGTTTCCTTTGCGGTATGGGCCAGGATTGCCAATTTTCGCAGAAGATATGCAAATGGTCAGAGAGAGTTGGAGATTGCTGGTGGATGCAGGTGCGGAAACAATCTATCCTGCGCATGGAAAACCATTCTCCGTCGATTTCATTCGAAGGGCTTTATAAACATTTTTGGGTCAACATACTCTTCCTGAAATCCTCTTCCGTTATCCTCATGGCCCTGAGACCCATCATTGCACAATTCCATTGTTCCAATATTTCAAGGACCTACTTTTGCGGCTGAGCCGATTGTCTCTGACCTGGTCCAGAGGGCCAGGGTTTGCGCGTCACATTAAATCCCCAAAACGCATTCTGGACTATTTTGCCTAAAAAATCAAAGTCTTCGATGGTGGGTGATCACATATTTCCCGAAATAACCGTAGAAACTGCTGCTAACGCACCGCTCCATCCTATTTCAGCTACCTAGCCGATATCCCTCTTAATTCCCAGGGAGCGACTTTTCAGCCCTATCTTGGATGCTTAGATTATCGATAAAAGGTTGAGGCATGAACAAAGACCAATCCGTTTCGAGATTTAAGGAAACCCCTTCAAGGGACTGGTCCGAAGAGGGCGAAAAGATTCTGCAGATGAGGATCAGCGAGCTCGGGCTCAAGCTGGAAGGAACGCGCCTGGAAAAACTCGTTGATCAACTTTACAAAGAGTTGGATTCCGCAGGCATCTTGCTCAGGCCAAGGGTCTATCTCTCCGATGAGTGGGGGTGTCCTGAAGGAATACCGGTGATCTCCATCCCTTTCTATCTGGCCGATGAGGAGCTTTCCATTCTGGAAGATGAATTTCTGGAAGGAATCGAGGGCAGGAGCGCGGAAGAAATCCTGATGTACCTTCGCCATGAGGCCGGTCACGCCTTCAATTATGCTTACAGGCTGTATGACACCAGCGAATGGCGCGAGATTTTCGGTCCATACTCTCGTCCCTACAAAGAGGATTTCAAGCCAAATCCCTTTTCTCGCAGCTTTGTACGCCATATCCCGGGCTGGTACGCTCAGAAACATCCTGATGAGGATTTCGCTGAGACCTTCGCTGTCTGGCTTACTCCGGGCGGCAATTGGGAGGAACTCTACAACGGGTGGGAGTGTTACCGAAAGCTCCTCTATATAGATAGAACCGTGAAGAAACTCGGGAGAACGGATCCGATCGTCAGCGGGGAGGAGTACGACCTTTCAGGCGAACAACTGCACTATTCCCTTGCTGAGTACAACAAGCTGTTCCTTCCGCCACGAGTGGATATTCCAAGCTATTTCGATGGAGACCTGAAGACGATTTTCAAGAACTCCGTTTCGGAGGAAGTGGAGGACAGGTGGAAGCCGGCTCATGAATTCCTGATGGAATTCCGCCGAAGGCTGGTCGGCAATATCTGCTACTGGACAGGTCTCCAGGAAGCCGTGGTGAGATCGCTCCTGCTGCACTTCATCGATCACAGCAGGGAACTGAAGCTGTGGGTCAATACCGACGAAATCGAGGACACCTTGATCAAGGTCACGGCGTACGCCACGACCCTTTGCATGAACAGACTGTATAAAGGAGATTTTATCGTGAAGTGATGCTTGACGGTGTCGTAAAAAGTCGAAAATGCCCTCTTCCCGTCATCCCGGTGAAAACCGGGATCCAGTATTTCCAGGCTGTTGCAGAACACCTGGACCCCGGTTTTCACCGGGGTGACGACTTTTTACGGGTTCATCAAGCTTGGGATTTCTCACTTCGATCGAAATGACAAAAAGCGAGTTTTACGGAACCGTCAAATCATAGAAGGAGCGGGTTCAGAGAAAATACGGGTGGTTGAAATATGAGAAAACTGAAAATTGCCGTTCTTTACGATGAGATTGAAGACCGGGAAAAGGTAGAAGCCGAAGCGGAAGGGAAGAAATTCCCGCTGGCCTATAGGCAATTGGAGCAGGAACTGCGTGAGAGGGGGCACACCGTGAATGTCATGCCCCTCTCAAGCGACGTGATTGATCTTGTGTCCAGGATCAGCAATCTCGATTGCGACATCATCTTCAACCTGGCTGAGACATTCGCTGGTGTCAGCCAGCATGAACAGAATGTGGCTGCTTTGCTGGAACTACTCAAAAAGCCCTTTACCGGTTCAGGATCCATTGGGCTTGCGCTTTCGAAGGATAAGGAGCTCTCGAAAAAGATCCTCGCATTTCATGGGATCGGATTCCCGAAATACGCTGTCATCGATTCGGGGAAGGTCGAGTGGTCCGATGACCTTCGTTTTCCGGTCCTAGTCAAACCGGTTGCTCAGGATGGCTCGGTAGGGATTGACAGCAAGGCGGTGGTCCACAACATCAAAGAGTTGATGGAGCGCATTTCCTACATTCACTCGGAACTCCATTCCCCGGCTCTCATCGAAGAGTATATCGACGGCAGGGAGATCTACGTGGGCGTCCTTGGAAACGAAAAGGTCGAAGCACTGCCAATTTTTGAGATGGGGTTTTCAAGGTCTTCGGAAGATGAACCGAAGATTGCCTCCACAGAGGCGAAGTGGGAAGAGGATTCGGAAGCAGCCAGGAACACCTTCGAGTTTTTCCCCACCGATATCCCGAAGGAGGTCTATGAGAAGATCCAGGAAACAGCGGCCATGGCGTTCAGACTGCTGAAGCTCCGAGACTACGGGCGCATCGATATGCGGCTAAGGCAGGGAAAGGAGGGAAACTGGGAATACTTCATCATCGAGGCCAACGGCAATCCGCATCTCGAAATGGAAAGCGAACTTCCAAGAGCAGCCATGAAGCACGGCTTGGACTACCCGGATCTTCTGGAAAAGATCATTGAGCTGGCTCTGGACCGTATTGGTTCAAAGGCACTGCTTCAGCCGGCGAACAGCGAATGATAGGTTATGGCAAGGAGGACAAGGTGCAAAATCCTGTTCAAAAAATCATGCCATGTTTGTGGTTCGATAACGAGGCCGAAGAGGCGGCCAGGTTCTACGTTGCGATTTTCAAGAATTCCAGAATCGGGAGAATCACCCGCTATGGAAGAGAAGGACATGAGATCCACGGAAGACCGGAGGGAACGGTGATGACCGTGGAATTTGATCTCGACAGTCAACCATTTACCGCACTCAACGGGGGGGCCGATATTCAAGTTCAATGAGGCTGTTTCGTTTCAAGTGCTTTGTGAGACTCAAGATGAGGAAGATTACTATTGGGAAAAGCTTTCTGAAGGCGGAGATGAGAAGGCGCAACAGTGCGGCTGGTTGAAAGACAAATACGGGCTCTCCTGGCAGGTGATTCCGAAAGGGTTAAACGAACTGCTCAGCGATCCTGACTCTGAAAAGTCGCAAAGAGCCATGAAAGCAATGCTTCGAATGAAGAAGATCGATATGGAAAAGATAAGACAGGCGTATGACGGAGAGGGCGGCTCCTGATACCTTGCGGCTACACATCGGAGGCCCTGCTGTTATTTCTTGCCAACAACGATGTCATTTCTCTTGACAGGTAAGGGCTAATTCTGCATTTTACCGGGTTTATATAAGGAGGGCTTCTGACCCGGATCCCTGGTTCATTCGTGAGAACCGGTAACGTAATCAATCAATGGCATGTAAATCTTTATCGTGTATTTGCCTGTTTATTCATATTAAGTTTGGTTGTCTTAAAATCTGTACTCGATTCAACTGTTCTTAACGCTGTTCCTGCAATCATATTGATTTCGAATCAGAGAGGTGTGACATGTTGAAAAAGAAGTTTATTGCCGCGGCATTTCTTGTTGCCACGCTCGCTCTGCCCGGAATGGGCAGGACACAACAGTATCCTGATGAGGAGCCGCAGCCCGGGCCCGGTGACGTCGCCAGTACCGAGCTGACCGCTATCTCCGTTCAAACGCTCACTGCCTTCAATGCCTTCCGAATGATCGCCATGCGGTTCGATCCCATTTTCAATCCCCGGAACTTCCCGGGGATGGGGACGAGGACCGCTGCGGCGCTGCCCGACGGGTTCACCAGCATTGCCTCGGGTGAGGAGACCAAAGGGGTTTCCTTCTGGGTCAATACGGCCAGAAACAAAATCGAGGATGAATTCGCTCCCACTGCGTATGATGGTTACACCAACAGCTTTGCCGTGGGGGGGGATTATGCCGTCACCCCCAGGGCGATCGTGGGCCTCTCTCTAAGCTATGCAGACACGGATATCGACACCCCTTTCAACCAAGGTGACAGCCAGACCAAGGGTTTCACCCTGTTGCCTTATGCCAATTTCAATATCAACAAGTGGCTCTCTGCGGATGTGTCCGTGGGCTATGCCTGGAACGATACGGATATTCGCCGAGTACAGGGCGGTACGACCATTATCGGCAGCCAGGATTCAGAAGGGTGGCTGGCGGTCGGAAACCTGAACGCGCAGAAATGGTTCAACCTGATGTTCCTCTCTGCCAGGGCAGGGCTCCTGTACAATGAGGACAAACGCTCCACCTTCACCGAAAGCGATGGGACGGTGAATGTGGGAAGGACCAACGATCTTACGCAAGCCAACATCGGGGCGTCTATCGGGTACTGGATGGAGCCCTTCATGCCTTCCTTGTCGGTGACCTACACCTATGATCTGGACAGGGAAGATCAGGTGATCGAAGGTGGCGGGCTTCAGCCTGCCAACGACAAGGACGGGTTGACCATCGGTCTGGCGATGTCCTTCTACGGCTCCGGCTCTGCCAGAGGGTTGTCGGTTTCGCTTGCCGCCACCACCGAGGTTCTGCGAGAGGATCTGGAAAACAAAGGGCTCTCGCTCAATGTGAGGTACGCGTTTTGATCAAAGGGTGCATGGCGGCGGTCGTCTTTCTGACCATCGCCGCCTGTTCCTTGTTCCTGCCGCTGCCGCCCGCCAATCCTTCCTTTCATAAACTGGAGGAGATTCGATCCGATCTGGTGACGCTGGGATGGCTGCGGCGCGGATCGTCGGCAATGAACCAACCGCTTCTGGTCGTGATCGAAGGGGACGGCGCTGCCTGGTCCGGCGACAAGACAGTTCCCTCCGATCCAACGCCCCGGTCCGGGGCGGGTGCGAGGCTGGCATCGGCACTGGTCAACGGCAGATCCGTGCTTTACCTTGCGCGACCGGGCCAGTATCTCTCGCCCGAACAGTCCGCCCGCTGTTCAATACATCACTGGACAGACCAACGATTCGGCAACGGTCCGTTAACTGCGCTCGGCGCACTGATCGATCGGGCGCAGATGGCGGGTCAGAAGGTGATATTGATCGGCTTTTCCGGTGGGGGTGTGCTGGCGGCCGAACTGGCGGTCATGCGAAACGACGTCCTGGCGCTGATCACGGTAGCAGCGCCGCTGGATCTGGATGGTTGGACAAGGTTTCATAACATCTCGCCGCTGGCAACGGTTTCCAGGGATTTGCCTTCCTCTCTCTGTAAGTCCGAATTTGCACAACGCCACCTCTATGGAGCGCGCGACAGAGTTGTGCCGCCCAATCTGGCTGCTTCCCTGGTCCGGCGGCTGCCGGCAAACTCGGTTCTACTGGTGGACGGCCTTGGACATGACGATGACTGGGCACCGACCGTGACGGCAGAGCTCAGCTTGTTGACAGGAGACGAAGGTGCGCCGGCGAAGTAAGCCGTCGTTGCTGTGAGTCATTTAGGAGAAAGTTCAAACATGAAACGAATATTTGAGATCCGTTACTCATGGTTATTTGCGGGCATGGTTGTGCTTGCATTCTTACCGGTGCGTCTTACAGATGCGCAATGGCATGACAGTCCTCCGCCTCCAAAGCCGCCGGTCGTCATACGGCCTCCAGCACCCGCGCCGGTGGTGCCGTCGCGCCCGATAGTACCCCCGCCCACGGTTCAGAAGAGCGGCCCGTCACCTGAGCAGAAGGCGGAGATAGAGAAGCTGCAAAGGAAAATAGAGCTGCAGGATAAAGATATCCGGATGCGGGAGGCTGAAATCAAGTTGCTGGAAGAGGAGATTGCCGACAAGGAACAGACGATCGCCACCCTTAACGAGCGCATCGCCATATTTTCCGAGGAGAAGTCGCGCATTCTGGCCGAAAGAGACGGGATCCGACAGTCACTGGAATCGTACCGGCAAAAGCTGACCGATAACGAATCTTTCATGAAGGTCGGTATTAATATGCGCACTGCCGCCATACCGGGCCATCCGGTTACGCTCGGGCTGATCGATCACTGGATCGGGAACCTGGACCGCCGGATGAAACTTCTTCCAGAAGCTATGGCATACCTGCAGCGCGAATATATCGATCCTGTCAGTGCGAAACTGCAAGCCTGGATCGAATGGGCCAACAACCAGCCGGCGAGTCAGCGGGAGGCTCAGCTGGAGTGGGGGAAGCGCAAATATGAGCCGCTGCTGGCCGCTTATAACAAGACCATGCAGACCTACCGCGACGAGCTCTCGGATTGCATGGCGGCCAAGGACCAGCTGCGTGAAATGCGGCCGACGGTCGAAGGCGCCGAAGACAGGATTCGCCAGATCGAGTTGCGTGCCGTCGAACTGGATCGTCTGATCAACGATGATGTAGCCCACCGCAACAGCATAAGAGGTATTGATGCTGCACGCGCCCAGAAAGAGCAATTGGAGCGCTCCCTGGACGCCTACGGCCGCTACAAAGACTCCCTGGTTTCATCCCTGGAGAAATTGAATGCAGGGACCGGCGGGAGCGAAGCCATCGCCGGGGTCGAACCGGTCCCGGAGCCCGCTGCGCCGGAACCGCCTCCTGTCGAGTCCGCGCCGGAAAAGGTCGCGGCCGAAACGAAGCCGGCGGTTGTCCCGGAAGCGGCCGACAGTGCTGCAGACATCGCGGATACCCGCCAGAAGTTTCAGCAGGACGTTGAATTTCACCTGCAGAATCGCGATCGCGCGCAAGCCGAATTGCGCTCGATCCAGAAGCGAAGCGGCACCGAGGAGCAGCAGGCGAATTTGCGCGCCCGCATTGCCGCCTCGGAGGAAGCCGCCCTGGCCGCCGGGCGGGAATTGACCCGGCTGGGTGGGAGCGTTACGGATTATGTGCGGAAGGATCTGAGCGATTATGACCCTTACAAACTGAACCAGACGGATAAGAACTTGATGGAGCTCAGCGCCCGGCAACGGGCTGAAAATGAGGTCACCGACCAGATCATCAAGACCCGCGAGTTCATCCGCAACACCACCGATCAGACTGATGCCATCGACCTGATTCAGAAGCTGGAGAGGATCGCCGGTTTCAACAATCAGGGCGGTTTGCAGGATTTTGAACGGTTGGACGCGGTGCGCGAATTCCGCAAGGCGGTTTACGAAACCCGAACCCAGGCGGATTTTTCCCAGGAGGTGCTGGAGGCGACCATGGCGGATATCGACAATACCGCCTATGAGATCGGCGCCGGCCGGGTAAAGGTCGGCGCGACGCTGGCGGTAGCCTTGGGAACAGGAGCCCTGGGCATGACGGCCATGGCGGGTCAGGCGGGGCTGGTCACCCTGTCGGCAAGCACCGGGGCCCTGGTCACTACACAGGCTGCTGCGGCCAGCAAGGTGCTGCTGGTCTACAATATCTCGACCGGCACGATCAGCGGCTATTCCGAAAACGGCGTTGAGGGCGCGCTCGAGGGCGGGAGCAAGGAAGTCCTGCCGATCAATACCTATATCGCCATCCGTGACGACAAGGGGGCAGGGGCAGTCGCGGTGGGCCTTTGGCAGGACGCGGGCAACGTGCTTCAGATCTACGGCTTTGTCAAAACATTGAAAACGGCTACTCAGACCAGAGCTGTTGCCAATGTGGAGAGCACTCTGGATGGTCCGGATGCTTCGCTCAACCGTTTGTGGAAGCTGGACCAGGCACAGACCGAGTTCCTCTCCACCCAGATGAGCGCCCAGGCGACCGTGGCCAACGCAACGACAAAGGATTCGTCCAAGACCACCATGGGCAGCACGCCTGCGCCAAGACAAACCGGTTCTTCAGGGACTGCCGGCGCTTCAAGCGGGAGTTCTTCGGCTGTACGTGTCGACAGGGTACCTATGGGCAACTCCTGGGACACACAAAATGCGGCCACTGCCCAGTTCAAGGCGAGTGAAGGAATCACAGGGCTGGAAAAGCTTGGGAAGAGCAACGCAACTGTCCAGGCAAATCTTCCTGCAGGGCTGAGCGCCGGGGCGACAATGGATGAGGTGCAGGCTGCCGGGCGCGAGCTGATCAGGAATTTCGACACCCGGGTTATACCGGCAATGAACGGAGTGAACCAGGGCCGGGCCAAATCCGACACAGCGGGTCTGGGTCTGACTCCCAAGCTGGAACGGCAGGTGGAGATTATCCGGGGAATGGTCGAAGGGCAGTACAGCCCTGTGGTCGCAGACAAACTGATGCGCCAGGAAACAGGACAAAGCCTGGCTGAAGGAATGGCGCGGCTCTCCGGGACCGTCGAATTCGTCCAAAAGTTATAATACAGGAGAAAGTGAAATATGATAACCCGTTTGATTGCAATCGGCGCGATGCTTGTCATGACCATGACGGTGACCTTTCCTGCATCGGCCGCCTCTGTTAAGGAAATGGAAGCTGCGGTGAGCAAAGCCTTGCAGGCCGATAATCGCAAAGATCTTGAAAATGCGGTTGCAAAACTGAGAAAGGCCGATCACGCAAACCCCCTGCTGGCCCAGGGACTCGTCCGTTTGGTCGGCATGGGAAACGACGGCCTGATCTATGATGCCCTTTTCACCCTGAACAGTGCCATTGCCAAAAATCCAAAGAATGTGGCGCTCAAGCGCACCCGCGCGCTGTTCATTGTGAGCGCGCCCTGGCACCGTTTGGCCATGGCAGACCTCGAGGAAGTGATTTCCGCTGAAGACCCTGGAGCCGTGGCGCTAAAGGCATTTGTCGACGCAGCGGCAAAAAACGACCGGACAGATCTCGGGGAAGCTCGGGTATCTGATCTCCTGGCAAAGAAGAAGAACCGGGATCCCGGACTGCTGCGCGCCCGTGCCGATATCCGGTACATCAGAAACGATTTGGAAGGTGCGTTGAAGGACCTGACTGCGGCGATCGGTATCAGCGCACCCACGCTGGATGACCACCTGCTTCGCTATCGAATCCATTCCAAGCGAGGCGAAGACAAAGCGGCTTTAGAGGACGTCGATTCCATGCTGAAGATACTGCCCGGGGACAAGGGGGTCATGCGCATGCGTGCAGCGCTGCTGATCCGCTTGGGCCGCTCCGCTGAAGCGAGCGAAATGCTGGAAAAGGCGAATCGATGATGATTTCAGAAATGAGCTGAAACCCGGGTTGCTTCTCGGGAATCAGAATTGTAAGGGTTCCCCTGTTCTCCACATGGAGTTTCTTTTTCTGTGTCTGGAGACAGCCCTCGCGACGATGATCAGAAGGGGAAAGACGACAAAGGCGGCGTCATCGAGACTTCCCGGGGTGAAATCGGGCATGAAGTAATAAACGACCCCTCCCAGAAAAAGGCTGGTGCGCAGGGCGCGGCCATAGCCCGCGAACGTAAAGACCCTGATGACGGTCATGAACATGAACGACCAGAACAGAAACATGACCAGGTCGGCAATGACGATGTAACTCATTGGTATGAAACGCGAGAGGGAGTCCACCATCTGCTCGTAAGTCGACACCTTGTTTCCTGTCTGAACCCGGATGACCTCACCAACGGTCATTTTTTCATCGACGTAGGTTCCACCGGGAATCAGGAAATCCAAAGTGATCGGCGCATTCATGGCGTGAAGCTGATCGTTCGCGGATCTGAAAGGAAGATCCAGAATATGGTTCACGATGAGACCGCCGGCCACACAAAGGAAGATCAAAGCGACAAGAAGAATGATCTGCGCAATCGATTTTCTCATCTTTTGAGTTGAAATTCTCTCCTTTCTGCAGTCCTCGTCTACAATCTTCCATGGTTTCATATCACAAAGCGCATAAAGTAAAAACGTATTAGTTCGAACATTTCGGACGGGCACTGAGGGATTTCTCCAGAAAATTTCGAGATTCTTGACTAAAGTCAATGTGGGATGACCGGTTTTGGTATTCATTTTGTATAATGAAAGAGCGAACCGCACTTGCAAAACACACCAAAATCGGAGAACGGTTGTGGAACCAGGAAAAAGCGAGGAGAGAATACCCCTGCTGGAGCGAGGGGAAGAGTATGTTCACCATCTCGAAGAGGAGGCCGGTTCTTCGATATCGGCCTGCTATCAGTGCGAGCGGTGCACCAACGCCTGCCCGGTCAGCCACTTTATGGATATCAAGCCGCACCATGTGATCCGGTATGTTCAACTTGGATGGCAGGAGAAGCTTATGGCTTCCTCCACAATATGGGTCTGCCTCTCTTGCGAGATGTGCTCCACGTACTGTCCCAATCAGGTGGCTGTGGCCCAGGTCATGATCCGGTTGAGGAACGAAGCGGCCAAATCCGGGGTTCGGCCGCAGGAGAAGGTCCTGGCAGCCTTTCACAGGACTTTCCTCAATGAGCTGAAACGCTTCGGCCGAGTCAATGAGGTATGGCTGATGGCCTCATTGAACCTCAGGCCGGAGGTCGCCGTGGAAAAAATTCGCACCGGATCCTGGAAGTATGACCTGGATGCCGCGGTAACCCTCTGGCGAAGGGGACGTCTGAAGCTTCTTCCTCATCGGTGCCGCGACATGAAAGAGATACGTGAAATCAGCCGGATCAAGGGGGAACAAAAATGAAAATTTCCTATTATCCGGGATGCTCTCTCGAGGGAATGGCCGTGGATTACGCCCGCTCCATTCAGGACGTTTTCCGACAAATGGACTGTGAACTCATGGAGATCGAAGACTGGTCCTGCTGCGGGGCGAGCGCCTCTCACAGCCTTGACGAAGCCATGTCTGTTCTGCTTCCGGCGAGGAATCTCGCCGCCGCAGAACGGATGGGGCTCGACATCGTAGCGCCCTGTCCCAATTGCTTCAACCGGCTGCGGCACTCCCAGGAGACGATCGGCAAAGTCGTGGAAAAACCGCCTTGGAAGGTGAACGGCTCCGTGAAGATCCACGAGATGACCCGGTTTCTTACGCAGGAGTTCATGCTCGAAAAGATCCGCGGATTGATCCGCAACCCTCTCGAGGGGTTGAAGGTGGTCTGCTATTACGGGTGTCAGATGGTCAGGCCGCCATGGATTACGGGCTTTACCGATTATGAAAATCCTCAAACGCTGGATATATTGGCGCGGGAGGCGGGCGCTGAAGTGCTCGATTGGTCCTACAAGACGACCTGTTGCGGGGCAAGCATCGGGATCGGCCGCCGCGACATTCTGGTATCCCTGGTCGGCCGTCTCATCGACAAGGCCCAACAGGCAGGCGCGGATGCGATTGTGGTCTCCTGCCCCTTGTGTCAGTCCAATCTCGATATGATGCAGAAAGCCGCCGGGCGCAGCCCCATGCCCGTTTTCTACTTCACCGAACTGCTGAGACTCGCTTTTGAGGCCGGATCCTGGTCGAAGGAGTGGTTCCGGGCTCACGTGGTGGATCCTGTGGACATGCTCAGGAAGAAGGAGGTCTTCCGATGAGGCGTTACGACTCGGCACATGTGGCCGCCCCTGTGGGAACGATTCTGGTTTCGGGAGGGGGTATCGGTGGCATACAGGCCTCCCTGGATCTGGCGGAATCCGGGTTCATGGTCTGCCTGGTTGAGCATGATTACACGCTGGGCGGGGTCATGGCCCGGTTGGATAAGACTTTCCCCACGAATGACTGCTCTGCGTGCATGTTTTCTCCGAAGCTTTCCGCTGTGGCAAGGCACCCGCGCATCCGGATTCTCACCGGAAGCCGATTGGTCGACCTGGAAGGGGAGCCTGGCAGGTTCAGGGCCATTGTCGAGCGGCGTCCCCGGTACATCGATGAAGAAAAGTGCATCGCGTGCGGTAAATGCGCCGAGAAATGCCCCAAGAAGGTGCCGGACTCCTTCAACGGAGAGCTGGCCTTTCGCAAGGCGGCATATATGACTTTTCCCCAGGCGGTTCCGCTGAAGTACGCGCTGGACCCGGAAAACTGTCTTTATCTTACCCGAAAGCGGTGCGGCTTGTGCCGCAAGGTCTGCCCGACCGGAGCGGTGAATTTCGAACAACAACCCGAGACGATCGCGGTGGAAGCGGGCGCGGTGATCATGTCGACAGGCTTTGACCTTGCCCTGAACGCTTCATCCGGGGAATATGGATTCGGCCGGTACAAAAACGTCGTGAGCTCGCTTCAATATGAGCGGATGATGTCCGCTACCGGACCGCACAGCGGCCATATCGTCCGGCCGTCGGATGAACGGCCTCCCAGGAGCGTGGCTTGGATTCAGTGCGTGCTCTCCAGGGATGCAAGCTGCAACCGCCCCTTCTGTTCCTCGGTCTGCTGCATGCACGCGGTAAAGCAGGCCATGCTCACCCGCATCCACCATCCGGAGACGAGTGCTACGATCTACTTCATGGATGTGCGCGCCCATGGCAAAGGCTTCGATGCGTTCGCGGATCGGGGGCGAAAAGAGTACGGTGTTCAGTATCACCGCTCCATGATCTCCCAACTGCACTGGAACCCGGAAAACGACAACCTTGTGATCGAGACTTTCGACCACAAGAACAACCGCAAGGTAGAGGAAGAGTTCGAACTCGTCGTGCTGTCGTCCGGATTCAAACCCTCGGCGTCTTCCTCGGCGCTGATCGGACAACTCGGGCTTGAAACCAACCCTTATGGCTTTCTGACGGCCGGATTTGGTTCGCCGGTCTCCACCTCAAAACCGGGCGTCTTCGTTTGCGGCGGCATCGAAGCGCCAAAGGACATTCCGGAAACGGTCATTCAGGCGGGAGCAGCGGCGGCCGAGGCGGCCGTTCTTCTGGCAGACGCAAGAGTCGCCGACATCGAAGAGACCGATATTCCTGCGGAACTGCCGGGGGATGGCCCACCCCGCGTTGGGGTGTTCGTATGCCATTGCGGCACCAATATTGCGGGAGTGGTCGAAATCCCGAAAGTCATGGAGCAAGCCCGGGAAATGGCAAATGTAGTCCATGTGGCTGACTTTATGTTCACATGCGCCTCCGAAACCCTCGACACCCTGGTCGCTACGATTCGCGAGCACCGTCTCAACCGTGTGGTTGTGGCCGCCTGCTCGCCGAAAACTCACGAACCCTTGTTCCGTGAAGCACTGAGAAGGGCAGGTCTCAACCCTCACCTGTTCGAGATGGCCAACATTCGGAACCAGTGCTCCTGGGTCCACGGCAATCACCCGGAGGAGGCTACTCGGAAAGCCGTGCAGCTGATCCGCGGTTCAGTGGCACGTGCCCAATACCTGGAGCCTCTTCTGGAAACCTCCTATCCCGTAGTGCAGCGAGCGCTCGTGATCGGTGGAGGGGTCACGGGAATGACTTCCGCCCTGACCATTGCGGACCAGGGTTTTCCTGTTCACCTGCTGGAGAGCGGCGACCACCTGGGCGGGTTTGCGAAGAACCTGACCGTTACACTGGAAGGAGACAGTCCGTCGCAGCTGGTCCACGACCTGGACCGGCGGGTTAAAACCCATCCAAACATCACGGTTCACCTGAAGAGCAGCCTTACCTCACACCAAGGTTTTGCGGGAGATTTCGAAGGCACTGTATCGTCCAACGAAGGCGACCGAAAAGTGCGATATGGGGCCGTGGTTGTGGCAACGGGAGGGCAACCATACAATCCGGTGGAATACGGCTATGGGAGCGATCCCCGGATCATGACCCAGGTGGAGTTGTCCAGGAAGATCCAGGAAGATCCAGGCTGGATACAGAAGATGAAAAGGGTCGTGATGATTCAGTGCGTCGGCTCAAGGAGTGCGGAATTTCCCTTCTGCAGCAGGGTTTGCTGCAGCGCCGCCGTGAAAAACAGCCTCTCCCTGAAAGAGGTCCATCCGGGGATCCAGGTGCTCGTGTTGTACCGCGACATGAGGACATTCGGATTCAAGGAATTGTACTACATGGAAGCCAGGAAAAAGAATGTGTTGTTCTTCCGCTATAACCCTGAAGAACCACCTTCCCTGCGACAGGGCGACCAGGGGGATCTCACCCTGGATTTCACGGACCGCAGCTCAGGACAGAAGTTTATGGTGCATCCGGACCTGCTCGTGCTGAGCGCAGGAATTCGCCCTCATGAGAGCACAGAAGGACTGGGGCGACTCTTGAAGTTGCCTGCCACACCCGAAGGTTTTTTCATGGAGGCCCATGTCAAGCTTCGCCCTCTGGAGTTCACGACACCGGGTATCTTCCTGGCCGGGCTGGCTCATAGCCCAAGGTTTATTCCGGAAAGCCTTGCGATGGCCAAAGGCGCTTCCCAGCAGGCGGTCAAGATACTGCGACGCGCCGAGATGTCTACGCCTGCAACGGTGGCGAAGGTCAACACCGAAGTCTGCACCGCGTGCCTGGCATGCGTGAGGTCGTGCCCGTTCGGCGCCCCATTCATCAATTCCGAGGGCGTTTCGGAGATTCCCCCTGCCAAGTGCCGAGGATGCGGCATCTGCGCTGCCGAGTGCCCGGCAAGGGCCATTACGCTCAAGCACAGCACCGACGATCAGATCATGGCGTGTATCGATGCGCTGATCGCTCAGCCGGAGGATGGAAGATCGATTTGTCTCGCAGATCCCCAGAGCCGTGTCTCTGAAATGCATTGAATAAATCGGTAACAAAGGCTGCAGGCTCCGTTGAGGAAAGGAGGGAAGACTGTGCCGCCATGGTCGACGCAAAACATCGCATGACGACACAGCCCTTCAGAGAAGGAGTTGAGGTGGGAGAGGCGAGTTGTTGCCTCAGTGAGCAGATGTAACGCCAGTGCTAAGACGGGGGCACTGATCCCCGGTGCTCCCGCTTGCGGAACGTGAGCGAAACCCATCCTTTTCCATAGAGATACCGAGAAAAATTCTGGTGCACTCGGCAAGATTTTTGTAAAACCCGGTGAGGGCCTGCATCCTGATCCGATCTGTGAACTCTGGAATCCATGACAGGCCTCTCTCAAGAAACTCCCTCTGCTTTCGGAAAAAATGAAGAGCGGTTTCGGCATCGGACCGACCTGCGGCTTCGGCTTCCTTGATGCAGAGAAAGTGCATGAATTCCAGTTCCACGGATATATGATCCGGCGCCTCCCGGCAATTTTCCGAGATGTCCAATCCCATTTCAAGATAGCAGTCCCGCATATGAGCCGTCGAACTTCCCATGACTCCATTGGCAGGGTCCAGGTAGACCGAACCATAGGGCGGGGCGATCGTCGAGAAGGGGCCCAGGAAAAGCCTTGCATAATCGCCGATCAAGTTCTGCGCTGAAAGGTTTTCGGTCTGCATGGCTTGAATGTGCGGGGCCACTTCAGGACAGAACAAGATCAGGCAGTTTGCAAGATCGTCGATGAGTCCACCCAATCTTTCGTCAGGAGGATAGTAGCACTCCGCCAGGAGCCTGTAGCCTTCTGCCCTGATTCGCGCTCCATTCAATCGTTCTTCGATGGTCATCGATTTTCCCCCAACCTCATTTGCTGTGAAGGGATCGGCTGATCGGCAACCTTCACCGTCTTTCTTCCCGTGGTTTTCTCAAGACCCAGATAGAGTTCTCCGAAGGTGTAAAGCAGCAGCATGACAGCCATGGCAAAGACCACAACCAGCCATTCCCAGACACTCGGCCCATAACTCAGGGCTTCACCGAACTGCTCTGCCTTGGGGCCGATCGGATGACTCTGACCGGATATGAGAATTTCCATGTGCATGCCGAGTGTTCCAAAGAACAGGAGCGCGGAGGCGACGACCTTGCCCGCCCAGGATGTCCGCACGGCCTTAAAGACGAGAAGAAGAAAAGGCAAAACAAGCCCCAGGGCGACTTCCAACTGCAGCCCCAGAATGGTGCCGAAGGTATGCTCGTACTTACGGATCATCAGGAACTCGGGCACCCGTGTGGCGGATTCAATGGCCACCCTCACCAATGTGAAGACCAGCACGGCCCCGGCCACGTACTTGAGGATCAAGGCCAATTCATCATGCATTACCATCTGTGCACGAGTGACTTGCTCCCCTGTCGCCTTTTGAAGGATAAGGCTGTAGAGGATGAAGAGCGCAACACCACTCAGCATGGCCATAAGGAGGCAATAAATAGACATCACCGGGCCGAAATAGGTGACTCGTGACTCGGTGATTCCGAATATGGAGCCGATCATGAGCGGGGCAACCAGGGCGCAGAAAACGGAGACCACGCCGACCGACTTGCTGATCGGACTTTCCCAATCACCCACCGATATTCTCCAGAACTTGACGATCAGAAGAACCAGTTCCACGCTGTAGATCGCACCCATCCACCAGATCGGCGAAGAGAGATTGGGAGAGAGCATGATATAGAACATGTTCCACACGTTCCCGAGCTCGAGGCCGATGGAGACGAAGGCCCCGCAGAGGGTGGCGATGGCCAGAAAGACCAGCCGCTTTGCAAAGGGTTCGTATCTCGACACGCCGAAAACCAGGGGAATCGACGCCAGAAGGGTGAGCCCGGAGCTTGCAAGGGCCAGAAAGATGTACACTCCAAGGGGAAGAGACCAGATGATGACGTCGTTGGTGTTGAATAACCCATGCCCTTCTATGAAGAGCTTGACCGCGGTCACGATGCCTGCAATGATTGCGGCGCCGAGGATCCCGATCCACACCATGAAGAGCCTGTTTCCTCGCTTCATTTAGACACCTCCTTTGCTCGGCGCAACCTGTGCAGGGTTATAGCCTCGGATGTAGAACACGTGGGGCTCGGTCCCGAGTTGCTCCCGCAACCGGAAGGGGCGGAATTTCCCAAGCAACTGGCTGACCTGGCTGTTTGGGTCCTTGAGGTCCCCGAAGACCCTCGCACTGGCCGGACACGCCTCGACACAGTACGGAAGCTCGCCTTTTTTCACCCTGTGATCGCAGAAGGTGCACTTCTCAACCACCCCCTTAGGGCGCGTGCCCGGAAGGGTCGCTTCTCGTTCCGGATTGTAATAGGGGGTTGCCTTGGATCCCACCTTTGCCAACATTTCTTTAGGAGAAGCGGTGCCGTTTTCGATCACGGACACGGTTTCCCTCCAGAATCTGTGCGGGGACTCCCAGTTGAAATAGATGACTCCGTAGGGACAGTTGAACTCGCAGTACTTGCAACCGATGCATTTGCTCGGATCGTGCATGGTAAGGCCGTTTTCCAGCTTGTGCATGGCTTTGGTCGGGCACCCCCTGACACAAGGCGCATACTCGCAGTGGTTGCACAAGGTAGGAATGTAATGATATCGCACGTGGGGGAATGTCCCCACGGTCTCCGTGATCTTGTTCGACCAGTAGATCCCGTCAGGAACATTGTTCTCGTTCCGGCAGGCAATGCTGCACGCTCCGCACCCGACGCACCGCTGCAAATCGATCACCATCGCATATCTAGGCATGTCCGACCTCCTGAACCTTTTCGATTCTGACCCGGGTGCCGGCATGGCGAACCGTGCTGCCGCTCAGCCTTTCATAGAAGGCGGGGATCAGATCATTATTGTTTCCCCCCCTGGGGAGTTTTCCGAATTCCTTCGCCGCCACCCTTCCGTAAACCCAGTGGCCCTGCCCGTAACACTTTGCGACGGTTCCCGGGCGCACCCCTTCCCAGAGCTTTGCCGTGCACTCGATCTTGCCGGTGGGAGAGATAAGCCTGATGCGCTCGCCGTTCCGGATCCCGAGTTTTGCGCCGTCTATTGGATTGATCTTGGCCACATCGTCCCAGCGCTCATCGCCGGGATCCACGTCCTTGAACTCGTGGTACCATGTACAATTGGCGGAACGGCCTTCCCGGTTCAGGCGGGACTTGTGGTCGACGAAGAGAAAAGGGAATTCCTTTTCATCCCCGTTCACAAAGGGCGGTTCGTAATGGGGAATGAAGGCCTGCTCGCCCCTGGCAAGATACTGGCAGGTCTCCAGGATATCGTCCACGGTGGTCTTGTGCTTTGCGGCATGCGCCTCGAGCGCCGCCTTCAAGGTCTCGCTGTAGAATTCAAACTTCTTGGTCGTGGTCTTCATCTCTCCCCAACGTTTACGGTATGGATAGGGGGCTGAATTCCAGACTCCGATTTTCCTGAAATGCTCCCATCCTTCGAATTTGTCCCCGCCCTGATACTTTGCAGGGTCCCAGAGATTCTGGGTGGCATACTTCAGGGCGTAGAGGGAGAACTCTTTCTCGTTGGTCGGCTCCTTGCCTGTTTCAGGATCCTTGTACTGCCTGTAATGGTCGAGGATATTCGGAAATCCTTTCTTTGCCAGCTTCTCTGCAAGGAGCCAGGGGAATTCGGTTTCATCGCTCTTCGCTTCCCACATGGGCTTGATGACCGGCTGGAGCAGGGTGACATGCCGGTACCCGTGATTTGCAACCTTTACATACCCCCACTTCTCGAACAGATGATGGGCATTGGGAAGGAGGATGTCCGAGAACCAGGAGAACTCGGATGCGTTGGTCGTGACATGCACGAGAAAAGGAATCTTGCTGAGGGCCCGCTCCCATCGCTCAGGCTGGGTGCAGGAGAAGGCAAAGTTGTTCATGTAGGCGATCGCCATTTTGATCTCATAAGGATCCTGCTTCAATATCGCGTCCGCGACGTTATTCGTGACCACGCCATCGCCAGGTTTGCCCTCGTGGATGCAGGGAAATTCCTTTCGGCCACGTTGATCTATTTTCCCGTACTTTTTCCCCTCTTTCGAAATTTCATCGAAGAACTCATCGGGCGCAGGGAACTTGCCGGTGTACTCCTTGTTGGCGGCGAGCGTTCCCCCCTCGTTGTCTACCGAGCCGACGATGCCGTTCAGGGCATGACAGATCATGCCGGCATAAGCGCCTCGGACCTGCATGCTGGGACCTCCGCCGACCCAGGAGATCGCGCGAGGCGCGGCTTCACCGAAGCCGATAGCCACCTTTTTGATCTGCTCGATGGGCAACCCGGTCTGAGCGGCGGTCCATTCAGGAGTCTTGTCCTTGAGTTCAAGGTTCCACCATCTGACCAGACCATACGTGTACTTTTCCTCGAAATCGTCTTCGCTGACCTCCTGCATCGGCAGGAAACGATTTTTGCCGTCCTTGAAGTCTCCGACGAATTCCCTGTTCCACAGTCCGCGTGTCAAAAGGATATGGGCTATTCCGGCTGCGAGAGCGCCGTCGTGTCCCGGCTTGATCGGCAGCCACTCATCGGCCTTTGCCGCTGTGGCGGTCAACCTCGGTTCCACCACCACCACCTGGGCCCGGTCGAGCACATCCCCCCAGGCACTGATAAAGTAGGAGACCTGACGATTCGCAGACAAGGGATCCGCCCCCCAGATGAGGATGTAGCGCGTTTTCTCCACGTCGTACTGCCTGTAATCCCACATTCCTTCGGTGTAGTAAGGCCCGAACTTTTCCGCCTCCGCACAGATGGCGCTGTGGGAGATGCTGTTGGGCGAACCGATGATCTTGGTCATGCGGTCATAGAGGATGTCTCTCATGTAGGAATACCGGCCGCGCAGGAGCAGGTATTTATGGGACTCATGGTTTTTACGAAGTTCCAGGATCCTGTCCGCTATGGTGTCGAGCGCTTCATCCCAGGTGATGGGAACAAAGCGGGGATCTTCTCCCCGTCCTTTTTTCGGGTTGGTGCGCTTCATGGGGGTCTTGATCCTGTCCGGATCATAGACCTGTTGAAGAGCCAGATGGGCCCGGGGGCAGCTCGCCTTGCCGTTCACCTTGGAGTGGGGGTTGCCGCGAATCTTCACCGCCCTTCCACTGACGACATAGACCTGCTTTGCACACCATGATGTGCACCCCTGGCATGTTCCGGGAAGCCACTCACCGGCCGCTTTTGCGGGATCTTTGCTTGCCTGAGCAAGCGCCTTGAGGCTGGGCTTCAACGCCCCTCCGAGCATGAGGGTTGCGCCGCCGGCCGCAGAGGCTTTCATGAACCCGCGTCTGCTCAGCCCGGCCCGATTCAAAAAGCCCGATGTCTTCTCTCCAATATCCATCTATTCTCTCCTTCCAGTTTGGAATGAAATCCTTTTCACGACAGCACCTCTTCCGATTCCAGTACCTTGGGCCAGTCCTGCGCGCGATTGTCCTGAGCGCCCTTCAGGTAGTAGAGAAGGGCGTCCAGGTCTACAGGCTTTGAAAAGCATGCATCGATATGGCGGCTCAAAGCTTCCTTCAACTCCGGGTGGAAGCTGCGACTGGATAGACCGATGATGCAGAGTGTCCGGTGAAGCGTGCGGAGCTCCCTAAGTGTTCTATTGTCAAGTGGGACCAGATCGAGATCCAGCAGAAGCGCGAATGGGACATTCCGGTCAAGGCATGGCTGCAGATCCTTGAGTGAAACAACAGAGATAGTGCGATATTGCTCTCTCTCCAGGACGGCGCACAGACCTTTGGAATGCTCCTCGTCCGGATCCAGAACAATGACGGTTTTTCTCATGGTATTCATCTGGGATTCACTCATCGAAGGATCTCGCAGGCACGTCCTCCTAACGCAACCATCATGCCATTTCATGAGCTTGCAGGGAGCCGGGCTTGAATCTGATCGGCCCGCGATGCAAGGGGCCGTGATTTCATGAAAATCAGTCTAACGGGGATCCAATGGGCCGTTCATTCCCGGGAAACACGTGCGTAGAATTCATTATGGAAGCGGGTAGGGCCATGCGCAATTTCAGGACACTGTCTTTTTGTGGCGCTTTTCCGGTGGGTTAGTGTGTAACGAATGAGGACATGCTTAACGTGGAGAGGTTTTGCCTGGAGGGGCCTTTTTTCAGTGGACGTCACTTGTAGGAGCAACCTCCTGGTTGCGATTCCTTCGGGCCCCTAGAACATCGCGAGCAGGAGCTCGCTCCTACAGGCGGTGCGGCAAGAATTCTTTCATATCAACCAAGGAGGGAGAGTGTATCGATCATGTGAGCACGCTGGACCTCGCTGAATCACTGAAACGATCTCGCTCACCATCTCATCGATGGGCTGTATATGATTCCGAAGACGAGCAGATAAACGCCGAAGAGCAGCGCTGAATATCCGAATACAAAATAAACCACCTTGTACCAGAGCGCCGGAGGTCTTGCTGCGACCTCCTCGAGTTTGCCCTCTCTTCTAAGGCGCTCGACCCAAGCCGGTTTCTCCTCGATGGCCTCTTCCAGGGGTACCGAACCTGCGAACATGGCCTGGTTCATAGGGAAACTGCTGGGGCGGACGTGGCCGATAAAGAAATGCACGATGAAGATGTAGCTGACCGCCAGGACAGCCTCGGCTCTGTGCAGAAGAGCCGCAATGTTCAATGCCCAGCCCGGGAGGAAAGAGCTTGCCCACATCGGGTAGATCAAAAAGACGCCGGTGATCGCAAGGAGGGGAAGACCCCAGAAGACTGCCCAGTAATCGAACTTTTCCCAATAAGCCCAACGTTCAAGTTTGGGCGGGGACCCCAACCCGAAGAACCAGAGAATGCGCTGCCGGAGGTGTCGTGCATCATGGAGATTCGGAATCAGTGAATCGGGGCCGAAGACGCTTCTCAAAGGATGGCGCCAGTCAATTTTGAACAGGAGGATCAGGCAGTGGGCGAGGAAGCCGGCAATCATGACTCCGCCGACCCAGTGATGGATCAGGGCCGCTGTTTCGTATCCGCCGAAGATCCCGGCCAGGGTCTTTCCCCATGGCGTGTTGATGAACATCCGGCCGAATCCCGTGGCCGACTGGGTCAAAAACGTGAGCATCAGGACAAGATGAAATACCCGGTCCAATCTACTGAATCGTCTAATGCGTATCGTTTGGCTCATTTTGTCGATCTTTCCGTTTTCTAAACAACTCCCGAAGCCCTACCATAAAGCTGTGGGGGATGAAGAAGGCCAGAGTCCCTGTCAGGAGAATGGTCATGAACCAGTGCACGTAATAGAGAATGGGGAAGGCTTTTCTCGCAGCGGACGATCCCGGTACAGGCTCATGGACGATATAGGCGCCAAAGGATGCGCTGGCTCCCTCGTGGCATTTCGCGCACACATACGCATGCTTCCGGATGGGGTTCATGGGCGCATAATAGTGCGCAATGCTGGCAATCGGTTCGCCGCCGTGGCACTGCCTGCAGGTGAGATTGGCGCGAGTGGTGTGAACATCCAGGGCTTGCTCAGGATGGCAGTATTCGCAAGTGAGATTGTTGTAGAACTTGATTCCCTGGTGGGAATCCGCCAGCCTGGTGCGGACCCGAACCCCTGCTCCACCGGGGCTGTAAGGGAATGTCCCTCTTGCTACGTCCGGCACCCCGATGAAAGGGCGCCGGCGGCCCGGCCTGGCTTCGAATTCTTCATAGTAGCCTGTACTCGCCTCGTAGCCCTTGTACCGGCGGAGGGGCGAGGCCACTTCCTCCTGAGAATATCCCGGGGCCGGCAAAAGCACCACTCCCGCGGACAGTACTGCTAATGCGTGGAAGAGACACCTCCACAAATATTTCTTGCGCTCCATCACTGGACCCCTGCCTTATTGCCGGACCGGTTTGAAGCTTATCGGTTCAAGGGTTTTTCCCGACGGTTTCGGGAGCACCACCAATGCATCCCATGCAGCCTGAAGTTCCTTCAGATCCTGATTTTTATGCCTGTGACAGGTCTGACAGGAGTTCGGAACATTGCTATCCTCAATGGTTTCCCTGGGCAGCAGAGTCCTGAATACATGGCTGTGCAAATCGCCGGTTTCGGCGCTCTTCACAATGCGGGGCATATGGCACCCTATGCAGTTTGAAAATGAGTGAATCGAATGGGCAAGGTTGTTGTTGATCACATCGTGACACGTGAGACACTGCTTCGACCCCGCAGCTATCGTCTGGGACCTGGTGGGCGGCACACCGATCTGGTGCACATAATGGCAGGACATACAATTGACGCCCTCATTGTAATGCTTGGACTGTGTCCAGTCGATATACTGCTGATGGTGCGCCTTAGACAGCTCATTGGAATAAAGGTGTATCTTGTCTCCGGCCTTGTACGATGTGGATTTAAAGTAGGTCGAGAGCGCTTTGCCGGGTCTGTATCCTACAGGCCACGAGGCCTTGTCGTGCTTGGTGGCCTTGCCGCGATTGTGGCAGGATCCGCAGATCTGAACCGCCACTCCCGATGTCAGCTTGGAAGGGTTGACAATCGTCTCTCTCTTCTCGAACACTGCCGTTTTCGGAAGAGCCGCATGGTATGAGCCTGGCCCGTGGCAGGCCTCACAGCCGACCCCCGGCTCAAAGGTTTTTTTCTCAAGATCGACGCCGGTGGCATGGCATCCGCCGCAGCCCAAGAGCCATGGTTTCTTATCCCAGGTATCTTCATTGTAATTCACCCACCGGCCGGTTTCTGAATTGTACTGGACCGGTGCGATATAGAGATCTCCGTTTTTCTCCACGAGGTACCGCTGCTTCCACTGGGTTCCGATGGTGTACTTCACATCCTTCGGGTCGGGTATATAGAACTGGTCCGGCGGGATCTTGATCTTCTCGAGTTTTGCCAGGTCCTGCCTGATCAATTCGGGATTCAGCTCCGCAATGATCGCGTCTTCATATCTTTGGGAATCCACGAGCATTCGGCTGTGAAGAGTCATCTTCCACGAGTCATAGTGCTCCAGGTGACATGTCTTGCAGGTCTCGGATGAGACATAGGTCTTCGGCTGTGCCATGACGGCCTTGAGGTCAACCTGATTGTCCCTCCCGCAGGAGATGACCACCACACACATCACTGCCAACACCAAAATCGCGCCAAGAACGTTTTTCATATTCACCTTCCGACATGAATTAAGATGTAGTAGATCGGGAAGCGCGGATCGACATAACGGCCACGATGCTTCCTCAGCCAGGGAAGAATGCCCGGATGTCTCGTCCGGGTTGAAACTCGTGTACTTGTCAATATGTAGGGTATTTTATCGATTTGACAAGTCCCAGCATGCCCGAAGCAACCATTGTGCCATCCCGTGCGTGGATGGAAAAAGCGGGAGCAAATCAAAATTGCCTCGCAATAAGTATATGCGATTACACCTTAAATCCAAAAGTGCGATCGTCGGATCCGGGCCGTCGTTACTGAGTCTGTACTCTTACGCCAAAGGGAGCCGAATTCGAGTACTGCATGTTTGCGCACATCCAGGACACGGCATGAGGAAAACAGGAATACTTTTGAAAAACGATGGCTTGGCATGTCCTGATTCGGGACAGCTTACCGGCGTTCAGACAGAATGGTATTCTGTACAAAAAAAATTAGAAGAAAATTTCACTTTTTGTACCGACAATGCGGCAGGTGCGTGTTTTTCAGCGCCTCTAATGGGTGGAAGGTCTGGCTATATTGTGCCTCTTCAGTTTCTGATAGAGGGTATTTCTGCTGATGCCGAGTTTTTTTGCCACTTCCTTCTTGTTCCAGCTGCATTTCTCAAGAGCGCCGATGAGGAGATCCTTTTCGTTCTCTGCCATGCTGGGGAAGAGGGAGTTCTCGCGCGAAGAGCGGTTCCTGCAGGCAGCAACAATGGAGGAGGGGAGATCGCTCACATCGACCCGGCCGCCTTTAGTGAGTACCGTTGCGTGCTCGATGCTGTTTTCCAGCTCCCGCACATTTCCAGGCCACCCATAGCTAAGGAGGGCCCGCATTGCTTCAGGGCTGAAATCCTCTATTTCTTTGGTTTGCTCCATTGTGAAACGTCGAAGGAAGCTTCGTGCAAGGAGGGGAATGTCGTTTCTTCTTTCTCTCAACGGGGGCACCTGAATGGGGATGACGTTGAGACGATAATAAAGATCCTCCCTGAAGCGGCCGCTCTTCACCTCCTGGAGAAGATCCTTGTTAGTGGCTGCAAGAATTCTGATATTCACGCTCAAGGTTTTTTCACCACCCAGTCGCTCGAATCTCTGGGTCTGGAGCACTCTAAGAAGCTTGATCTGGGCGGAAGGAGTTATTTCACCGATTTCATCCAGGAACACCGTGCCGCCGTCAGCCTGTTCAAACCGCCCCGCCTTCTGACGGGTGGCCCCGGTGAATGCTCCCTTTTCGTGGCCGAAAAGTTCGCTTTCCAGCAAGGTCTCGGCATAGGCGGAACAGTCGATCACCACAAAAGGTTTTTCCTTTCTGCCGCTCAAGTGATGGACCGCCCGCGCAACCATCTCTTTGCCGGTTCCGCTTTCCCCCTGGATCAGCACGGTCGTATCGGTCGGAGCGATATCCTCGATCATCTTGTAAATGGCCTGAATTTTGGGGTCCCTGCCGATCATGCCGGCAAACTCTGCAGATGCCTCAAACCTCTGTCTTAGACCCTGTGACTCTTCCTCATGCAGGACGGCCCGCCTCATCACACCCGCTGATTGGGCCAGGATCATCGCCAGGGCGTCCAACTCCTTGGCTTCGCAATCAGGTTCTTCGCGACAGAGGACCAGGAGAGCACCCAGCGGCTCCGGTTCGTCGCGGATGGGGACGAGAACGCACCGAGATTCGTTGCCGTTTCCTGGAACCGGCAGGCCGTTTGGTTTTGCGGTCACCCTGGGTTTCTTGATCTCGCCTATCCTGGTACGAAGCTCCGTCACCTGCTTCTCATCTTGTATGAACTTCGTGCCGCCTTCAGACAGCACAAAGAAACTGTCCCTGACCGTATTCTGGAGCAGGAGCACTATCCGGCCTGCACCCGGAAGCATGTTTCTGAACCGGCCGATCAGGTATGAACCAATTTCACTCAGGCTCCTCAGGGAGCCGATCTGCTGAATCACCTGGCAGAAAGCGCGCGCCTGTTGATTGGCACGTTCCAGTTCGGACGCCTTTTCTTCAAGACGATGCGTGTAGTCTTGGACACGGGCCGTCATGCGGTTGAATGAGCCGGCAAGTCTCCCCACCTCATCGTTCCCCATTTCTCTGATTCGGACGCTCATGTCCCCGCCGTCGATCCGCTCGGTCGCTCCGGCCAGTTCGCTCAATGGGTTCGTCACACGCCTGAGAAAGAGGGTAACGCCGATGATGGCGAGAACAAGGATACCCGATGTCAGAAGGCTCATCTGCATCCAGAGCACGCGGACTCTGTTCAGATAAGAGCTCTCGGAGAGCCCGAGTCTGAGAACGCCGGCCTTTCCCTCAAACACGGGCCATGCAATATCCAGATAATGTTCTCCCTTGGTCGAAACGACTCTTTGAAGATGCTGCTGCGCCTCCTGATCGGGGTTGTTGGCCTCTATGAGATCGATGGGAACACCGTCCGGGAAGGTGTGGGCGAGGATCTCCTGATTTCTTTTGATGAACAGGTACGCGACACCATTGTGACTCCGGATGTGGTGGTCGAGCATTTTCTGCAGCGACACCAGGTCATTGATGAGAACCTGGTCTGTTGCTTCGAGGGCAATGGCATGGGCGATGTTCTCCCCCTGGGCAATCATAGTTTCGAAAAGGCTCGCGCTGTATCGCTGTGTGATGAATGCCGAGATGAAGAGACCGCTTCCAGCGACAAAGGCTGAAACAAGAAGGAGCAGTTTGCTCTTAAGGCTTTTCAACGCCACGCTCTTTCTCCGAAAGGGTTGCCAGCATTTTTTCAATTCGGACAAGGTTCTCAAACCAGTCCTCCGGGGGTATGATGAATCGATCGAATCCAAGATGTTCGAGGATTCTGCGGCCTTCCGGGTCCGTGTGCATGGAAACAAGCGCCTCACTGATCCGGTCTCTGTCATTCTTCCCCATGGCCTTGGAAGCCACGACCGGAGGGACAGGGTAGGGTTCGGATTGCCTGATCACACGGATCGAGCCAGTGAGCTCGGGATTTCGGCGGTTGTAATAATCCCAGATGAGGCTGTCGACCGAAGCGCCGTCCACAAGTCCCCTGGACACGGCCTTGATGGAGTTGTCGTGACTGTATGTGTAGATGAGCCGCCCAAAAAAGCTCTCCGGCCGCTCCCCGATTCGATCCAGCCAAAAACTGGGAACCAGTTTTCCTGTATTGGACTCAGGATCTGTAAAGGCGAAGACCCGCCCCTTCAGATCCTCGATGCTTCGAAAGGTTTCGTTTTTCACAATGAGATAGGAACGATAATCATGCGCGCCCTGGATCTGCGGAACGGCCAGCAGTTCAAGCGCGTACTGTTTTCTCCCCGCGGCATAGGGGCCTGAGCAGATGAAGGCAATGTCGATCTGTCCCATTCCAAGGAGATCGTTCACTTCACGATAGGTCTTTCTCTGAAAGAACTCCGTCTCTCTGCCGATTTTTTGGCCGATGTAGGTCAGGAGATCCCGATAGGAGACAAAGGTCTCTTTGGGTGAGATCATTGCAGCCACAGCGACCCTGAGAACAGGGTTGGCCGTGTTATTTGAGGACGGCTTTTCGATCTTGACAACCCGCTCAAAATCGACCACAGCGACATCATCCCTTCCGCACCCGGCCGGCAGGAGAGCGAGGAATCCGAGGAATACAAAGAGGATTCTAAAAAACGTGAATCCACCAGATCTGTCGAAACTGCGGACTACCATTGGAACTCCGGGGGAGAAGTGATGGACAGATTATATCATAGTAGGACGCTATGGTAAATCAATTCTTCTTTCGCCCCAAACGACTTTTAGAGAAAAACATGATTTTTCCCATCGTGAACCAGCGTCGTGTCTGTGGAAAACATTGCTGGAATTTCATTTCGAACGGAGAGAAATTTATGAATACTGAGCTTGCAGAGCAACGGAATCCCACGTATAAGGAGGTCCTGTGGCGCGTTGGAATCTGACATGGGTTGTTCCCAGACAAGTTTTACAGAAGGAGGTGTTTTCATGCGTGTTTCAGCTCTGATTCTTGCCTGCAGTCTATCCTTGGCCGTGCTCTTGGATCGGCCGGCCCAAGCCGGCCAGCTGGATATGGGAGTCTCCATCGGGAGCGAAGGTTTCCGGGGATTCTATATGTCCGTTGGCGAGTACTTCCGTGTGCCCGAGCCCGAGGTAGTAGTCATCCGGGACAGGGGCATTTACCCGGACCATATCCCGGTTGTTCTTTACCTCTCTCAGATGGCGAGGGTACATCCGGATGCGATTATCAATATGCGCCTCGGGGGGATGAGTTGGCTGGATATCACCGTGCGTCTGGGGTTTGGACCCGAGATATACTACGTGCCGGTGAGAGTCGTCCGGTCGGGTCCTCCTTATGGGAAGGCCTACGGGTACTACAAGAAACACCCGAAGAAGGAATGGAACCACATCAAGTTTACAGACAGGGATATCGTCAACCAGGTCAACCTGCGGTTCCTCTCGGAACACCACGGTTACGCGCCTGAAAAGGTCATGGATCTGCGCTCCAGGGGCAGGGATTTCGTGACCATCAACCAGGAAGTCAAGAGCAAGGGCAAAGGCAAGGGTGATGGAGGAAAGTGGGAGAACAAGGGAAAACAAAAGGGCAAGGACAACGGAAAGGGCGGTAAAGGGAAGGGGAAGTGGAAAAATTAGAATGTCCAATGTCCAATGTAAAATGTCCAATGTCCAAGGAAAGGCAAAGACAAAGAAAATCGCAGAATATCGAAGGAAAGAAGGGTACGAACTGTAGGAGCAACCTCCCGGTTGCGAATTCATTGGGGTCTGAAAGGAATCGCGAGCAGGAGCTCGCTCCTACAGGCCAAGCGTTTCGCAGCGCAGCGGAGAGCCCACAGCATTTCTTGCGGGGCGCTATGCTGTGTGATGCCGAAATGCAGTGAAAACCTCGTGGGGAAGACGCGTCCCCTGCAAGACCATCCACAGGGGAGGCTCATGCTTCTGACCTTGTCCCTGCCATTCTCTGTTTGCGGTTCCTCCTGCCTATCCTTGGACATTGGAGATTTTACATTGGGCCTTGGATATTTGACCTTCTTCACAGCTCCACCCCCAACCTTTTCCAGACCGACTCTCCTTCCTTGATCTCCCGGGCTTTTAAGTGCGGATATGTCTTGAACAAAAACAAGGCCAGAGGCAACACGCCGAGCACGATGATGAAGAGGTCCGGGATGATGCGGAATGTGCCGAACCATAGAACCGTGGGACCCTCAAAAAAGGAAGCATCGCGCGCCATCCACAGCCCTTCCTTGTAGGCGGTCCAGGTCTGCATGATCCCCACGGGGAATAGTGTACCGAGGGTAAGGAGCAGCAGGCCTGCATTAAATCCGAAAAAGGAAAGCTTGAGAAGCCCGTCTTTCCAATACTTCGGTTCCACAAGCCCTCGCCAGCAGAAGAGCAGGAGCCCGATCGAAAGCATTCCGTAAACCCCGAACAAAGCCCCATGGCCGTGGTTCATGGTCAGATATGTGCCGTGCTCATAGAAGTTGACGATGGGCAGGTTGATCAGAAAACCGAAAACCGCTGCCCCGAGGAAGCTCCAGAAGGAAGATGCGACGAGGAAAAAGAGCGGCCAGCGGTAGGGGAATTCCGTCCCCTGTTTGTTAATGGAGCGGTACTCCATTAACCCTCGAACCACCAGGCCGAAGAGTGGTATCGGTTCGAACGAGGAGAATATCGATCCCACCCCGAGCCAGAAAGAAGGTTGCCCGAACCAGAAGAAATGGTGGGCCGTGCCGATGATCCCGCTCAGGAAAACGATGGAGACCGTGAAATAGGCAACCATAACCGCCGCACGTGCCGATGCGAGACCCATGGTGACAAGAAGGAGGGCGATGATCGCAATGCCGAAAAATTCGAAGATGTTTTCCACCCACAGATGCACCACAAACCAGCGCCAGTAATCCGCCATGGAAATGTGGGACTCGCGGCCGTAGAACAGACCGAATCCAAAGAAAGCCACGATCAGGATGGCGGCCAGCATATAGAACCAGATAAGGGATGTGTAGTCATCCTTGTGGCCAAGCTTCATGTGGTGGCCGATCGGACGATAGGCAATAAGAAGCCAGGAGATGAGACCCACAAACAATAGGATCTGCCATAACCGCCCCAACTCCAGAAACTCCCATCCCTGGTGCCCGAGCCAGAACCACCAATCCCCCAGAAAACCCTTGATCCCTGCGATCTCTCCCAGGAGGCTCCCGCCCGCCACGATCAGAATGGCCACCAGAAGTGCTTTCACGAGCATGTTCTGCTTCCTGGGTTCTACGCCTCCAATGATCGGCGCCAGATAAATCGCCGTTCCGATCCAGGTGGTCGCGATCCAGAAGATCGCAAGCTGCAGGTGCCAGGTCTTTGCCCAACTGTAAGGAATAAGACCGGCGATGGTGGGGATCCAGAAACTGGCCGGGTGGATGGTGTAATGGGCGAGGAGTCCTCCGAAGCTGGTCTGCGCAAGGAAAAGGAGAATGACTACCATGAAATACTTGGCTGCCGTAAACTGGCTTGGCGTCAGCGGGATATCGATCAGCTTGTCCGCAAGGCGAACACCCCGGGTAGGACCGTACCAGATGCCGAAATAATGAATGAAGAAGATGAAGATCCCGAGAACGATCACGAGACTGAGAATGCCCCCCATGCTCCAGAGATAGGTGTCAGTGGTCGGCACGTTCCCTATGGACCTGTCCGCAGGCCAGTTATTGGTATAGGTAATGCTTTCATTCGGCCGGTTCGTGGATGCGACCCAGGCGGTCCAGAAGAAAAAGCGCGAGATCTGGAGCCGTTCTTCATCGGTCGGCACGGTGTCAGGCAGGAAACCGAGGTTCTGCCGCCCCTCCTTGAGGATCCCTGTCCAGTGGCTGAGCACCGCATCGAGACCCGCCACCTGTGCGGGCGTGAGCGTCAGGATTCCGGTACTTGCATCGTATCGATTGGTCCTCAGTTCCCTGGCGGTCGTCACCTGGACGATATCTTTCTCCAGGTCGCTGAGTTCCTGGTACGGCTTTCGGTACGACCCCTTCACGATGAATTTTCGGACGGACTCACTCACAATGTGCAGAGAGGCGGCTGAGAATTCCGGTCCACGCTGAGAACCGTGTCCCCAGACGCTCCCGTGATCCATCAGCCCATATCGCTGGTAGACCTGCTGGCCCGCCATGATATCGGCCTTCTGGAACAACACCTTCCCTTCAGAGGTCATCACCTTTTCGGGGTACGGCGGAAGGTTCTCCTTGGTATAGAACCCTCCCCAGACGAGGAAGACCATGGAGGTAAGAAAACTGAGGATTGCGGCCCACTTGAGCTTTGTTATGGACATGAGGACTTCTCCTTTCACCGTGAGAGCGGTTCCGGAAAATCATCACTGCAAGCGAAAGCAAGTGCGGGGGGATAGACGACTTCAAAAATTGATTAATTAATGAAAGGTTGATCTATCTTGATGCTTTGTAAACTGTGTGTCAAGGATGGTATGTCTAAGTACGCGTATTCAATAAAAAAGAGGAAGAAGCAACATTGTTGGTGTCGTAAAAAATCGGAAAACGCCCTTATTCGTCATCCCGGCGAAGGCCGGGATCCAGTATTTTCGAGCCCTTGCAGAATAGCTGGATTCCGGCCTTCTCGGAATGACGACTTTTTACGAGACCGTCAACATTGAGTGCAGCGCCCACACGCACCAAAAGAAAGGCTGATTGAGAGACTCAATCAGCCTTATAAACGCGTGGCACCCTCGCTCGAATGCTTTGTCTGTCCTCGGCTCTTCCTTTCGGGACCAAGAGAGCCGGAACAACATTGCGGTTCCTTCCCAGGGAATTGCAGGCGCAAACCTAGCCAGGCGAAGGCGCCCATATATGCCGTTTGCACAGGATTAGAGCCAATAATCCGCGTGGTTGTAAATACAGTCAATCCTGTATTCTTCTGCATGACCGTTCCGGACTGAAAGTCAATCCAGATCCACAGCCCCTTCGCATTGCCGGCAGCGCTTTGCTCCCCTGAAGAGTTGGGTCCCACAATTCGGGCATTGGTAGCGCTTTTCCTCGGCCTCCGCCCATTTTTCCGTCCCCATCTCCCGCCGCTGGGGTATGGCGCGCAGTATCACCTTTTTGCCTACGGGAACCGGGAAGTTATTCACGTGTTCGCAGGGAAATTCGTGGCATTCATGACACCCCTCATACCCTTTTTGCCGTGTACAGGACTTGATCGGGCAGGTGGTGCAGTACGCAAACACCTCGTCGGATAAACATCCTTTGCAGCGGATCCCATCCGATGAAACTCCATAGGCAACGGCTAATCGTTCCTTGAGCTTTTGATTATTGTCCCTATGGGCCATCATGATCGAACAGACACCGCAGTATAGCCCGCACGGGGCCAGCAGCTCTTTCCTGATTTCCATCGTCATTCTCCTTTTGACTGAATTACTATGGGCTTTTGGTTCCCGCCGGTTCCTCGGACCTGTTTGATCAATGGCTGATGGTCATTTCGAGTCTTCCGGATTCCACGAGCTTCCTGATGGAATCCACAAAAGTATCCGGTGCGGCATAATCCGGGTGGCTCCGGAAAAGGGCCGCGACACGCCGCATTTCACCAAGCTCCTGCAGCCGGGCTACTGCTGACCGGTTTTCGCGGGCATGGCAACGGTGGCCGGCAAACCGGAGGTTTTCGGGATCGAGCATCTTGATCCTGATTTCATGGGGAACAAGTTTGGCGCATGCGCAGGGATTTTCAGGATTTACAAGACTGCATTTCCTCGTCATGAAATTGTGAATCTGTTTGCGTCCCCGTGAAAGGCGCTGGCGAAAGGTCTCCTGCGTGACATCCAAAATTCGGGCGCCCTCAACACTCGTGACTTCAAAAACCACTCCCAGAATAAAGGCCAACCGAATTTCCCGCGTCAGGCAAAGGAGCATCCCCTGCAGGCAGGCCAGTCGTACCTCTTCTATGAGCAGATTGTTTTCGCAGGTACCACCGTTTTCCGAGCTTGACAAAGATAGTGCCGCTTCAATTTGCTCCTCTGCTCTATCAAGAGAAAATCCGCGCTTTTCAGCCCTCCGTTTATGGGTGGTGATCAAATGGTTGGCGGCAATGCGAAACACCCAGGTGGTGAACCGACTCTCCCCTTTGAAGTAGGCAAGGTGGGTGATGACCTTGATCAGGATCTCCTGAGTCGCGTCCTCAGCATCGGCGGGTAAGAAGAGAGTTCTGAGGGCCAGCCCGTAAATTTTGTCTTGAATTCTTCTCACCAGCTCTTCAAGGGCCTCTTTTTCTCCCTTTTTTGCTAGAGCAGCCAGAGTTTCAAGAGTTGGCTTGTCAGCAAGCTTTTTCGTTTGCATAAGACTCCTCTCTTTTCCCATTAGACACCTTTGCCGGGGAATGTGTGACATAAAAAATACGCAACATGGAGCACCGTGATGAACCGAAGCAGCGAGCGCATTCCTCGCTAGCCAAGTAAACCTTGGTGACAGAGGAACAGATAATTGACTTGGATTTGGATCATCCATTAAAGTCACAATGATCATCCGGAAATTGAATTCCCCGGAAATAATCGACAAGGGAGTTTGGCATGAGCGAGACGGAAAAAACCGAGAGCGGTGAACATGCGACAGATCTCAAAGACTACAAGGAAAAGATCCTGCCGGTCAACAAGGGGCGAATCACGCTTCAGAGGGACCTCTACTTTCTGGCAACCACTCAGCGCGGCTATGAAGTGGAATACGATGTTTCATACCAGGAAGGGTGCTCTCCCACCGAGACCCTGCTGATGAGTGTAGGAGGGTGCATGTCCATCGACGTGGTTCATATCCTTCGAAAGATGAGGTGCGAAGTTGACCATTATGAGATGACAATGGAAGGTACCAGGTATCCCACACCTCCTCAGTACTACAAATCCTTCGATCTGACGATTCACATCTCCGGAAAGCGGATCACTCCCGCAAAGCTGGAGAGGGCCATTTCCCTCTCCCGCGAAAAGTACTGCTCCGTATATCACTCTCTTAGAAAGGACATCGAAGTGAACGTCCGGTATGAGATCGAGTAAGACAGAAGGCAGGCTGCAGAAGAGATTTGGAATGTCACGCAAGAAGGCGGAAAAGGAAGCGGATGAGTTCAAGCGCGATCTTCATTGATCTACTTTGAAGAAAGCCGGTTGCGGACTGGCTTTGAAAACCTGGAGGGCCTGGGTTCAACCCAGGCCTCTTTGTTACCAGAGCCGGATAATCCGTCTTCCCTCTCTCAATTCTCCCCTTATCTTCTCCATGTGACGCAGGGAAGCGATCTCGCGTTCGAGGTCGGAAGGCTTCAGCTGAAGTCTCTCGGAAAGATCCTTGAGCTCGGTTCCTCCTGTCTCTTTGAGGATGGAGAGGATCCCGGCCTGGATATCATTGAGCTGAGACGCAGCCCCACCTTCCTTGACAAGGGATTTGGCGGTGTGCACAGCCCATGGGTCGCAGGTACGGGCAGGGGAGAGGGCATCCATGTAGCAGTCTTCGCAAAGGGTGCGGCCGTTGTGTTCCCTCTCTTCGCCTTGTTCGATGTCGTCCATGCATTTTTCGCACTGCATCTCAGCTATCCTCCCTTTGTCGGTAGAGCGTCAGAACGGAAACGTCCGGGGGGCAATTCAACCGTATCGGAGCCAGATACGCCCCGAGACCACAGCTGATGTAGCTTACTCTTTGGCCGTCTCTTACAATACCCGACCGATATTTCTGTCCGAATGGGGAGAGCAGATAAGGGAATCCAACAACAGGAAGTACGACTTGCCCGCCATGAGTATGCCCGGAGATGACGAGATCTATTCGTTCCTTCAGCGTTGAGATGTCTTCATTCACATCAGGGTTGTGAGAAAGGAGAATCCGACAGGTATCCTCTGGGATTCCTCTGGTAGCAAGGGAGAGATCATAGGAATCTTCCCAGTAGTCGTCCACCCCAACGAGGTAAAGCTGCTCGCCATGGTCCTCGAGGGGTATCCATTGATTCCTCAGGATACGTATGCCGACGCTGTTCAGGTCCTCGACGATAGCGCATGCCAACTTTTTTCCGCTCCAGAAATCATGGTTTCCCAAAACACCGAAAACCCCCAAAGGGGCCTTCAGCCTTGCAAGTTCATCGATGCAGTAATCATAGTGGCGCTGCTTGAAGCTGCCGTTGTTGGGCCGGAGAATCCCCCTGTTGCCGTTCATGAAATCCCCTGTCAGGACTATCAGGTCGGGATTTTCATCCATGATCAGATCCACACCCTCTCTTATGAATTCACGGGGGACCAGGGGGCCGGCATGGATATCGGTGATCTGGCCGATTCGAAGACCGTCGAAGGAGGAAGGAAGATGTCTCAGGCCGATTTCGACCTCTCGAAGCTGCAGGTTACGACTATTTAGAAACCCTTTTCTAGCGGCCAGGGCGAGGGCGCCTAGAATACTTAATCTCAAGAGCATATCAGGGGAGATCTCCAGAATACAAATGCCAGTCAGATTAACCAACGAAGCATCAAAAATCAAGCTGTATATCTGAGCATCTTTACAACATCGGCTACCGCTTCGCTATTTCCGACGTTGCCTGGAAAAACAATGTAAGCAAGACCCGGGTGCCGGCATTCCTCTCCCAGGCGCCACACAGGCACACCCGGCAGAATCTGACCGAGAACCATTGCCCGTCGGACGTTCAACCCTTTGGTCGCGACATCGCTGGCGGTGATGCCCCCCTTGGCAAGCAGGTACCGGGGCTTTCCGGAGAGCATGCGCAGGAGGGTGATCAGTCCATCGGAAACCCGGCGCCCGATCAGGAGGTTGCCCTGGGAATCCGCAGCGGTGTGCAGCTTTCTGCTCGTGTAGACAACGGCATCTTTCCCGGTGTTGAGAGCGCTTTCCACAAGGCGGGCGATGCGGGTGAGTTCCGAGGCAATCGAGTCCCGGCTGAGAATGGACTCCACTTTCACTTCCAGGCCGACAACGTTGGGGATTGCCAGAACCGCCTCCAGCTGGCTCGTGGTGCGGGGAACGTGAGAACCGACGAGAATAAGACCGCCTCCGGACGGGGATGGGGCTATCTCGTTTTGAGAAAGAAGGGGACGAGGCTCAATGCCCCCCCTGACCTGTACAAAAGAAGCAGCCGTGCGGTATAGAAACCTCTTCCCCTGCGCTTCGGCAGCGAGAAGGCCCCGGACAAATACCTCCATGTCGCGATAAGATGCTGCATTGACCACGCACTGGGCCTTCTTCTTAAGCGTTTTCAGTTTCCGGGCGACCAATCCGGGTCCTCCTTTCCGGAGGTCTTCCATAGTGATGGAGACCACCTCCTTTGAAGAAAGCCGTCCTCCTGTCTTCTCTTCCACCCATTCGCGCAGATTTGACGAGCGATATCCGAAAACCCTGTCCCGGGCGAATTCCGTTTGCCCGGCAGGAGTAAGCGATCCCCCCTCTTCGACATAATGAACGTCGTCAATGGTGTACCTTCCTCCTTCGAGGAAAAAGGGATTGATTATCCATCCATCGAAATCCCCTCCCAGGGAATCGGCCAAAGCCTCCACCTCGCCGGGGAAGTGGCCTCGGAGAGTCGAATCGCTGCGGCTCACCACAACGTAATCCCTGCCGGTTTCCCTCGCCGCGTCTGACAGACTGCGGCCGATTTCCCTGTTGAGGCGTTGTGCCTCCTCAAGCGGGAGGCTTCTCGAGTTCGTGAGGATGTAGAACACGGGGGAGTGATTCAGCAGTTCAGTCTCGAGGGCTTCTCGATTCCACACCGTGAGCACCGGTATGGAGTGAACGGTCTGCGTACCTGTGGGATCGTCGTCGAGCACAACCACTTTGCGGCCGCTCGATCGGATCTCTTGTTGGATCTCGGGACGCAAATCCACAGGCCATTCCGGTGGAAGGCTCTGGAGCAGATCTTTTTTTGATTGGGGACTCTCGCTCATGGAACCACCTCTTGTCAGGATTGATTTTACATAACAGGGAAGCGGCAATGAGGCAAGGGAGTCCGGGGCATATTCCCGGAATCCTTGCACCAAACAGGGTTGACTTGTGTTTCAGCGGGAGACTATTGTAGGGACCTCCTTGTCAATTGTCACTTGTCATTCATCAGGAAAGCATAAATGTCCTGGGCATCTTTTCGTTCATACTGGTTCCAGTGCCCTGGTTCCACAAAATCTGGAGATGGAATTGCCTCTTTCAAATGCCAAAATGACAAATGACCAATGACAAAATGATGCTCCCCGGAGACTCCTTTGAAACTCTGTGCGTCGTAATCAGTACTGAATCCTTCCAATCCGAGGTGCTCTATGAACCCCTTTGACATTGCCCCCTTTGCCCTCCCGAATTGCAGTGCCGGCGAAATTTATTTCGAAGAGCCCCGCGACATAAAAAATATCGTGCTGTCCTTCAAGGGAGATCCGCCCGGGGATCTGAGCATTTTCTACCTGCAGCGGACCTGGCCCGGGGTTCGTTACGAGGAGTTCCGCGACCTCGAGAATCCCTGTGTGTTTGGCTGGTTCCCGGGGGACGATTCTTTCAACACCACCTGGAAGAAGGCGAGCACCCGGATAAGAAAAGAAGGAAAAGGACGTGTGGCCATTTCCTTTTCGGAACTTGTCTCCGAGTTCCGGGATATGACGAACTACAACGTGCAGTTTCGAAGGACGCTGGGAATCAAAGTCGCCACCGCCTCAATCGATCGGCTGAAAAGAATAGAAACGTATACGGTATCTGCGGCCAAGGTGACCAAAATCATGGTTCGACTGAATGCAGGCAAGACAACGCGGTGCAGGACAATAGAGCTGGAAGGGTACAATGTTTCTGTACGGAGATTGCGCCCGATCAAGGGGGTCTCAGTCGAGAACGGCTCGGTTCGAAAGCTTGGGAAGAGGCCGTTGTTCGAAGTCGATTTGGCGCACATGGAGCCGGCCCATCGACATTGCCACGATGATGGATTGGTTTCTTTTCTCCTCGATGGGAGAAGATTCACTCTCTCCCTGGTCAGTCTCGACCGTGAAGGTCCGGTCTGGTTTGAGGAGGAGGGCGTGTATATCATGGACTCCAAAGAACCGAAGGATTTTGAAACCTACCGTGAGGGGATCAAGGGGTTGCGCACCATCAGCGAGATGGTCAAGGAGAGGCCGGAACAGAGTTACCGCTCGGCCTATTTCGGCCAGCCCCGTCCCCACCCCGTAAATTTTAATCTCGGATGCAAACACAACCGTCACGGCTTTTTTCTTGAAGCGAACGGAGACATCATCCTTCACAAGAACAACGTGACCCGGGTTCCAGGCAAAGACACCCCTCGCTTCAAATGCAAAGGAAACGCGCGTTATATGTTCAACCTGGAGCGCTGGGCCACAGTCTGCCGATTCAATGACCCATCGCCTTCCCTGGTCTACAACATTCATTGCCGCAAGGGCGAATTGCTGCTGGAACAGAAGTCCCTGTCCGTTCCGCTGTTGAAATCCATCCTGGACGTGGAACTGGAAGGGGATGACACAGGAGTGGGCCTCTTTCGCTTCCGGTTCCACAACGCCGGAGGTGTTCCGGCCACTGCCGCGCTCCCTGTCGCGTACTCGCAGGATTTCTGGAGGACCTGGAATTCGATGGATCCGGGGCCGGAACGGAGGCTGGATAGACTCAGCCTCAACGACAATCGGATCTACAGCCGCTTCGGAGGGAAGAAAACGCTCCGGGCCGTGTTCGAGACGACAATGAAGGCGACCCTCGAAGGGAGTGGGGTACTGATGCAACAGCGACTGGAGCCTGGAGAGACCTGCGAGCTCCTGCTGAAGATCCCCTTCATAGCGGTTGATTCACCTGAAGAAATCAAGGCGCTCGATGAATTGAGATTCGACAGATGTCTAAGTGAAGTGACCGAGTTCTGGCGGAGAGAAGCTGGAAGAGGCGCACAGATCAGGAGCCCGGAGCCGCATCTGGATGCACTCCACAAAGCCCATATCGCCCATGTTCAGATCAGCGACTTCAAGATGCCCGACGGCAGCGGCCTGGTGAATACGTCGGTCGGTACAAACACCTACGGGAACTTCAGCAATGAATCGTGCATGATCATCCAGGAACTCGATCAGAGGGGGCTCAAGCAGGAGGCGGAGCGACGGCTCAACCTCTGGGTAAAGTACCAGGGAACGGCAACTCAACCCGGGAACTTCACGGATTATAGAGGAATGTACTTCGGCGCCGCGGGTTTCGAAGAGGGCGCATACAACCAGCATCACGGATGGATCCTATGGGCTCTCTGCGAGCACTTTCTTCTTACAGGGGATGAGGAGTGGTTTCGAAGCATCGCTGAATCCGTGATTGACGGGGCTGATTGGATTTTCCGGCAGCGCCGGAACACGATGGTTTCCCTGCCACACTCAAGGGGATGGGAATATGGGTTCCTGCCTGCGGGGAGTCTCGAAGATGTCACGGATTTTCATTACTGGCTCTCTACCAACTGCCTTACCTGGAGGGGCGCCGAGTCGGCTGCTCAGGCGCTGGAAGCCCTCCGCCATCCCGAGGCAAAACGGGTCAGAAAGGAGTCCGATAGGTATCGGCGAGATCTGATCAGGGGGTTCGATACTATGAGGGGCCATTCACCCCTGGTTCGGTTGCGCAACGGCCGATGGGTTCCTCAATTTCCAAGCAGGCTGTATCGACGCGGCAGAGACAAGGGGTGGATACGTCAAACGCTCGAAGGCGCCGTCTACCTCCTGCTCTCAGGTTTGTACGACTACCATAGCAGGGAGGCACAATGGATCCTGGATGACTACCAGGACAACCTCTACATCAAACCCCCTTTCGGGTACCTGATTCCCGACCTGGAGTCGAATTGGTTTTGTCGGGGAGGTTTCTCCATTCAGCCGAACCTGCTTGCGGGATTGATGCCGTACCTCTATCGCGACGAACCGGAAATCTATATCTGGATGTTTTTCAATGCCTGGTGCTCCTGCTACAGAGAAGAAATCAATGCCATGACGGAGCATCCTCACCCGACCCTGGGATACTCCAACACGGCTCAGTTCAAGACAAGCGACCAGGCAAACGCGGTGATGTGGCTTCGGTACATGTATGCCTTCACCAAGGGGGGTCTCCTTCACTTTGGGAGAGCGCTGCCGAGGCGATGGTTTGAGGATGGAAACATCCTCGAAGCAAAGGATGTGCGCACTTGTTTCGGCGATGTCTCCATACAGTATCATTCCTCAGTGGAGAGGGGATCGATCACGGCCGCAGTAAAGCTCCCGAAATCTAAGGCCACTCCTCAAGTCCTTGTCCGCTTCCGACACCCTCAAAAGGCGGCTATCCGGTCTGTCAAGGTAAATGGACAAACGCATGGAGAGTTTGATTCGGTGACAGGGGACGTGGACATCAGTGAGTTTCGAGGCAGGATCAAGGTGGAAGTAAGATTTTAAAGCAAGCGCTGGCAAACAAGTTTACCCGCCTCTTGCGGCGCTGAAGGCGACCAGGGTTATCCCTGGCGCCAAGTGTCTTTAAGAAAACTGGTAATGTCCTTCTTGGTGTCTTTGTGACTTTGTGGCGGCTCTGAAAGGATGTCAATACGGTTCTTTGCCGCGGGCAATGGGATAGCGGCGGCCGTAGCCGAAGGCTTTGGTGGTGATCTTCAACCCCGGAGGCGCCTGCCTGCGTTTGTACTCACTGAGAGTTATGCGCTTCAGCACATCCTTCACTGTGGCTTCTTCATAACCAAGATCCACGATCTCCTCAAATCCCAGGTTTTCCACGACCGCTGCATCGATGATGCCGTCAAGGACCTCGTAAGGAGGCAATGTATCCTGGTCCTTTTGATCGGGTCTGAGCTCCGCGGAGGGAGGCCGGGAAATGACCCTCTCGGGTATGATCTCCCCATCCCGGTTGATGTAACTCGCGATCCTGTAGCACATGGTTTTCGGAATGTCCGAGATGACGGCAAGGCCCCCGTTCATGTCGCCGTAAAGGGTGCAATACCCCACCGCGGTCTCAGACTTGTTTCCAGTGCTGAGCAGAATAGCATTGAACTTGTTGGCAAGCGCCATGAGCAGGGTTCCCCTGACCCGGGCCTGAATGTTCTCCTCTGTCTCATCCTCCTTCAATCCCTCGAACACAGGCGCCAGTGCCCCTCTGAAGGTTTTGTAGATTTCGGTGATCGGGATCTCCTGAAAACCAATCCCGAGATTCTCCGCGAGCTTCGCGGCATCCTCCCGGCTCATCCGGGATGTGTAGGGGGAGGGCATGCTCACGCCCATAACGTTTTCAGCGCCCAATGCCCGCTGCGCCACCACCGCGACCAGCGAAGAATCGATGCCCCCGCTCAGTCCCACGATGGCCTTCCTGAACCCGCATTTTCTGAGGTAGTCGCGGGTCCCCATAACCAGGCCTTTCAGGATGGACTCTTCATCAGGCTGAGTTGAGTCGTGGAGGGGAGGGTACTCCTGCCGGCTGTCCCAGACAAGCAAGTCCTCCTCAAATTCCTGACCCATAAGGATGAGCCTGCCCCGGGAATCCACAACCATGCTGGCCCCATCAAAGAGCACATCGTCATTACCTCCAACCTGGTTGCAGTAAATGATCGGCACGCCGTACTGCAGCGCGAGCTTCTCCATAATCGATTGGCGGACAGACCTCTTGTGCAGGGTGTACGGTGAGGAGGAAAGATTGATAAGGATGTCGACTCCCTTGGTCATGATGTCGGCGACAGGATCGGCTTTATATCGAGGGACTCCCTCGAAATCACCGACGGTCCATATGTCTTCACAAATCGTAACCCCGACTCTCCGGCCGTCCAGTTCGAACACGAGGCCCTCCGGGGCGGGTTCGAAGTAGCGGGTCTCATCAAAAACGTCATAGGTGGGAAGAAGCCTCTTTCCTCCCTTTCCAGCGATTTTGCCGTTGCGGATCAAGGCAACGCTGTTCAGGAGAGGCTTCCCCGTAGAGTTGGGGTTCATGTCCACATAGCCGCAGAGGACGGAAATGGACTCAATCTGCTCGGCGAGCATGTCGACTCTTCTGAGATTCTCCCTGATGAAGGAGGGCCTCTCGAGGAGGTCTTTGGGTGGATATCCGACCAGGGACAGTTCAGGGAACACGGCGAGCGAGCAACCCTGGTTTGCGGCCCGCTCGGACCACTCCATGATCAGGGAAGTATTATGATCGAAATCACCGATAATCGGGTTGATCTGGCAGAGAGCTATTTTCATTGTCATTGGTCCTTGGCCATTTGTCCTTCGTCATCGGACATGAGCCATATAATTATGCGCCGTCTGGATAACCGGAGGCGAGGTCTACGCCGCTGTCTTGTCTTTGTTCTGAATGGCAGTCGACTCCTGCATTCTATTGCAGATCACAATTCACAATCTGCAAAGGACAAATGACAAGTGACAAATGACGAATGACAGCTAAATTGCTTTTCCCGCCTTTTCAATGGCCTTCAGGATTCGCGGGATCTGCTCCTCCATGTGGATATTGATCGGGATGGTCAGAGCGCGTGAGAGCAGGTCTGTGGTCTGGGGGAGCGCGCCCTTTTCAAAACGGCATCTATCCTTGCCCGAAGGATCTTTGAAGGGGTACCCGCTCGGGAGCACGCTCTTGCCACCCAGCAAATGCTCCCACTCGTCGTAATAGTGCCAGTAGTTCGCATACCAGTACACAGCGCCGGCCCCTTCCTCGGTCATCACCCGGTTGAACCCTTTCGCCATGTCTGAAGTGGGCAGTGAGAAGATAATGAATGTCGCCGTATCGCCGCCGGCATCCGGAATGTTCCGGAAGGAGACTTTATCGATCCTGGAGAGGGCTTCCTTGATTTTTGCCTTGTTCTTCTTTTGATTTGCAAGGATAACGTTATCCAGCTTTCTCAGTTGAGCGAGGCCAAGGGCGCCCTGAAGCTCCATCATACGGTAATTCACGCCGATGAAGTTCCGCTTTTCCAATCCCCTCGGGAGGTTTGGATTATGGTCGTGGCCATGATCGTGGTACTCGGATGCACGGATATAGAGCGCCTCGTCGTCTGTTACGATCATTCCTCCTTCACCCGTAGTCAATGTCTTCACCGCGTCAAATGAAAAGGTCCCTGCCTTCCCGAATGTCCCAAGCCCTTTTCCGTTCAACCTGCCGCCGCAAGATTGGGCGGTGTCCTCCAGAACCGGAATGCCGTGCCTGGCTGCGATATCCGAGATCTCCTTGATCCTTGCCTGTCCGCCGCACATGTGCACGGGCAGGATTGCCTTGGTGCGCGGCGTGATTTTCTTCTTCAGGTCGACCGGATCCATGCAGAAGGTGTCGTCGATCTCGGTAAAAACGGGAACGGCCCCCGCATCCAGGACAGTCTCCCAGGTTGCCACAAATGTGAAGCCCTGTGTGATGACCTCGTCGCCCGGACCTACGCCCAGTGCCGCGAGAGCGACCCTGAGTGCGGCAGTGCCTGAGGAAACGGCCAGAGCGTGGCGTGCGCCGCAATAGCCTGCAAATTCGCGCTCGAACTCCTCCACCTTGTAAATACCCTTTCTCTGCTCATGAAACTCGTATCGAAAGAGCATTTTCCTTGAAAGCACATCAAGAATCTCCTGCTTCTCCTCTTCTCCTATGATCTCGAAACCGGGCATATCTCACTCCTTTTATTGGCCATAAAGTCACAAACCCCGAAGCAACAATATTTCTTGGAGAGTGGATTATAGCCGCAAGAAAAGGGATTGATCAAGGTCTAAAACTCCGCTGTGAAGGCCGCCGGGCATGTTTTCCAGGGTCTCCGAATCGTCAAAAAAGCAACAACAGAATGTCAAGGAGATGGCTGACGGTAGCCTGCGAGGAGTGGGTTGCAGGTTGAGGGTCGCTGCCTGGGAACTGCCGCTGTTCTTAAATTGAGGATCTTAGATGTAGTGGAGAACCGTGGCTTTTCTTATCAACGCGACTCTTGTTTGTTCACCTCGACCCTCAACCCTCAACCTGCGACACACAACTCCCAACCCGTTGTTCAATGGCATGAAACTGGCATAAGGGAATAGCGGGAGCCGGAATTGGGATTTGGGTATGCCCGTCCGGAACGTCCGACTAAGAGGGGGGGCAGTCAGTATATGTTCGAGAGATCGGGACTACCTGTGGCTGAGAACTATTTTCTCAAGCCCGGCTATATCCTGGTCCCCGAGGCGCCGACAATTATTTCCACCGTGCTGGGATCCTGTGTTGCGGTCTGCCTGTTTGACTGCGCACGAAAGATCGGAGGAATGAATCACTTTCTACTTCCCTCCACTGCCAATCCGAAGGAAGCAACCGCACGCTACGGAAATGTAGCCACTTTGACGCTCATCGGAATGATGTTGGAAGGGGGATCCAACATCAAGGACCTGGAAGCGCAGGTATTCGGCGGTGCTTTTAAGCGGGAGACGTGTCCGACAAATATCGGGCTGGAAAACATCCAAGTCGCCAGGAAGATCCTGGCCCGTAAGAGAATTCCCATCGCATCGGAGGATGTGGGCGGGGAAAAGGGCAGGAAGATCGTCTATGATACCAGGTTAAACGAGGTGGCAGTGATCAAAGTGGACAGGATCAGAAAAGGGGATTGGTATCCCTATCTCGCTCAACGTTAGGGGACGTGCAGGATTGCCATGAAACTTGGCCGGGCCAAAGTCATTTGGATGAGTTGCGAAGGAACTGGAAAGATCTTCCAGTTCTCCGTCAGCCCTCTGCTGCTGATCGGTTTTCTTGGGCTGATATGCCTGTGCATCTCTGCAGTGCCTTTTCTTGAGAAAGGCGTACTCTCTCTGAAGGACAGGATTGTGAGCCTGGAGAACGAGACCCACTCATTGAAAGGAGAAATTGCAACGCTGCTGTTTTTCAAGGAGGCGGTGGCCCAGATTCAGGAGAACGAAGAGATCCTGAGAAATCATTTCGGTCTTGAGAGATACCGATCGCTCGAGAAGGCAATTGGGCTGGGGGGAGAAAAACTGCCGCTGAAGTCCTGGGGGACCGCCAAAAATTCAAACCAGAAGAAGCTCACTGCAAGTGAAAGGGTCAAAATAGCTGGGACTGGGCGCGGGAGCCTTGAAGAGAAAATGAAAACCCTGATTTCCGATCATGAGTCCCTGAGCCGATTGAAGGTAAAACAGGTGGCGCTCTGGGAAGGCACTCCAAGCATAGTGCCGCTGGAGCTGGAGAAACCGAGAGTTTCTTCGCCCTTTGGCTTCAGGAAGAGCCCCTTTACCAGCAAGATGGCGTTCCATGCCGGGGTAGATTTCATCGGAGCGAAAGGCACCAGGGTTATTGCCCCGGCCAATGGAAGGGTTTTCAACACAGGTCGTGATCAGTGGCTCGGGAATTACGTGGTCTTGCACCACCCGGCGGGATTCAAGACTATCTATGGACACCTGGAAGAGATTCATGTCCGCGAGGGATCGGAGATCAAGCGGGGGGACCGGATCGGTTTGGTTGGAAATACGGGGCTTTCAACCAGCCATCATCTTCATTACGGAGTTATCAAAGGCGACAGGGCCGTTGATCCGATGCAGTTCATCCTGGACATGAAGGGTTGAGACAATGCTTCGCCATTTTCTCCAAAAGACAACGTTTCTCATTTTGGCGAATATCTTCCTGTTCCTCCCCACCGGACACTGCCACGGACCGACTCTTCTTCCCCTGCAAAAGGAGGATGTCTTCTGCCTCTATTTCAAATTGAGCGGACAGCCTATGGGAGATCAGGATATCGAGGATCTTTGCTACGCTCAGGGCAGACCGATCTATTCTTCATTCAAGCCCGCGGAGATGTTTCTGACTCCCACGATCAAAGCGACGAGAGCCCGGTTGCTGAAGCGAATGAAAGAGTACGGGAATGGGTCCCTCTTCGTCTGGAGGTTTGAAACCAACATCAAGAGGGAGCGATCGGGGAGATCGCTGGGGTGGGCATCCGAGCCCCCTGAACAAATGCCCCATGCGACGTCCTTTATCCGTGCCGCCTTCTCCAAAAAGGAATGGAAGCATATCGAAGAGTCTGCTCAAGCCCTTCTCGAATCAAAGCCCTCTCTCTGCCATGGACCTGTCGAGATTACCATCCAGGCAAAGCCGCTGGGAGTGGACCAATTGCCGGAGAGGCGAATCGTTGCCCAGGAGGAGTTGAAGATTCCAATTCGTTTCATTCTGTTTCAGTCGGTTGACATCCGGATTTCTCAGGCGGGGGAACACCGGAAGGATGGGCTGCAGAAAAGAATCGGGCAGCGAACTTCTCCTAATGGTACAACTCTTGCTTTTAAATGAGGATTCAAAGGATCATCCGTCTGGTGAAATCCATGGAGGTCAGGATAGAGGACATGATCATCACTTTCGGTCTCAAGGTCGAAGGCACAAGGAAAATCCGGAGAAGACCTTCGACGATCTTCGTGAGGAAGTGGAGCAGTACAAGTCGGATTTAAAAGGCCCCCAGAGACAGGGAAAGGGGATGGATCAAGCGAAGATAGACGACCTTTTGGCAACGTTGTAGAATACTTCACCCCTTTGGGGGTCGGAGTTTTTTACTGAATCGGGGGAGGGTAAATATGTCCATCGACACATCCATGAAAGTCCTGGTGGTCGACGATTTTGCCACCATGAGGCGAATCGTCAAGGGAGTTCTCAAGCAGTTGGGCTTCAGCAATATCATTGAGGCCGAAGACGGCAATACGGCACTGGGAGAGCTCAAAAAGGAAAAGATCGGTCTGATCGTTTCGGACTGGAACATGCCCAACATGAGTGGTCTTGATCTCCTGAAAGCGGTCAGGGGGGACGCATCGCTGAAGGCCATTCCATTTATCATGGTCACTGCTGAAGGCCAGAAGGAGAATGTCATTGAAGCGGTGAAAGCCGGGGTCTCGAACTACATCGTCAAGCCTTTCACTCCGGAGACCTTCGGCGAAAAATTACAGAAGGTGTTTGGTTGATGCAACAACCAGTTCGGCCACAAAGACACTAAGCCACAAAGACTGAACAATATAGACTCTTTGTGCCTTTGTGTCTTGGTGGCTGAACAATAAGTTCAAAAAGAGAGAGGTCGCTTCAATGACCGAATGGCTCGAAAGATTGGAAAAGGGTGTAGAAGGGATTGCCTTGGAAATTGTGACTCTGGACAAGGGGGACATCCCAGCCCTGGGAAACATCATGAACTCCCTTTGCAGACTGGAAGAAAATGGACAGGAATCAGGGCAAGGCACACTGCAGGAGCTTATAAAGGCGTTGAAGTGCTATCTTGAACGGCTGGTCCTTGCAGAGGCGGACGATCTGAATCCCCTGGAAGAGGCAATCGGGATGCTCCAGTCCATGGTGCGCACCTTCAGAAACGGGGAGCCTTTTCAAGGAGATCTCAGTCAGCTCTTTCACCGGTTGAGCTACGGCGGGGAAGATCGTGGGAGCGGATCGGGATCCGAGGGTGCTCAAAAATCCTCTGCCGGCGCCATGAGCGACGAGGACAGGCAGATCATCAGTGACTTCGTCATCGAGTCCCTGGAGAATCTCGGCACGATTGAGGTGAACCTCATCAATCTGGAGCAGGATCCTTCGGACCAGGAAACGGTCAACGCGATCTTCAGGCCATTTCATACCATAAAGGGGGTATCCGGCTTTCTGAACCTGACCAAGATCAACCGGCTTGCTCACAATGCGGAGAACCTGCTGGACAAAGCCAGAAACCGCGAACTGCGGGTGGAAGGCATGGTCATCGATGTCATCCTGGAGACGGTGGACACCTTGAAGAGGATGATCGAGGGGGTAAGGGAGAGCCTGGAGCAGGGGACTTCACTGGACAGCGGAATAGATATTGGACCTCTCAGCGGCCGTATTGAGACGATCCTCTCCGAGTCCGATCTGCTCGGGGAAAAACCCCTGGGCGAAATTCTGATCCATAAGGGGGCGGTCGAGCGTCAGGATGTGGAGCAGGGCCTCACGAGACAGAAAGAGGAGCCGGAGAAAAGGATCGGCGAAATTTTGGTCGAAGATAACAAAGCCGAGACAAAGGATGTCATTTTGGCGCTGAGGGATCAGAAGAAATTCAGCCGCCAGCATATCGATCTCCAAGTGAAGGTGGATACGAAGAAGCTTGACAACCTGGTGGATCTGACAGGCGAGCTCGTGATCAATCAGGCCATGCTGAGGCAGAATCAGTGGGTGCTCTCTTCCAAGGACCAGAAGCTCTATCATAACCTGAATCAACTGAATCAGATCACCTCCAGCCTTCAGAGAACGGCCATGTCCATGCGCATGGTGCCTATCCGAAGCACTTTTCAAAAGATGGTAAGGCTGGTGAGGGACCTCTCCAAGAACTCCGGCAAAGAAGTGGTGCTGGAAATGGATGGTGAGGACACGGAAATCGATCGAAACGTCGTGGAAGAACTCTACGAGCCGATGGTTCACATGATCCGCAATGCAGTGGATCATGGCATAGAGCTCCCGGAGGACAGGGAGAGATCGGGAAAGCGCAGAAGCGGCACGGTTTTTCTGAAGGCGTATCACAGGGGAGGCCACATCATCATCGAGATACGGGATGACGGCCGCGGGCTTGACAAGGAAAGGATCCTGGAAAAGGCGAGATCACTCCAACTCATAGCGGATGAGAGCAAGATGGTCGACTCCGACATCTACAACCTGATCTTTCACCCGGGGTTCTCCACCGCGGAAAAGGTGACGGACATCTCCGGGCGCGGCGTTGGAATGGACGTGGTGAGAAAAGGGATCGATAGACTGAGAGGACGCATAGAAATCAACTCCAGTAAAGGGGAGGGCGCCGTTTTTGTCATCAGCCTTCCTCTCACCCTGGCTATCATCGAAGGCATGGTTGTACGTGTGGGCAAGGAGAGATACATCATTCCTGCTCTCACCATTCTTGAGTCCTTCAGACCCGAAAAGAAGCAGTACTCCACCGTAGAAGGAAAGGGAGAGATGATTCTCACCCGCGGCAGACTCGTTCCTCTGGTGAGGCTGGATCGGATGTTCGGCATTCAGGGGGATTACACTCACCCCTGGGAAGGCCTTGTCGTGGCCGTGGAAAATGACGGACATCAAAGATGCCTCCTGCTGGATGAACTCGTGGGCAAGGAAGAAGTGGTGATCAAGAGTCTTGGACAGGGACTGAAAGCCGTAAGAGGCATTGCAGGCGGTGCGATCCTCGGTGACGGGAGAGTGGGACTCATTCTCGATATCTCGGGCATTTTCGAGATTTCCCAGAATTAGCATGTAAACAGGTTGATAAGAGGAAACTCTAGTTGAATATCGTAGTCGGTGTGTCGGACATGAAGGTGTGCAAAGAGCCTGATTCGGTGCTGGTCACCTACTCACTCGGCTCGTGCATCGGGGTATCGATCTGGGATCGGGTTGCCCATGTGGGAGGAATGCTGCATTTCATGCTCCCGGAATCTTCTCTGGACCCGGAAAAGGCCCAGGCGAATCCATTCATGTTTGCAGACACTGGCATTCCCGCTCTGTTCAAGGCGGCCTATGCGTTGGGGGCGAAAAAACAGCAAATGAAGGTCATTGTCGTGGGCGGGGCGCAGGTCCTGGACCAGCAGGGGTTTTTCAATATAGGCAAGAGAAACCACATGGCAATCAGGAAGATTTTCTGGAAGAACAACGTCATGGTCGATTACGAGAACGTGGGAGGGAATACCAACCGCACCCTGAAGCTCGCAGTCGGGGACGGTAAGACCTGGCTCAAAGTATCCGGGCAGGGGGTAACAGAGATATGAAAGACATTCAGAAGATCCTCCAGGGGATTGACCGACTGCATCCCATTCCGCATGTGGCGGAGCAGGTCATGCTCCTTGCCGGCGATCCCGAAAGCTCTATGTCGAGGATTGCGGAGATCATAACCTATGACCAGATTCTGACGGCAAACCTGCTCAAGACATGCAACTCTTCCTATTTCAGTGTGCCCAGGAAGGTCGATTCGGTCCAACAGGCCATCGTGTTTGTGGGGATTGACCAGGTTGTGGATCTTGTCTGGATGAGCGGCGGCGCGGCGAATTTCAGGAAGAAGCAGGACGGCTATGAGCTGGAAGAGGGGGACCTCTGGAAGTACTCCGTTTCCTCGGCACTCATCTCCCGTGAGCTCGCGGAAAAACGGAAGATGGATAACGCTCATCTCGTCTTTACCGCGGCCCTTCTCAAGGATATAGGCAAGGTGGTCTTGAGCCAGTATGTGGCCGATTCGTTCGAAAAGATCAACCTGCTCGTGACTCAGTACAGGTACAGCTTCATGGAGGCGGAAAAGGCCGTGATCGGAATCGACCATGCGGAGCTGGGCGGCATGGTTGCTGAGAAATGGGGGTACAGCCCCAAAATGGTGGAGATCATACGAAGTCACCATTTAACTGATGAGTCGACAGAGTTCGATCTGGAGACCTCGATCGTATACCTGGCCGATACCCTTTGCATGATGATCGGGGTCGGGGTGGGATCGGACGGTCTGGCCTACCGATTTCGAAAGGATGTGATCGACAAGCTGGGGTTTTCCGACCGGGATTTTCAGGAAGTGATGGCGGGTTTCGGCGAGAAACTCCGCAAGGTGGAAGAGTTGGTTCATGCATAGCAGGTTGCTGAAGCACGGGGTAATGGGAAATGGCATATAATGTACTCATCGTGGATGACTCTCTTCCCATGAGGGCGGTTGTAAAAAAGACCATCACGGCATCAGGCTTCATGGTCGGGAAGTTTTACGATGCAGGGAATGGGAAGGAGGCACTGAAGGTTTTGAACAGCGAATGGATGGACCTGGTTGTAACGGATTACAATATGCCTGACATGAACGGCCTTGAACTTCTCAGCCACATGAAGTCCGATGAAATCCTCAAGACGATTCCGGTTGTGGTTATCACTACCGAAGGAAGTCAGCAGAGGTTGAGGGAATTCATGGAAGGCGGAGCTGCCGACTACATCAGGAAGCCCTTTACACCCGAGGAGATTCGAAACAAATTAAGCCGCATCATGGGAGAAACCGATGGAACCGGAGATACTCGAATCAGCGATGAAACGCTCGATTTCTGAGGTTCTTGAAAAGATGTTCTTCGTGCCGGTTGATTTTCCGAACACGTCCGAACAGCACTGGGCCGATTTATGCCGTCCCCGAAAATTCATGATCGCCAAGCTGGCTTTCAAAGGGCCGTTCGCCGGCCATTTTCTCTTCTTCCTTCCGGAGGAAATGACGTCCTCGCTTGCAGCGGGTTTTCTGGGACAGGATGAGCAGCATGTCACAATGGAACACCGGGCCGATACGGTCAAGGAGATTGTCAACATGATTGCCGGAAACATGTTCAGCATTCTGGATAATCACGCGCTCTTCAATCTGGAGATCCCCGTAATGGTTGAAGGCTCCGACACGGAAGCGGCCTTTTCCGGCTTGAATGAAGGGATATTCGTCCCCGTTCAGACGGTCGACAGCTCCCTGGGCTTACGACTCGTTGTCCATTGAGAGACAATACTGGAGAAAAAGGTGCTGGTGAAATGAATAATGAGAACGTGTCACAAGGCAGTTGCATGGAATGACCGTTCATGAGGGGCCATGGACAGCAATGTAAAAGTCCTGGTAGTAGATGACTCCGCAATTGTCCGAAAGGTTCTCAGCGAAGAACTCTCGCGGGAAAAGGGCATAGAGGTTATCGGTACGGCGCCTGATCCTTTTGTGGCAAGGGACAAGATTGTGAGACTTCACCCGGATGTGATCACGCTGGACATCGAGATGCCCCGGATGGACGGACTCACATTTCTCAAGAAACTCATGAGACATTATCCTCTTCCCGTCATCATCGTCAGCTCTCTGACAAAAAAGGGCGGCAAACTGGCCATGGAGGCTCTAAGCCTTGGCGCACTGGAAGTGATCTCCAAACCTTCCGCCGCTTACTCGGTTGGGGATATGAGTGTGCAGCTTGCCGACAAGATCAGGGCTGTCGCGCGAGTGGACATTCGTCGGAGACTCCAGAATGAAGCCGAAACGCAAACCACCTTGCCTGTGGCCGCTCCGCAGGCTTTAAGTGCAACCACCAACAAAATCATCGCAGTAGGAGCATCGACGGGCGGCACTGAAGCGATCAAGGCGGTGTTGAGAGGCATGCCGCCGAATGCTCCCGGAATCCTGGTGGTGCAGCATATGCCCGCCAAATTTACCACCTCCTTCGCAGAAAGGCTCAACGCGCTCTGTGCAATGCACGTGAAAGAGGCGGAGGACGGAGATTCCGTGGTTAACGGAACCGTTCTCATCGCCCCCGGCAACTACCACATGCTGCTTCGAAGAAGCGGAGCCCGGTACTACGTTCAGGTCAAGAACGGGCCTCTGGTCCATCATCAAAGGCCTTCTGCCGATGTGCTCTTTAAATCCGTGGCCGATTATGCCGGGGCCAATGCAGTGGGGATCATTTTGACAGGCATGGGCGCAGATGGCGCAGAAGGGCTGCTGAAGATGAGAGAAGTGGGCGCCCGGACGATCGCTCAGGACGAACAGAGTTGCGTCGTCTTCGGCATGCCAAAAGAGGCTATAAAACTCGGGGCTGCGGAAAAGGTGGTCTCCCTTCCTCATATCTCGCGGTCATCCCTCGAAATGCTCAACTGAAGTTTTTTCCGCTCCCGCGGAAGTAACTTCCTGCCGGAGAAGACATAGACAGTCCCGCCTTTTCAGGAGGAGAAGACTCTTGTTGTCATTTTTCTGAGAAAGTGCGGAAATATCAGGTATTTCAGATAGTAACAAAGATCTCGAAATACCGCCATGAAGGGCGGTTATAAACGTTCCACTGGCAATGCTTTTGCATATCTCACTTGCCGGTGACGGTAAATCGACTCTCAAAACGCACCCGCAACCCGGAACGGAGGAGACAAAGATGAAAGTACTGGAAAATCCTGGTGTGATGCTGAACCAGATCCGGAAGCAAAACACGGTAAAGGATCAGGGTGAAAACACATTTCATCAGATCATGGAGGATGTCGAGCTGGAGAAGGGGTTTCAGGGGATGGGACGAAGCCCGGCGGCTTCAGGCATGATCCCGGAAGGGGTGCAGATCTTGAACCAGACGGGAAGCATTCAGAATTCAGAAATCGTTTTTGGAAAAGCCGAAATATTGAGGGACCTGGAGCAGACTTTGGATCTCGTGGATTTTTACGCCGGCCGGCTCGCCGACCCCTCCTTTCAAACCAGTGAAATGGAACCTCTGGTCGACCACCTGGAAGAAAGAATGGCCGGGTTCCAAATGCTCCAGACTGAGGCCGAACTGCCCGAAAAGCTCAAGAACATTATCTCGGATACGGTATTGACCCTGGGGAGAGAAACGGCAAAATTCAGGAGAGGGGATTATACGTAAAGGGAATAAGAAGTGTCATCTCGAACCGTGTCGGTTCACGGCTGAAGGCAGCTGAAACATCGTAGAGTTTCAGGATGGCCAGGAGTACCCTCATCCCAAGGGCATCCTGTACCTGCAATGATCCGGAGGGGTCCATCTCCTCGTCAACCGTGTCCTTGTAGCTCGTTCCAACCGTTGCCCCCTCCACCACGAGAGACAGCTCAAGGGCCGAGGAAAGGGATTTTCCCGTCATAGAGAACCGATTCGCTTCTCCGCTCTCCATCCCCTCGACAACAGACTGAATGAGCCAGCACAGGGAGAGCAGGGTGTCCCGGGAGAAAAAGTCGAGACGAGGCAGATCAGCGGGAAGGTCAATGTCCTTCTGTACATTGTGCTTGAAATAAAGATTGCAGTACAGGAAAGAGATTTCCTGCTCAAGAAAAGACTTGATCGTTCCGTATTGCAGAAAGTCCCCTTCCGGATCGATCCTCATGGATGCGGACTTGATCAATCGCGCGATGTGATCGAATTCCCCTTCCATCCTGTTCAGGCGGCCTGCAAAGGACTCCGACAGTTCGGCCGGTATTCGCTTATCGCTCCTGAGCGAATGTTCCATCATCTCCATGTCCATTCCGAGGTTCTGGAGAGGGCCGTTCAGGTTGTGCACAAGTCCCTGGATCAATTTTCCCAACGTGACCAGTCGGTAAAAATCGACAAAGCGCTCCAAAGGAATTTCAATGTGCATTCGAATCCTCCTGAACCTGCCTTGAGGTCCTGATGTCTTTTCTCTGTTTCTGGAAGACGACGTCCACAATGGACTCCCTGGCCCCTTCGTCTATCTCCATGATCTTGCAGGCAACCGTATACCCTCCCGTCTCGGTCTCAATTCTGACCACCTCGGAAATCATTTCCAATTGATACCTGGAGGTGGTGGGCATGACCAGATCCAGCTTCAGGAGAGAGCCCTCCGGGATGTGATCGCGACAGGTGAACTTCAAACCCGACCCGCTGATGTCGATGACGTCGCCTCGCGCGGGAGAGTTCCGGTCTGGATGAAGGAAGGCCTGCTCGATGAGAAAATCCAATTTGTTGTTCACGAGCTGCAGGCAGCGATAGAGATGCTCTTCATTGGATCCGGGCGTTGCCTGTTCAAGGAATTCGTCTATAGGGTTGGGCACCCCGCTCCCTCTGAAAAGATTCGCACCCAATCCCTGCCGGACGATCCTGCTCTCCTCGGGAAGGAGTATCCGCCACTGCAATGGTATCGTAATCTGCGCCCTGTAGTACGCTCTCCTGTTGTCAGAAGCCATGCACACCTCTCGAAGAGTCAATGTACACAATCACAAAACCATGGTTTTTGCAATAGTAATGCCACCTGAGAAAGCTGGAGAAAGAAGGCCGAAAAAGGGGAGATCGCTGGAGTAATGGGAGGCTGGATAAATTGGGAGATGAGTGACGGAGAATTCTTCAGGTGGAGAGCACGTCCATGGCGACTTCGACCACACGGGGGTCGAATTGTGTGCCGCAGCCTTTTCTCAACTCCTGCATGCAATCGGATGACGGGAGCGCCTTCCGGTACGCCCTGTCGGAGTTCATGGCGTCGAAGGCGTCGGCCACTGCGAGAATTCTGGCCAACATGGGGATCTGAGATCCGCGCAGATGATCGGGATATCCTTGACCATCCCAGCGCTCGTGATGATTCCGTATCACTGAGAGCTCTTCCTGATCCAGTCCAAGTGGGGAGACGATGTTCACGCCGATCAGAGGATGGGCCATGATGTGGCCGAACTCCTCCTGGGTCAGCCTTCCCGGTTTGTTCAGAATGGCATCATTCACCCCGATTTTTCCGATGTCGTGAAGAGGTGCGACTGAGGCCAGTTTCTGCAGGACTTCATGGTCGCAATTCATCTTCATGGCAATCCTGGAGGCGTACTCCGTCACTCTGGTTGAATGCTGCTGAGTGTAGGGATCTTTTGCTTCTATGGCACTGACCAGAGACTTCAGGGTGGCAATGAGGCTCTCCTTCAGATTGTCGTACAGGGCGATGTTCTCGATGCTGAGAGCCGCCTTTTCCGCCAGGAATTTGATAATGAATTCATCTTCGGTGTCAAAGCTCTCCTGCCCGGTTTTTTCGCCGATGAGAAGGATCCCAAACGGCTCGTTCCTGATGTTGAAAGGAACCCCCATCAGGCCGTTCACTCGGGTGATCCGGTTCAATGGCAGGGCGGTGTCGGAAGACGCCCCGAAATGGCGTGAAAGGAAATCGTCTTTCAGAATCCGCGTTCCCTCGGAGTCGGTTCGAAATACCGCCTGCAGACCCGTAAACCTGCCGGCCAAGCCTTCCTGAGCGATTGCCAGGAGGTGTGAATTCCCCTGGTCATAAATCATGAAACACGCCCGCCTCGCATTGCACGAGTCGGCCGCCTTCCTGACGATGTAGTGATAGAGGCTCTCGGAACGGTTGATCTTCGAAAGGGAGTCGACGATGTTGTAGAGGATGCTCTGAAGCCTGATCCTCTTCTCCAGTTCATAGTTGAGCTCTTCCACTTCCTTTTTCTTGTTCAGTTCCTCGTGAAGCTGCCAATTCTTCTCTTTCAATCTCCTGATCGTCTGCATTCGTTCCAGCCCTATCTTTACGTCTTCGAACCGGAAAGGTTTGACCAGGAAGTCCGATGCCCCGTAGTGCATGGCTTCGATGACCGTATCCATGGAAGGAAACCCGGTCATGATGATGACGTTGGAGAGCGGGTGCGACTCACTGACCTTCTTGAGAACGTCCAGACCCGTGAGTCTGGGCATCATGAGGTCCACAAAAACATAGTCATAGGAGTTGCGGCAAAGTTCCTCGACCGCATAGCTGCCGTCACTGACAGTTTGTATGTTGTTGATCCCGATGTGGCTCAGAAACAAGCTCAAGGTCTCGCAGATGATTGGTTCGTCGTCCGCAATGAGGACACGCAATGACTCGAGATCAGCAGGTTTCAGTGCGGGAGATTCCTGAGCAGTCTGGATTTGCATAATTCAAATTCCTCTTGCGAGATAAAGCCCTTTTCCAACAGCACCGAAATGCGTTCCAGGTCCGACAGGAACACTGGATTGGCGGCAGCCCTATTATTCTGGTAATAGAGGGGGAGCATGCTGCCCGCAATGAAAGGCAGTTGTGAATGATGAGGATCGATGGAATCCATGTTTCCGACTCCCATCAATTCCTTCACCCCCTGGAGCTGCTTATAGGCCCCCTGCAATTCGCCTAGAAGCCTTTCATTTTCACGGACCAGATGAATCCTTTCCGAGGCGTTATGAAGGAGGATCCTGATCTCGTCCAGCTTGAAAGGCTTTGCAACATAATCGTAAGCGCCCTCTCGAATTGCGCTGATCGCCGATTCGAGAGAGGCATATCCTGTAATCAGTACAACCAATGTCTCAGGGCTGATCGTTCGAGCCTCCCGCATGATCTCCAAGCCGCCTGCGCCGGGCAACATAAGGTCCGTAATCACCAGATCGAACTTCTGCTCGCGGCAACTCCGAATCCCATCCAGCCCGTTTTCACAGGTGGTTACACGGTGGCGCTCTTCCTCGGCCAGGCTTTTGAGCGCGGAGAGCAGCCTCTTGTCATCATCGATGATAAGTATCTTCAAATCCATGGGGATCTGCCCGGGTTCCTCTGCCGGATTGAAAGATGCAGCCGCAAAATGGCTCAAACCTTTTCATCAAAGAGGAAGCCCATCATCTCCTCCATTTTGGCAGCCAGATTGCGCATCTGTTCCGGAGGAATTTCCCTGATGGTTTTTCCGTCCTCTTCTGAAATGACCCTCACGATGGTTTCCCCGGTTTGACTGTCAACCTGAATCTTCAGGCTTCTTTGAGAAGACCGGAGATAATCGTCCATGACCTGGGCGATCTTTTCGGCCTTCTCGCGGGATTCCTTTTCGATCTTGTCGAACGATTTCTGGAATTCCATCGCCGAGCTCTGCGTCTCAATCTTGGAGGGCTCGCGGGCGCGAGGCGGGCTCTCTCCTGAACCGGAGGCCGGGATCGCGCCCTTGATTTCCATTGATCTTACCAAAGCTACCGCTTCCATGAGAAACCTCTTTGTTTTCGTCGGACAGAGGTATCGCTCCTATTCCGTCCTCATGAGCTCCTGCCTCTGTGTCAATCATCGGCCACAGTGACTGTTTTCTTCAATCTCATGCGGCGAGTTGATCAAGACTCAAACCAGTCCTTGTTTTCTGCATGATACCGTTCGTCTCCCTGTCTTTAGCCACTCCTTCCCAGGCTTCTTTCAACTCGGAAAGGATCCCAATGACCTCTTCATAGGCTCTCGCGTCTTTCTTCGCATCACCTTCCAGCAGCCTCCGGACAACATAACTGTAGATGGAGTCGAGATTTCTGGCGATCTGGCCTCCCTGTTCGAAATTGAGGCAGTTTTGCAACTCATGGATGATATCGATGGCCTTCTGGATCTTGTCGGCCTTTTTCTCATACTCCTGCTTTTGCAGGTGCTCCTTGCCCTGACGGATCACTTCGATTGTTTTTTCATAGCACATCAACACCAGATCGAGTTTTCCCGCTGTTCCGACATTGAGTCTCCGGTACTCTCCCAACATTTTCCGATGAGTCATAAGGTTCCCCTCTCCTTTTTTATTCCCCACTTCAGGACACGGAAGCCCAGCCGTTGGAGGCTGCACTGACCTGTCCGCTTAGCCACTCACTCATGCTCTGGATCTTCGCCAGGGCCACTTCCATTGCAGCAAACCGATTAACCATGGCTTCCATTTTACGATTGAGGCGATCTTCCATTTGTGTGACTTGGTTTTCCAGCGCCTTTATTCTGCCCTGGAGCGATTTCTGCTTGAAAGGAACGTAGCCCTCCAATGAATCCGTAATACCGTAGAGGGATCTTTCGAACAGCTCGGCAACCCCGATCGTCACTTTGATCGTTCCGGCATCTATATTATTGTCGCTTCCGGAATATCTTACGGCCAGGCCGGCGGTGTTCGGGTTGCTGCTGATGCCGGTGAGCACGCATCCGGACCCTTGGGCCTCCTCCCCATTGATCGTTCCGGCCACGTCTTGACCCGAAAAAGTGCCGTTTATGAGGCCGAGGTCGAATGTATCCTGGGAAATGGTGAAACTCACGTTTCCGTAATCATTGCTCCTGATGACCAGGTGGCCGTTCCCGTCATCCGTTCCCGTGAGCGTCATGGCATAACGTCCCTCGCAGCTTCCGTCGAAGGCGCCCGGCGTCACGTCGACAGCCCCGAAGCTCAGCCCGCTTCCGGTCGGGCCGTCAATGGAAAAGGAGATCTGGCTGTAGCCGGAGAGCTTGTCGGTCACAACGATCCTGCCCGAGGTGTCCATAGCCGCCGTTACACTACCGGAGTATGCCTTCTCGATCTCGGAAAGAAGCCCTTGGATCGAATCGCTTTCGACATCCCCGATCATGTAACTGCCGGAGATTTCCGCACCGCTGCGGCTGGTACCGGCGAAAGAAATGACGTCTCCGCTCACGAGTGTTGTGCCGTCCAGGTTCGTCCATATGGTTTGGGCGGATGCAGCGATTCCTCCCTCCATGAGTTGCTGATCGCCTACAAGCGTTTCCGCAAATTCGGCATTGAACTCTGCGTTAATGGCGTTCTTGATCTCTTCCAGCGTCATGTCGCTCGTGATGTCGATCACGGCGGTGCTGTCCCCCTGGCTGATAGTGAGCGTTTCGTCCGCACCGCCCGCGGACAGATCCACGCTGCCTGTCACAACAGCCTGGGTGGCCGCCTGATCGATGTGGACCAGGTATTCCCCGGCTGCGGTATCTCTGGTGTGGTTAACGTACAAAAGACCGGTACCCGATGCGGTTCCGTTGTCTGCGAACAGGGAAAGAATATCGTTAAAATTGGTCTGCAGGTACCCGCCCAGCTTTCCTTCATCGATGTTCAGCAGGAGTTTGTTATCGACGGTTATCCCGACGAGTCCAAGAATGGAAAAGCCGCTGTTCACCCCCCAGATGCTTTGCGTAAGAATGGACGTGAGATCCGATTTGATGGAAGAGAGCGTTCCATCTCCGAAGAGAATACCCCCTTTCTCCTGGGTATCCTGGTTGTATGAAAACTGAGAATTAATAAAGGTCATCACACTGTTGTATTTGGAGACGAAATCCTTAATATTGGTTTTTACGGCTTCCAGGTCGCGTCCAATGGTGAGGGTGATCGTAGTAGACGCATCTTCCTTGAGCAAATTCAGCGTAACGCCCGTGAGCACGTCCTTAATCGAATTCGAAGAACTCGTGACCACGACTCCGTCTATCTCCACCGCGGCATCCCTGCCGGCCACGATCTCTCTCTTGCGCACCGAGGCTTCGCCGAAGGCAAGATCTCCGTCCACAAACTCGAGGCGGCCGCTTGTCAGTTGATCGGTCAGGGTCACCGATAAATTTTCACTTCCTGATACATCGTCAACCCTTATTTTTCCGTCTGCGGTGACATACGCTGTTGCATCTCCGGGTTCAGCCGCATACTGAGTTTCAATGGCGCTCAGGAGATCGGAAACACGAGTCGAAGCAGTGATCTCCAATGTGAAATCTACAAGTTCGCCATTCGTTCCTGCGCCCGTCATTCGGATCCGGTCTCCCGCGGTATAGGAGATGTAGCCGTCGATCTCAGACAGGAGGGTTTGCGAGGTGACGAACGCGCCATTGGCGGTCATGGAATTCCCTGACACCTTGCCGGTCACACTTGCGCTGGTGTGATCCAGGATACCTAGTGTGTTCAGGATATTTTTTTCGTCTGAAAAGGACTGCGTACCTTCGATCTGTAGCCTGTATCCGGTCCTGCCATCCGAATTGTCCGGCACGACTGAGGCCTGCACCTGGTTTCCCTTGCCTGCAAGCGCCATGGCCGCATTGATTGCGTCGCGAATGTCGTTGAGGGAGTCTGCGGCAAGGTTGATGGCCACCGCCGTGCCATCTATCGACAGGGTTCCTGTCGATGCCTCTCCGACAGCAAGGCCGAGCAGGGATTGAATGGAACCGCTGTCGCCTGCAAAAGAACCGCTCTGGACGCCGTTCGTGATGGGGCTCTTGACCTGAGCCGCCTGGTTGTCTTTCCATCCGAATTTTTGGACCAGGCCGGCGGAATCTCCGTTCAGCAGGCTTATCCCTGCGGCCCCTGTCTCTTCACTCGTGAGGATGAGCCTGTAGTCGTTGGTCGCATACTTCACAATCGCCGCAGTCACACGTGTAGAATCACTTCCGACATTGAGACGGTTTATGTTGTAGGCTACATCCATGAGCGAGTCTGCACCGCTGATTCTCAGTACCTTGCCGTTGATGACGATGTCGCCTTCGTATCCGCTGCCAAGCCCCTCGGTTTGGGATGAAAAGGAATTGGATGACAGTTTCTGTGAAGCGGCCAGGGTTTCCACCTTGATGGCGTATGTTCCCGGCGATGCAGTGTCTGCAGTGGAGATCGAAAGCAGATCGCTTCCGGACAGGGTGCTGTTGGTTGACATGGATGAGATGTAGACATTGAATTTCTCAGTGTCGCTCAACACCTTCGACGCCGTGTTCAGGGAAAGCAGCATGGTGCTGAAAGACTGCCATTGAGACAATCTGGATTGGTATTCCGAAATCTGGTTGTTTACGGAATCCACGGGCTTGTGCTCGATGGCAATCAGCTGGTCGATCATGCTGCGCCAGTCAAACCCGCTGGAAAGGCCGCTGATGAGATTCGTGCTCAGTGTCATGTTTCAACCTCTACGGCAATTGGTTCATCACGCGGAAAGAGTTTCCCTGCTCCTGAGTAGGTATCGGCAAATCGTGCCCTTCACTTGAGCTATTTCCGACCCGGAGATTCGATGAATTCTCATGCGGAATCAAACAGTTCAAAAGGGAAGAACGTTTCAACGCATACCCCAATGCAGCAATATGCTTGCCAGAGCGGCGGCAGCAACGATAAAAAACCCCGCCTCAGAGAATCGTAGGCGGGGTTTTGTTAACGGTTGATCGTTTTGGTTAGCCGAAGAGCGAGAGAACCTGCTGCGGCGCCATGTTGGCCTGGGCGAGCATCGCGGTGCCGGCCTGGAGCAGGATCTGGTTCTTTGTGAAAGTCGTCATTTCAGCAGCCATGTCCACGTCGCGGATGACCGATTCGGCCGCCTGCACGTTCTCGATGGTGGAGGCCAGGTTCGCCGCGGCATAGGACAATCTGTTCATGTAGGCGCCAATGTCTCCCCTAACACCGTTCAGGGTGCCGATGGCAGTGTCCACAAGGCCAAGGGCTGCCTGTGCATCAGCAGTGGTTGCAAGGCTGAGTGCGTCGACTCCTAGAGCCGCCGTTTGGGCGTCGCCGAGGGAGATGGACAATTGATTGTCGGCTTGATTCTTCGCGCCCACCTGGAAGACAGCAGCCGCGAAGGTGCCGTCGAGAAGCGCCGTGCCTCCGTACTCAGAGGATGTTGCAATCCGCTGCATTTCGTCCAGGAGTTCCTGTGCCTCTGCGTCGATTTTGTCCAGGTTTGCAGCAGCGTTTGCCGAAGCGGCCTGGGTCGCCAGTTCCTTGAGCCTCGTCAGCATGTTTCCGATCTGGTCCATGGCGCCTTCAGCCACCTGCAGCAGCGCGGAGGCCTCGGTGGTGTTTCTGGCCGCGGCCTTGTAGCTGGCGATGTCGGCCCTGAAGGCCTGGGAAATGGCAAGCCCTGCCGCATCGTCTGCGGCCCTGTTGATGCGATAGCCGGATGAGAGTTTTTCGAGCGATTTGCTCAGTCCTGCATCGGAAATGGTCAATTGGCGATGAGCGTTCATTGCAGCGATGTTGTTTTGAATCCTGAGTCCCATAATATATCCTCCTTGATTCCTGGTTTGTTCGGCCTCCTACCCTTCGGGTTTTCGGCCTGGCATCCTTGCCGGTTCATATCAAAAGTGTTCCAGCCTCTTCCCGTCCGACCTTTCAATCCGCTTGGATCGGTTGAAGTGTATATCGGAACTTCGGGAGAGAACTTGAGTCTTTTGTTACGACAAAAAGCGGGTCATGTGAAAAATCGTTCAGGGGTGCAGTGAAAAGCCTGGAATCATTTCGAAGGGCGCAGCAGAAAACGACCCTTTTCCAAGAAGGGATGCACTCTTCTCCGAGAGGTGCGCTGCCTGGTCCGACCTGCCGACCTGCTTCAGGAGGGAAGCCGCCTTCGAGTAGGGGATCTCGTAATCCGAAAACACCTCAGCTGCGGTCTTAAACCATCGGAGCGCCTCCCAGGGATTCCCTCGTTGAGCCAGGGCGTCCCCGAGCATGATGCGCGCCTTCAGAGAAGAGGGGTTCAGCTCGACAGCCTTAAGAAGGGTCTCCACTGAATTTGGGGATAACGAGGCCCCGTATAGATAAGGAAGGTAATTGCATGGCTCAATGGCAGAGGCGCGCCGAAAAAGCCGGAAACACGTTTCTCTCCTTTCATTTATCCGCATGGCCGCCAAACCTTCGCGGAGAAGAAGCTCGAATTTAGTAGGCTCGAGCCTGATGTGTCTTCCGGTCACCACAGCCCCATCCATTGCGGCCCATCCATTGACCTCATGGCTGAGGTGACGGCAGTCTCTTGCGCCGCTCGTCTTCAGCAGGAGTTCCCTGTAAAATTCGACTCTATCCACCGCCTGATCGGCTTCGAGTCGATTCTGGAGGACAAAGTTCCGGGCGGCTCCCGCGACACCTTCCAGGAGCATCGGATCTTTTGAAAGCAGGGCGAGATTTTCAACCAGATCCGAGGGATTCGTATAAAGGAATCCCGTCTCGCCATGAATGATGGTATCCGTGTAAGGCGCAAGTCTTCTTATGACAGGAACGACCCCGAAGGCGGCATACTCCAGGTACTCCACATCGGAACGAGATCGGTTGGAAGGGGTGTCTCTCAACGGTCCGATTCCCACATCGATGTGACGGAGAAAATCGTAATAGGTCTCAACGCGTCCGGGGGAAAAGCGTTTCTTCTTACCTTCCGGCAGTCGCTCGAACAATCGCCAAACAGGATGAGATGCCATGAGGTAAAGCACGGCTTCGCGCTCATTGATAATCCATTCCGAGAGGGTTTCGGCTACTTCAGCCATGTCCTCAGGAGAACCATGGGATTCTTCCCAACCTATGACAAAGCCGTTTCTCCTCCGATGAATCCTCTCGGGAGGCACGTAGCAAACCTGGTTCCGGAACACGCGGCAAATGGGATTGAGATGTCCATAGAGGTCCTTCAGGCGGGCGGAAGTGACCTGGAGAGCATCGCAATAGCCGGCAATCCGTCGAATCAGGGTTTCGCCATCAGGGGTCCACGGTTCGAAGTCATCGAAGTTATCGGCAATTTCGTAAACCGTAATCTTCCCCTGATCTTTTCGTTGTTTGATGAGAGGGAGGAAATCAGAATCGCGGATATTCTTGAGCACAAGAACATTAGCCTGGGCCGCTATATTCCATTTTCTTCTGTGGTCGTTTGTCAGGGTGATTACGAAGACGCCTTTTTCCTTGGCCATGGCCATGCCCGTTTCATTAGTTCGATGGCCGTGATCGCCTACATTGGTATTGGGGGGCGGTTCGATCCGGCAAAGAACAAACGGAAAATGGCTCTGATTTACGCTCATGATGTCGCCTCCCAAAAATCCGATAGTTTTCTGACCTGCATCCCGCTGCCGAGCACTTGCTGTATACAGCCGTGAATCTCCTCCTGGCGGGTAAAGGATGTGATCAGCACTGCATCCGCATTCATCTCCTTCAAGGATTCCGGCGGTTGGACCAAAAAACCATTGAAACGGGTCCCCTGCTTGCTCGGATTGCTGTCCACAATTCCCTTGACAGTCAGGGGAGTGTCCTTGAGAGCCGCATGCACGACCTCAGCGGTTTCCGCTGCCCCAAAAAGGGCGATGGAATGGATTCCTTCGGAGTGGAACCTCAGCAGTCTCTCGGCAACCTGTGTTTTTGCCGTGCTGTACCACCTGATGTTCTCGGCCGAATATTCGAGAATGAGCGCGAAGAACTCCTTCTGGCCGGCCGTGGTCAGGTGATATCCCTGTGTCCGGTTGGTCTTTCCGGTCACCCTGACGAACCCCTCTTTTTGCAGCTTCTTCATGTAATTGTTCACCATGGAGCTGCTGAGATCGGTCATTTGTGCGATTTTGTGCTGGCTGAGCCTGGGGGAGTTGTGAATGGCCATCAGGACCGAAAGTCGTCTCAATTTTATGGCCGGCGTATGAAAGCTGGATTCCAGGAGTCGGATCATGATTTTCGTGCCTCTTCTCCTCATTGTCCGTTCAATGACTGGACAATTGAGCAAATTCTGTGCCATAGATTACTATCCAGCAATATCATATGATTACGCTAAAGATGTGGTCAGGAGGAATTCTTATTGGCAGGAAAATACCGTCAAAAACGTGGCAGATTTTGCCCAGGGAGCAGTCGCTCGTCAGCAGCTGTTGAAACGAGTTCAGCCGCCGAGTTACGGTTCAACTAGTTAGTTTGTCTCAGAAGGAAGTTGTCATCTCGACCGCAGGGAGAGATCTGGCCAGAATTCAGAGCTTATGAGTGCCGATCTCCGGCCTCCATGGGAATCCTGTTGGAATCTTGATGACATGGAAGCTAAAATATCATACTGTGACAGGGTACCGTTTCAGGGATGATCCGCTCACACCTGCCCGGCAAATCAGGACATCGGAGTTGTTGTGAAGATCGGTAGAAGTTCCTGATGAATCAGGGTATACTAATAGCTTGCTAAAAACCGCAGGAGGTTTTTGAGTTGAACCCATTTTACAAAAATCTTGCCCTCTGGCTTGTGATCAGCCTGATCATGGTCCTCCTCTTTCAAGTTTTCAGGCAGCCGGACAGAGGCAGTTCTTCGCTTGGCTACAGTGATTTTCTGAACATGGTGGAGAGCGGCAGTGTCGTCCAGGTGACCATTCAGGGCGACAACATCTCCGGCATTTCCTCTCAGGGACCCTTCAAGACCTATGCGCCCAAAGATCCTGAAATGATCAGCCTTCTCCGGAGCAAGGGCGTCAAAATTGCAGCCAAACCGCAGGAGGACTCCTCCTGGTTTCAGGTCTTTCTCTCCTGGGTACCCATGCTTCTCCTGATCGGGGTCTGGGTGTTTTTCATGCGCCAGATGCAGGTAGGAGGCGGCAAAGCCTTGTCCTTCGGGAAGAGCAGGGCAAGGCTTATGAGCGACACGCAGGAGAGGGTGACATTCGAAGATGTTGCAGGGATCGAAGAAGCCAAGGAAGAGCTTCACGAGATTATCGAGTTCCTGCGCGATCCGAAGAAATTCACGAGGCTCGGCGGCAGGATTCCCAAGGGAGTGCTCCTGGTCGGCGCACCCGGCACAGGCAAGACCCTCCTTGCGCGCGCCATTGCCGGCGAGGCCGGAGTCCCCTTCTTCAGCATCAGCGGCTCGGATTTTGTGGAGATGTTCGTGGGTGTCGGTGCATCGAGGGTAAGGGATCTCTTTGTTCAGGGAAAGAAGCACGCCCCCTGCATCATCTTCATCGATGAAATCGATGCGGTGGGCCGCCATAGGGGGGCCGGACTCGGCGGTGGTCACGATGAAAGAGAGCAGACCCTCAATCAGCTGCTCGTGGAAATGGATGGATTCGAATCCAATGAAGGGGTGATCCTCATCTCAGCCACCAACAGACCGGATGTCCTGGATCCTGCCCTTCTGAGGCCGGGCCGGTTCGATCGGCAGGTTGTCGTGCCCGTTCCCGACATCAAGGGGCGCGAGGCGATACTGAAGGTCCATGCGAAAAAGACGGTGCTTGGTGACGATGTGAGCGTTTCCACCCTTGCCAGAGGCACACCCGGGTTCACCGGCGCGGATCTGGAGAATATGGTGAACGAGGCGGCGCTTATGGCCGCAAGACGCGGCAAGGAACGGGTGGAAATGGCGGATCTGGAAGATGCCAAGGACAAGGTCCTAATGGGCACGGAACGCAAAAGCATGATCATCAGCGAAGACGAGAAGAAGACAACCGCCTATCACGAGGCGGGGCACGCCCTGATCGCCAAGCTTCTTCCGAACACGGACCCTATTCACAAGGTGACGATTATTCCCAGGGGAAGGGCTCTCGGCCTCACGCAGCAGCTCCCCATCGATGAGAAACACACCTATCCCAAGGATTACCTGCTGAGCACCATCTGCATCCTCATGGGGGGGAGGGCGGCCGAAGAGATCGTGCTGAAGGCAAAGACCACCGGAGCCGGGAATGACATTGAGAGGGCATCCACCCTGGCGAGAAAGATGGTCTGCGAATTCGGAATGAGCGATCAATTGGGGCCCCTGACCTTCGGAAAGAAGGAGGAGCAGATCTTCCTTGGAAGAGAAATCTCACGTCACAGGGATTACAGCGAGCTGACGGCTCAAAGGATCGATGACGAGGTGAGTGATATCATCACCAGTTCCTACCGGAAAACGCACGGGATGATCTCCGACAACATCGAGGCCCTCCATCGAATCGCCCTGGCCCTTCTGGACAAGGAGACCCTGGACAGCAAGGCCATCGACCAGATGGTGGAAAAAGTGAAAGAGCAAACGGAGCCCACTGAGGCGGAGGCAGCACCCGCTTGACCGTTCCTTCTGATGATACCTTTGCCCTGCAGTGGCAGGACAAAGTCCTTTTGCTCGGGAAAAGAACCCGGGTCATGGGCGTCCTCAATGTGACGCCCGATTCATTTTCAGACGGCGGACGCTACCTCGAATATGATGCGGCTGTCGAACACGGGCTCCGCATGGCGGGTGAGGGAGCGGATATCCTGGATATCGGAGGGGAATCCACACGTCCGTATGCAGAGGATGTTTCCGAGCAGGAGGAACTGGATCGTGTCATTCCGGTCATCCGGTCCCTTTCAAAAGAAATCAGGATCCCTATCAGCATCGATACCGTCAAGGGACGCGTGGCCCGCGAGGCTCTTCAGGCCGGGGCCAGCATGATCAACGACGTAAGCGCCCTGGCTTTCGACCCTGCCATGGCCTCGCTCGCCGCAGAGACAGGCGTCCCGGTCATCCTTATGCACATGAAGGGAATTCCCCGCACCATGCAGGAGAACCCCGTCTACGAGGACGTGGTTTCCGAGGTCATGGAGTTTCTGAAGAGCGCGGAGGAAAAGGCAGTCAGGGCGGGTGTGAACAGGGATTTGATCATACTGGATCCCGGGATCGGGTTCGGAAAGACGTTTGATCATAACCTCACCATTATCAGGGAACTCAGACGGTTTTCCGTTTTGAAGAGACCGCTTCTTCTGGGGCCTTCGAGAAAGGCTTTCCTGGGCCGCATCCTTGGAAATCCCGCTCTGGACCGGGACAATGGGACCATGGCGACAATTGCGGTCGCAGCGCTGAACGGCGCACACATCGTGAGGGTCCACAACGTGAAGTCGGCCGTGGAGACGGTAAAGGTGGCGGATGCGATCCGCAGGGGCGGGGTGGAAGAGAAGTAGAAGAAAATGTCCAACGTCCAATGTAGAATGTCCAATGTCCAAGAAAAATAAAATATCGAATATCGAATATCGAATGTCGAAAGTGAGAAGGAAAGACAAGATCAGCCGCAAAGGCACCGAGACACGAAGAAGATAAAGTTTTTCTTGGCGCCTTTGTGCCTTGGTGGCAAAATTCAAACCTGAGAAACCAGCTTATGCTTTTCTGCATTGACATCGGGAATACGAATATCGTTCTGGGACTGAGCGACGGGGAAAGGATCCTGCATCACTGGAGGATCAGGACGGAGAGGGAGATTACCTCCGATGAACTCGGCATCGTCGTGCAGCATCTCTTTTCCTCATGCAATGTGAAAATGGGTGATGTGAAGAGCATCATCATCTCCTCTGTAGTGCCGCCCCTGATGAACACCATGGAAGACTTCTCCCGGCGCTATTTCAAGGTGAAACCGCTTGTCGTCGGCCCCGGGATTCAGACAGGGATGGAAATCCTCTATGACAATCCCAAGGAAGTCGGCGCGGATCGCATTGTCAACGCGGTTGCCGCATACGAAAAATATAGAACCAGCCTCGTGGTGATTGATTTCGGCACGGCTACGACCTTTGACTGCGTTTCAAAAGAAGGTTCTTACCTTGGTGGAGCGATTTCCCCGGGGGTGTTGATCTCCTGTGAAGCCCTTTTTCAGAAGGCTTCCAGGCTGCCAAGGGTGGAGATCTTCGCCAAGCCCAAAAAGGTGATCGCAAAAGATACCATCAGCAGCATGAATGTAGGCATCGTATACGGGTATGCCGGTCTCGTAGACGGCATCGTCGGCCGGATCAAGAGGGAAATGGGGCAGAATCCGACCGTGGTCGCGACCGGGGGCCTCGCCCCTCTGATCTGTGAAGAGGCCGAATCGATCGACCATGTTGAGGAGTTTCTGACTCTCGAGGGTCTCATCATCATCTTCAAGAGGAATCAGTGATTCTCAAACCGCCCCGGTTGAAAGCTGGGGACACCATCTCGGTCATTGCGCCTGCAGGCCCTGTTGAGCCATCGGAACTCCTGCCGGGCATGGATCGTCTGCAGGAAATGGGCTTCAATGTCCTTTCTGCGTCGCACTTGTATGATAAGAAGGAGTACCTCGCCGGGGAGGACGCTGCCAGGCTGGAGGACCTTCACGCGGCATTCAGGAACAAAGAGATCAACGCGATCTTTTGCGCGCGAGGGGGTTATGGCACTCTCAGGCTCCTTCCCAAGATCCGCTTCTCGTCCATCCGCAGGAATCCAAAGATCCTTGTCGGCTATAGCGATATCACCTCGCTCCTTCTGTCCCTGCACAAGAAGACAGGCCTCGTGACCTTCCATGGCCCAATGATCAGGGACTCTCAAAAGAACGGTGGAGCCAACCTGGACGGACTGATCCGCCTGCTTTCAGCGGACAATCCTTTCAGTTTTGCTCTGGAGAACGGGCGCGTACTGAGAGGAGGAAGGGCGGTGGGGAAACTGATCGGCGGCAATCTCAGCCTCATCTGCCATCTGGCGGGCACAAGGTATATGCCGGATCCGGGAGGCGCTATCCTCTTTCTGGAGGACACGGGAGAACCGCCTTACAAGATCGATCGCTTGCTCACCCATCTCAAGCTGTGCGGCTTCCTGAAAGGCATCTCCGGTATCCTGGCCGGTCGATTCGAGGAGTGCGGAGACCCGGCCCTGATCGATGCCATCCTGCTGGATGCAGTTTCCGAGTTTCATTTTCCGGTTGTGAGCGGAATCCCGATAGGGCATGGAGCGCAGAATCTGCCCCTTCCCATTGGCGGTCCCCCCGCGCTCCTGGACACGGATCATCTGACATTGACGTGGACCGAACCGCCTGTGGAATGAGCGGTTCACTGCTTACTTCTTTTTATCCTCTCCGCCTGTTCAGCCACCCTGGCCGTCCAGCTGGCATCCGTCTTCAGATGGATCGCAGCGAGCCGGTTGAACTCTTCCGCCTGTCGATAGTTCTTTTTCTTCAGCCATGCCTCTGAAAGATAATAGAAGTTCTGCCCGTTGGAGGGGTTCAGATTCATTGCCCGCTCGAGAGTCCTTATTGCCTGGTCCGTGTTTCCCGCCTCCAATAGATTTCGTGCCTGCTCGGTGAGGCGCAGAGATGCAACGCTGCGTGGGGTGGCCTCCTGTCGGGGTTCCGTGACCTTGTCCTGAGGAGAGGGGACACTCGGGGCAGGTGCAGGTGGTGTGGAAGGAGGGCTTTCGGGCAGGGTTTTGTCGGGCACGCTTGCACTGGGTGCTCGTGAAGTACGACGGGCGGCCGGAGGTCCCGCACAGCTTGCTATAAAAAGGGACAAAAGAACCCACATGAGAAGAGAAACGGGAGTGGTGGCGTATCGAATTTGCATTTTCTTTCCTTGGACATTGGAAATTCTACATTGGACATTGGACATTCCCCTGGACCCCTTATCGAATCCCAAAAAACTTCTTCACATCCCGTATGATCTGCCTGAAGGGTTCCGCGCCGGAATCGCGACCCCATTCCGCATGAATCCCACAGGACTCATTGGGCGCGTTTTCCGCAAGAAAGAATTCCTGCACCGGCTCGGGGCAGCGGCCCTCCACAGCCAATTGAGCACTCATGGGACAGATCGTCCGGTTTACAATTCCAGGGGGTGGTTGGAACCATCCGCCTGAGGAGTGCTGAGGAATGGATTTCATCAGATCCGCAAAAATGGGGAGAGCTGCGGCGGAGCCGGATGCCTTGACGGGAGTGGAGTCGTCAAAGCCTACCCAGACCAGCGCCAGGATGTCCGGGGTATACCCCACAAACCATGCATCTTTGAAGTCGTTTGTAGTTCCTGTTTTTCCTGCGACAGGAAAAGAAACCCCCTTATCTTTAAGAGATCTTGCCGTTCCCGCTTCGGTTACACTCCGCAGCATTGATGTGATGAGAAAAGCCTTTTCAGGCGATGTGGCGTTTCCCATGGTGAGATGTCTTCGCTCGAGAACCTCCCCCTTTTCATTTGCCACCTCCTTCAGGGAGATGGGGTGGGGGAGCAGGCCGTCTGCGGCAAACGCGCAGTAGGCCCGGGCAATCTCCATTGGAATGACCTCGGCTGAGCCCAGGGAAATGGACGGATAAGGAGGAAGAGGGGTGGAGAAACCGAAAGCGGAGGCCGCCTTGATGATACGTTCCACGCCGATTTTCATTGTCAGATCCGCGGTAGCCCTGTTCACGGACTTTGCCAGGGCCATCCTCATCGTAATATGGCTTTCAGGTATGGGAGAGTAGTTCTCGGGCCGCCATTCCCTGCCCTCGATCATGTAGAGCGTATCCTCATTCGAAAGGATGGTGGCGGGCGTGTACTCGTCCATGGCCGCCAGAAAGACGAACGGCTTGAATGCGCTTCCCGGCTGACGGTGCGCCTGGGTAATGCGGTTGAACTGGCTCTCGCTGTATTTGCGCCCTCCTACCATGGCCAGGATGTACCCGGTCCGGGGCTGAAGAACGACTATGGCCCCCTGCAGCCTCTTTTGCGGCTCTTGTCTGAGCAGGGAGGGATTGGCTTTCTCCAGCCGGGAAAGACCCTTGATCAGGGCCTCTTCAGCCGCCCTCTGCACCTCCGGGTCGAGGCTGGTATAGATGGAAAGCCCGAGAGTTGAAAGCGCGTCCGGAGAATAGAGAGTATGGAGTTGATGGGAGAGGTAATCCATGAAATACGGTGCCTGCTTGGCATAGGTTTCATACTCCGCGGTCGCCATGGGCTGTGAAATGGAATTGTCGCACTCCTGCCTCGAGATCCATCCGTGGGAGAACATGCTCTCGATAACGATGTTCCTCCTTTGCACGGACCGATTTTTATCTGCAAAGGGGGAATAATGGTTGGGCGCTCTGATGAGTCCCGCCAAGGTGGCAGATTCGGAAATGGAGAGATCGTTCACCGGTTTTCCGAAATAGAAAAAGGATGCCTCTCCGATACCGTTTATGGAGACTGACCCTTTATTTCCCATATAGATCTCGTTCAGATAGATCTCCAGAATCTCTTTTTTGGAATACTTCGACTCCATGACCAGGGAGATCATCAGTTCTTTGAATTTACGGGAAAAAGTTTTCTCCGGTGTGAGAAAATAGTTCTTGGCAAGCTGCTGTGTAATGGTTGAACCCCCTTGCCGGAGGGCTCCATGGCGCAGATTGCTCGCAAGCGCCCGTATGATGCCGAGCGGGTCCATCCCCGGATGGTGAAAAAAACGCGCATCTTCAGCAGCCAGTACCGCATCGATCAGGTGTTTGGGAACATCGTTCAGGGAGACGAGCCTCCGCTCTTCCCTCTCTTTGCCGAAAAAGAGCATAAGCTCCTCGGGTTCGAGTTCCAGAAGGGGAACGGGTTCTCCTGTGTCGATACGTGTCAAAGATTCGATCGAGTCCTTCTGATAGTGGATGCGCAAAGGGAAACCGATGCTGGTTTGTTGGGGTGTGATGAAGTCTCTCAGAAAAACCTCGATCCGGGATTCTGCTGTTTTGATCTCTCCCTTTCGCTCAGGATTGCGCGATACCTTCCTGTAGCCCAGCCGGCCGAGTTTTGCTTCCAATTGTTTTCGGGGAAATGTCTGCCCGGGATAGAGCATGGTCGTGTCGGAGAGAACGCGCGAGGGGATGGACCACCGCCTGCCGGAGAACCGTTTTTCAATTTCTTTGGAAAGATTCCCGACCAAAACGACCGACGCACCTGCTGCAAGGAGAAGCAGCAGCCCCACTATTTTCAACAGACGGGTCGCGGTCCGTTTTTTGGATCGGGTTTTCGGATTACGCATTCTTCATTCTCAAATACGGGAGTTTGGTCATCGCAATGCGTGACATGTCTCATGCACGCCTCTACGCAGACAATCAGCATATCTCACGGCGGAATTTTAGTCACCCCCTAAACCGCAGAGCGCAATGGGGGCATAGCGCGAAGGGAACGAGCCTCCATGCAACCGTCGACGCGCCGGAACCACTCCGGCGCCTTCACGGGACGGAGGCCGCAAAAACCGGTTTCCGCTTTTGCTGTGTCCGCTTTTGCTGTTGTCAATGTGGACTGTTCATGGTAATGGAGAAAACAGATGTTGCTCCAGTATCTTAGGGAACTTACCATCATCTTCTGAACAATGAACATGGACTGGCTTCAGGCGGGAGAAAGTTATTGAGTTCAGCCAATATAAACTGGGCAGAGCGGTTCATCAGGATGTTCGGTGCGGAGGGGCTCAGACTCATAATGAGATTGGGGCGCATGGGGATCTTCCTTGCCAAGATGTTTATCTATTCGATAGTCCCGCCGATCAAATTTCCGCTCCTTGTCAAACAGATCCAGTTCATCGGGTTTCAGTCCATCTCCGTGATTTTCCTGACCGGCGCTTTTACCGGGATGGTTCTCGGCTACCAGGGTTACAACACCCTGACCCGTTTCGGCTCAGAGGCATTCCTGGGGCCCATGGTCGGTCTCACTCTCATCAAGGAGATGGGTCCGGTCATTGCCGCGCTCATGGTCACAGGAAGGGCCGGTTCCGCAGTCACGGCTGAAATCGGCATTATGCGGATCAGCGAGCAGATCGACGCCCTCGAGCTCATGGGGCTCAACCCATACAGGTACCTGGTGGTGCCCAATTTTCTGGCAGCGATCATCTCGCTCCCTCTTTTGACTGCCATTTTCGATGTAGTTGGGATATTCGGGGGGTACCTGATCGGTGTAAGACTTCTTGGCGTGGGATCCGGAGTCTATTTCGGCGAAATGATCAGCTATGTACAGATGCGGGATATTGTGGAGGGAATTTTCAAGTCTCTGAACTTCGGCGTTATTATTGCGTGGGTTTGCTGCTTCAAAGGATATTACACCGGATTCTATACCGGTTTCGGGGCTGAAGGAGTGAGTAAATCCACGACCCAGGCGGTAGTCGTTTCCTCTGTGCTGATCCTGGTTTGGGATTATTTCATTACATCCACCCATCTGCTTTTCTGAAGCGGGATGCAGGCACACAGGATCCAGGATGCAATTGTGATTCAGCGGTGTGAGCAATGAACAACCTGCGATCGATGTGATCCTGGTCTTTGAAGCCGTTCGCTGCTAAAATTATGGTTTCATGGTATTTTGATGATACAGCTGGAAAATATATATAAGTCCTTTGACGGGGCCGATGTCCTGAAAGGAATTTCCTTTGAGGTGAAGAAGGGGGAAATCCTCGCCCTCATAGGACGAAGCGGGTACGGGAAGAGCGTCCTTCTGAAGCATATCGCCGGTCTGATGAGACCCGACAGGGGGAGAATCCTTGTTGACGGCCATGATATCTGCAGGCTGAGAGGCAGAGCTCTCTTCCAACTGAGGGCCCGGCTCGGCTTTCTTTTTCAAAGCGGCGCGCTTTTCGATTCCATGACTATCTTTGACAACGTGGCATTTCCCTTGAGGGAGAAGTCGAAGTTGACCGAAACAGAGCTGAAGGAAAGGGTTCTCTCGGAACTGGAGAAGGTGGGGCTGAGCGATTCGGAGGAGAAATTCCCCTCACAGATCAGCGGGGGCATGATCAAGCGGGCCTCCCTGGCGAGGGCGCTGATCGAGGAGCCTGAAATCATGCTCTTCGACGAACCGACCACCGGTCTCGATCCTATCACCGGGAGGAATATCCTGAACCTGATTCAATCCTGCCACCAGCGCCTGAAGTTTACCGGAGTGATCGTTACCCATGAAATCCCCAAGGTCTTCGAGATCGTGGACAAGGTCGCGATGCTTCATGACGGGGTGGTCGCCTTTTTTGGAAAACCCGAAGACATCTTGAGCTCGAATGACCCGATGGTAAGCTCCTTCGTGTGCCTCGAGGAGGCGGACAACGGTCAATGTCACCGGGATATGATCGAGAGGCTGAGGCGAAAAAGGGAGATCCATCTCACGTGAAAGCAGGGATCGAGGGTTTCTTCTTGTTGCAGGAAGGAAAGGAATAGGGTATTTCCGCAGCTCGCAATCGCAATATAGGAAAGAGGAATCGTGATGAGAAGGTTTGATCTGGAACTTACCGTAGGCCTGTTTCTTATTGCAGGCATTGTCTGTCTGGGATACCTTTCCATCCGGCTGGGGCGGATGGAGCTTTTGGGGACCGAAGGATACGAAGTCTATGGCCTTTTCTCCAACACAGGCGGGCTCAAGAGCGGGTCGGCCGTTGCCATAGCCGGCGTGCAGGTGGGGCGCGTAAGGGAGATCACCCTCCAGGATTATCAGGCCAGAGTGGTGATGCGCCTGCCTACCAGGGTGAAGGTGCAGGAGGACTCGATCGCCGCCATCAAGACCCGCGGGCTGATTGGAGAGAAGTATGTGGAAATAACACCCGGCGCATCCGAGGAGATCCTGGGTGCGGGAAACCGAATCCGGGATACACAGCCCCCCGTGGATATCGAACAGGTGATCTCGAATTATGTCTTTGGCAAGATCTAGTGACGCGTCTCATAAGTTCTGCATCAGGAAATGGCAATTTGATTACTGGATCCCGGCCTTCGCCGGGATGACGAAAAAAAGGATATTTTCGACTTTTTACGACACCGTCCAAATTCGGATGACCAAGACGGACAGCAGTCTCGTAGGCGGGCAGTCTGTTTTTGAACTCTGATTCGGTTTTTTGTGGAGGAAATGATGAAAAAACCATTCGCAGTTTTCGCGGCCGCGATGGCCGTGTTCTTTCTTACCGTTCCGGATCATCAGGCAATGGCTGGAGAACCAACAGAAAAGATCAAGGAAACCACCAACAAAATCCTCTCCATCGTTACAAATGCCGATCTCAAGGCGCCCGGTAAGGAAGCAGAGAGAAGAAAATCGATCAGGAAGGCCGTGGATGAACGCTTCGATTGGGAAGAAATGGCGCGCCGCTCACTGGGCACTCAGTGGGGGGCGAGAACTCCCGAGGAGAAGAAGCATTTCGTCGATCTCTTCGGAGACCTTCTTGAGAGGACTTACCTGGACAGGGTGGAAGGATATTCAGGGGAGAAGGTGTATTACCTCGGTGAGAGGTTGGATGGGCAGTATGCCGAAGTCGATGTAAAAATCGTGACCACCCAGAACACCGAGGTGCCTGTGAAATACAGACTCAGGAACAAGAGTAACAACTGGCTCGTTTATGATATCAGCATTGCAGGAGTGAGCCTCGTAAACAATTACAGGGTCCAATTCTCGTCCATTCTTGCCAAATCCACCTACCAGGACCTGGTCAAGCAGCTGGAGAAAAAGGTGGCCGAAGGCAATTGAGCCCAACCCGAACCATTTCGACGGGAGCGCATAGTTCTATGGTGAAGAATCGAAATCTTTTACTATTCGGGTTTCTTATTTGCATCTTCATCGCACCCGCTTCTTCCGGGCTTGCCTTCGATGAGCCCGGCCTTTTCGGCGCCGAATCAAGCGAACAGATTCAGTTATACATGAAGATATCCATGTCCGAAAGAAGTGTGGATGAAAACAGACTCGTTATCGCGCAAGGCGCCGGTCCTGTGTCCCCCGGAACCGGAACGGATTCCATAGCTGGAATGGATATCGAACCGGTGGAAGCTGAACAGGAAGAACTCTCCGATGTTCTGGAACCTGTGAACCGTGCGTTCTTTCATTTCAACGACAAACTTTATTTCTGGGTGCTGAAGCCCGCGGCCAGGGGGTACAAGGCGGTCGTGCCTGAGCCGGCGAGGGTAGGGGTAAGGAATTTCTTCTACAATCTCGCTTTCCCCATTCGTTTCGTCAACTGCCTGCTTCAGGGAAAGGGAGAAGGGGCTGCAAATGAATTGGGCATGTTCATGGTGAACACCGTCTTCGGCATTGCGGGTTTTCTGGACGTCATTCCCGATGACGTCAAGAGCCATAAGGAAGATTTGGGGCAGACCTTTGGAAGATATGGCATCGGGCCCGGTTTCTATATCGTTTGGCCCTTCCTCGGACCCTCCACGGTTCGGGACAGCATAGGAATGGCTGGAGATGGATTTCTCAATCCCTGGAATTACCTGGATTTCTGGTACAATGCAGGAGCTCGGGCCTATGATGCGGTCAACGAGACCTCGCTCCGGATCGGGGAATACGAAGCCCTGAAAAGGGCCGCCATCGACCCCTACGTCGCCCTTAGAAACGCCTATCATCAGAACCGTCTCAGTCTGATCAACGATTGATGTTCTCGTAGAAAGTCCTGTTCGATCATGAATGCGACGGCTAAGCGGGATTTTTTTACAAAACCGTCAAGATTAGCGGGAGTGTAAGGTGTCCACAAAGGAAAAAGACGCCAAGGGTCTGATCATGGTCTTTACGGGTCATGGCAAGGGAAAAACCACAGCCGCTATGGGCATGGCTTTCAGGGCGGCCGGTCACGGGCACAAGATCCTGATGATTCAGTTCATCAAAGGGAGCAGGGAAAACGGCGAGCTGCATGCTGTGGAGAAACTATCCCTCTGTTTCCGCATCGTGCCCATGGGCAGAGGCTTCATTCGATTCGATCAGAAGAGCCCGGACGAGGAGGACAGGAAAGCCGTCCGGGAGGCATGGAAGTTTTCCAGGGAGATGATCGACTCGAGAGAGTTTCAGATGATCATCCTTGATGAGATAAACAACGCAATAGATTATGGACTCCTGCCCGTCGGGGAAGTTCTCGAAGCTCTCAAAAAGAAACCGGAGGGTCTTCACCTGGTGCTTACCGGGAGAAACGCATGTCCGGAGATCATGGAAGCGGCGGACCTTGTGACTGAGATGAAAGAGATCAAGCATCCTTTTCACCGGGGGACAAGGGCGCAAAAAGGGGTGGAGTTCTGAGGACGGTCAAATGACAAGAGTCCCAGGCGGATTGCGGCATCCTGTTACACCCGGATGCCGACGGAATTAAAAAAAGGAGCAGATGAATGACAGGTCAGCCCAAGATGGATCCGGAAGTCCTTTCCATGGTTCTTGACACCATCGGAAAACTGGAAAAGGAGAGAATTACACTCCCGGTAAGATTGGAAATGGATGAAAAAGGGGATTTTCCCCTCGATCTCATCCGGTTCATGCTGAGCCCGGAGATCGCTCTCCATCTGATCTTTATCCCCGAACAATACGGGGGCCTGGGCGCAGGCGCGGCCGAGATTGCCGTCGTCTCAGAACGAATGGCAAAAATGGATCTGGCAATAGCCACTTCCTTTCTTGCCATCTGCCTCGGCATGGACCCGATCAGGGTGGGCGCCAGTGAGGAACAAAGGCAGAAGTACATCCGAAAAATCGCGGACGAAGGTCTTATCGTCGCATACGGGGTGACCGAACCGGAAGCCGGATCCAATGTGCAGGCTCTCAAGACAAAGGCTGAAAGGGTATTGGATGAAACGGGCCGTGTTCGCGGTTACCGCATAAACGGCCAGAAGCAGTTCATCACCAACGGCGGGGTCGCCGATCTCTACACGATTCTGGCCGATGCGCCGGAAGGGCCTTCCTTTTTTATTGTGGAGCCCGGGGCCGAGGGGTTGAAGCCTGGAAAGCATGAGGACAAGCATGGGATCAGGGCTTCCGACACCTGTCCTCTCTCTCTGGAGGATCTTTATGTACCCGTCGAGAATCTGGTGGGCGGAGCCGAAGGGCTTGGTCTGAAGCAGGCAAATCAGGTGTTCGGATACACGCGACTGATGGTCGCGACGTTCGGTCTGGGAGGCGGAATGGCTGCACTGGAACGCGCCGTCGCGTATTCCAAGACCCGGGTTCAGTTTGGGAGCCCGCTTTGTGAGAAACAGGGCTATACCCACCGTCTGCTGGTACCCAATGCAGTTCGGCTCGAGGCGGCCAGGGCCTATATCGAGCAAACCGCAAAGAGGATCGATTCAGGGGACGAGGATCTTCAGGTGGAAGGTTCGATCGCCAAATATTTCGCCACTGAGGCAGGCGACGCAGCAGCGAACGATGCCATCCAGGCTCTGGGCGGGTATGGGTACACCAGAGAGTACGAGGTGGAAAAGATCAAACGGGACATCAAGATCACCACCATCTTCGAGGGGACAAGCGAGATTCAGCGGAACATCATTGCCATGTTTCGAATGAGGGAGACCGTCCGTTCCAAAGGAGAGTATTACAGAAAGATGGCGGAGCTCCTGGACACGTTGCCGGCAGGATGCGGGTGCGAGATGGTGGCCGCGGCCGTCCGGGTGATCAATGAGCTGATCTCGAAAATCAGGGCAGCCAGACTGAGCAAATCGCAGCATGTCCTGTTCCTGCTCGCCGACATGATGACATGGGCCGAGGTGGGGGTTGCCTTTTGCGAAAAGGCTTCATCGTACAATGAACTCAGACCCGATCCGGAGTACATGAAGGCCGCAGCCAGACTGTTTGCAAGAGAAGTCGTGGAAAAAACCTACGTCGAAGGACTGAGAATTGCCTGCGGTTGCGACCCCAGCATCGAAAAGATCATTCCTCAGCTTGAGTCCCTGAAACCCGCGAAAGCCATGACCGGATACCTGAAAGACATGGATATCGTGGCGGATCATTTGTTGCGCTGAGCGCGGCAAATGGTTGTAGAATATGTCCTGCCGAGGAGAACAGAACACTGTCTGCTTCGCCTGCAGCACAAAAAGAAAGATCGGATCTCGCGCGCCTGTCCCGCCCGTAGGCGGGCTTCGCCGGAGCGGGCGCAGAGAGACCGATGACAATCTTCAGCTCCTTCGGAGTATGAACAAGCCGGTGCGTATCGTCGTGGTGTTGCACGAAATAAAATCTGCTCTGCGGTTCTGTGGGCTCTGTGAGAGAAAAGTCGTGAGTTCCGGATCTCGCATTCTGCATCAGTATCGGCCCCCCAATTATGCCGGATAGAGCAAGGTACCATCGCAGACCCGCCAGAAAAAGACGTACCGGCGGCGCCCGAACCGTCAAAAGGGGGTTCTGCGAAAGTCCCAAGGTGGATCCCCAACTCCGCCAGACCTTCAAGAAGATCGGGGTCCCGGAGACCGTTCCCTTCGTACCCGACCCTTTCCAGCTGGAGGCATTGGAGAAGCTGGAGAATTCCGATGTGCTGGTCAGTGCGCCCACCGGTTCCGGCAAGACATGGATTGCGTCCCAGGCTATCACGAACTATGTTTCAAAGGGATTGCGTGCCTGGTACGCGTCCCCCCTCAAGGCGCTTTCCAATTCCATTTACAGGGACTTTTGCCGTGAGTTCGGACAGGAACAGTGCGGGATACTTACCGGCGACCGAAAGGAGAACCCTGATGCCCCCATCATAGTAGGCACCACGGAAATCCTCCGGAACCAACTCTATGATGCCATGCAGGAGGGTACCGGGATTCAGGCCGATATCGTCATCCTGGACGAGGCCCACTACCTCAGCGATCCGGACCGGGGGGTTGTCTGGGAAGAGACCCTGATCTATCTTCCTCCCAGGGTGCGTTTGCTGCTCCTTTCCGCTACTATTTCCAATGCAGAGGAGATTGCCGCATGGCTTGAAGAGAACCGCAGCACCAGGGTTCAAGTGGTGCGTTCGGTCGAGAGACCGGTTCAGCTCGAGATGCTCTTTCTCTTCCCTGACGGGCTCATCACCCCCTTGGGCGGCCGGAAAGGGGTCACGCCCAAAATTCGAAAACTCCTCGAATCTCCCGAATATCAGAGAAGGCAGCCAAGAAGAACCGGCTTTGGAGAGGTCATTCAATGTCTTCGAGCCCTGGATCTGTTGCCGGCCATTTTCTTTCTGAAGTCGAGAGTGGACTGCGACAGGGCCGTCCTGGCCTGCTATCCTGCAGAGAAGCCCTATGAAGTAAAGGAGCGGCTCAGAAGGGAGGTGAAGTCTTTTCTGCAGAGGTACCCGCACCTGGAGAGGAACCGACAGATAAGGCCCCTCCTGTCCTGCATGGTAGGATCCCACCATGCAGGGCAACTTCCTTACTGGAAGGTGCTGGTAGAGGAACTGATGAACAAGGGATACCTGGATGCCATTTTTTCCACCTCGACGGTTGCAGCAGGGGTGAACTTCCCCGCCCGCACGGTGGTTCTTGTGCAAAGCGATCGTTTTACCGGCCGGGAGTTCGCGGATCTCACTGCCACCGAGCTTCAACAGATGACCGGCAGGGCCGGCCGCAGGGGAAAAGACAACATCGGATTCGCAGTCATTTTGCCCGGTCTGCATCAGGATCCTCATCTCATTTACCGGCTCAAGTCCGCCCAACCCGAACCCCTGGTAAGCCGGATCCATGTCAATTTTTCCATGGTGCTCAATCTCCTGCTTTCGCACTCACCGGGCGAGGTGAAGGATTTGCTCGAGCGGTCCTTTGCTTCCTTTCAACAGAGGAAATCGACTTCGCCCCTGCAGACCCAGTGGCAGCTCATGCTGGAGGATTTCAGAGCAGCCTTGCCAGGAGGGAAATGCGATATCGACGATCCCTATGAGATGCTGGAACTCGTGCAGAAAAGAACAGAGCTCCAACGCGCTGCAAAGCGTTCCGCCAGGGATGTGCGCATGGAAAGGCTCAATCATACCTACAGGCAGCTGTTGAGTCCGGGGAGAGCCATCCTCCACAAGAATGGAATGGTTTATATCGTTTTTCATGCTTATGAGGAGAGGGGAAGGTTGATCTGTGCTGCGCACAATCTCAAGAGAGTATTGAAGGTGCGAAAGGGAAGGATCACCCTCAAAAAGGTGGACATCCATCAGATCAAATCCATTCTGGACTACCGGGTAGAACTTCCTGAGCCGCTTGAAGTGGAGACGCTGCAATCCCTTTTTGCATCCATCCCGATCAGGGAGCTTCGCCCCCTGGAGGTCGATCCGGAAGACCGGAATCAGCCCGGCGAGGGAGTTCGAAAGCGGCAGGACGTATTCTCCGGCATGCCTTGTGAGGATTGTACACATCTCCGGACCTGCCTTCAGAGAGGCAAGGGGGATCTGCGAAAACTTCTAGGAGGGTTCCGCTCGCTCACACCCAGTCTCGAAGAACTGCAGGGAGGGCTCTGGCTCAGTTTCAAACGGCACATGAGATTCCTCCGCGAAACCGGGTTTATTGATGAAGAATCCCACTTGACCGTAGATGGGAGATGGGCATCCAAGTTGAGGCTCGATCACCCCCTCCTGATTGCCGAGGCAATACGTAAGGGCGGGTTTGAAGGGATCGGACCGGAGGTGATGGCCGGATGCATCGCCCCCTTTGTCTGGGACAGGCATCAGGAAGTCGAAATCAGCGTGAGCGCGCCTGAAAACCTCGATCTCCTTGGAAGCGGCTACGATCGAATGCTCGGGCTTATCGAGGAGATCCGCATCCTGGTCGTGAAGCGGGGGTTCGAGAATCCACAGATCCTCTTCTGGCCTGCCGCAGCGCTCTTTTTATGGGCAAAGCGCGTTCCCTGGGAGGAAGTGATGTCTTTCATCTCAGTGGACGAAGGAGACATGGCCTCTCTGATCATGAGAACCGCAGATCACCTCAGACAGGTGACCAACCTTGAAAAGACCCATCCTGCTCTGGCAGAGATCGCTTATGAGGCTGTCCGGCTGATTATGAGGGAGCCGGTGTTTGTGGATTAGCCGTCGTGTCCATCCTGCGTTTCTCATGAGAAGCTTGCAAATTCCCTCGCGAACTGATAGTCAAAATCGACGAACAATCCTATCTCTCCAATTGCCGAGGTGCAACCATGAAGATAGCAGTACTCCTCTTGTGCCTATTGCTGCAGCCGCCGCTCTCCACCTCCTCCCTTGCTCAGACGGTAACCAGAAGCGATGCGAAAGACAGGACAGCCGTTCAAGTTACCGTGTACAACAGCAATCTGGGATTGGTCAAAGAGACCCGAAGGATGGTCCTCCCGGTAGGGGAGGGGGAACTCCGGTTGATGGATGTAGCCTCCCGTGTCCTGCCGTCCAGCGTCCATGCCGCATCGATGAATCATCCGGAGGGTTTCTCGGTTGTGGAGCAGACATATGAATATGATCTGATGAATGCAAAGAGCCTTCTGGATAGATACGTGGGGCGACAGATCAAGATCGTGACGTGGAACGAGACTCATGATCGAAGGGATGAGGTGGAAGCAACCCTTCTGAGCAACAACGAGGATCAAATCTTCAGAATCCGGGACGAAGTGTACCTGGGCCATCCTGGTTACAAGGTTCTGCCCAGCCTGTCGGATGATCTGGTGGCAAAGCCTACTCTGGCATGGAGCTATACCAACCGCGTGAAGGAGCCACAGGAACTGGAGGTCTCTTACCTGACCACCGATATGAACTGGACGGCGGAATACGCTCTGCTGCTCCATGCTGACGAGAATTCCTCCGACCTGGCCGGATGGGCAACGATTGAAAACAGGAGCGGAACTGCTTACTCGGATGCAGAATTGAAGCTGATTGCAGGGAATGTGCATCGGGTCGGGATGGCGAGGGACGGAGTGGTTGCCCCCATGGAGATGAAGGCGGCCAGGGCATCTGTTCCGCAATTCGAAGAGAGCCCGCTATTCGAATACCACGTCTATGATCTCGAGCGAAAGACCACGCTGAAGGACAATCAGTCCAAGCAGATTCGCTTTCTGGATGCAGGGAACGTCACCGTGCGCAAAGAGTTCGTGGTTTATGGAACGCGGTTCCAACCGAGGAAATTCACGGATGAACCCATCAGGCAGCCTGTAAGCGTGGTCTTGTTTTTCAAGAATTCGAAGGAAAACCGGTTGGGGATGGTTCTCCCCGCAGGCATCGTTCGCCTGTACACCGAGGATGGGAAAGGAAGCAGGCAGTTCATCGGGGAGGACAGGATAAGCCATGTCCCCAAGGATGAGGAGGTAAGGCTCAAGACAGGCGAAACAACCGATTTGATTGCCGAGCGGACTCAGACGGATTTCCGGCAGCTATCGGCCAAGTTATTTGAACTGGAATGGGAAATCACATTGAGGAATCACAAGGACAAGGAGGTGAGTGTTGGACTGATCGAGCCGCTCACGCGCAACTGGAAGATTCTATCGAACAGTCATCCCTTCAGAAAGACGGATGCGTTTACGATCCGATTTGATGTGAAGGTCCCCAGGGACGGTGAGGCGAAGGTAAAATACAGGGTACAGGTGGGGCTGTGAAGAAGGGGGATTGTATCCGGAGGGGTTCTACCGATCCGGTGTGAAATCATGGCCTGAAAATCCGAATCTCGAATATCGAAACTCGAAACAAAGAATTCAAATTCGAATTTTCAAATGACAGAAAGGAAGATACCTGAAAGGTGCAAGTACGTTTGTTTTGGTCTTTGGATTTTGGTCATTTGAACTTGTTTCGGATTTCGTGCTTCGGATTTCGGATTTATTCATATCCCTCCGCATGAGCGGGGTTACCTGAGACCGCGCGCCTGTCCCGTTAAGCGGGGCTCTGCGGTGGAGACTCACTTCTTCTTCGGTGGCCCAAGCCGCCGGACCTCAGGGGAGAACACCGGCACCGGCTTCAGCAACACCATCTGCTGCTTTGACTCAGCCGGTTGGGAGCCGCTCGATTCCTCCGTCCGGTTCTCTGCGCCGAAAAGCGACATCAGGTCGCCCACGATGGTGTGCATTTCACGCGCCTGTGTGCTCAGGCTCTCGGACGCCGCAGCTGATTCTTCGGATCCGGATGCGTTCTGCTGTGTCACATGGTCCATGTCCGATACGGCCTTGCTGACCTGCTCGATGCCCCGGGCCTGCTGCTCTGCCGCCTGAAAAATCTCTTCTACCAGCTCTTTTCCTTTCTGGATGTTGATTGCCGCGTCCCTGTACTTGTCATCCGTCTTCTTCACAAGGTCCGATCCCTCGTTTATCCTCCCGATGATCTCCTTCACCATTTCCTCGGTGCTGCGGGATGCCTCGGCAGAACGCATGGCGAGCCGTCTCACCTCATCGGCTACAACCGCGAACCCTGCGCCGGCCTGACCTGCGCGAGCCGCTTCAACGGCTGCATTCAAGGCGAGCAGATTGGTCTGAAACGCGATCTCGTCAATGGTCCTGATGATCTTGGATACGTTCTCGCCGGCAGCAGAGGTGTCCTGCATGGACCGAATGAGGGCTTTCATCGATACGTTCGCATCCGCCATTCCCCCGGTTGCCTGCTTGGAAAACTGGGCAGCCTGCTGTGAATTGTCCGCCGTCTGCCTGGTCATGCTGGCCATCTCCTCCAGAGAGGCGGAGGTTTCCTCGAGCGATGCCGCCTGTTCGCTGGCGCCCTCGGCAAGTTGCCGGCTGTTCGTCGAGACCAAAGCCGCTGCAGAGGAGACTTCGGCGGCGGAATTGGTCAGCGACGTGATCGCCTTTTCAATCGGCCTGGTCATTCGCTTCGCAAAGAAGATACAGAGGGGCAGGATCAGCGCAAGACAACCCAGGGCCACCAGGGAGAGGAGACGGATCATTTGATTCGTGTTCGAGTCGGCGACCCTCTTGGAGTGGAGAGCGGCCACAACGCCGACGTTTGCCGAATCCCCACCGAGCGGGAGAAGTCCTTGAAAATAGTTTTCGCCGTTCACCTGAACTCCACTGGTATGGATGACCTGCTTCTTGAAATCGGACTTTTCCCCGGCTCCCGTAGAGGTTTCACCGATGAGGTCTGCATATTCAGGCAGGGTCCCAGTGCTGAATTTTCGGCCCAGGAAGACATTGACCCTCATAGCCGTGAGCTTGGACATTTTTTCTACAAATGAGCTCTCAAGCCGGATAACTGCCTTTGCGACTCCTACCTGGAGTTCCTCCATCACCTCTTTTTCCCGGTTATATTGGCTCCCCATGATGGGCGTGTAGGCAACGAGGCACACAAGAGGACCTGCCGGTTCAAAAACCGTCTTTGGATGATCTGGGATCTGCTTTCCGAGTTTGAGGCTGATCACAGGATCCGGGAGAGTTTCGGTCTTCTGCATGATATCTGTTTTCAGCGCGGCCCCTTCCTTCAAGTACGCTGTCTTGATGACCTTGCCTTGTGCGGCGGCATATCCGCAGAGATAGGTCTTTTCGTCCTTCTGTGATGTGAACGCGACGAGATCTCCTTGGGAGTCATAGATTGCAGCCTTCCAGATTTTGCTGGTTTTGGCGATCTGGTAAATATCATTGGTAATGTCCTTGTACGTATTCCCTGTCATGGTTTCATCGAACTGGCCCTTGTAATCGATGATGAACTTGATTCGGGAATCCATCCCGTTCATAACGGCCAACTGCGAACCGTCTGAGAGCAGTTTCTCCTGCTTTACCTCCAGGTCGTCACGCACGATTTCCAGGGAATTGTTCAAGCCTTGAAGTGAGGCAGTCCTGTTTTGTCGGGTAATGATGACGGCCACCACCGCTGTAGAGACGGCCATGACAAACACCAGCATAACCCCGGAAAAGACAATCAGTTTGGTGTTAAACTTCATTCTGCTTCCTCCATTTCATGGCAAATACCCGCGAAAGATCGGCTTCAGACGCGAGAGCTCAACAGCAGGGTCCATTCATCATTTTGAAATCCCAAAGCAATACTCATGCCAGAGACGTTCCACTTTGTGGAACCGGACCCGAGGGGCGCCGTGCAGTCCGGCAGGAAAGAAAGGCTGGAAAGCTCCTGAACGCATAACAAAAGGTGTTTCACGGATCGGGCGGAGCCATGGAAAGATGGGAGGAAAAAGAAAAAAGAGATCTTAGGGAAACACCTTTTCAGCCGGCCATCGACAATCCTTTGACGGTGAAACGTCGCTTTTGCAGCGCTCCGGCAAGTCACTCAAGACTGATCTTCTCCCGGAAACTGAAGCGGATCCTGTTATCCTGGTAATAGATAAGAGTCGGGAGGAAGGCATACAGCCTTACATGGAATTTATTTATGAAAGCTTCGAGATCGATCTGAAGGGCAGGTTCGAAGAAATCCCGGGTGAAGGGGAATTTTCGAAGATAGGCACGGGTGGCCCGAATGGCATCCAGGCCGGGAAGCACATGGCTGATCGACCCCGACATCTGAATGCCTCTAATTTCCTTCCATGTGGAGGCTTGATGGAAGATTGCTGCAGCAGCGTGCCGTGACTCAAGTGCTTCGCGAATATGGCGGGAAGAGGGATCGGAGAAGAAGTAAAAACGGGACTTCCGATTAGCATAGTAGACAGGGGCGGCCCACGGCGTATTGTCATGCGCAGTGGAGATGGTCATGGTAGTCTGTTGGGAGATAAGCTCTTCAGCCAGCTTTCGAAGTTCCCCGGCATCCGGCGGTCGCATAACAGCATCCTGGAATGTTGGAATAGTGGAACAATGGAATGGTGGAAATTGTGAAGAAGGTTTGACACAACGTTTCATCATTCCATCATTCCAATACCTCAATCTTTCTCTTCAGTACAGCTCGTATTTCGCCAGTCTGCCGTCCAGGCCGCCGGAAAGGAGAGGAACCTTCCACGAGGTTTTCAGGCCGACATGGCGCATGAGGTCCCGGTTCCCGAAATAGATGAAAGCCGTCGAGCCCTTGCATTTCCGCTTCAGAAAATCGCCCAGTTCTTTATAGAGGCCGGGCAGGTTTTCTTTTCCCTGCAACCGCACCCCATAGGGGGGGTCGCAAACAATGACCCTTTCCTCAAGGCCGGGAAGCTCTCGGAAATCCTTTGTGTAAAGCAGGACTCTGTCCCCATGGGGTAAATTTCTCAAATTCGTCCTCGAAGTCTCCACCGCTCTGCGAGAGAGATCGCTCCCTGCGATCAATCCTTCCGGCAGATCCCGGATCACAGCGTCCGCCTGCTTCTTTGTCTTTTGCCACAGGGAACCATCGAAATCCGGCAGACGCTCGAATCCGAATCTCTTTCTGAGATAGCCGGCCGGGATTCGGCAGTGGAGCATGAGGGCTTCGCAGAGGAATGTCCCGGCCCCACACATGGGATCATAGATCGGCCGGGAGCCGTCCCAAGCCGAGAGACGAACCACTGCGGCGGCAAGCGTCTCCTGCATGACGGCTGTAAGACTCATTGAGCGGTAGCCTCTGCGGTGGAGAGAGCCCCCGGAGGTATCTACACTGAGGAGGGCCCTGTTGCTCTCGATGTGAAGACTGATCCAGAGATCGGGCTCTTCCCTGTCCACCGAAGGCCTTCTGCCGGACTTCTCCCTGAAGTGATCAACCACAGCGTCCTTGAGACGCTGAGCGGCGAACTGGGAGTGGCTGATCTTGCTGTTGGAGACATTTGAGAAGATCGCGAAAGACTGATCGACGTCGAGGAAGTCGGACCATTCGATCTCCCTTGCCTTCCTGTAAAGGTAATCGGTTGAGTGGCACCGGAAAGTGATCAGCGGGGCCAGAATCCTGGAGAGGATCCGTGATCTGTAATTGACCCTGTAGAGCGTCGCATGGTCGGCCAGAAAATAGACCCCACGATATGCCGCCGAAACGTCGCGTCCATTCAGTTCAGAAAGCTCCTCGGAAGCCAACTGCTCCATCCCGTCCGGCACCTGGGCAAAGTAGCGGTTGGTCTGCTGGTATTCGTAGGAATTTGTCATTTGTCATTTGCCATTTGTCATTTCAGGGAAAGGGAGTCACTGATCATATAGTCATTTGTCGGGAAAGGAAAGTCGCGGGGATAGCGATTCCTCCGGAGCAGAAGGGATCGCAAGCAGGAGCTTGCTCCTACACGAGTCTTCAGGGGCGGCAGTTGAGGAATGGTGGCATGGACATCCCGGAGGAGAGCACGTCCAAGACGGAAATGAAAAACGACCAATGACAAAGGACAAATGACCAATGTCAAATGCTAAGTCGCGTAGCTGTGCAGACCGGCAAGATAGTTGACTCCGAAATAAGTGAACAGCACACAGGAGAAGCCTACGATCGACAGAATGGCCAGTCTCTTTCCACGCCAGCCCCTGACCATCCTTGAATGAAGAAAGGCCGCGTAGACGAGCCAGGTGATCAGAGACCAGGTTTCCTTGGGATCCCAACTCCAGTAGGTCCCCCATGCGGAATGGGCCCAGACCGAGCCGGTGATGATGCCCAGCGTGAGGAGGAGAAAACCGATCGCCACCATCTGGTAATTCAGGTCGTCGAGTATGGAGGTTCCAGGGATGAGCTTGACGAAAAGGTTCTTTCCAGAGGGCTTGTCCATTCGTTTGAAGAAGTACATCAGGCTGAGACAGAATGCGAGAGCGAACGCGGCATATCCCAGAAAGCAGGTCAGTACATGGGCGATCAGCCAGTTGCTCTTGAGTGCGGGAACGAGGGGTTGGATGCGGCTGTTGATATTCGGAGAATAGGACGCATAAGCCATTGCCAGGAAGGCGATCGGCGTGATGAAGACACCCACGGATCGGTTCCGGGTGCGCCACTCTATCAGGAGATACAGTAAGATGATCGCCCATGCGAAAAAGATGAGGGACTCGTAAAGATTGGACAGGGGAGCATGGCCGATTCCTATCCTGTAGGATTCAACCCAACGGTAGATCAATCCCATGCTGTGCCCGATCAGTCCGGCAAGTGTGATAATCGTGGCAGCGCGTCCGAAGGCCTCTCTGCCCATGACCATCATCAGGAGATAGGCGAGGAAGGAGAAAAAATATGCAAAAGTGATATAACTAAGAATTTCTGCGTCCGACATCAGATACCTTCTTATTGGGTTAAATTCCGCAAGCTCTCGGTAACGCTGTCCAACTCCCGTTCCATGCCGACGGGGTTCTTGTTGGACCTTCCGACCACCCTTACCTTAACGTTTCCGTCCTTTTCGGAAACCTTTACCCATACTCGTCTGTGAGAGGAAAAGAAAGTGAGGAAGAAGCCGCAGATCATCATGATGCAGCCGATCCAGACAAACGGCACACCGGGATCTCTATTGACCTGAAGCCCGGTATAGTACTTCGTCTCCGCCTTTTGCATGAAAAAGGAATAGGGACGATACGCCTGATAATTGAACCTGGGGGACTTTTCGAATAACCCTGGAACCATTTTCTCTATTGCATCGCGGTTGAGGAAAATCCAGAAAAGCACCGGTTCACCGGAGGGCGGCTGAACCTGGATTTGCGCTGCAGGGCCTAATCTCATGAAATCCGCCCTTACGTCGCTAACCATGAATTTCCCGTCCTGATCCGGCAGAGGGAAGGAGTCCCCTTTCTTGACCTCAACCAGCGAGTCTCCCTTGCCGGATCCATCTTTGCTGATGCGGAGAAGAATTTTGTCTCCTGCCATGGACCCGTAGCTCGACTGATAGAAGGTGATTCCCCTGAATGAAACCGGATGATTCACCAGCACAGGGGTGTCGAGGACCGGTTTCCCGTTCTCAAGAAAAATGAGCTCTGATTTGTACTCCTTGGGGGCGCCGTTGTCATAAAATTCGACCGTGAAGCTCCGGCATTGGACAGCGAACCCCAATTCCACGGGATGCCCGTTCCTGCGAAGAAAAACCGTATCAACCGTCTCCCCCTCCGGAATGTTGACATTTGCCTCGAATCCGACGAAGGACCCGATCATTCCCCCGAGGAGGATAAAGATCACGCTGAGGTGAACGAGATAGACCCCGAAGTGGGAATACCGCCCCTTTTCTGCATAGAGCACGTCTTCCTGACTCCCGTTTTTTATCCGGATCCGCCGGAAGTGACGATGGAACCACTGAGAGATGCGGCTTGAAGTCTCCTCTTTCCCAGTCGAGACGGAAAAAATCCTGTGTGAGGGAACATCCTTGAATACCGCGGTCCTTTCCAGGCCGTCACTGCCTTTGAACCGCTTCCAGGCGGACGGAAAACGATCGATGGAGCAGATCAGCAAATTCAATCCGAGTGCGGCAATAATGATGCGGAACCAGAAGGAGTGATACACATCGAACAACTGCAGGGTCTCGAAAAGCTGGACCATGGCAGGGCTCATCTCGTGAGCGATCCGTGCAGCCTCCTCCCTCTGGGGGATCAATGTCCCGGCAACGGAGGCTACGGCGAGCAGGATCAGAATTACTATGGTCAGCCGTACAGAAGTAAAAAAATCCCAGAAGGGACTCCCTTTTTCCTTATCGTGCTTTTTCGGCATAGTTCAAACGGTTCCGAGTCGGGGCGATGTTTTGGTAAATCATACTATAGACATCGCATATATACAACTACCACTTTAGGTATACAACAACCACTTCAGGAGAGGTGATGGAGCATCCTCATCAGCTGTTTCATCTCAAGTTCCGTCCGATATAAAATTTGACCGTTTTCCGCCCTTTGTGCTAAGAACCAGAATAAAAGCACATGGTGTCTTCGGGGCCGGCTGCGGCCCCTTCCGCTATCGAAATGTGTCGGGGAAAAGGAATGCTCGATCTCAAATTTATCAGGTCTCATATGGAGTCGATTAGGGAGATGCTCCGGAACAGAAGGTATGATCTGGATCTCTCCGCCTTTGAAAACATCGACAGGAAAAGGCGGGAGATTCTCCCGGTTGTAGAAGAGCTCCGCCATCGGCGCAACAAGGTGAGCGAGGAAATCGCGCTGATGAAAAAGAAAAGTGCGGATGCCTCCGGCCTCATTGCGGACATGAAGAAAGTATCCCAGGAGATAAAAGAGCGGGAAACGCTGTTGGTAGAGGTGGATGAGGAACTCAAACCTTTCCTGATGGTCGTGCCCAATGTTCCGCTCCCCTCCGTGCCGGTTGGCGCCGATGCGGCGGATAACCCCGTCGTTCGCACCTGGGGCGAAACCGGGAAGATGGGCTTCGATCCCTTGCCCCACTGGGAAATAGGGGAGAAACTCGGGATTCTTGATTTCGGCCGCGCATCCAGAATGGCGGGTGCCAGGTTCGCACTCTATTCCGGTGCAGGCGCGCGACTGGAGCGTGCATTGATCAACTTCATGCTCGACATCCACACCCGGGAGCATGGGTACAAGGAAATCCTGCCTCCTTTCATGGTCAACTCTGCATCGTTGACCGGCACAGGGCAGTTGCCGAAGTTTGCGCAGGACCTGTTCAAGGTGGAGGGATGGGATTTGTATCTCATCCCCACAGCCGAAGTGCCTGTGACCAATATTCACAGGGAGGAGATCCTCTCCGAGGAAATGCTTCCAATCCTCTATGTGGCCTATACGCCTTGCTTCCGATCTGAGGCGGGCTCTTATGGCAAGGACACCAGAGGTCTCATTCGTCAGCATCAATTCAACAAGGTGGAACTGGTCAAGTTCTGCCATCCGAAGGAAAGCGACCAGGAACTTGAGAAACTTACCCGCAACGCGGAGGAAATCCTGAGGCGGCTTGCCTTGCCGTACCGTGTCGTCTCCCTCTGCACGGGGGATCTGGGTTTTGCGTCGGCAAAGACCTACGATCTCGAGGTTTGGCTTCCTGGGCAGCAACTGTACAGGGAAATCTCTTCATGCAGCAACTTTACCGATTTTCAGGCCAGAAGAAGTTCCATCCGGTTCAAGAAGAAAGGGGGAAGCGGAACGGAACTGGTTCACACACTGAATGGATCCGGGCTCGCAGTAGGGAGGACCTTGGTGGCAATACTGGAGAATTATCAACAAAAGGATGGAAGCGTTTTGATACCGGAAACGTTGCGTCCTTACATGGGAGGGATAGAGTCGATCACGCCCGGTGACGCGGGATGAGCGGCTACAACGGCCACTCCCCAAACTGGCGGGAATTCCAGAGAGAACTCCAAAAGGCCCGTTCCAAGAGCGCTTTTCGCAAAAAGCTGCCATTCTTGACCATATGGATCTGCGGTATCGTCCTGATCCTCAGCATTATGGGCTATTCGGGATCGTGGATTTTTGCCCAACTCAGTCTGAACCGGGTTCAGGCGGAAAAGAAGGCGGCGGTCGAGGAAAAAAGGATCCCGCAGAAGATAGGCCGGCAAGACCTTCCCCGGCTGCTGGACGATTTGAATATCGGGTCCGGACCCGGCGCCAGGAACTATACGGTTGCGAGAAACGGCTCCATACTCTCTGTTGAGACCTCGCTTCTGCCGCCTCTGCAGAATTATCTGCAGGATCTCCTGCGTCAGTCGCTCACGGTTCGGGCAGCCGCCGTGGTGCTGAGACCAACCACAGGCGAAGTCCTGGCTTTTTCGGATTACAGGAACGGGGGGAACGGGAACGAAAGGAGCCTTTGTCTCAAGGCCGACCACCCTGCGGCAAGCCTGTTCAAAATTGTGACCGCGGCAGCGGCGATCGATGCTCGCGGCCTGACCCCCGATACGTCCCTCGTTTTCAGAGGAGGAAAATATACACTTTACCGCAGCCAGTTGAAGCCCGAGAAAAAGCCTTCAGGTTCAGCCACCTCGTTGACCAAGGCCTTTTCCTCATCCATTAATCCTGTTTTCGGCAGGCTGGGAATATACCACCTGGGTTCTTCCCTGGTGACTGAGTATGCAGACCGGTTCTTCTTCAACCAGCCCATTCCTTTCGATCTTTCCCTCGAGGTGAGCCCCATGGAGGCTCCGGCAGATGACTTTGCTCTGGCAGAGATTGCGTCCGGGTTTAACAAGAGAACCTTTATCTCCCCTATTCATGCTGCAATGCTTGCGGGCGCCGTTGCGAACAGAGGAAATATGATGGGGCCTCGGCTGGTCAGGAGAATCGCGGACGAGCATGGAAATCTCGTCTACAGCTCGGAGCCTGTTCATCTGGCAAGCCCTGTGAGCGGAGAGACGGCCAGAAAGATGAAGGTATTGATGGACGAGACAGTTGTAACAGGGACGGCCAGAACCGCGTTCAATAGGTTTCTTCGCAAGAACGAGTTCAAGGATCTGGAACTCGGCGCAAAAACCGGTTCGATCAACGATCCGTCCGACCAGAACAGAGTGGACTGGGTGACGGCCTACGCCATTCCCGATTCAGGAGAGGATGAGGCGATTTGTATTTCGGTCCTTGCGGTACACGGGGAAAGACTCGGAATTCGGGCCAAGGATATTGCAAGACATGTTGTGGAGAACTATTTTGGTTCTTGAGCCGGTTCGCAACCAGGACACGAAGAAGAGAATGTCCAATGTAGAATGTCCAATGTCCAATTACCAAGTAAAGGCAAACCGAAGAGAATGTCCAATGTAGGATGTCCGGTCGGACATTCCTTTAGAAAGGACCTGAGATGTGCGGCATCATCTGCTATGTGGGCAAAGACAAGGCGAAGCCTATCCTGCTTGAAGGGCTCAAAAGGCTGGAGTACCGCGGCTACGATTCGGCCGGCATGGCCGTGCAGTTCGGCGGCGGGGTCGAGCTTTACAGGGCGGTGGGCAAAATCATCGAATTGGAAAAAAAGGTGCAGGACGTGGAACTTCCCGGGACCTGCGGCATTGCGCACACCCGCTGGGCCACTCACGGCGAGCCGAGCGAGGAGAACGCGCATCCGCACAGGGATCAGGCCGAAAACGTCTTTGTCATCCATAACGGAATCATCGAGAACTACCACCCAATCAGGAGACGGCTGGAAAAGTCCGGCGTACGCTTCAGGTCTCAGACCGACACCGAGGTGCTGGCCCATCTCATCGCTCTCAGCTTTGATGGAGACCTCAGCGAGGCAGTGAGAAAAACCATGTCCCAGATCGAGGGGACCTTCGGGATTGCGGTAATCCACAGGCAAAGACCCGGTGAGATCGTTATCGCCAGGAGAGGAAGCCCGCTGATCATCGGCGTGGGAGATGGCGGGAACTTCGCCGCTTCCGACGTATCGGCCATGGTGAGGTACACCAACCAGGTGGTTCACCTGAACGACAATGAACTGGCCCTGCTCACAGCAGACGGGTACAGCATCTCCACTGCCCAGGCAAAGAGTGTGACGCGGGTTGCAGAGACAGTGGAATGGCAGGCGGAGGACGCGGAACTCAACGGATTTCCCCATTTCATGCTGAAAGAGATTTACGAACAGCCGGAGACCCTGTTGAATGCCATCCGGGGAAGACTCGAGCCGGGCGAGGGGGTTCCCAAGCTTGGGGGGATTATCCCGGTCTGGGAGCGGTTGAAGGACTGTCGCCACCTCGTCATTGTGGCCTGCGGCACCTCCTATTATGCGGGGTGTGTCGGCCGATATGTGTTCGAGCGGTTGACGGAAATCGATGTGGAAGTGGAAATCGCCTCGGAATTCCGGTACAGAAAGCTCAATTTTCCGCCTAACACCTTCATCATTGCCATAAGCCAGTCCGGCGAGACGGCCGATACTCTGGCTGCAATCAGAGAGGCCAGGAGAAAGGGCGCCCAGCTTCTCGGCATCGTAAACGTGGTCGGCAGCTCCATCTCCCGGGAGACCCTCGCGGGAGTGTACTGTCATGCGGGACCTGAGATAGGCGTGGCCTCCACCAAAATTTTTGTCTCCCAGTTGACCATACTTACCCTGCTCGCACTTCTCCTGGGACGTCACCAGAACCTCTCCCTGACAGAAGGGGTCGAGGCTATCCAGGCTCTTTCAGCGCTGCCCGATCAGATCAAGAAGGTGCTCTCTTATGACAATCACATCCAGGCGATTGCAGAGAAATACTATCGATGCAGCAATTGGCTGTTCCTTGGGAGGAAGTACCAGTATCCCATAGCGCAGGAAGGCGCATTGAAGCTCAAGGAGATCTCTTACATTCATGCGGAGGGGTATGCTGCCGGCGAGATGAAGCACGGTCCAATTGCACTGATCAGCCCGGCCATGCCCACGGTGGCGCTTGCTCCAAGAGACTCGATGTACGAGAAGATGATCAGCAACATCCAGGAGATCAAGAGCCGCAAAGGGCCTGTCATCGCCATTGTGACAGAGGGTGATGAAAAAGTCAGGGAGCTCGCCGACGAGATCATTGAGGTCCCTCCTACTCTCGAATACCTTTACCCCATTCTGACAGTAGTCCCATGTCAACTGATTTCCTATTACTGCGCCAGGTTCCTGAACAGGGACATAGATAAACCGAGGAATCTTGCAAAGAGCGTGACAGTGGAATAAAGGGGTAGAGATGTGAGCGCGATCCGTGAACGTGGAGAGACAAACGCGAACCACGGACACGATTCCGCGCCAAGCGCTTCAGTGCGCAGCCATGAAGCAGGGACGCGGTCCTCTGTTTTCAGGCTCACTCTGCTGGCGTCAAGGGTGCTTCTGTTCCCATTCTTTCGCGTCCACACCCAGGGGCTGTCCCGAGTGCCGCGGACCGGCTCATTTCTTCTCCTCCCAAAACACCAGAGGTGGGAAGATGTCCCCCTGCTGGGTATGACCGTGGGGAGACCCTTGTATTACGTGGCAAAGCATGAGCTTTTTGAGACAGCCCTCTCTCGCTGGTTCATCACCTCATTGGGCGGCATTCCGCTAAACCGGAAACGCCCCATGGAGAGTCGATCCTCCATTAGAACCCTTTGGGCGCTGCTCCACAGAGGGGAGGGGATCGTCATTTTTCCGGAGGGAACGTATTACAGGGAGGCTGTGGGGCCGGGGCGAAGCGGGCTTATTCGGATGATTCTCGGCCGTACGGGCCTCCCGTGTATTCCGGTGGGAATCCGGTATCTCCCCGGTCGTTATCCCACGCCGGTTCAAATCAACTTCGGAAATCCGATCTCCCCGGTTCATGGGGTGGACGGCCGTGAGTTTTACGAACGCATAATGAGGGAAATTGCAAGGCTGTCGGGCCTTCATTTTCCCCAACCCGGGAAGGAGAGAACTGGTGAATATTCCCAAAGAGATCTATGAAAGAATCGATCAGTATCGGGAAGAGATGATTCGACTGCAGGAAGATCTCACGTCGAAAATTGCCTTGGGATCTCAAAACGGCGGCACAGGAGAACATGAGAAAGCGGAGTACCTGAAGGGCCGGCTTGCTCAAATGAATCCGGATCACCTGGAGGAGATTCAGGCGCCGGATCCGAATGCCGCTCATGGGTATCGTCCTAATCTTGTTGCGAGATGGAATGGGACCAAGGGCGGTCCGGTGACCTGGGCGCTGAGTCATATGGATATCGTTCCTCCCGGAGACATCACTTTATGGGATGGCGACCCTTATCGAATCAGGGTGGAAGAGGACCGTATCATCGGGAGAGGAGTGGAAGACAATCAGCACGGGATCGTAAGCTCCTATTTCGGTCTCAAGGCGCTGCTGGATACAGGGAACAGGCCTGAACGTCCCGTCGGACTCATCTTTGTCGCAGATGAAGAAACCGGCAGTGCATTCGGTCTCGAATACCTGCTTAAGAGCCGAGCCGATCTATTCAGGCCCTCGGACCTGATCGTGGTACCGGACTCCGGGAACGAGGAAGGTACCATGATCGAGGTAGCTGAAAAATCCATGCTCTGGATAAAGTTCACTGTTCTGGGCAAGCAGTGTCATGGAAGCACCCCGGACAAAGGGAGAAACAGCCTGTATGGAGCAGCACGACTGATTGTCGCCCTCCAACAGGTAAAGGAAAGGTTCGGTGCAAGAGACGATCTTTTCAGTCCGCCCTGTTCGACTTTTGAGCCGACCAAGATGGAGGCGAATGTCCCCAACGTGAATACGATTCCGGGAAGGGACGTCTTTCATCTGGACTGCCGGATACTTCCCGAATACTCCCTGGACGAGGTTCTCGCTCACATGGGGGGGATTGCCAGGGAAATATCGGAGGAACTTGGTCTGGGCATCGAGATCGAACCTGTCTACAGGCAGCCTGCGACGGAACCCACGCCCAGGGATGCCCCTGTTGTGAAAGCCCTGGCCAGAGCCATAAAGTCGGTGACCGGAAAAACTGCCAGGCCTATGGGGATCGGCGGAGGCACGGTAGCGGCCTTTTTTCGCAGGGCCAAACTGCCTGCGGCTGTGTGGCAGACCGAATCAGGCACCCCGCACCAGCCGAATGAATTCTGTCTCATCAGCAGCCTGCTTACGGATGCAAAGATATTCGCCACGCTTTACATGGATCCACTAAAAGAAAAGGTACGGAAGATAAGAGAATAGCGAGGCTCTCGAAAAACCTCCGGCAGTGACTTTCAGTTGTTTGTGACCGGTCTGGTGAACCATACTGGTGCGCCAGAAATCGGCCACTTCACTGGGCAGCGCGTGCCAGTACTGCCCCGCATACTCCTTCTGCACATATCTGAGAAACTCCTCGTAATAGGTCTTGGGGTATTCCTCTATTTTCAATTCCCCTTTATTGAACTTCATGTAATCCGGATGCGTGTTGACGAGCGCCATGCCGCCATGGACCGCAATCCAGTCCAGTTTTATCTTCCAGTAATCGATATTCCTCTCCTTCATCATCACGAAGAGACAGTGATCCTGGGGGAGAGTGTAGGGCAATTCAACATATCCTTTTTTCTGGGGATGGCCATTTACCCAGAAGGGAAAGATCGTATTCACACCGTCCGGCTGGGGCTCAAAGGGGTCTGTATCGAAACAGGACGTGGCGTGGCTGATATCCAGCGCATGCATCCATTCGAGTCTTCTGAGCATGGACGGCGAAGAAAACCCGGAACACTCCCATTTCTTCAGGTACTGGTTGATCCTGACCGCGCTGGATTCAAAAGTTCTCCGATTCAGGAACAGTTTGCCGTCGTGCTTCAGGCCGTGCACCCCCACCTCAAAGCCGTTCCGGACAAGCTCGTTCCTCAGATCAGGGGAGACGCTGTATCTCTCCGGCACGAAATTGAAAGAGGATCGAACTCCCATTTGCATCTCAAGGGCCATCAAACGCCTGCATTTGGAATGCCCCCTGGCTGTATCCACGTCATGCATCAGGGCGAAGGCAAACCTCTTCCCCTGAGGCCATCCCCCCCAGCCTTCCGGGGGTTTGGAAGCCGCATGATTGATCGGCCAGGTCTTCAAAGAGCGATGGAGTTTGAAGCGGGTCGCTTTCCTCCTCAACAGAATCTGTATGGTCCTCGGTACCAGAGGCTTAAGCGAATAGTAAAACCCTAATCTCATGCTGTAGCTTTTCATTACTGCAGGGCTCCTTCCATGATTTCCTTGCGAATCGAAATATCTGTATTCCCGGCATATGAAAACCGTCGTCTGTATTGATCTCCACCAGATGGAAATAAAACCGGCCAGGGGCCGGAAAAAAAGTAAAGGCGGCAAAATCGACTTCAGAGCACCAAGACGTTTTCAAAGAACAGGAAAGGGAAGAACACGCGAAAGATAGACCGCCTCCTGGGGGAGACGCCCCCTGCAGATGAGCCCCCCAGATCGGCGAAGTTGAGACTTACCTCGCTATAAAATATATGAGCAGGAATACGCAAAGAACCATGGGTTTTTCTCTGTATTCGGAAATGAGATCCCTTGCATATGCTCCCTACTGCTCTTCCATGCGGAATTCACCTTCTGAACTTCCACTTCGATACTTGCGCGCAACCGTTCATCCCGGGTGAAAACATAAGATTCCTGAAACCCGGGTGTTCCGTCATGAAAAGAACGAAGGCGCATATGCGACGATCACCGCGGATTTCTGAGCGCCCGCCGATCGGTGTCCTTCATGTCTTATGATAAAAGTGTTCTGAGATTGCGGGGAGGTGTGCAAGAGGAGGGTGTTGACCGCGGAGATAAGCAGGAAATTCGGATTGACACTCGGAGCGGCGAGCTTCTATCTCTGAGGAGGTTGGGGAACGAGGAGTTGAAGTGAATTCCTCGAACCCCATGCCTGTTCCTTAACCGGTTATTTGCGAAGATAAGCATCCATAAACATGTCCAGATCTCCATCCATCACCCTGTCCAGATTTCCAACCTCCACATTGGTTCGGTGATCTTTTACCAGTCTGTATGGATTGAAGACATAAGACCTGATCTGGCTGCCCCAGGCAATCTCTTTCTGGTTGTCGTGCATCTGCTGTTTCTTCTCTTCGAGCTTGCCCTTTTCGAGCTCATAGAGTCTCGCCTTCAGGACCTTCATGGCCATGTCCTTGTTCCTATGCTGGGATTTCTCATTTTGACATTGCACGACGATGTTCGTAGGCAGGTGGGTAATCCGGATGGCCGAGCTGGTCTTGTTCACGTGTTGCCCGCCCGGACCGCTTGCTCTGAAGGTGTCGATTCGGATATCTTTTTCCTCCACCTCTATTTTGATATCGATGTCCACCTCAGGAAGGACTGAAACCGAGGCAAAAGAGGTATGGCGTCTCCCTGTAGAGTCGAAGGGCGAAATCCTGACCATCCGGTGAATTCCATGTTCCGATTTGAGGAAGCCGTAAGCATATGGACCGGTCACCGTGAATGTGACATTCTTCACCCCCGCTTCGTCCCCTGGCTGGTGATCGATAATCCGGGTCGCGAAACTCTTGGACTCACACCATCGCAAATACATTCTCAAGAGCATCTCTACCCAATCCTGGGCCTCGGTCCCTCCGGCGCCGGCATTGATGGCGACAATCGCGTTCCTCTTGTCATCGGGGTCTCCGAGGAGAAGCTGGAACTCAAGACCTTTGATCTCCTTCTCGATTCGATGAACGTCGGTCTCCACCTCCTTCAAGGAAGATTCGTCTTCTTCCTCCATCGCCATCTGGGCCAGGAGCCTGGCGTCCTCGATTTCGCGGAAAAAGCGATGCCAGCTGTCGATGTTGCCCCTGATGCTGACACGTTGCTGGCTCAGCCTGGAGATTTCGTCCCTGTTCTTCTGCCAGAAATCACCACTCGCCATGATCTTTTCGATGTTCTCAAGTTCTTTCTGCCGGCTCTCCAAGTCAAAGATGACCTCTGATCTCTTGCAGGTGCTGCACAATGGAATCGATCTTCGCTAAAATTTCCTGGTTCATTTCTTCGGCCTCCTTTAAGGAAAGATCAGCCACAAAGACATAAATAATTTCCAATGTAAAATGTAAAATTTCCACTGATCAAGTGATACATTCAGCGAGAATCTGGAAATCTTCCCTTCTTGCCTTTCACTTGGACATTGGACATTCTACATTGGTCATTTTCTTCTTCGTGTCTTAGTGGCCGAGTTCCGTTTTCTATACCATATAACCAAAATAATTTGAATCACGCTGAATGCGAACAGGAAAAGAGCAAAGATATCCCCATGGCGCGTGTAGAGGCTCGTCTGTGCGGGACCGAGAGCCACTTCCGCTGTCAGCAGGTCTCTCCTGAAAAGATCGCTTCGCAGGGTAATCTCCCCGGTCGGTCGGATAAAACCGCTGATCCCCGTGTTCGCAGCCCGGACCAGGGGTCTCCTGTTTTCAACAGCCCTGAAAGCAGCCATGCTGAGGTGCTGGTATGGAGCGCTCGTTTTTCCGAACCAGGCGTCATTGGTGAGGTTGATCAGGATGTCCGCTCCTCTTTGCACCTGCCCTCTTGCAAGTTCGGGAAAGACAACCTCGAAACAGATCAGAATCCCTGAAGAGAACCCCGGCCCCCTCAGAGGATTGAGAACACTCCCCGATGCAAAATCCCCCGCGGCGGGCACCAGTCTGTTCACAAAGAACAGCAGACCTTTCAAAGGCACATATTCCCCGAAGGGAACAAGGTGGATTTTGTCATAATAGCCGTGGACTTTCCCATCCCATACGATATATGCCCGATTGTAGAATTGGGTGGCCTCTTTGCTGACCCCATATGCAGGGCTTCCGAAGATGAGGGTTTTCCCCAGTTGTCTGGAGACATCCGCCACCCTCTTGGACAGCGCGTTCTCCTCCTGAAAAAAGAAGGGAACAGCGGTTTCAGGCCAAAGCACGAGATCCGGGTTGAAATCGGCCGCTTTCCGGGTAAGGGTTTCATAAATCTCGAGGGTTCTTTCCTGATATTGGGGATCCCACTTGACCGACTGATCGATGTTCCCCTGAACAACCGCTATCTTGGCGGTTTTCTGAAGTTCATCCCGCGAATCGAACTGCTCCAGCCGGACCATTCCATAGACGAGGGTCGCAGAGAGAAGCACAACGACCGCTACGGCCTCCGCCTTTCGGAATGGTCTGGAGAAGGAGCGGAAATCGAAAAGAAGAAGGTAGAGCAGTACATTGGAAGAGACGAGGAGAAAGGAAATCGCATACGGCCCGAACAGATCCGCTACTTGAATCAATGGAAGTTGGGAAAACTGCGAGTGGGCAAGGAGAGACCATGGAAAACCAGTCAGTGCTTTGGCGCGCAGCAGCTCGGTGCTTGTCCAAAGGGCCGCCGATCCCAGGATTTGCAGGCGACTGCCCTGGAGTTCACGGGCCAGGAGTGCAAACAAGGCCGGATAAAGTGCCAGATAGAGACAGAACAGCGCCAGAACCCCGATGCTCGCCGGCAAAGGGAGGCCGCCATAATGCCCGAGGACAACAACGATCCAGTACATAAGGGAGAAATAATGGGCGAGCCCTGCCACAAGACCGAGGGTAAAGGCTTTTCGTCCAGGTTTCCCCGATATGCTCTTCAATAGCGGAATGAGTGCAATCCAGGCAAGCCAGGGCGCCTTCAAAGGAGGAAAAGAGAGAGTCAGGAGCAATCCGGAAAGAACAGCTAATGCCGCTGGCCATTTATCATTTTTCATTAATGATCAGTGATTCCCGGCGCGGGCCTCGCCGGATTGAGATGAAGGGGTGGTGTCCGTAATAACGACTTCTTCAATTTTTCGGACCCCTGCGGATTTGATGGTCATTTCCAGCCGGTCGTACACGACCTTTTCTCCGACGTTGGGAATCCTGCCGAGGAGATGGATAATAAATCCGCCCACCGACTCATAGCTGTCCCTGGGAAGGGTTATTCCGAAGTGGTCTTCGAGCTTCTCTATCTCGAGGCGCGCATCCACCAATATGGATTTTTCATCGAGCAGCGTGAGGAATGGAGGCTCCCTGTCGTGCTCATCCTGAATCTCTCCAACGATCTCCTCAATGATGTCTTCGATGGTGATTATTCCGGCTGTGCCCCCGTATTCGTCGGTTACGATAGCCAGATGGCTTTTCCGCTCTTTCAACTCCTTCAACAGCTCGCTTACGCATTTTGCCGGCGGCACGAAGTACGGCTTCCTGAGGATATCGGAAGAGAGCGGGGTCTTGGGGTCCTTGCCCCAGAGTTTCAGGAGGTCTTTGGCGTGAAGGATACCGACAATGTCGTCAATGGACTCCCTGAATATGGGTATTCGGGTATGGCCGCAATCCTTCACCAGTTGGATTACCTCTCCGAGGGTTGAATCGATGGAGGCGGAAACCATCTCAGTGCGTGGAATCATGATCGAGTGAACCGTCGTATCCCTCAGTTCCAGCACGCCATAAACCATTTCGGATTCTTCGTCCGTGATGAAACCCCTTGCCTGTCCTTCGTCCATCAGGTCATGGATTTCTTCAGTGAGGTCTTCTCCTTTCTGGATGTGGGCGGTTCTCTTGAATAGGGAGCGGATGAATTTGAGCGGACTTTGACTGGGGTCGTCTTCCAAATGGATCTTTCACCTCATCTTCAGATGAATTATACTGTAAGCTATCTTATTTTCGTACGGCAGTGATGTCAAGGGGCTGTTGCGCTACTGTGCAGCGGTGTCGGCTGGATCCATCCTGTTCAGGCGTTATCCTTGGGAAATATTGCTTGACTTTGATTGAGGTTATGCTAACTAAGAGAGAGCCTTTAAGCTCGGTTAACGTTTTTTCGAGATCACTGAGCCGGTGACGAAGAACGGATTCAGCGGGCATAGCTCAGTTGGTAGAGCACAAGCTTCCCAAGCTTGGGGTCGCGGGTTCGAACCCCGTTGCCCGCTCCAGTGACTTCGTCGTTGTAAGGCCCGATTCCCTTTTTGAGGTGGTTCATGCCCCTCCCATGGAGGAAAGAACCTTCTTCGAATTGCGGACATGGTTTGGTTTCCCTGCTGATGATTACCGTGTGATCAATAATTAGCAACAATCCAGTCTGCAGTGAGGAAGCGGGTCCAAAGGCCCGCTTTTTGTTTGATCATGAACAGGAACAGGACCATCGCTGAAAGAATCATGGATCTGACGGAACCGATCCTGGAGGATATGGGATTCGAGCTTGTGGACCTGGATTACCTGATGGAACGGGGAAGGTGGGTTCTCCGGCTCTACATCGACACCGAAAAAGGGGTCACCCTGGATGATTGCGCCCGTGTGAGCCGTGAATTGGGAGATGTGATGGATGTTCATGATGTCATCGCACACAAGTACGTGCTCGAGATCTCCTCTCCTGGACTCGACAGGCCCCTGAGAAGGGAGAAGGATTTCATTCGGGTGATCGGAAAGAAGATCAAGGTGCGGATGGTCGCGCCGGTACAGGGAAGACGGAATTTTACGGGCTATCTGATCGATTTTCAGCAAGGGAACCTTCTGATGGAATCGAATGGAGAAAAAGTTGCCTTGCCCAGGTCGGAGGTCGATAAGGCGAACCTCGTTTATGAGTTCGGAGCATAATGGAGCACAGCGGATCGAGGAGTGAACGCATGGTTACAGATCTGAAGAGAGTCATTGATCAAGTGAGCCGGGAGAAAGGTGTTGATCGCGAAGTGTTGATCAAGACCCTTGAAGAAGCTGTCAAGGCTGCGGCCAAGAAGAAGCTGGGGCCCGCTTATGAACTCGAAGTGACCTTCAATGATGAAATGGGTGAGATCGAGGTTTTCGAGTTCAAGCAGGTGGTGGAGAAGGTGACCAATGAGAGCCTCGAGGTCTCTCTTGAAGAGGCGCAAAGGATGGACCCGGAATCCCAGGTCGGTGACAGTCTCGGCATCAAGATGGACACTGACGAATTCGGGAGAATTGCCGCGCAATCGGCGAAACAGGTGATCATGCAGCGCCTCCGGGAGGCCGAAAGAAACCTTGTTTACGGGGATTACAAGGATCGAAGGGGAGAAATTGTCCATGGTATCGTGCAGAGATTCGACAAGGGTGGAATTATCGTGAATCTCGGTCGTACGGAAGCTGAGCTCCCGGTCAAGGAACAGATCCCCAAGGAGGTATATAAACAGGGTGATCGTGTTCGCGCGTACATCCTGGAGGTGAAGCAGTTCAGCAGAGGGCCTCAGATCGTCCTTTCCCGCACGCATCCCAACTTCCTCTCCGCCCTTTTTGAGAATGAGGTCCCTGAGATCGCCGAGGGGATCGTCACGATCATGCAGGTGGCCAGGGAGCCCGGAAGCAGGGCAAAGATCGCAGTGACCTCCAGGGACAGCGATGTGGATCCCGTCGGCGCTTGCGTCGGCATGAAGGGGACGAGGGTGCAGGCGGTTGTTCAGGAGCTTCGCGGAGAAAAAATCGATATCGTGCCCTGGGACCCGGATCCTGCGAAATTCATCTGCAATGCCCTGGCGCCTGCGGAAATCATCCGAGTGCTGGTGGAAGAGGAGAACCACACCATGGAGGTGGTGGTTCCGGACGATCAGCTCTCTCTGGCTATAGGAAAGAGAGGACAGAACGTAAGGCTTGCCTCCAAACTGTCCGGGTGGCATCTGGATGTGACCAGTGAAACGAACTACAACCGCGCTCTCAAGAATGCCTATGACTCCCTCCTCCAGTTGGAGGGGGTCGGAGAAAAAACGGCTCTCGATCTGTATCAGAGCGGGTATAAATCTGCGAGTGAGGTGGCTGAAGCGACGGTTTCCGATCTTCTTCAGATGAAAGACATGGATGAAGAGAAGGCGCAGAGGATTGTCCAGAGCGCCGTGTCCCTGTCCCAGGAACCCCCCCCGCAGGCTGAGGGAAATGGGAGCCCGAAGGACATGGGAGCGGAAACTCCAACCGAGGCAAGCGGTGAAATGGAGGCAAAGGAGCAGAGCGCGGTCTCCGAAGCGGACGAGGATCAAAACGGTGGGGAAGCGCGGTAGTGAACCGTTTCAAGGTCCAGGGGTCGACCCCCGAAGGGGAAAGGGGAGCCCTCCGGTTCAACGCGGGAAGCATGACCCCGTTCGAACATGCATCTCCTGCGGGTCTAAACGGAGCAAGGTTCATCTACTGCGGCTTGTGCTGGACGAGCGCCACTGCATGGAGCGGGATGAAAAAGGGACAAAGCCCGGCAGGGGGGCTTATGTCTGCAAAGAGGGCTCATGCATGGAGCAGTTGCCCAGGAAGCGGCTGGAACGGGCGCTGCGGTGCAAATCTATTCAGGAAGGGCGGCCTGTTTGAAAATAATCGCAGGGGTTCTTTAAGATTTGATTTCAGTTTTTGGGGGAATCGATGGCGAAGATCAGGGTTTATCAGTTGGCCAAGGATCTTAACATGGACAGCAAGGATCTCGTGGAAAAGTTGAAGGCCGGCGGTCTGAATGTGAAGAATTATATGAGTACTTTGGACGGGGACGCGGCGGCCAAGGCAAAGGATATCGCTACGGGTGTGGTATCCGAAGTCATTGAGGAAAAAAGAGTCAGGCCGACCATCATTCGAAGAAGAAGGATGACCGTGCCGGTGGAAGCGCCACGAGTCCCGGAACAACCCGAGGAGCCGGCGGCACAGCCTGAAATCGAGGCGGAAGAGCAGCAGCCGCGGAGTGAAGCGGTTCAGCCCGAACCGCCGGAAGAGACGACGGAGGTAGAGCCGACGGTTCTCCAGGAACCTGTCGAGGAAGCCCCTGTACAGGCTGAACCCGGGGAACCCGAACCCCTCGCCCCAGTTGAACCTCCCCCTACGCAAGAACCCGCACAAGCAGTGGAAACGCAAAAGACGGAACCCCAGACGGCCCCTAAACCGCCTTTAAAGGACAAATTTAAAAAGGGTAAAAAGAGAAAAATGGAAGAGCCTGCCAGAATTATTCGAAGGGCCGAAGAAGGACCCCTGTCGCGAAAGATTCAGGAAGAAAAGAAGGAGGGAGTGGTCGAAGAACGTCCGGCGCCGGTTGTGCAGAGCCCCCCACCTGCACTGAAGTCTGTCCCTGCTCCTCTCCCCCCCAAGGAGGACACGGAGAGCGCGGAAAGGAAGAGGAAGGAAAAGAAACGCGGGGATAAGGAAGTTACCCCTCGAGGAATCGTCCGCCATCGAAAGGTGGAAGTGTTCGAACGGGCGGATCTTTATGAAGGCCGCTTGTTGAGACGGAAGAAGAAGGAGGCCGCAGCCAAAGAAGTGCATCGGAAACTGAGGCCGGCGGAGGCAGCAGCCCCTCAGGCGGCAAAGCGCAAGCTCAGAGTCCCTGAGATGGTCACGCTTTCCGATCTCGCCAAGGCCATGGGAGTGAAAGCGGCCGAGCTGATCAAGAAGCTTATGGGTATGGGTGTCATGGCGAACCTGAACCAGCCCGTGGATTTTGAAACAGCCTCCCTTGTGGGCGAGGAGTACGGCTATGAGATGGAGCGCGCCCAGTTCCAGGAGGAGAGCGTGCTCTCGGAGTCCGAGGACAGTCCCGAAGATTTGAGCTTCAGGCCGCCTGTCGTGACCATCATGGGACATGTGGATCACGGTAAGACCTCGCTCCTGGACTATATCCGGAAGTCCAATATCACCGCCGCCGAATCGGGCGGGATCACCCAGCATATCGGCGCCTACTATGTGGAAAAAGAGAAAGGGGATATCGTATTCCTCGATACTCCGGGTCATGAGGCTTTCACTGCAATGCGAGCGAGAGGGGCTAAGGTCACGGACCTCATCGTGCTTGTGGTCGCCGCCGATGACGGAGTCATGCCCCAGACCAGAGAGGCGGTCAATCATGCCAGGGCCGCATCCATTCCCATCATCGTGGCTGTCAATAAAATCGACAAACCCAACGCTAACATCGACAAGGTCCGGAGAGAATTGGCGGAGCTTGAGCTCGCCCCGGAAGAGTGGGGCGGGGACACGATCTTTGCGAATATCTCAGCAAAGACGGGCGAGGGCGTTGATGATCTGCTGGAACTCATCCTGCTGCAGGCGGAGATGCTAGAGCTCAAGGCCAACCCCAACAAGCTTGCGAGGGGCACTGTAATCGAAGCCAAGCTGGACAAGAACCGAGGTCCGGTGGCGACGGTGCTCATCAAGAAAGGCACGCTCCGGCAGGGCGACTATTTCGTATGCGGGGACCATTTCGGAAGGGTGAGAGCCATGCTGAACCACGTTGGAAAGAGGATGGCCGTTGCAGGTCCTTCCATGCCGGTGGAGGTGTATGGCATATCCGGGGTGCCCATGGCGGGCGATGAGTTCATTGTGATCCAGGACGAAAGAAAAGCCAAAGAAGTCATCATGTACAGGGAGGCCCAGAAGGCCAAGGACACCATGAAGAGGACCATCGTCAGTCTGGATGACCTCTTTGATCGTATCCAGGAAGGCAAGATCAAGGAGCTCAACATCGTCCTCAAGGCAGACGTACAGGGATCCCTCGAAGCGCTTTCCGAATCCCTCATCAAGCAAAGCACCCAGGAGGTCAAGCTCAAGGTGATCCACTCGTCCACCGGGGGGATTACGGAGACCGACGTGATGCTCGCCTCCGCATCGGGCGCCATCATCATCGGGTTCAATGTGAGACCCAACACAAGGGCCATTGAGATCGCCGAAAAGGAGAATGTGGACATACGATACTATGACGTGATCTATAACGCCATTCAGGATGTGAGAAACGCCATGGCCGGCCTCCTGGAGCCGATCTACAAGGAGAACGTCATCGGAAGGGCAAATATCAAGGAAGTGTTCCATATCCCCAAGATCGGCACGGTAGCCGGATGTCAGGTGACGGACGGGCATGTCGAGAGGAACGCAAATGTGCGTCTCCTCCGGGATCACGTGGTGGTCTTTGACGGCAAGATCAGCTCCCTCAGACGTTTCAAAGAGGATGTCAAGGAAGTGCAGACCGGATACGAGTGCGGCATCGGACTGGAGAATTTCCAGGACGTCAAACCGGGGGACATATTCGAAGTGTACAAGATCGAGGCGGTCAAAGCAGAACTCTAAAGAATGTCCAATGTAGAATGTAAAATTTTCAATGACCAACGGAATCGAGAGAGAACAGGAAGAGAATGCCCAATGTAGAATGCAAAATAGTCAATGATCAAGTTTCCCAAGGAAGACACTGGTCATCTTTTCCCTTCACTTGGAAATTGGACATTGAGGATTGGACATTGGACATTCTCTTTAGCTCTCGGAGCTAAAGAGATGGTTGTCGGCACTATGTTGATAGAATTCCACATTCACGAGAATCAATCCCTAAAGGGCAAGCGGAAGATCGTGAAGAGCATTGTGGACAGGATTAAACACAAATTCAATGTGTCGGTTGCTGAAGTCGGATCCAATGACAAGTGGCAGAGGATTGAACTGGGGATCAGTACGGTTGGAAATGATCGGCGCCATATAGATTCTTCCCTGAACAATGTGCTGGATTTTATCGAGTCCCTTTACCTGGCTGATATCGTGGATGTCAAGACCGAGGTGTTCAACCTTTAAAAGGGAGGGACCGCAGGATGGGTGAGCATACAAAAAGAGCGGTCAGGGTCGGCGACCTGGTTTTGCGCGAAGTGGCGGATCTGCTCTCAAAGAAAGTTAAAGACCCCAGGGTGAATGGTGTGACCCTGACGGGAATTCATCTGAGCAATGACCTCAGGCATGCGAAGATCTTCTTCAGCCACATCGGAGAGGATGAGGATGTGCGCAGGGCCCATGCCGGGTTGGAGAGTGCAAAAGGTTTCATCAAGAGAGAAATCGGGACAAGGATCGAAATCAGGTTTGTACCCGAAATCCACTTTGTTCACGATCCCTCTCTGAAAACCGGCGCCGACATGGAACGGCTTCTTGCAAAATTGATGTCCGATCCGCCGGTCGAGCCGGTGGACGAGAGTGAATGATTAAATGCCGGACGGCATTGTTCTCATAGACAAGGAAAAAGGGGAGAGTTCCTTCAATGTGGTCCGCGATGTCAGGAGGATTCTGAAGGAAAAGAAAGTCGGCCATGCCGGTACCCTGGATCCGTTCGCGACGGGACTGCTGGTCATTCTTCTCGGGCAGGGCACCAAGCTTTTTCCTTACCTTACCTCGATGGACAAGGAGTATGAAGCTGTCCTCAGGCTGGGTATCGAGACCGACACCCTCGATGAGACCGGGCGGGTCGTGAGAACGGAAAGGGTTTCTCCGCTCGATCCTGAATTCATCAGGGGTGAGGCAAAGGAACTGGTCGGGGAAATCGAACAGATACCCCCCGCCTTTTCGGCGATTCGGTGCGGGGGGAGGAGAGCTTATGAACTCGCCCGCAAGGGGATTTGCCCCTCTCTTGAAAAACGGGTCGTCAAGATCCATCGACTGGAGATCACATCCATTGATCTGCCCGATGTGACCCTTACCGTCCGATGCTCCAAGGGAACCTACATTCGGACCCTCGGGGCCGATCTGGGCAGGCGGCTGGGACCCGGAGGGCATCTGGTTTCATTGAGGAGAATCTCCACCGGTCCGTTCACAGTCGATAAAGCGATCCGTAGAACAGGATCGGGGTTCTCTGCCGAAGACCTCCGGAATCGGGTCATCCCGCTTCCGGATGCTCTGCCCCATCTGAGAGAGGTCGAGGTGAGCAAGGGTACGGGCGAGATGATCGAGAAAGGATTTCCGGCGAACCGATGGGAAGGAGAGATTTTGTCCAACCTGCCGGATTCCCTTGCGGGGCCGGTAAAACTCGTCAGGGAAGGCAAGCTTCTGGCCATTCTGAAACGGTTGCCTGTCCCGGAAGGAAAAGACTGCCTTGAACTCATGCGGGTCTTCGTTTGAGGGTCGGCAGGTCGATTGCTAAATTAACATTTTGGAAGGAGGGATAAACGTGGTTCTGACCCCGGATACAAAAAAGGAGATTATTGACCGTTTCAAACTTCATGACAAGGATACGGGTTCCCCTGAAGTTCAGGTTGCGATACTGAGCAACCGCATCACTTATCTTACCGATCATTTCAAGGTGCACAAGAAAGATCATCATTCCCGCAGGGGATTGCTCAAGCTTGTCGGCCAGAGACGGAGGCTCCTGAACTATCTCAGGAAGACGGATTTGACGCGTTATCAGAATGTCATAAAGGAACTCGGCCTTCGGAAATAGATCGTGAGAAGACGCAACCTTTTGAAAGGATGAATAGAATGATAAAGAGCTGCTCGAAAGAGATCAACGGCCGGACTCTTCATATTGAAACCGGCCGGATTGCAAGACAGGCCGGTGGCGCTGCGGTCGTAACCATGGGGGAAACCGTGGTTCTCGTGACGGCGGTAGGTTCGAGCCAGATACGGGAAGGAGTGGATTTCCTCCCTCTGACAGTCGAGTACCAGGAGATGTCCTACGCGGGCGGGATGATCCCGGGAAACTATTTCAGAAGAGATATGGGCCGCCCCAGCGAGAGGGAGACCCTCACTGCCCGTCTGATCGATCGACCTTTGCGCCCCCTGTTCCCCAAAAACTATTTTTACGAGACCCAGGTCATCGCCACCGTGCTCTCCACGGATAAGGAAAACGAGGCGGACGTGCTCGCGCTCATCGGCGCGTCTACGGCACTGGAGATATCGGACATCCCCTTCCGAGGGCCAATCGCGGCGGTTAGGGTGGGAAGGTTGGATGGCAAGCTGGTAATCAACCCCACCATCGCGGAGCAGGAAACGAGCGACATCAATCTGATGGTGGCCGGAAGCAAATCCGCCGTGGTCATGGTTGAAGGCGGGGGTGAGTTCGTACCTGAAGCGGAGCTCATCGAGGCCATCTTCTTCGGACATGAGGCCATCCAGCCCATCCTGGAAATGCAGGAGGAGATCCGAAAAGAGGTGGGCAAGGAAAAGCGAATACTCCCCCCGGTGAAGAAGGACGAGGAGTTTGCGGCAAAGGTAAGGGAGATGGCCGAGCCGATGTACCGGGAAGTGATTACCACAGCGGACAAGGGGTTGCGCCAGCAGAAAAGAGACCAGGTTTCGTCAAAGGTGATCGAAGCCCTGGGCGTGGAGGAAAAGGAGAAGAAAGCGGCGTTGATGGATCTCCTTTCGGATGTCGAGAAGGAGATGGTCCGCCGGATGATCCTGGAAGAGGGAAGGCGGATAGATGGAAGGAGCTTCACGGAGGTGCGTCCGATCGAATGCGTGGTAGGCGTTCTGCCCCGTGTCCACGGCGCAGCCCTTTTCACGCGGGGAGAGACCCAGGCCCTGGTCCTGACCACTCTGGGCGCTGAAATGGACGAACAGAGAATCGAGACCATTTACGGGCACAAGATGAGGAACTTCATCTTGCACTACAATTTTCCTCCCTATTCGGTCAATGAGGCGAAAAGATTGGGCGGCCCCGGAAGAAGGGAGATAGGACACGGCGCACTGGCAAGACGGGCGCTTCTTCCCGTGGTCCCTCCCAAGGAGAATTTCCAGTATACCATCCGCGTGGTTTCCGAAATTCTGGAGTCCAACGGCTCTTCCTCCATGGCGAGCGTCTGCGGCGGGTCCCTGTCCCTCATGGATGCCGGTGTCCCGATAAAGGAAGCGGTAGCCGGGGTGGCTATGGGCCTGATCAGCGACGGCGGCAAGACGGCGGTGCTCACGGACATCATCGGGGACGAAGACCACTATGGGGACATGGATTTCAAGGTGACGGGCACCCGAAACGGTGTGACCGCTATCCAGATGGACATCAAGGTCGAGGGCGTAAACAGAGAGGTCATGCAGTCCGCTCTGGAGCAGGCACGGCAGGGGCGGATTCACATCCTGGACAGGATGGCCGAATCCATTGCCAAGCCCCGGAGCCACGTCTCTCAATATGCGCCGGTCATCACAACGATTCATATCAGGCCCGAGAAGGTAAGACTGCTCATCGGACCGGGAGGAAAGGTCATAAGGGAGATCAGCGCCACGACCGACTCCAAGATCGAGGTCGACGATACGGGAAAGGTTTTGATTGCATCGCCCGACAGCCGGGCTGCCAAGGCTGCCACCGATATGATCGGCAAGATCGTCCAGGAGGCCGAAGTAGGCAAGCTGTACATGGGGAAGGTGCGGAAGATCATGGACTTCGGCGCGTTTGTGGAGATTCTTCCCGGCACCGACGGCCTGATTCATATTTCGCAACTGGATAATGAGCGCGTGAACAAGGTGACTGATATTCTGAAGGAAGGCGACGAAGTCCTTGTCAAAGTGCTGGAGATAGACAGGAACGGAAGAATCGCTCTTTCCAGGAAGGCCGCACTCGGTCAGAGCATCGATGCATAAGAAGACTGTTCTCCAAAACGGTGTCAGGATTCTCACGGAGAGGCTTGACCATTTCAGGTCCGTCTCCTTCGGCATATGGATCGGTGTGGGCTCCCGCGATGAAACCGTGGAAGAAAACGGGATTTCCCATTTTGTCGAGCATATGATCTTCAAGGGGACCCGGAGCCGGAACAGCCACCAGATCGCGATCGAGCTGGATGCCATTGGAGGCCTTTCCAATGCCTTTACAAGCTCAGAGTATACCTGTTTTCACTCCAGGGTGCTCGACAAGCATCTGGCCACACTCGTGGATATCCTCTCGGATATCTTCCTCCGTTCCACATTCGATCCGACGGAGCTGGATAGAGAAAGGCAGGTGATTCTTCAGGAGATCAGCATGCTGGAGGATACGCCCGACGAGCACATCCATGTGCTTTTCAGCAATCTCCACTGGATGAACCATCCCCTGGGCATGTCGGTTCTGGGAACTCCTGACAGCGTTTCCTCCATCGGCCGTGAGGACATTCTCGGTCACATGAGGAAATTCTACACACCGGAGCAGATTCTTCTGGTTGCAGCCGGCAATGTCGATCATCAGACTCTGGTGGATCAGCTGCGGCCTCTTTTCGAACAGATCCAGCCGTCCGACAAGGCCCCTGCTCGAACCTCCCCGAACTATCATGCGGGGACATCCTGCTTTCACAAGGATCTCGAGCAGGTTCATGTATGTCTTGGGGGACTGGGACCGACCCTCTCCAGCCAGAAGAGGTTTGCGGGCGCGGTGCTCAACATCATCCTTGGCGGAAATATGAGCTCCCGGCTTTTCCAGGAGATCAGGGAGAAAAGGGGCATCGCCTATTCCATCTTCTCTTTTCTGGCATCCTACATCGATGCCGGACTCCTCGGCGTTTACCTGGCTACAGAACCGAAGAACGTGAACCGGTCTCTGGAAATCATCCGGAAGGAGATCAGGCGGATACAGAAGGGCGACATTTCCGAATCGGAGCTTGCGGCAACCAAGGAACACATCATTGGGGGAATTCTTCTCGGCTCGGAAAGCACGGACTCGAGAATGATGCGGCTGGCCAAGAACGAGTATGTGTACGGCCGTTACATAAGCCATGACGAAGTGATCTCGGTGATCGAAAAGGTCAGACTGGAAGAGGTCGTCGATGTCGCCCGAGAATCCTTCCAGAATGACAGGGTCTCTCTTGTCACACTGGGGCCGTTTCAGCGGGAGGAATTGGACGAGAGCACCATTTTATATTCCTGATGCACAACGAAGTGTTCAGAGTTCAGTATATGGATGGTGTTCAGCCTTCTTCCCTGAACGCTGAACACTGAACCCCTGAACACTCGCATGAACCACTGATCGCTCATATGCCTAATGAGGAGTCGGAAAGCATGTCGGAAGTTCCGGTCAGGATCAAGCGCTTCGAGGGACAGGAAGACCTCCCCCTTCCAGCCTACGAGACCGGCGGGTCTGCAGGCATGGATCTGAGGGCCGCGGTAAAGGAAAAGGTAGTGCTGCGGCCCGGAGAGATCAAACTCATTCCCACAGGTCTGGCGATTTCCGTTCCTCCAGGGTTTGAAGCCCAGGTAAGGCCGCGGAGTGGTCTGGCCCTGCGTCACGGACTCGGAATAGCCAATTCCCCTGGTACTATCGACTCCGATTACAGGGGTGAAATCGGGCTTATCATGATCAACTGGGGTCCCGATCCGGTGGTGATCAAACGGGGAGATCGGATTGCCCAGATGGTCATCACAAGGGTTTACAGAGCGGAAGTGGTACACGTGAGGGATCTCGACTCTACCGAAAGAGGCGAAGGCGGTTTCGGGCACAGCGGTTTGGACTGAACATGATCTGCCACAAAGACACGAATACACCAAGAAAAAATACCATCAACTTCTTCGCTTTGTGTCTTTGTGTCTTCGTGGCGAAATTCCGGTGATGAATGCGCTTTGCGGTTCTGGCTTCGGGGAGCGGGGGGAATGCATGCTATGTTGAGACATCTCATGCCCGAATCCTCGTGGACGCAGGGTTGAGCTGCCGCGATGTGATCAGGCGTCTCGACAGCATCGGTGTGGATCCGCAGCGTCTCGACGGATTGGTGATCACTCATGAACATCTGGATCATATCAGGGGCGCGGGACCCCTTGCCAGAAAGCTCAATATTCCGGTCTTTGCCAATGCCCTGACTTTCAAGAGGGGCGTGAGGTATCTGGGCACCCTTCCGAAACCTGTCCCGGTCTGCACGGGCGAGACCCTCTCCATCAAAGATCTCTTTATTGAAACGTTCACCAAATGCCACGATGCCGCGGATCCGATGGGGCTTGTGCTCACCTCCAAGGGTGTCCGGCTCGGCGTCATCACGGACCTGGGCCGTTCGACTCCTGTGGTCGAAGATCGCCTGAGGGGCTGTCATGCCCTGGTCGCTGAGTTCAATCATGACGAGAGAATGCTCGAAGACGGTCCCTATCCGGTTGAGCTGAAGAGAAGGATCAGGGGACCGGACGGGCACCTTTCCAACAGTCAGGCGGCTAAGATGATCAAGGGTCTTGCGCACAGCAGCCTTTGCTGGGTGGCCCTGGCCCACCTGAGCGAGATCAACAATCTGCCGGAGAAGGCGCTTCGGGCCGTGAAAGAAACGCTGGAGCTGTGCCAGAGGCATCGCACCGAGGTCTTGATTACGAGCCAGCATACGCCGGGGCCAATGGTGGAGATTTAGATCATTTATGGCTAGAAGAGCAAAAAAAGAATACCAATGCAGTTGTTGCGGAAAGAAGCAGCCTTTCTGCTGGACATGCCCTTGCGGGTTTCAGATCTGCAATGAGTGCATGGAGGAGAATCTCTGGGGTTTTACCTGCAGCGGGGTCAACTGGCAGTGCCCCGATTGCGGGGCATTGAGGCCACTCGCAGAATAGCGAACTGAAGAATGTCCAATACCAATTTCCAATTATCCATCCAATGAAAGAAGAACAAGGTAACTCGGATACTGGACATTCGCAGTTCCCTTGGCAGGAGCAGGTTTGAAGGGTAAATTCTCGGACACCGGGCACAAGGTCGTTCCCTCTCCTGCGCTTCACGTGGTACTGTATGGGCCGGAGATTCCTTATAACACGGGAAATATTGCGCGATTGTGCGGGGCGGCGGAATTGAGGCTCCACCTTGTTCATCCACTCGGCTTCCGCGTGGATGACCGTCATCTCCGGAGGGCCGGTCTCGACTACTGGAACGAGGTGGACGTGAGACACCATACCTGTTTTGAGTCCTTTCTGGAAAGTCAGGGTAAGGGGCAGGGCAGAATTCTCGGTTTCAGCGCGCGATCCGGAACGAGCTACACCGAGGCGGTGGTAGAATACGGAGATTACCTGCTCTTCGGGAAGGAGTCCACGGGCCTTCCGCCCGAGGTAATAGAAAAATATCCCTGCTACGCCGTTCCCATATGGGGGAGAGTGAGGAGCTTGAATCTTTCCACGACCGTGGGCATCGTCACATATCACTATCTTCATCGGATGGGCAGATTCTAGTGTCACATCAAAGGAGGAAACATGGTGGATTCCAAGGATCAGGGGCTCGATGAACTTGTATTGTTTGGAACGGATCTCATCCGCCGTTCCGGCCAGGAGGCGCTTGGATACTACGGGAAGGGAAGTCCTAAACAGAAGTTTGATGAGGCGCTGGTGACTGAGGCCGAGCTCCACATGCGCGAGTTTTTCCAGGATCAGCTCTATTCCCGATTCCCGGAACATCAGGTCTTCACGACCTACGAACGGAAGAACAATGGGTACACCCATGAGGGCAAGAGATATCTATGGGTGTTCGATGCTCTGGACGGGATAGCCAATTTCCAGGCGGGGATTCCCGTGTGGGGTATTTCCCTTGCCCTTCTCGACAATTACTGGCCCCTTTTTGGGATCTTCTACATGCCCGCAACGGGCGACCTTTTTCATGCACGGGCAGGAGGGAAGGCATTCAGAGGAAAAGAAGAAATTCGAGTTTCACCTCAAAAAGAGATGGATGATGAAAGCCTTCTTCTCACTTACTCCAGATTTCATCACCGCTTCCAGTCCAGTTTTCCAGGCAAGATGCGCGACCTGGGCTGTACCGGCGCCCACCTTTGCTATGTGGCAATGGGGCGGGCCGAGGCGGCGATTATCTTCAACGAAACCTACCAGGGACTTGCCGCATGCCTCATGATCGTAGAGGCTGCCGGCGGCAGCGTATACAAAATGGATGGGAGCTCCTTTAATTCCACCGATCACCTTGAAGGCCAGAGGATCATGGAGCCCCTGCTTGTTGCGACAGGGAAAACGTATCGGCAGGTGAAGAGCAGCGTCCGCGAGATCGGTTGAATCAAGGGGAGAGTCTCACATGGGTTCTTATCGCTTGTTCTGCTGCCACTCCTTGACGAACCGTGCAATAAAGCCTTCATCTGCGAAGCTGTAGTAGGTTTCACGTCCTATGATCACGTGGTCCAGGACCTGGATCATCAGAAGCTGACAGGCCCACACCAACTCCCGGGTGAGCGAATAGTCCTCGGGTGAAGGGCTCGGGTCGCCGGAGGGGTGATTATGCACAAATACAAGGGCGGCCGCCTTGTTCTCCAGTGCCAGGGACACAATCTCTCTCGGGTAGACGGCGCTGCCGGTGAGGCTCCCCTGAAAGACATCCTGATCGGTGATGAGTTCGTTTTTGCGATTGAGAAAGAGAACCTTGAAGACCTCTCTCTTCAGCGCGCGCATGGAGTGAAAGAGGTAATCGAAGACGGTCCTGGATGAGCCGAAAAAGCTCTTGCCCACTGCCCTGTCCCGGAGGTATCTGCCCGCGACCTGATGGATGAGGCTGAGATAGAGCACGTTTTTAGGCCCGATACCGGCAATCTCGCGCAGCTTTTCCTCGGGGGCGGAGAGGACGCCGGAGAGACTGCCGAAACGCTTCAAAGCCTCACGGGCCTGCGGCTTTACATCGCGTCTGGGGGTGCCGAGGGTGAGAAGAAACTCGATCAACTCCTCGTCGGAAAACCTCTCTATCCCGCCGTCTGCAAATTTCTGCCTGAGTCGCAGGCGGTGCCCCTTGCCTTTCTGCTGCCACTCCTCTTTCTCCATAGGATCATTTACCATCGGTCATTTATCATTCGGCAATTGAGAAACCCCTTCCAGGCCTGGGAGGCAACGAGCCTGGTTTTGCAATATAGCACTTCAAGCGTTTTCACTGAAGAGACTTTTCAGATTTCTTGTCCATTGACGGCTCTGTCCAAGAATACTACATTCGCAGCTTAACAGAATGAATAGATTGAACCGCGAAGGCTCGAAGGACGCGAAGAAGAATGCAAAGATTTACTTTTTCACCTGCCGGAGCGATTTCCGGCAGGTGAAAAAGCAAATGATTTCTTGGCGCACTTAGCGTCTTGGCGGTTCATGGCAGGGTAGGTAAATGGGCATTATCAGAGTTCTTCATGAGAAGGTAATATCTCAGATCGCTGCAGGCGAGGTTATCGAGAGGCCTGCCTCCATTGTCCGGGAACTCATCGATAACAGTCTCGATGCAGGATCCACCAGGATCAATGTACTGATAGAGAAAGGGGGCAAAGGGCGGATCAGGGTCAGCGACAATGGTTTTGGGATGGTCAGGGACGATCTCCTTCTCTCGATTGAAAGGCACGCCACAAGCAAAATCTCTTCCGTGGAGGAACTATTCTCCATCCGCTCTCTCGGTTTCAGGGGCGAGGCTCTTCCCAGCATAGCCGCTGTTTCGAGAATGGAAATTACATCCAGGCCCGCAAAGGAAATCGCGGGCAACAGGCTGAAGATTTCCGGTGGACGGGTCAGGTCGATCGACGAGGTTGGCTGCCCTCCCGGTACCATCGTGGAGGTGAGAGATCTTTTTTTCAACCTGCCTGCAAGGAGAAAATTCCTGAAAGGCGACAAGACCGAGACGGATCACATCGTGGATCTGTTTGCGCGGGTGGGCTTGCCGTACAACCGGGTCCATTTCAGGCTCGACGTGGAAGAGCGAACCGTGATCAATCTGGCTCCTTGTTCAGGGCCGGCAAGCCGCTTCCAGGCTGTCTTTGGTGCGGAGGCGGGCTCCTCGATGATCGAGACGTCTTTGGATTTGCCCGGTTGCCGCATACAGGCGTGGCTGGGCAGCCCGGATTTTGCGAGATCCAGGGCCGACCGCATCCTGCTCTATGTCAATCAGAGACATGTTCGAGACAGGCTCCTCATGCATGCCGTGATGGAAGGGTATGGGCAGCGTCTCATGAAAGGACGTTACCCCCAGGTTGTTATTTTTCTGGATGTGGATTCTTCGCAAGTCGATGTCAACGTCCATCCCGCCAAGCATGAAATCCGGCTCCAGCAGGGCCGCACCATTCATCAGGCAGTGATCGCCGCAATGCAGCAGGGGCTGGGGCGGAATATCCATTCTGTCCCCGAGGGGATCGTCGCACCCTTTGCTGCGTCCGTTCACGAGGGATATCCCGTTCAAATGGCGCTCGAGCCTGCTGCCGATTATGCGGAAGAGGAGGGAAGGACGGGTGCAGGCGGAGCGGAAAAGGATTTCAGAATTCTGGGGCAGTTGCGGGAGACATACATTCTTTTTGAGACGCCGGAGGGTCTTTCGGTGATGGACCAGCACGCGGCTCATGAAAGGGTTGTCTATGAAAACCTTCGTAAATCATACGGCTCCTCGGGGCCGGAGGTACAACCATTTCTCATTCCCCAGAGCCTCGAATTTTCACTGAAGGACGCCGCCATGATCATGGAAAAGCTTGATTCCATGAGAGCGCTTGGGTTCGAACTGGAGCCGTTTGGCGGGACCACCTTTCTGCTGCGATCGGTTCCTTCCTTGTTTGTGAACACGAATTGGGAAAAGTTCTTTGCAGAGCTGGTCCCGGCTCTCGGGGAAGGCGGTCCTGTGGATGAGAACTTGGCCAGCGATAAATCCTTGACGATCATGGCATGCCATGGAGCGATCAGGGCCGGCCACCGCCTCTCCCAGCAGGAGATGGCCAACTTGGTGAAGCAGTTGTTCTCTACAGCGCTGCCCACGAATTGCCCCCACGGCAGGCCGACCATTCGGAGATTCAGTGCCGAGGAGTTGGAGAAGTTATTTAGACGCTCATTGTAGAGGAAGGAAAAGAATATTTCGCGCAGAGACGCAGGGACGCAGAGAAGGGACTGTTAATTGATAAAAAAACACTGCGCCTCCGCGCCTCTGCGGGAGAAAACCCATTCGTATGGCTTATGGAGAAAAAACCAAAGATCGTCGTGATCGCCGGTCCTACGGCATCCGGCAAGACGAGCCTTGCCGTTGAGCTTGCGCTCGCCTTCGGCGGAGAGATCGTTAATGCGGATTCCATGCAGGTCTATCGTGGAATGGATGTGGGTACGGCGAAACCCGATTCCGCTGAAAGGAAAGGAGTCCCGCACCACCTTATGGATGTGGTTGACCCGGACGAGGATTTCAATGCCGCAATATACCGCTCTCTTGCCATTCCCGTACTCAGGGAGATACACTCACGGGGCAGAGTGCCGTTTGTCGTTGGCGGGACGGGCCTCTATATCCGGGTGCTGCTGGGAGGAGTCATTCATTCCCCTCCCATGGACCCGGAACTTCGCAGCGGATTGCGAGAAGAACTGGCGCTCAAGGGGCCGGTAGTGTTGCATGGACGGTTGAAGGAGCTTGATCCGGAATCCGCCCAACGGATACATCCCCACGATCGAGTGAGGATACTCCGCGCGCTGGAGATCATTCACCTCTCAAAAAGACGGCTCTCCTCCCTGGTCAAGGACCACCGGTTCGGGGACAACCCTTTCCGTGCGCTCAGAATCTGTTTGCAAATCGAGAGGGAGCGACTGTATCATCAAATCAATGAACGGTGCGTTCGCATGATTCAAAGCGGGCTTGCCCGTGAAACGGCGGATCTTCTGAAGAAAGGCTACTCTCCTGCACTTAAACCCATGACAGGATTGGGATACAGGCACATGATCGGAGTGCTGGAGGGACGATGGGACATGGATACAGCCTTGCGGAAGCTCCAATCGGACACGCGGAGGTATGCGAAAAGGCAACTGACCTGGTTCAGAGCCGATCCCGAAAACATCTGGCTCAAAGCAGAAGATATGGAGGGAATTGCACAGAGGATCAGGGAATTTCTTGGCAAGGCGGATAAATCATGAACCCACGTCTGAAGATACGGCTCCTGTTGGTACAGGGGTTTCTTATTTGGCTTTTTTTCCTTTCTCCTGCCTTTGGCGCCGGCTACACCGAAGTTTTCCACTCGGGCAAGATAGACTGGTACAAATGGATTGCGGAAGCAGTGGGCACAACGGTTCTGCCTTCCAACAAGGCACAATCGGAAAAGGCAAAGGCTGCGGCCTCCGAAGAGGCGGTGCAGTCCGCAAAGGGAAATCTCTTTGACCTGGTGGGAAAAATCAAAGTCGATTCAGTCACCACGGTCAAAGACCTCATAACGCAATCGGAAGCTCTGGGCAAAAAGATTCAGGATCTCGTTCAAAAAGTCTCTCCCAGGAAAGTGCGGTTCAGTAGAGACGGCAGGGTTGAAGCGACCGTCTCAATCGCCATGTCCGGTCCCTTATCCGAACTCGTTCTTCCTGATGCGATCTGCGCCATTGACTCCGTTCAGTCCAACGTTCCCGCCCAAAACTCCCAAAAGGAGTCCTTTACGGGCCTGGTGGTGGATTGCACAGGCATAAGGGTCAGGCCGGCGATTTTTTCATCGATCTTTGATGAAGAGGGACAGCTGGTCTACGGATCGCCCTACATCCATCGGGAACACGCCATAGAAAGGGGTGTCGCTGCATACACAAGGGACATGTCAGCAGCCGAAAAGGATGAGCGAGTCGCCCCAAGACCGCTGATCGTAAAAGGGATCAGAGCTGCGGCGTCAGGGTCTTCCGACATCGTGATCAGCAATTCCGATGCAGCCAGGGTGAGGGGCAGTGCGTATCATTTGAAGTGGCTCCAGAGCTGCAGGGTCGTGATTGTTCTGGACTAAGAACCGTCGCGTCTATCCTGATTTGAAATAGACATCCGGTCGTGTCACTTCTCATGGGGGCAAAGATGAAAAGGGTCGGCTCTTTTGCGATTCTCTGTGCATTGTTGCTGGGTTTACTTTTCCTTAATGGGGGCTGCGCCTCACACCGGAGATATGCCGAGACGGTCCTCGACACCCCCGAACTCTACGTTTCAAACGGCTATAAGCTGATCAAGACAAGCAGATACGAAGACGCAGAGAGAGAGTTCAGCAAGGCCCTCAGGCTTGATCCCAGAAACTCCCAGGCGTTTAGTGGACTGGCACTGGCAAAGGGATACAGGGGAGAACGGGAAGCTGCACTGACAGCCATGAAAAAATCCGCATCCCTTGCCGTCGGCGCTGACGAGGAGTACAAGGTGCAGGTTGGATGGATACGGCTTTATAGCGTCCTGCGAGAGGATGGCTGGATCAAGGAAGCGGAAAAAGCTTATACGTGGGCCTGTTCAATATCAGGGCAGCACCCTGAAGCCTACTACTACATGGGGATCGCCTACAAGCGGGAGTGCAGGATTGGGGAGGCCAGGGCCGCTTTTCTGAGGGTGCTGGGAATCAACGGTTCTCTCGTTCCCGAGGCGCATAACGAGCTCCTCATCCTGAAAAGAATGGAGAGCGCAAAACCTCTCTCTGATTTCGGGAGGAGGCTTGTGGTGAAAGAACGGGTGACGAGGGCGGAAGTAGCGGCCTTGTTCTTTCATGAGCTCCGGGTAAAGGAGGTTTTGAAGAAGGAAGTTCCCGGAACTGCCTGTGAAGTAGCTACCGACATTGCAGCCCACCCGCTGAGAGGGGAAATCAAGGAAATTATAGCTTTGAGAATCAAAGGGTTGACGGTCTATGGGGACGGCACCTTTGAACCGAATCATGTGGTCACCCGTGCAGCTTTTGCCGTCATGTTGGCCGATGTCATCAGCAGAGTCGTGAAAGACCCGGCCCTGGCAGCCCGGCAGGCCGAGAGAGGCTCTCCATTCTCGGATGTCAAGAGCGATGCCCCGTATCTGGGAGCTGTTCTGGTTTGCACATCCTGGGGCGGGGAAATGGAAGCCGAGAACGAGTTGTTCAATCCCATGGGTGCTCTTGCCGGATATGACGCCGTTCTCTTGCTTCAGAAGATTCGAGGCAAACTCGAAAGATGATCTCCTGACAAGGTATCATGCGAATGACCGTTCCGAACCTGATAACCATAATACGAATCATCCTCACCCCCGTGTTCATTATTTCTCTCATGGGGGAACAATTTCTGACAGCCCTGATTATTTTCGTGGCGTGCGGGGTGAGCGATGGCATTGACGGGATGGTCGCCCGTCTTTTCAAGCAGAAAAGCAGACTTGGGACCTACCTGGATCCTCTGGCTGACAAGATCCTGCTGGTGAGCTCTTATGTAGTGCTTGCCGTGATTCACTCCCTCCCGAGCTGGCTTGCAGTCATGGTGCTTGCAAGGGATTTTCTCATACTCCTCGGAGTCCTCATCATCTCCCTCAACCGCGTCGATCTGAAGGTCAAACCTTCCATTATCAGCAAAGTGAACACGTGTTTCCAGTTCATCACAGTGCTGGCCGTGCTTTCTCAACCTTATTTCGCTTTCCGGCCGCTGTTCTATGACTTCCTCTTCTATGCCACCGGCTTATTGACCATCATCTCCGGTCTTCATTACATCTATTTGTGGCTGGGATTCATGGGAGAGAGTCCCAACGGGCGCAGGAACAACAAGGGTGGTGTTGGCGACCTGCCACACGAACCAGGGCACAAAGGAGAATAAGGACTTGACACCCCTGCAACGGCTTGGTAATACCTATTTATTCCCAAACAGGCACGTAGCTCAGTGGGAGAGCACTACTCTGACACGGTAGGGGTCAAGGGTTCAATCCCCTTCGTGCCTACCAGAAAACAACAGGGGTTGCGATTCATTTCGCAGCCCTTTTTTTGAGCCGAAATCTGTAACTGCGGAAGATAGGCTAACGCGAGCCGTCCATCGATGTCCCTGAGGAAGGCTGTTTTCTGAGCGAAGAGGTCAAGGTTTTTTCCCTTTCGTGATCCGCTTATCTGCTTTTTTCCGAATGGATTTCTGAAGTGACCCGTATTTCACCGCACCTCCGTGACCCTGTGAGGATCCGGGGCAGGGTGTCAGGGTTACACCTTCGGCCCGTCGGACTATCCCGGGAACTGAAATTATACTGCAGTGATCGACTCAGCGTCAGTGTAGGGGATGAGTTCCCCGTTCTTCTTGCTCTTGTATGCCTGCTCTTGATGTGCAGCGCCGTACACCCTCTGATCACTCGGGAAGGACTTCGCGATACGGGCAAGGATCCTTTCCTCATACTCGCTGAGCGGATCGGCCTCAGTCTCGTCGGCATCCTTAATGAGGGGTATCAGGTCCCTGTAGTTGTTCAACTGAGGGCCATGGGGCAGGGCCGCGTATGTGGCACCGGTCAACCCCTGGCCTGTCTCCCTGAATGTGATCATATCCCCATACCAGAGGTATTTCGCGGCATAGAGCATCCTGTCAGTGGATGATTTCAGCAGCTTCCTCCCCAACAGTGAACTGAATCGTCCGAGAACAAGTTTCATTCTGGGCAGTGAAAAAGGCCTGTTGCCGGTGTAAGGGTCTGCACAGGTCGTTCTTCCTGAAAGCGCGTTTCTCAAAACATCATCCATCGCCTTGGTCTGGACCTGTCCGGTCTCCCATCTCTTGATGCTGGCGATCCCCACATTGGCCGCCTTCGCAAGATCCTCCTGAGACCAGTTCAGCCTTTTTCGCCCCTCGACGATCTGTCCCCCTGTCAGCAGTTTCACGGCGCTTCTGTAGGCGTCTGACAGCGCCTTCTGGTTTGCGGCCGCCAAATTCAAGTCATCGGCCTCGATGCCGCACTCCGGGCAAACGCAATGCCGAGCACGGTACTTCACCCGCTTGCCGCGGAGGTCCGCTTCTTTGACCATGGTTTTCAATGCCATCAGGCCATGCTTGTTCGGGCATTCCATTGCCGCTACCTCCTTTCACTTCCTCCTGTCTCTATGCAAAGAGACGATCCAGAGAACGCCCTCCTTTACCGCAAACTTGAAGTACATATCCCGTCCAAACACCCGGCTGGGCCATCTAAAGGCGAAGAGCTCAAGGTTCAGTATAGGTTCTTCGTAAGATTTGTCTGGTGGTCGAAATCCTACATACTCCTTCGGCCTGATCTCCCGGCAAAGGGCCGGCAGGTCCCTGGCCAGATCACCGATCAGGTAATCGAGTTCAAGCAGGTCTGCCAGGATGATATCGGGATCCAGGAGCCTGATCCGTTTTGCCGATGCCGCTTCGGTTGCCTGTTTCAACTTCCGATTGAGTTCACGGTAAGAGGGCCTGTCGACCATAAGGGTAGGTTAGTATCAATTGATACCGATGTCAAGTGGAATTCCGGGGATCGGGTTTTAATCTCCTTGTTTCTTTACGCCTTTCTTATGGAGGCGCTAGGATTCATTCTGGTTACACTCTTCCTCTTCCTTTACCTTCTGGGGGTGATTGAAAGAAGGAAGATTGGGATGACCGTTCTGATCAGCGTTCTGGTGACTTCATTTGCCTACCTTATCTTTGAACTCGCCCTCGAATCACAACTGCCTAAAGGGATTTTTTTTCGATTCTGAAGGGGGGGGGCTAGGATTGATGTATGGAAACGTTTGAAGGACTGTCCTGATGATGGCTGCCGTGGGAATCATCCTTTCCGGAGTCGGAATGGATAACATCGAGGGAGGATATAGATTTGTTTATGCAAGAATTCTTCTGGACGGGATAAACATCGTCCCGGCGGTCATGGGGCTATTTGGGATTTCTGAAGTTCTCATGAACCTGGATACTGAGGTCAGGAAGGAAATTCTCAGCACCAGGATCAAGAATCTCCTTCCAACATTGAGAGACTGGTCAAACTCTATCTGGTTTATTTTGCGGGGGACGGTCCTTGGTTTTTTTCTTGGTCTCATTCCCGGCGGGGGGGCTATCATCGCCTCCTTCGCCTCTTATGCCATCGAAAAGAAAATCTCCAAGCACCCCAACGAATTTGGCCAAGGTGCTATCCAGGGCGTTGCCGGACCTGAGGCTGCCAATAATGCGGCAGCCAGCGGGAACTTCATTCCTCTACTCACCCTCGGAATACCCGCAAATGCCGTGATGGCTATTCTTTCAGGCGCCTTGATGATCCATGGATTACAGCCGGGTCCGCTTATGATGAGCGCTCACCCTGATGTCTTCTGGGGAACTATTGTGAGCATGTATATTGGAAATGCAATGCTTTTGGTGCTCAACATTCCCTTGATCCCTCTTTGGGTGAAAGTGCTTAAGGTTCCCTATTACCTTCTCTATCCTCTGATCCTCCTGTTTTGTCTCATAGGAGCGTACAGCATCGATAATAATCCCGGCACTGTAGTCGTGATGCTTGTTTTCGGGGTTATGGGTTACCTGATGAGGAAGTTTCGTTATGACGCTGCACCGGTTGTTCTGGCGTTGGTGCTGGGAAAAGAGCTGGAACGGTCCTTTCGGCAATCGTTGATTATGGCGCATGGAGACTTTTCAATCTTCGTAACCCGATATTTGTCGCTTTCCTTACTCATTGTTGCAGTTCTCATGCTCATCATTCCTATCTTTACGCAAAGAAGAGGGCTCTCCGCCCTGAAATCGGATGAATAGCAGAGGAGGGGAAGCGCGTGACGGATGATCCACCTTTATTCGTATGAAGGCGGAGAGCAGTGAAAGGCGGAATGTTATTTTTGCAGGACAAAAATATCCCCTAACCGTGAATATGGAGGTTTCAAGTCAATTTATGGAAGATCCCAAAGAAAGAATATCACCATCTGTTTCAACCGCTGAACTTGAACGGAGATGGAAGGCATCCCGTGACGTGATGCGCGAAGAGAAAATAGACTATCTGAGCATGCGAAACGACGAGGAATTTCTTGGCGGATACGTACGTTGGTTCAGCGATTTTCCGGCGAGACACAGCTATCCCATCACTGTGATATTCCCTGTTGATGACGAGATGACCACGATTGCCTGCGGCAACCTTCCACCCAGCGACTATTACCCTCCCCGGTGGGCGGCACGGGGAATAAAGCGGAGGCTGGGCGCCCCTTACTTTGCCTCAATGCATTACACCGATACCCTCGATGCCGAACTGGCCGTGGGGGTCCTGAAGGAGAAGAAGGGCGCGACCATCGGCTTTTTACGCAGATCATCCATTCCCATTACTTTCTATGAGCACCTCAGCAAGCATTTGCCCGGCTACAAGTTCGTGGACGCGACGGATCGGCTCGACTGCATCAAGGCGGTCAAGAGCCCGGAGGAGATCGAGTTCATCAAAGAGACGGCAATACTCCAGAATGAGGCGATAGAACACCTGCGAACCTTCATCCGGCCCGGCCTAAGGGATTTCGAGATTTACACCGAAGCGCAATACGCCACGTCCATGCGCGGCAGTACGAGGCAGCTGATTCTTGTCGGTTCGAACCCCAGGGGTGTGGTCGTCAGATGGCAGGTGCGCCACATGCAGGACAGGGTGATCAGGGAAGGGGACCAGGTCAATGTGCTCATCGAGACGAACGGTCCCGGCGGATTCTACACCGAGATCGGCAGGGTATTCTCCCTCGGAAAGCCGGCGCAGGCCCTCGTGGATGCCATGGGAACGGCCATCGAGGCGCAGAACCTGTCGCTCAGCCTGTTGAAGCCCGGGGCCGATCCCAGGGAGATATGGGATGCCAACAACGCGTTCCTCCAGAAGCGAGGCTACCTGCCGGAGCGGCGCCTTTATGCCCACGGCCAGGGGTACGACCTCGTGGAAAGGCCGGCCATCAGATACGACGAGCCGATGAAGATCCAGGCCGGGATGAACCTGACAGTTCACCCGTGGGCCATTAACGATTCTGCCTGGTCCGTGGTAACAGACAACTACCTGGTCACCCAAACCGGAATGAGCGAGTGCCTCCATAAAACCCAAAAGGAAGTCATCGTCATTGAGTAGCCGGAGGGGGAGGGTTGCAGAGGGATGCAGCACTTCTTCCGTACGATCCCGAGCTGTCGTGTACTCAACAAAAAAGATGATGAGAACCGAGTTTTCAACGGTGAAAAGCCAAAAGGAGGATTCCGAAATGAGCAGAAAAGCATGGATCGTGGCCGCATGTCTTTTTCTATTCCCTTCGCTTACTCAAGCCATTGACCATCCCACCAGCAAACCTTATGAGACACGCCCCAGCCCTGATGGATTTTTACCCTATCAGATCCTGCCCATCCCCGACGGGTTGAAGATCGAAAAAGATGTCATGATACCCATGCCGGATGGAGTCAAACTGGCGTGCAACGTTGTTCGTCCGGAAAAAACGGGGAAGTTCGCTGTAGTGTTGGCGGTCACGCCTTACGGAAAAGATCATACCCCTCCTATCTACAACAAAGACGGGTCCCCGCTTCCAGGGGCTTACCCCCCATTCATCCTGAGGGTCCACGCCCATGGCGAGGATATCGGTCACATGAAGGTATCGCCCCTTACCTCCTGGGAAGCCCCTGATCCGGTATTCTGGGCTGCCAACGACTACGCGGTCGTCGTCGTGGACCAGAGGGGCAGCTTCAAGTCCGAGGGAAAGGACTGGAACCCTTTCAAGAACGCGGAGGACATCAACAACATAGTCGAGTGGCTCGCCCAACAGGAGTGGAGCAATGGCAATGTAGGCATGCTCGGGGTCTCTGCTCTCGCCAGCTGTCAGTACTATGCAGCGAGTCACCGGCCCATTTCCCCCCACCTGAAAGCGATCACCCCGTGGGAAAGCCAAACGGATCGCTACAGGGATTTGACATTCTGGGGCGGCATCCCTGAGACGAATTTCTCGCGAAGTCTGGGTCCGTTCAAGGCAAGCGTGGAGAAGATGGTTCCGGATAAAGCCGCTAAGGTTTGGGCGACTGCCATGGACCCTGTTGCCAACCAGAAAATGATCAAGGGAAACCCGAAGCTCGAAAATATCACGATTCCAACGCTGCTCTGCGCCAGCTGGTCCGACAAGGGTCTTCATACTCGGGGGACCTTCGAGGCATTTCAGAAGATCTCTTCAAAGGAGAAATGGCTCTACACGCATGGCGGCGCCAAATGGGACCGGTTTTACAGCGAGGATGGTTTGGAGTACCAGAAGAAGTTCTTCGATCACTATCTCAAGGGAGTGGAAAACGGTTGGAAAGATACGCCGCGGGTCAGGCTGGAGGTTCGTGAGACAAGGGATGAGTACGAGGTGCGTCCTGAAAAAGAGTTCCCCCTGGCGCGCACCCGGTACAAGAAGCTATACCTGAACGCCGGAGACGATTCTCTGAACCCCCAGGCTTCGGAGAAAGAGAGAAAGGTCGCCTACAACTCGACTCAGGGCGGTTCCGCATCCTTTGGAGTCACCTTCGACGAGGATACCGAGCTGACAGGGTACATGAAGGTGAAGCTCTGGGTTTCTGCCCCCAAGGCCGACGACATGGATCTGTTCGTGAGCGTGAAGAAGTTCGCAGGTCCATTCGATCCAATGAGTGAAGTCGGCAAGTCCATTGAGGCGGTGGTCGGGGAGGGACGCGTCGCCAGGGGCAACGAGATCTACTTCCGCGGCATGAACGGGCATGCCTTCGACATGGCCGCTAGAGGGCAGATGAGGGTCTCCCAGAGGGAGTTGGACGAGAAGCTCTCCAAGCCGTATCAGCCCGTGCAGAAGTTTCAGGGCGAGAAGAAACTCAAGCCGGGAGAGATCGTGCCGGTGGAAATCGCCATCCTGCCCTCCAGCACCCTGTTCCGCAAAGGGGAGAGTCTCAGCCTGGTCATCCAGGGCTTCAGCCCGGTTCAGAACCCGCTGCTCTGGTACGACTGGTTGATTAACAAGGGCGCGCATGTGATTCACACGGGAGGCAAATATGACTCATATCTGCAGATCCCGGTGATTCCGCTGAAATGACGGCGGCTCCTTCGGCGCCACCGCTTTGACAGGAGACTCGCGCGGTGCACTCCGACCCTCACTCCTCCTGCCATGGATGATTTCTCGTTGACTCCAGGAAGAGGCAAAGAGTTAAGGGATAACGGATGTAACCTTCAGTATCCCCAAAGTGAAGGCTTGAGCCATAAACCTGAATAAACCTGAATCGCTGCCTCCGCCTATCGGGCCTTCCGTTCCTGTTGGTTGAACTGGATATCTCAGGCAAAGGAAAACCCTGACCCTGTCCAGAAGCAGAGCAGCTGTGTAAGAGGGCCTGTCCTTCATGAAGAGAAGACAGTATTACTTGTGATAGGAGAGGGTCAGAAGGAGGACGCGGGAAAACAACCGCCGGCCAGAGGAATCCGTACGAAGGCTTTGGTGCCTGTTCCTTCAATGCTCTCGATCCGCAGGTCGCCGCCATGCAGCGCAATGATTTGGCGGGCGCGGCATAGACCCATTCCGACCCCCACCGCCTTGGTGGTGAAGAAGGGGTCGAAGATGTATGGCAAATCCTTTCCGGCAATTCCCGCGCCGTTGTCCTGAATCCGGACCAGCATCATGTTCTCTTCCCCGGAGATGTTCACCTCCACCCTGCCGTGCCCGCAGGTCAGGGATTCCACCGCGTTGTCGAGGAACTCCTCCAGGGCCGCTACAAAAAGCACCGGATCGATCTCGACTTCAAAGGAATCGCTGACGAGAACCAGATCCACCTCACGGGAGAGTTCTGCAGCCATTTTTCTGACCCGCTGTCGAACAGGTTCACATAGCCCGCTCACGACCGTTTTCAAGGGAGAAACGAGCGGAAGGCAAGCGTAATCGTGGACAGCCCGCACCAGGTCTTCCAGCCTCCTGGTGGAACCGACAATATTTTGAAGGTACTTGGCCTCAAGGGTGTCGGGGTCCGCCTTTCTGAGCATGAGTGCGGCAAAGCCGCCGATGGCGGTTGTGGGATTGCGCAGCTGGTGAGCCACAGCGGTGGCCAGGTTGGCGAGACTCTCCGTCCGCTCCTTCTGCAGCCGGTGCTTCTCCTGGAGGATGGTCTTTTCCTTCATGTGCAGCGCGTGGATCTCGGTCAAGTCGTTCAGGAGCACCACGATCCCGACCACCTTTCCGTCGGCGCGAATGAACGAACTGGTGACGGAGAGCCGCAGCACCTCCCGGTCGGGCCGAGTGTAGGAAACTGTCCGGCGCAGGTTCATCCGCTTTTCCCAGATGACGTCGACGAGCACCTGGTTGAACTCATCGTTTCCTTCACCCATGAAAAGCTCCGCCCACCCTTTGCCGGCAATGACTTCTACCGGGCGGCCCAGAATTGCAGAGGCGGCCGCATTGGTCAGGACGATTTCCCCGTGAGGGTTGACCACCAGGAGCCCGGCGGAGAGGTTCTCCAGGATGTTCCGAACAACAACCTCTTCCAAGACGAGCGTTTCGTTCATGTCATGCTTCTTTCTATGGCAGAGGAACAAAGGGGGTTGCGGCTTGCGCCGCAGCCCCCGGTTTTCTTTGTCATGAACATCCCATCTCAGGCTGGCGGGGTTTGTTCAATACTTGATAATATGGTCCCAAAAATCGGGATCTTGATCCTTCCAGTCTTTTCCAAACCTCCTGTCACAGAACCCGCTTAGCCTCTCATACCATTTTGCCCAGGAGTTTTGCTTCTTCGCCCTTGCCTCCAGCACATCCGCTGCGTAAACAGGGATGTTGTTAATCTCATCCTTGGGAACGTAGAAGGCCGCTCCCTTTTCCACGGATTTTCTCAAATCCTCCTTGGTGAGTGCATGGGCTGTGAGCATCAGCGCAGGGATGTCCCGTTTGGACGCGATCTCCAGCAAGTCATACCCCCGAACACCCATAATGTCGAGAATCGCCAGATGATACTGGTTCTTCTCAAGGAGCTCCTTGGCCTCCTCATAGCTCGAGGCTGTGTCGATCTTGCACATCTCCAGAAGCTCGTAAACCAGTTGGAGGATATCTTCTTCGTCATCAACGACGAGAATCCACTTCCCCTTCAATGCCTTTTCTATGTTCATTGGCACCTCATTGCAGATCGACTTGCCGGTCCCGCTTGGGGCTCCTGCTATTTATATTCCTTGCTGTATTGTTCGACCATCTCCTGGGTCGCCTTGAACACGGCATCCCCGTCAATGCCTTTCTCTTTTACCTGCTTGATATACTCGTCAAAGACCGGTTTCACCGCTGCTCTGAATTTACCCTGTTCCTCGTCGGAAAGCTTGATGAACTCGTGACCCAGCTTCTCGCAGAACTTGACTCCCGACTGGTCACTGTCTCCCCAGGCCTTGGCCGTGATGTCTTCATATTTCTTGCTCACATCGGTGATGATTTTCTGGAGGTCCGGCGGGAGGCTCGCCCATTTCTTGAGGTTCATGGCGACGAAGAATCCCTGGGAATAGGAAGAGGCATAGTTCAGCGTGGTATATTTGAGGACCTCTCCCTGTTTGAAACCCTCCAAAGCCTCTATGGGGACCAGGGTTCCGTCCACGATGTTTTTCTTGAGGGCATCGTAGGTCTCACCCTGGGACATGGCCACAGGGGCGGCGCCGAATGCCCTGACGATCAGCTGGCTCGTCCCGGTCGATCGAATCTTCAATCCCTGCACTTCCTCCAGTTTCTTGACCGGTTTGCTCACCGTATGGAGCAGGCCGGGGCCGTGAGCGAAGAGATAGCAGACATGAACGTCGCTGATCTCCTTGGGCTTGAATTTCCGGTTGAGCTCATTGATCACTCTCGTTGCAACGAAGGCATTGTTGTAGCCGAAGGGATTGTCCACCGCCGAAAGGACGGGGAAACGCCCGGGAGAATACGCGAGAACGGACAAACCGAAATCGGAGATGCCCTTCACGACACCATCATAGATCTGCGGGGCCGGTGTCAAGGATCCCCCGGTGAATATCTGGATTTTGATCTGGCCTTTGGAGAGATCCTCTATCTCCTTTGCCCAGGCTTGGGGGACCTTTGTCTGGATGTGGGTGGGAGGGAAGAAGGTGCTGTAGGTGAAGTTGTAGGTCGCCGCGTCGGTCGTTTGAACGCAGACCATGCCGGAGAGAAAGATTGTTCCCAAAAACGCCAGACTCGCCAGAGTAAAAAACGCTTTTCTCATTTTGAGGCCTCCTTTAGGTTAGTAGTTGTGGTTGTACTCCCTATGATATCAATAAGCCACAAAGCTCGGAAGATACAGAGCGATCTGGGGAAAGAGGAGCATGATCACCAGATACGCTGTCAGGGCGAATACAAACGGCAAGGCACCCTTGAAGATGACCTGAAGCGGTACATCTCTGGCAATCCCGCTTACCACATACACATTGATTCCGACCGGCGGTGTAATCACGCCCAGTTCGGTCACGAGGACGATCACCACTCCGAACCATATTGGATCATACCCGATTGCTATGGCCACCGGGTAAAATATGGGAATGGTCAACAGAATCATTCCCAGGGCATCCATGAAACACCCCCCGATGAGAAAAAAGAACATGACCACGAGCATGATGGCCCAGGTGGGGAGAGGGAGGCCTACAACCCAGCCCGACAGGGTGCTGGGAATGGTCGATACCGCCAGGAAATGGCCGAAAACCGTTGCGCCTGCGACGATCATGAGAATCATGCTGGTGGTTCGTGTCGAGGAATAGAGGGCATCCAGAAAACCTCTCCACGAAAGGTTTCCACTCACAAGGGGAATGACCAGTCCTCCCAAGGCCCCTACGGCGCCCGCTTCGGTTGGGGTGAATATACCGATAAAGAGCCCGCCCATCACTAGAATGAAAAGAACGAATACTTCGATGAGACCTTTAAGAGACCTGAATCTCTCTTTCAGACTCTGCTTTTCTGCGACCGGCGCTATTTCGGGTTTTACCGAAACCCAGATATAGATGGCCAGGATGAAGAGAACGGAAAGAAGTACCCCGGGAAGGATCCCTGCCATAAAGAGCTTTCCTATGGATTGCTCGGTCATGATACCGTAGACAATGAAGATCGTACTGGGCGGTATAAGTATGCCCAGACTCCCCCCTGCCGCAACCGTCCCCGTTGCCAGTTCGTCACGGTACTTGAGCCTCTTCATTTCCGGAAGGGCGACGGAGGCCATGGTTGCAGCCGTTGCGTTCGTGGAGCCGCAGATGGCGGAAAAGCAGGCACAGGCGCCGACAGTTGCCATGGCAAGGCCGCCCTTGAAATGTCCGAGCCAGGCCAAGCCGGCATCGTAAAGCTTGCGGCTGATTCCGGAATAGAAGAGGATCTGTCCCATGAAGACGAACAGGGGAACGACCGTCAGGTCGTAGGAACTGAAAACCGTATAGAAATCCTTGATAATGATATTCAGCGCCGCCCCGGGCGAAACCAGATAACCGAAACCAAGAACGCCCACGAGGGCCATGCAGAAAGCCACCGGAAATCTCGTGAACAGGAGGAGAATCAGGAGCACAACGCCGACAATGCCGATTTGAATGGGGTTCATGAATTTGCCCTTTTCGTCCAGATGTGTAGGAGATTGACCAGAATCGCAAGGGAGAGAGCGAGGAAGCAGAGAGCCATGCAGTAGACGATGGGATAGAACGGGACAAGCAGAGTCGGCGTGACCTCGCCGGCCGCTTTCATATCCCTGGCGAGAAGAACAGCCTGCCAGACCAGCACGATGAAAAGAGATATGCCGAGCAGGTGGGTAAAGGTTTCGATGACCAGCTGCTTGCCTCTGGAGAGGGCCTGTACCAGGATCTCAACGGCCACATGCCCTTTTTGCAGCATGGTGTAGGGCATGGCAAATGAAGCCAGGACGGCCCCCATAAGGCTGACAACGTCATAAGTTCCGGTGATCGGTTTGCTGAACAAATACCTCATGAAGATATCGGCGCAGCTCAGGAGCATCATCACCACGAGCGCGGCTGACGCCACCCTGTTGAACCAGGAACTGAAACCCGTAACGAGTTTTTCGAAGAAGGACGCTTTCATCGTGAATTCAAGCCCCTTTCTTGGGTGGAGCACAGGCTGTATTGCCTGTGAGTCATTGCGGAGTGGAGACCGCCTCCATAAGCATTTTCTGTCCTTGCCCCTTACGGATGAGGATGTTCTTCAGCCACTCGGGGTTTCTCTCCCGGGGGCAGTCGCTTCGTTGATGGGCGCCCCTGCTCTCGTCTCTGCAGAGCGCCGCCCTGCACACCATCTCAGAGACAAGCAACATGTTCTCGAGCTCAAGCCGCGTCATGAGCTGAACCGGGTCCTCGGCCTTGCATTTCCTGCTCAAGGTCTTCAGTTCTTCAATTTGAGCCAAGCCCTCACGGAGCCCGTCACCGTTTCTGATAACTCCCCCCTTTTTCCACATCACCGCCTGAAGAGAACGGCGGAGCGCTCCTGCATCCTCTCCGGTTTCCGAAAACATGGACTCCAGCCGACCCTTTTCCAACCGGACCTCCTTCTCGGGAACCTTCAACGGCGGTATTTCCTTGGCCCTCATTCCCGCGTTGACACCGGCCACCTCGCCCATGACGAAGATTTCCAGAAGGGCGTTTCCTGCCAACCGATTTGCACCGTGGACTCCGGCGCAAACCTCGCCGGCAAAAAACAGTCCCGGCATCGCGGACTCAGCCTCCGAATCGACGACGACACCTCCCATGCAGAAGTGGGCTGTGGGAGCGACCACGAATTCCTTTACGGCGGACCACCCGGCAGGGAGAAGCGGTGAGACGGTCGCCGACCTTTCTTCCGGGATGGAACGAAGGTCCATGACGACGCCCCCTTCGACTCCGAGCCCCATCTCGACCTCTTCCATGATGGTTCCCGACAACCGATCCCTGGTCAGAGCCGCAGGGTCATCCAGACCGTGTTTCGTCAGGATGTCTTCCTCTGCACTATTTTTCAGCCTTGCACCGGCTCGGCAGATCAGCACCTCGTAGAGAAGAAGCCTGGCGCCGCCTTTCCCCGATGCGGTGGGATAGAACTGGACGAACTCCATATCCTTTAACGGCAATCCCAGTTCGAAGGCGATCGCCTGTCCGTCTCCGTGGATTCCTGGTGCATTGTTGGTGCGAAGGTAAATTCGGCCATACCCTCCGGTTGCCACAATGGCACATCGAAACCCGATTTGGTAAAACATGCCTTCCCGCGATATGCCTGCGGCCGCCGCAACGCGATCCCCTTGCGGAATGAGCCCGGTGACGAAAACCTTGTCCAGGAACCGGACTCCGATGCGCTCAGCGTACGCTTTCAAGGGCAGCATCAGGTCGCTCCCTGTACGATTTTTTCCCCGGACATGGCGAGGGTACGTGTGCCCGGGAGCCGAGTCGACGATCATGCGGCCGTCCTTTGCCGCAAACTCCACTCCGCACCTTTCAAAAAAGGGAACCAGACTCGATGACCCGCGAGCCACCCGTTCCACCATTCTGCGGTCGTTCACAAAGCAGCCCGCGACCAGGGTATCCTTCACATGCACACGGTGGCTGTCTTCCGGGTGTCCCAGGCCGGGCATGGTCCAGGAGGCCTTGGAAAGATAGGTGTTGTTCCCGAACCCTACTCTGGTTTTGGAAACCACCAGTGTCTCTGCGCCCTTCTCGCGGCAGGCTATGGCCGCCCTGATGGCGGCGCCTCCTCCCCCGATCACCAGTACGTCGCAACAAAGGGCATGGGACTTGAGATTCGTCACTTTTCCTCTCTTGACCGGCTCGGTCTTTCGACGGCTTATCCTCTGGGTGTTCTGTTCCCGGGACTGCTTACTGCGTACTGCTTTACTTTTTCCCGGCGTACTTCGCCCGAAGCTTCGGTTTTTCAATCTTCCCGGTCGGGCTTCTCGGCACTTCACCGAAAATAACACGCCGCGGCCGCTTGTAACGCGGCAACTGCAGCTCGAAAAAGGGAATGATCTCCTCTTCAGTCAGCGTTTCGCCTTTTTTCGGCTGTATCACGGCCACGGTGATCTCCCCTTCACGGGTGAACTTGACGGCATTCTCAACCAGATGGATCAGCGCCTGCAGCAGCCGCGCCGGATCGCCGACAACGCGCGCCGGAACGTTCTCATCTACCGCAGTGATCAGGTCGAGACGCTTGTGCAGCACCTGGGACATGAAGCGGTCTTTGATCTCGGCCAGCAGGCCGCGCCGGGCCTGGTTCTGAAGCGTACTCTCCAGGACGCCCACGTGTTCCTTGAATTTGCCGAACTCCTGATTGACTCTGTCCACCGCAGCCTGGGAGTTGTCCTCCAGAAACTTGACCACGTAAAGGCGGGCCAGCATGAGGTTCCTCAAAGCCAAGCCCGCGTTGTAGGCGGCCTGGACGTCATTGTCCTTGTTGGCCGAGTCCATTATTCCGGTCAGCTTCTGCTCCATCTGGGGACCGTTCTTGTTGATGACGTTTTCGACCAGGTTGTCGCGGTCCTTTCTGAAGGCGACGACCTTCTGGAAGGACTCCTCGTACTCCTTGACCTCCCCGGCCACTTTGTTGATCTTGGCGGCCCGTTCCGGATGCTTGATCTCCTTCTTGGCCTCGTCCAGGAACCCGTGCATCTCGTCCAGGTAATCCTGGTACTGTTTGACGTCCTTTTCACTCCCGCTAATGATGAAGTCCTTGACGTTCATGCGGACCATCAGCATGTTGGCCTGAAGGCGTCCGGCTAGATTGGTGTCCCTGGCCAGCCCCCGATAATCGGTGAACCCGTCGGCCGCTGTGTTCAAGGCCCGGTAGGCCATCACGCCGACGACGACCAGGAGAACCAGGACCAGGGCGAATCCCAGGGTGATCTTTTTGCCTATACCCAGACTTCTCAACATTTTCTTTCTCCGTTTCTTCCTTCGGTCCGCTTGTAAATCAAGCGGGCTGATGGTTCAGCATCTGAAAAAGGGCGAAACTCCCGCGGCCAGGACCGCCCCAGGACCAAATCCCTTCGGCTGCCGCCGAGGCTTCCAGGACGCTGAGAGCGTTTACAGCCTTACCCTCGAACATTGCTCAGGCCGCCTCTTCGAGAATCCTCAGATCGTCAGACCTGAGCACCCTGTCGATCTCGAGCAGGATCTTGACCCCGCCGTTGATCTTGGCCATGCCCAGGATGTAATTGGCATCCAAGGCGGCTCCGAACGAGGGCGTCTCCTCGATGTCCTCGGACTTGATGTTGAGGACCTCCGAGACCGAGTCGACCACTATCCCCGTCTGAATCGGGCCTGACGGCCCTTTGACCTCGACGACGATGATGCAGGTCTTGTCCGTGGGCTCGACTTCGGGCATGCAAAAGCGCAGTCTGAGGTCGATGACGGGAATCACCTTGCCCCTCAAGTTGATAACCCCCTTGACGAAGTCGGGCGCCTGGGGAATGCTCGTCACCGGCATCAGGCCGATGATCTCCTTGACCCTGAGGATGCCGAGGCCATATTCCTCGGCGGCCAGGGAAAAGGTCAGGTACTTGCCCTCCCTGCCGGCCGTGGCCGGCTGCTCTTGTCTGTCCGTTTTGACTCCCATGCCGTTCCTCCTCTCCTTTCTCTCACTGATTAAGAGCGCTCTTCATCTTGCCCAGAACGGCGGCGATGTCGCTCAAGTCGCTGTCGACGTAACTCAAGAAACGCGGCCGCAGCCTATGGCCCTGGGCAATCGTCTCCCTGTCCCTGTCCGGCAGGATCAGGATGATTCTCAAGTCATTGAGCAGGTCTCCCAGAGAGAGAATCTCGGACAAATTGCGCTGCTCGGCGATCCTCAGGACGGCCAGACGAGGAGTCTGGGCCGCGCGGCGGAGGCCCTGGGCCAGATGATCCACGGTCCGGCAGACCTCCAGCGACTCGTCTGGAAAGATCGAGGTCACCACCCGCTGCAGACGCCCGGCCAGTCCATCCTGTTTGGGTGAAAAAACCAGCAATTCAATCCCTCCTGCCTCCGCGGCCGCTAAACCGGCCGCGATATATATTTAGTGCCGATCGGATTGACTGCTGGCCTGGCAAGAGGCGGGCCAAAAGGGAGCTGATCCGTGAACGTGTTAAATTAACTCGATCTTTTGACCGGAGTCATCTCCGGGGGAGGGCCGTCTTGTCCACTGGAGTTGGACTGAGTCCAATAAGATCGCACTCAATCCAGTTCTGGTGGACGCGAGGCGGGCGGCGGGGCGGGCTTCAATCCCGGCTGATAAGTTCGTGCTTTTTAAGGAGCTGATAGAGTCTGGATCTCTTGAGGCCCGAGATCTGGCAGGCCCGGTTGACGTCGCCGCCGGTGTAGGCCAGCAGGTCTTCCAGGTACTGGTTCTCCAGCCTGGAAAGAGCGGCCTCCCTGGTCGTCCGCCAGGAGGGAAAGACGCCGCTGGTCTCCAGGGGCACTGATGGGGCGGAGTCCTGCTCGTGGAGTGAGCGGCGGGTCAGTTCGACCCGGATTTCGGTGGGCAGGTGTTTGGGGAAGAGGGTCGGTTCGTTCTGGGCGGCCACCAGGGCCCGCTCCACGGCGTTGAACAGCTCCCTGACGTTGCCGGGCCAGCTGTAGCTCGTCAGCGCGGCCAGGAAGTCGGGTGAGAAGCCCTTGGTGCCCATGCCGTAACGATGGCAGAGCTTGGCCATGTGGTCGAGGACCAGCTCGGGGATGTCCTCGCTCCGCTCCCTGAGCGGCGGCAGCTCGATGACCAGGGACCGGAGCCTGAAGAGGAGATCCTGGCGAAACTGCCCCTCCTTGACCATCTCGTCCAGATCGCGATGGGTGGCCGCGACCAGCCGGAACTCGCTTTCGATCTCGCTCTTGCCGCCCAGGGGCCGGAAGCGATGCTCCTGGAGAACCCTCAGGAAGGCTTTCTGGACCGTGAGGGGCAGCTCGCCGACCTCGTCCAGGAAGAGCGTCCCGCCGTGGGCCTGTTTGACCAGCCCTTCCCGGACGTGGTCGGCCCCGGTGAAGGCCCCCTTCTCGTGCCCGAAGAGCAGGCTCTCGACCAGGGTCTCGGGCAGGACCGTGCAGTCGACGACCACGAAGCTGCGGTTCGAGCGGGCGCTGTTGTCGTGAATGGCCCGGGCGAAGAGCTCCTTGCCGGTGCCTGTTTCGCCGGTGATGAGCGTGTTGGCCTCGCTGGCCGCCGCCTGGGCGGCCAGTTCCAGGCAGGTGCGCAGGCGGGGGGCGCTGCCGACGATGCCCATGGGCTTGAACAGGGGCCGGGGCTTGGCCGCCCTCTTCTCCCGGCGATACTGGAGGGCCCGCTTGAGGAGCAGGGTCAGTTCGTCCCGGCTGGAGAAGTTCTTCTGGACGTAGTCCCAGGCCCCGCTCCTGATGGCCAGCTCGGCCCCCTTGGGGTCGCTCATCCCGGTCATGATGATGACCTCGGGCGCCGAGGGCGTCTCCCGGATCTGGGGCAGGACATCGAGGCCGCTCCCGTCGGGGAGTCGAACGTCGAGGAAGACGACGTCGATCTCGGTCGTGGTCGCCTGCTTCAGGCCGTCCTTCAAGGTCAAGGCGCAGGACGCCTCGTGGCCCATGCTGTTCATCAGCTGGACCATGACGTCGCAGACCATCTGGTCGTCGTCAATAATCAGAACCCGAGCCACTTACCTGCCCCATAGAAGAACGCGGCTTCAACCGCCATTCATCATTGGGAAATTATTTTCTCACATATTTGTCGATTTGTCGAGCATAGGTTTTGTCGATCTATGTAAAATCGACCGAAAACAGGCCCAGAGAGGCCCATCGCTCGGTCTGGTCTTGCCAGATCCTGACCAGAAGATTAGGCTGGGCCGGGAATCAAGAAAGAATAGGCGAATCGGATGGACAGGCACAGAGGCCACTACCTGGGCACGGTCATCCAGGGAAAGTGGTGGCGGCGGTACCGGAAGGACAAGATGCTCGCCCGCGGCAGCGGCCGCTACTGGTTCGACGAGCAGGGCATCCATTTCCTGAGATACCTGACCCGAAGACCGATCTTCATCCCCTTTGAGGCGATGACCGGCCTCGGGATCGGGCGCTGGCACGCCGGCCAGTGGGCCCTGGGCCGGCCCATAGTCAAGATAAACTGGACCAGGAACGGTCTGGACCTGAGTTCCGGATTCATTCTGGCTCGGCGCCCCGGCGAGCTGGCCCGCCTGAAAAACTTCCTGGAGTCCGAGATGGCCGGGCAAGGCCCTGCCTAGCCCCAGGGCCGGCCAGACCCGGGCTAGCGGGGCAGCATCTCCAGAACCTCGGCCAGGGAGTTCTCCAGGTGCTGGACCACCAGGAAGCGGGCCCCGGCCGGCAGGGCGTCCAGCAGCTCGCCCAGCGAGGCGTGGGCGAAGCCGCTGCGGTAGTAGGCGGCGAAGCGCCACTGCAGCCCTCCCCGCTCGAACTCCTGGGCAAAGGAGTCGCCCCAGAGCACGGTCCGGGGCAGCAGCCCGGCCGTGGCCTGGGGACGGCCCTCGAAGGTGAAGTTATAGGGCAGCCGGGCGGGCATCTGGTAAGCGCCCTTCTTCTGCCAGGCCTCCTGGCGCGGCCGGCGCGCCTCCTCGTCGGGCCAGGTGGCCTTCTCGGACAGATCGTTGAACACGGCCAGCTGCTGGAGCTGATCGCCCTCGAAAAGGTTGGTCACGGTGGGCAGGTCGCGGCCCCAGGCCGTACCGGCGTCGGACGACTCCCGGATCAGCTCGAACAGGGCCCGGCCGACCCGCATGGCCGCCGGGTAGTTCCAGTGGGTGTCGGTCCGGTGGAAGCAGGGGCCCGCCCGCTTCAGCCGGGCCAGGATGGCCGGCGCGTCGACGAGGGCCAGCTCCGGATGGCCGCGCAAGAAGGCCAGGTAGCGGTCGAAGAAGGTCGGCCTGGGCCGGCGGGCGGTCTGGCCGGGCAGGAGATCGGCGTAGACGGTCTCCTTCTGGGGGACCGGCACCAGGATCAACTTCACCCCCCTGGCGTCCAGGTCGGCGTTGAGGCGGAGGAACGCCCGGAACCGCTCCTCGAACCACTCGGCCGGCCGCCGCTCCAGGTCGACCTGCCGGTCCAGGGAGCGCTTCCAGAACATCCAGCCCTCCGGCCCCAGGAGGATCAGGTCGGAGAGGCCGAAGAGGGAGTAATCGATCTGGTGCCTCAGCCGGATGAAGACGTCCCTCAGGCCGTAGTTGTCGTTGAAGTACCTCTCGAACTGGGCGGTGAAGCCGCTGGCCGGGTCCAGAACCCGGCTGAGGGGGCCCTCGGGCGGCCTGGCCTTGTAGCGGTTCTCCCGGAGCGGGTCGTAGCTGAAGAGCCCGTAATGGGTCTGGGCCAGGGGCAGGAGGAGGAAGCCCAGGAAGAGCCCGACCGCGGCCAGCCTGATCGGCCGGCGGCGCCAGCCGGGCCAGGCCCGCCTGACCGGCGGGCTGAGGGCCAGGGCCAGGGCCAGGAGCGCGGTCAGGGCGATCAGGGCGGCCTTTTCCAGGCGGCGGCTCAGGTCCCACCAGCGGCGCAAATCGGGGTGGCCGGGCCAGGCCAGGTCCCGGCCCCTGAGGCGGGTGAAGTAGCGGCCCCGGGCGTGTATCCGGGCCAGACCAAAGCGGCCCTTGGCCGGGCCGTTGACCAGGTGGACGGCCACGAAGTGCGGCCCGGCCCCGAGAAAGATCTGCCGCCGGACCAGGTTGGGCCTCGTCTCCGGGAAGTCCACGACCAGCTTGCCGTCGAGGAAGAGGCTGCCGAAGTCATCGCAGTAGAACTGGACCCGGTACATCCCGGGCTCGGTCACGTTCCAGACGGCGTAGGCGTTCAGGGAGGTGTCGGGCCGGCCTATCAGGAAGAACGAGTCCGGCGACTCGAAGAGCCGGTCGGGCCGGCCCTGGCGCAGGGTGTTGGGGTAGACCTCGACCCTGACCTTGTGCTTGTTCCAGTCGACCGAGGGCAGGATGACCAGACGCCAGATCAGGGGCCAGGTCCCCAGGTAGGCGGCCAGGGCGACCAGCCCGGCCAGGGCCAGCAGAGCCCAGCCGAGCCGTTTCCGGGACGAGGACGACCTGCCGCTCACCATTGGCCCTAGAACTGGAAGTAGATGAAGGGGTTGAAGCCGGCCACCGAGAGGAAGAGGGCCGCCAGGAAGACCAGGCCCAGCCCGCCAGCGCCCTGGAGGGCCCTGACCCAGGCCCGCTCCTTGAACCAGGGCTCCAGCCTCTCGAAGGGGAACAGACCGAAGAAGAAGGCCAGGCTCAGGTAGAGGACCACGTCGGCCCTGAGGTAGTAGGCCAGGCCGTAGAACTGGAACCCGGTCGGCCGGCTGAGGCAGAGCATGACCGCCGAGTAGTCCAGGGCCTGGCCCAGGGACTCCAGCCTGAAGATGACCCAGCCGAAGATGATCAGGACAAAGGTGACTAGTTGGGCCAGGGGGCCTCGGCCCTGGAAGCCCCAGCGGGCGCGCAGGACCCGCTCGATGACCAGGAGCAGGCCGTGGTAGCAGCCCCAGAGGACAAAGGTCCAGGCCGCGCCGTGCCACAGCCCGCAGAGGAGGAAGACTATCCAGAGGTTGCGGTAGGTCCTAGCCTGGCCGCGGCGGTTGCCGCCCAGGGGGACGTAGACGTAGTCGCGGAACCAGCCCGATAGGGTCATGTGCCAGCGCCGCCAGAACTCGGTGATGCTCCGGGAGCGATAGGGCTGGTTGAAGTTCTCGGGGAAGGTGAAGCCCAGCATGCGGCCCAGGCCGATGGCCATGTCCGAGTAGCCGGAGAAGTCATAGTAGATCTGGAAGGTGTAGCAGAGCGCCCCCAGCCAGGCCACCTCCGGCCTGAGCTCGCCCAGGGGCGCGGCCAGGACCTGGTCGGCCACCAGGCCCAGGTTGTTGGCCAGGACGACCTTCTTGGCCAGGCCCAGGGAGAAGCGCCAGAGGCCCTGGAAGACCTCGTCCAGATTTAGGGGCCGCCGCCTGATCCTCTCCCTGATCTGGTCGAAGCGGACGATGGGCCCGGCGATGAGCTGGGGAAAGGAGGTCAGGTACATGCCGAAGTCGACCAGCCGCTCGGCCGGCGGGTGCTTTTTCTGGTAGCAGTCGATCACGTAGCTGAGGGCCTGGAAGGTGTAGAAGCTGATGCCGATGGGCAGGAGTATCCGCTCGAAGGGACCCATCGGCCAGCCCGCCAGGCCGGCCAGGCGGCCCAGCTCCTCCCTGAAGAAGCCGAAGTACTTGAAGTAGAGCAGAAACGAGAGGTTGTAGGCCACCCCCAGGGCCAGGAGCCAGGGCCGGCCGGCCACGGCCCGGCCGAGGTGGTGGTTGACCACCACCGTGAGCAGGAGCAGGAAGACGACCCAGCCGCTGCCCCAGAGGTAGAAGACCAGGCTGGCCAGGAAGAGGAAGCCGTTGCGCCGCTCGGAGCCGATGAGGTAGTAGCCGATCAGCACGGCCGGCAGGAAGGCGAAGAGGAAGACGTTGGAGCTGAAAACCACGAATGTTCCGCCCGGGTGATGACTTGGGAGTCAGTCGAGAATAGGGCAAGGCCAGGGGAGGTGTCAACGGGGGCGGGGCGGGACCGGACGCTACCCGGGCCGCCTCATTTTCCGGAGGCCTGGCAGAACCGAACCCTCCCCCAAGTCTAAAGACTTGAGGCACCCTGGACTTCAGACGACAGGGCCAGCATCTGTATCATAGAACTAATCATGGAATAGACTCGTTTGTGGCGCCGGGGCCGCGGCCCCGGCGCCAGGCCGCAGGCCAGGTCCAACCTCAAGACCGACCTCCCCGTCGGGCCGGGCGACCTCCTCACTCCTCCCTCCCCTCCCGCCGCCGGGTCAGAAAGACCGGGCAGGGCGCCCGCCGGCAGACCCGGTGGGCCACCCCGCCCATGAACATCCCTTCCAGGGCGGTGTGGCCCTGGGCGCCCATGACGATGAAGTCGACCTTTTGCTCGGCCGCGGTCTTGATGATCTGCTCGTAGGGTACGCCGAAGCGCACCAGGGTGGTCACCCTGAGCTTGTGGTCGTAGGTCGCGCCCCTGGCCTTCTCCCGCTCCAGGACCTTCCTGACCTCCTGGGCCATGTCGTCCTGGGAGAGCCGGTTGTAGAAGTCGTCCTTGAGCTGGTCGTAGGCGTAGGGCATTGACTGGAAGATGCGGCTGTCGACCACGTGCAGGACCAGCAGCTCGATGTCCAGGGCCGAAGCCAGGGTGAAGGCGTACTCCAGGGCCCGGTTGGAGGCCTCGGAGAAATCGGTCGGGACCAGGATCTTCTCGAACTTCTTCATTCCCCCTCCCCCTGCCCGGACCAGGCCAGGCCGGCCATGCGCCAGGCCAGCCAGCGCCAGAGCCTGACCGGCTCGACGCCGATGAAGAGCAGGCTGCCGGCCGGAAGCCCCTCGAGGCTTATCGGCCGGCCGGCCGCCTCCAGCCGGGTCTTATTGATGGGCGAGTAAAAGAACCTCAGTCCGGCCAGCGGCCGCGAGCCCTCGTCCACCACCCGCTGGCCCTCCTCCCGCCTGGTCCGGCCGGCCAGGGGCAGGCCGGTGCCGATGGAGTCGAGCCTGGTCTCCTCCAAGAGCAGGCTCGGCCCGGGCCCGACCCGGAAGCGGCCCTGGACCAGGGTGCCCTCGACCGAGTGGCGGTAGGTCAGGCTGACCCCCTCCCCAATGCCGACCCTGACCGCCTCGACCAGCCGGCCGGCCTGGCGGGGCAGCCGCAGGACCAGAACTTGCGTCGGCCAGCCCAGCACCAGCCCCAGGGCGGCCAGGCCGAGGAGCAGGGCCAGGAGCCGCCGGCCGGGTTTCACGTCCGGGCCGGCTCGGGCCGGGCCCTCTCGGCCCTGGCCTTGCGGGATCTCTGCCACAGGAACAGGGCCGCCAGCAGGGCCACGGCCAGGGCGTTGGCCAGATGCTGGTTGACGTGGACGGTCCCGGCGATGATCTGACGGCCGCCCACGGTCCAGGGCCCGAAGTCCAGGTGGCCCGGGTTGACCAGGAGGAAGGCGATCCCCAGGAAGAGAAACCGCTCCCAGATGTAGGTCCGGACGATGAAGTGCCCCTGGATGAAGGCCGACCAGCAGAACATGCCGATGACGCACATGGGGGTGATGTAGGCCAGCTCCAGCCAGTTGGTGTTCATCATCAGCAGCTTGGTGTTGTAGATGAACATGAAGGGCAGGGTGAAGGCGGCCAGGTCCAGGCGGAAGCTCTTCCAGCCGGTCTTGATCGGGTCGGCCCCGGCGATGCCGGCCGCGGCGTAAGCGCACAGCCCCACCGGCGGCGTGTCGTCGGCGACGATGCCGTAGTAGAAGACGAAGAGGTGCACGGCCACGATGGGCAGGCCCAGATTCTGGTTGGCGCTGATGGTCAGGATGGCCGGGGCGGTCATGGCGGCCATGATGATGTAGGTCGCCGTGGTCGGCAGGCCCATGCCCAGGATGATGCAGGCGAAGACCGAGAATAGCAGGGTCAGGAAGAGGTTGCCCCCGGCCAGCTCGGTGATGAAGGTGGCCATCTTGAGGCCCAGGCCGGTCAGGGTGACCACGCCGATGATGACCCCGCAGCAGGCGCAGGCCGCGGCGATGCCGGCCATGTTCCTGGCCCCGGCCTCCAGGGCGCCGGTTATTTCGGACCAGTTGCGCCGGAGGAAGAACCCCTGGGACCGCTTCAGGAAATCGAGGTAGGCCGGCTCCTGGCTGTCCGACGCGGCCGCCCGGCGGCGGGGGAAGGAGACCGCGCCCCGGTAATAGTTGTTGCCCAGGGCGACCAGAACCCCAACCAGGATCGACCAGGTCGCCGAGGTGGTCGGAGTCCACATCCAGACCAGGAGCAGGTAACACAGGACCACGAGCGGGATGAGAAAGTGAATCCCGGAGAGGACGGTCTTGACCAGGGGCGGGGTCTCCTCCTTGGTCAGGCCGCGGATGTTCTCCTTGACCGCCTCGATGTGGACGATGGAGAAGATGGCCGTGTAGGAGAGGATGGCCGGGATAAAGGCGGCCTTGACGATCTTGAAGTAGGAGACGCCGATCATCTCGGCCATGACAAAGGCGGCCGCGCCCATGATCGGCGGCATGAGCTGGCCGTTGGTCGAGGCGGCCACCTCCACCGCTCCGGCCACGTGGGGCTTGAAGCCGACCTTCTTCATCAGGGGGATGGTCATCGCCCCGGTGGTGACCGTGTTGGCGATGGAGGAGCCCGAGATGGAGCCCATGGCCGCCGAGGCGACCACCGCCGCCTTGGCCGGCCCGCCCCGGAAGCGGCCCATGGTGGCGAAGGAGAAGTTGATCAGGTACTCGCCGGCGCCGATCTTCTCTAAAAAAGCACCGAAAAGAACGAATAAAAAGACGAAAGTGGCCGAGACCCGGAGCGGAATCCCCCACAGGCCCTCGCTGGACATGAAGACGTGGTCGATGATCCTCTTGACGGTGAAGCCCCGGTGGGCCAGCTCGCCCGGGATGTAGGGGCCGATGTAGGCGTAGACCAGGAAGACCAGGGTGATGAGCGGCAGGATCGGCGAGACGCTCCGCCGGGTCGCCTCCAGGGTCAGGGCGATGACCGCCCCGCCCATGAGGATGTCGTAGAGCGCGGCCCGGCCAACCGAGTAGGCCACGTGCTCGTAGTTGGCGAAGAGATACAGGGCCGCCACCCCGCCCACGGCGGCCAGGACGGCGTCCAGGAAGCTGATCCGATCCCGGGGCGACCTCTTGGAGCGCGGGAAGATCAGGTAGCAGAGAACCAGGGCGAAGCTCAAGTGAACCGAGAGCTGCTTGGCCCCGGACAGCTCGCCGTAGAAGCCGGTGTAGAGCTGGAACAGGGACATGGCGATGGCCAACCAGCGGATGAACAGCCCCGCCTTGCCCCTGACCGCCCGGGAGCCTGTCTCGGCCTCCTGGGCCAATTGCAGGCCGTCGGCCGGGCCCCGGACATCCTCTTTGGGCATGGTCTCTCCCGGGAATACCAGAGGCCGATGTTCAGGCCGGGGCGGCCCGGAGGCCGCCCCGGCGCAGCTTGACTTAACCGACCGGATCGGGCCGGCCGGCTACTTGATGACCTTGATCTCCTTGAAGTACTTCTCGGCGCCGGGGTGGAGCGGGATGCTCATGCCCACCAGACCGGTCTCGGCCGAGATCTTCTTGAACTTGTCGTGGGCCTTGCGGAGCTGATCCAGGTCGTCGTACATGGCCTTGAGGATGGAGTAGACGATGTCCGCCTCCAGGTCGGCCCTGGCCGAGAGCATGGCCATGACCGAGACCGTGGCCACGTCGGCGTCGTTGCCCTTGTAAGTCCCGCCGGCCACGGACTCCTTGGCGTAGAAGGGGTACTTCTTGATCAGCTTGTCCACGTTGGGGCCCTCGACGGGCACGATCTTGACGTCGGAGACCACCGCGGTGTCCAGGATGACCGCCGAGCCCACGGCCACGGTGAAGAAGGCCGCGTCCAGCCGGCCGTCCTTGATGTAGTCGGCGGCCTGTTCGGCCTTGAGCATCTCGGGCTTGATGTCGTTAAGGCCCAGGCCCCAGGCCTCCAGGATCTGCTTGCAGTTCTCGGCCGTGCCCGAGCCCACGTCGCCGATGCAGACCTTCTTGCCCTTCAGGTCAGCGATGGATTTGATGTTGGCTCCCTTGCGGGCGACCACCTGGACGTGCTCGGGAAAGAGGGTGCACACGCCCAGGAGCTCCTTGATCGGGGCCTCGAACATGGGCTTGGCGCCGTTGTAGGCGTAAAAAGCGATGTCGTTCTGGAGGATGGCGAAGTCGGTGTCGCCGGCCCCGATCAGGTTGGCGTTGGCCACCGAGGCGCCAGAGGACTCGGCCGTGACCTTGATGCCCTTGTCCTTGAGGTGCTTCCAGGCGATCCGGGAGATGGCCCCGGCCATGGGATAATAGGCCCCGGTCACCCAGCCGGAGGCGATGGACACGAAGCGGCGCTTGGCCGCGTCGGCCGGTCCCGCGGCCAGAGCCAGGGAGAGGACAAAAACCAGGACCAGGTAAAGAATCAACCCCTTGCGACTTCTCATGTTCTCCTCCTTTGCCGTCTGTTTCCAGGAACGGAAGTAAAAACTCTCTTCTTCGCCGACTCGAACTCTCAAGGTTCCCGGCCGCCGCCCTCTGGCCAGCCTGCTCGCCGCTCGCCCTCTCCGACCAGGTCAGGCCGAAACCCCGGGGTCGGGCCGGAACTGGCCCGTTCTCATCCAGGCCTGGCCCGGACGCCTCACCGCCCGCCGGAGCAGACCCGGTCGCGGCTTAATGCTGAATCGAGAAAGCTAAGCCCCTGGGCCCGGACAAACCCGCCAAGCCAGGACCTTGACCCATTCCGGCCCGGGCGCGGGCAGGCCCACGACCGGGCGCGTCTTGGCGTGCTTTTGAGATTAGCAGAGGCCGCTTTTGGATACAAGTCGATTCTGTGACGGCCCCGGCTCCGCCCCGGGTCTCGCCTCCTCGACAGCCCGGCCCAGGTTTGTTAGAGTGCCTTTTGTTTCAGGACCCTCGGGCCGGGCTTCGAGAGCCAACCTTCGGGGCCAGAGGTACTGATGCAGCCATCCGGTCAAGATTTAGAAAAAATCTCCGGCCCCAGCCAGGCCGACCCGCCCGGCTTCGCCCCGGCCTGGATAGCCTGGTCGACCTGGGGTCTGGCGGCCGTCTTCTTCGCCGTCGGCTTCTTCCAGCGGGTCGCCCCGGCGGTGATGACCTCCGAGCTGATGGTCGACTTCAGCATCGGGGCCGCGGCCCTGGGCAACCTGGCCTCCTTCTACTTCTACAGCTACGTGGCCATGCAGATCCCGACCGGCGTCCTGGCCGACACCTGGGGCCCCCGCCGGCTGCTGACCATCGGCACCCTGACCGCGGCCCTGGGCACGCTGGTCTTCGCTCTGGCCCACAGCTTCTGGTGGGCCTGCCTAGGCCGGCTGCTCATCGGCGGCTCGGTGGGCGTGGGCTACGTGCTGGCCCTCAAGCTGGCCAGCCACTGGTTCCCGGCCCGGCGCTTCGGCCTGGCCGCCGGGCTGGCCTTTGTCTGCGGGGTGGCCGGCGCCCTTCTGGCCGGGCTGCCCCTGAGGCTGCTCATCGCCCGCTTCGGCTGGCGGCCGGTCATGATGGTCACCGGGGTCCTGACCCTGGCCCTGGCCGCGGCCATCTGGTTCTTCGTCCGGAACGATCCCTCGGAAAAAGGGTTCCGCAGCCACGCCCCCGGCCCGGTCCGGCGGCCAGCCCAGGCCGGGCGGCCCCGCCCCCTGACCGGCCTGGGCCAGGTCTTCGGCTTTCGCAACACCTGGATCCTGGTCCTGGCCCCGGGCGGCATGATCGGAGCCATGCTCTCCTTCGTCGGCCTGTGGGGGGTGCCCTTTCTCAAGGCCCGCCTGGACCTGCCCCCGGAAGAGGCGGCCGCAGTCTGCTCGCTGCTCATGATCTCCTGGGCTTTCGGGGGACCGATCCTGGGCGGCGTCTCCGACCGATTGGGCCGGCGCAAGCCGGTCTACTTCATCTCCTGCCTGGTCATCACCCTGGGCTGGATCGGCCTGATCTACCTGCCCGACCTCTCGGTCAAGGCCTTCCTGGGTCTGCTGGTCCTGACCGGATTCGCCACCGGAGCGGTGGTCATCAGCTTCGCCATGGGCAAGGAGTCGGTCCCGGCCGGCCTGGCCGGCACGGCCCTGGGGGTAATCAACACCGGCATCATGATCGGGCCGACCATCCAGCAGCCGGTGACCGGCTGGCTGCTGGACCTGAACTGGCGCGGCCAGATGGTCGGCGGGGCCAGGGTCTACGACCTGGCCGCCTACCAGATCGGCTTCCTGCCCATGATCGGCTGGGCCATCCTGGCCTGCTTGTTGGTCGGGTTTGCCAGGGAAACCCACTGCGGCCAGGGCAACTGAAGGAGGGCCGGGCCGCTTTGGCCCCGGTTGCGCCGGGAGCGGAGTTGACGCCGGGCCAAACCTGGCCCAGAATGGCCGGCCAAACGCGTCTCTGTTGGACGAGGTCGAGGAGGATCGCCAGATGGAAGCTTGGATCGACGGCCGGTTTATCGATTGGCGCCAAGCCAACGTGCCCATCCTGTCCCACGCCTTCGGGCGGGGTCTGGTCATCTTTGAGGTCATCAACATCCTGGCCACCCCGGACGGACCGGCCTACTTCGGCCTCAAGGAGCACGTCGACCGCTTCTTCAACTCGGCGGCCCTGATCTCCATGGAGCTGCCCATCACCAAGAAGGAGCTGGTCAAGGCCCTCCTGGCCACGGCCCGGCGCAACAACGTCTCGGCCGGGGCGGGCAAGTGGTTCGCCTTCTACCCCTCGGTGGAGCTGACCCCGGTGCCGAAGAACAAGCGGGTCAGCATCGCCATCTTCTGCGGCAGCAACGAGAGCTTCGGCTTCGACCCGGACAAGGCCTCCCAGCCCATCTCCTCGGGCCTGTCCAGCTACCGGAAGATCCACCCCCAGACCGTGCCCATCAAGGCCAAGCTGACCGGCCACTACATCAACGCCTATCTGGGCGCGCTGGAGATGGCCGCCAAGGGCTACGACGACGCCATCTATATCGACACCTCCGGCCTGGTGGCCGAGGGCGGGACCCACACCTATTTCTTCGTCAAGGACGGAACCATCAGGACCCCGCCCCTGGAGCGCGTCCTGCCCGGGACCACCCGGGCGGCGGTCATCGAGGTGGCCCGGGCGGCCGGCCACCGGGTCGAGGAGGCGGACATCACCTCCGAGGAGCTGGCCCAGGTTGACGAGGCCTTCTGCACCGGCAGCCTGATCAAGGTGACGCCGGTCCGGTCCATAGAGGGCCGGCCCCTGGGCCAGGTCTGCCCCGGGCCGGTCACGGCCTCGGTGGCCGCGGCCATGGACAAGGTCTACCGGGGCGAGTCGGAGATGCACCGCCACTGGCTGACCCTCATCGGCTGAGGCCGGGTCACGGACGCTTCTCGGACCCGTCACCGGAAAGCCTTCTCTCCGGGCTAAGGCTTGACCGGCCGGCCCTCAGCCGGTCTAAAATGTTCCTCAGTCCGGGGAGGTATAAATGCCCGCCCACAAAGCCTTGCGCCAGACCAAGATCGTCTGCACCATCGGCCCGGCCACGGCCTCGGAGGACAAGCTCCGGGCCCTGATCCAGGCCGGCCTGGACGTGGCCCGGCTCAACTTCTCCCACGGCCGGCCCGAGTTCCACAGCCAGATCATCAGGACCATCCGCCGCCTCTCCCAGGAGCTGGACCGGCCGGTGGGCATCCTCCAGGACCTGGCCGGGCCCAAGATCAGGCTGGGCCGGATCGAGGAGGGTGAGCGGGAGCTGGAGACCGGGCAGGAGGTCCTCCTCGGTCCGGACCACCGTGACCCCCAGGTCCTGCCGGTCGACTACCCCTACCTGGCCGAGGACGTGGCCCTGGGCGAGCCGATCCTCCTGGCCGACGGCCTGATCGAGCTCAAGGTCCAGGCCAAGGCCGGGGCCAACCTGGTCTGCCGGGTCGTGGTCGGCGGCCCAGTCTCCACCGGCAAGGGGGTCAACCTGCCGGGCAGCCGGCTGCGCGTCCAGGCCTTCACGGCCAAGGACAAGGCCGATCTGGCCCTGGGCCTCAGGGAAGAGGTCGACTTCGTGGCCCTGTCCTTCATCCGCAGCGTGGCCGACCTGGCCCCGGTCCAGCAGATCTTCTCCCGCCTCAGCTCCCGGCCGCTCCTCATCGCCAAGATCGAGAAGCCCCAGGCCGTGGAGGCCCTGGACCAGATCCTGGCCCAGGTGGACGGGGTCATGGTCGCCCGGGGCGACATGGGCGTGGAGATGCCCCTGGAGGAGGTGCCCCTGGTCCAGAAGCGGATCATCCGCCTGGCCCGTCGGGCCGGCAAGCCGGTCATCACCGCCACCCAGATGCTCCGCTCCATGGTCGCCTCGCCCCGGCCGACCCGGGCTGAGGCCACCGACGTGGCCAACGCCATCCTGGACGGGACCGACGCCCTGATGCTCTCCGAGGAGACGGCCGTGGGCGCCTACCCCATCGAGGCCGTGGCCATCCTGGACCGGATCGCCCGGGCGACCGAGCCCCTGCTCAAGCCCTTCGACTACCTGGCCGAGGAGCGGACCGAGGCCCTGCCCCTGACCGAGGCGGCCATCACCCGGGCCGCGGTCGGGCTGGCCCAGGACCTGGACGCGGCGGCCGTGGTCGCCTCGACCACTTCGGGCTCGACCGCCCGCCTGGTGGCCCGCTTCCGGCCGGCCCGCCCCATCATCGGCCTGACCCCCGAGCCCAGGACCCTGCGCCAGCTGACCCTGTCCTGGGGCGTGAGACCGGCCCTGGTCGAGACCTACCAGGACACCGACCAGATGCTAGCCCTGGCCGGGGCCTGGGCCTCGGGCCGCGGCCTGGCCGGGCCGGGCGACCGCCTGGTGGTCACGGCCGGCCTGCCCATCGGCGTGCCCGGCAACACCAACCTGCTCAAGATTCTGGAACTGGACTAATCCCGGCTTCGCGGGGCCGGCGGCCGGACCAGGAAGATCAGCCCGGCCGAGGCCAGGCAGAAGAGGCCCAGGTAGGAGAAGACCGGGCCGAAGTCCCCGCCGCTCCTATCGAGCAGGTGGCCGCTCAGCCAGGGCCCCAGTGGCCCGGCCACGAAGCCGTAGGCGGTGTAGACCAGGCCGAAGATCGAGCCGAAGTGGGCCAGGCCGAAGCAGTCGCTGGCCAGGGGGGCCGAGACGGCGAAGAGCGTGCCCAGGGCGAAGCCGACCGCGGCCGCCAGGACGGACCAGACGACCAGCCCATCCAGGTGGGGCAGGAGCAGGTAGGCCAGGCCGGCGGCCAGGAAGGCCAGGCTCATGGTCAGGTTCCGGCCGGCCAGATCCGAGAGGTAGCCCGTCGCCACCCGGCTGAGGCCGTTCATCAGGTTGAAGGCGGTCAGGATGACCACGGCCCGGCCCGGGGTCAGCCCCCTGGCCAGGCCGAAGGAGACCGAGAGGGTGACCATGGCGATGCCGGCCCCGCCCATGAGGGCCCAGGTGGCCCAGAGCAGCCAGAAGCTCCTGGTCCTGAGGGCCTGGGCCAGGGTCAGGGAGCGGCCGGGCGGCCGGGCCCCGGGCCGGGGGGCCGGACCGGGGTCGACCTGGCCCTCCGGCGGCCGGATGAACCGGGCCGCGACCAGGATGGAGGCCAGCCCGGCCGGGGCCAGGATCAGGGTCATCGCCTCCAGGCCCAGGCCTTCGAGCATGAGGCTGTAGAGAGGCGCGGCCGCGGCCCCGGAGATGCCGAAGGCCGTGTTGACCAGGCCCGAGACCAGGCCCCGGCGCCGGGGGTGCCAGAGCTGGACCGTGGTCAGGGCCGGCAGGTAGATGAAGGCCGAGACCGCCCCGTTGAGAAAGGCCCAGACGTAGACCATCTCCATGCTGGCCGCCCGGCCGACCAGCCAGGTGTTCAGACCCAGGAGCAGGCCGCCCGCGGCGACCAGCCGGGCCGGGCCGTAGCGCTCCTGCCAGCGGCCGACCAGGAACATGAGCAGGCCCACCGCGGCCAGCAGGAAGAAGAGGGTCCGGCCCACGGCCCCCCGGCCGACGCCGAAGGCCGCCTGCCAGTAGGGGCCCATGACCCCGGGGAAGCCGAAGACAAAGGACCCGGACCAGAAGATGGCCAGGCAGCAGGCCGCCAGGACGAGCCAGCCGCCGGAAACCCGGCTGGCGGCCTGCCCGGGCCTGGCGGCGGCCTCTTCGGTCACGGACTCCCCCCTTCCCCCGGCTGAGCGACGGCCCCTGGCCCGGACTTGGCCAGAGGCGGCCAGGGGAAGATACCACCCCGGAGCCGAAGAGCCAACCGAGCCGTTGGGTCCATCTAGAGCCTTGTTTCCCAAGCCGGCCGAATTGTTTCCCGATGGTCAACAAGTTCGGGCCGCAGGCCTCGGCCCGGAGCCGGGCGGGACTTAGCGGCCTACCGGAGATAATAGACTGTTTAATCATTAATTGTAGAGACGCTATTTTTTGCTTGACAAATGTTTCCCGGTCAAGGGTTAATGTTTCCTGAAGGGCAACCTTAACCCTTTACGCCGGATTCAGGTCCGGCTTCGCGGGTCGCTCACGGAATGGAAACCCAGATCGGCGCCAAGATACGGCAGCTCCGCCGCCGCCAGGGCCTGACCCTCGAGGCGGTGGCGATCAAGAGCGGCCTGACCAAGGGCTACCTCTCCAAGGTCGAGCGCGGCCTCAAGTCGCCGCCCATCTCGACCCTGAGCCGCATCGCCCGGGCCCTGGACCTGGACATGGCCGACTTCTTCGAGCGCGAGAGCAACGGCTCGGGCTGCACCCTGGTCCGCGTCAACGAGCGCCGGCCCATCAGCCGCGACGGGACCCTGTTCGGCTACTCCTACGAGGCCGTGGCCCACCGCCGGCACCACAAGATCATGGAGCCGTTCATCATCACCCTCACCCCCCACGCCACTGACCAGACCATCTTCTCCCATCCGGGCGAGGAGATGATGTTCGTCCTCTCGGGCCGGATGCTCTTCTACTTCTCTGACGAGCGCCACGTCTGCGAGGAGGGTGACTGCGTCTACTTCGACTCGGGCGTGCCCCACCGGGGCGAGTGCCTGGGCGACAAGGCGGCCAAGGTGCTGGTCGTCATCTACTCGCCCCGGGAGGGCGACTGAGGCGGCCCTGAAATCATCGCTGAACGAATCCGAACAACGCTTCAAGGAGGCGTGAGAAATGGCCAAAACGTCAAGAATCTCAGGCTTTCACAAGATGAGCCTTCAGGAGAGGGTCCAGGTCCTCAAGGACTTCGCCGACCTGAGCGACCAAGACGTGGCCCTGCTGGGCAAGAGCGCGGTCTTGGGGCTGGAGACGGCCGAGAGGATGATCGAGAACGTCATCGGCACCTTCGAGCTGCCCCTGGGTCTGGTGCCCAACATGGCCGTCAACGGCCGGGACATCCTGGTCCCCCTGGCCGTGGAGGAGAGCTCGGTGGTGGCCGCGTTGGCCAACGCGGCCAAGATGGCCCGCTCGGGCGGCGGCTTCTTCACCTCGTCCAGCGGCCCGATAATGATCGCCCAGATCCAGGCCGTGGGCCTTACTGACCCCTTCGCGGCCAAACTGAAGATCCTGGAGCGCCGCGACGAGATCCTCGCCCTGGCCAACGAGCAGGACCCGGTCCTGGTCAAGCTGGGCGGCGGCTGCCAGGACATCGAGGTCCGGGTCCTGGATTCGGCCGCGGGACCGATGGTCGTGACCCACATCCTGGTGGACACCCGCGACGCCATGGGGGCCAACGCGGTCAACACCATGGCCGAGGCTCTGGCCCCCCACATCGAGGGCTGGACCGGCGGCCGGGTCTTCCTGCGCATCCTCTCCAATCTGGCCGACCGCCGGCTGGCCCGGGCCCGCTGCCTGGTCAAGAAGGACGCCATCCCGCCTGGACCGGAGGTCATCGACGGCATCGTCACCGCCTGGGCCTTCGCCGACGCCGACCCCTACCGGGCCGCCACCCACAACAAGGGCATCATGAACGGGGTCTCGGCCCTGGTGGTGGCCACGGGCAACGACTTTAGGGCCATCGAGGCCGGGGCCCACAGCTTTGCCGCCCGCACCGGCCGCTACCGCTCCCTGACCAAGTGGGAGAAGAACCAGGACGGCGACCTGGTCGGCTCCATTGAGATGCCCCTGGCCGTGGGCCTGGTCGGCGGGGCCACGGTCATCCACCCCCTGGCCAAGCTGGTGGTCAAGATCCTGGGCGTCAAGACGGCCCGGGAGCTGGCCGAGATCGGCGCCGCCGTGGGCCTCTGCCAGAACCTGGCCGCGCTCCGGGTCCTCTCGGCCGAGGGCGTCCAGCGGGGCCACATGTCCCTGCACGCCAAGAACATCGCCGTCATGGCCGGGGCCAGGGACCAGGAGATCGACGAGGTGGCCCGGCGCCTGGTCGAGGAGGGCAAGGTCAGGGTCGACCGGGCCGAGGCCATCCTCAAGGAGATCAGGGGCCGGTAAGGGAGGGGCCGATGTATCCCCGCGAGCCCATCACCGTGGTCGAGGTCGGGCCCAGGGACGGGCTCCAGTACGAGCCGGAGTTCTTCCCCACCGAGAAGAAGATCCAGCTCATCGATCTCCTCGGCCGGACCGGCCTGACCCGCCTGGAGGTGACCTCCTTCGTCCACCCCAAGGCCATCCCCCAGTTCAGGGACACCCTGGAGGTGGTCGCCGGGATCAGCCGGCGGCCCGGGCTGATCTACTCGACCCTGGTGCCCAACGTCAAGGGCTGCCAGCGGGCCCTGGGCACGCCCGTGGACGAGCTGGCCCTCTTCGTCTCGGCCTCGGAGGCCCACAACCGCAAGAACGTCAACATGAGCGTGGACGAATCCCTAAGCGCCCTGGCCCAGGTGGCCAAGATGGCCCTCCAGGGCGGCAAGAGGCTCAGGGGTTACGTGGTCACCGCCTTCGGCTGCCCCTACGAGGGCCGCGTCCCCCTGGAGCAGGTCGAGCGCATTGTCCGAGCCTACCGGGAGATGGGCGTCGGCGAGGTCGCCCTGGGCGACACCACGGGCATGGCCAACCCCCGCCAGGTGGCCGAGGTCTTCCCGGCCCTCAGGGAGGCGGCCGGCCCCGTGGGCCTGGCCGCCCACTTCCACGACTCCCGGGGGACCGGGCTGGCCAACGCCCTGACCGCCTATCAGGCCGGGGTGCGGGTCTTCGACGCCTCGGTGGGCGGCATCGGCGGCTGCCCCACGGCCGTGGGGGCCATGGGCAACATCGCCACCGAGGACCTGGTCAGCATGATGGAGGAGATGGGCGTGGCCACCGGGGTCGACCTGGACAAGCTCCTGGAGGCGGCCCGGCTGGCCCAGGAGGTCATCGGCGCCGAACTGCCCAGCCACACCCTCAAGGTCGGCCGGCCCAGGTGGGCGGGCCTGACTGGCGAGAGCCCCGGCTGTCCGGCCTAGGGCCGTCCGGCCGGGGATGAATCGGGTTTGGTCTCACTCAAGCAAGAGAGGAGGGCGTCATGAAAGGTAAAAGGTTGGCCGTTGGTTTCCTAGCCGTCGCCATCTGCCTGGGGTTGATCCTGCCCCTGGGAGCGCGGGCGGCCGAGCCGATCAAGTGGCGGATGCAGGTCCTCTGGGACCCGGGCACCCTGCCCTACACCATTGAGGAGGACTTCGCCAAGCGGGTCAAGGAGGTCAGCGGCGGCCGGCTGGAGATCAAGGTCTTCCCGCCCGGCTCCCTGGTCCCGACCAACCAGATGTTAGACGCCGTCCAGGGCGGCATGTTCGAGTTGATGAAGCAGTACGAGGGCTACTACATCGGCAAGATGCCCGAGGTGGCCTTCACCAGCGCCCTGCCCCTGGGCTTCACCGACTCCTGGCAGTTCGAGACCTGGTTCTGGGAGCTGGGCGGCGTTCAGTTGCTCCGCGATTCCTACAAGCCCATGGGCGTCTACTACATCGCCCCGACCATCTACGGCCAGGAGCCCCTCCACTCCAAATTCCCCATCAACAAGATCGAGGACATGAAGGGCAAGAAAGGCCGCTTCGTCGGCCTGGCCGGCCCGGTGATGAGCAAGCTGGGCGCGGCGGTGACCCCCCTGCCCACGGCCGAGGTCTACCCGGCCCTGGAGAAGGGCGTCATTGACTTCGCCGACCGCGGCGGCCTGGCGGCCAATTGGGACGCCGGACTCCACGAGGTGGCCAAGTACATCATCCTGCCCGGCTTCCACCAGCCGACCACGTCATGCTGCTACGCGGCCAACATGGCCGCCTGGCAGAAGCTGCCGCCCGACCTGCAGGCCCTGGTCGAGTGCGTCGCCCGGGAGACCTCGGCCAAACTCTTTGCCCGCAACCTGGTCGGCGACTACAAGGCCATCGAGAACTTCAAGAAGGCCGGCTGCCAGTTCATCTATCTGCCCGACGACGAGATCAAGAAGATCCGCAAGGTGGCCATGGAGCTCTGGGAGGAGTACGCCAACAAGAGCCCCAAGGCCCGCGCCGTGCTCGATTCCCAGAAGGCCTGGATGAAGCAGCTGGGCCTCATAGACTGATCAGGCCTCTTGACCGGCGCGGGCCTGACCCGGCCCGCGCCGGGGCCGCCAAGGCCGTCGGCTGGAGAAGCGCGCCATGAAGCCTCTCAGGATCTGCCTTCGCCTGATCGACCGGGTTAACGAATGGGTGGCCAAGGCCCTGAGCTGGGCGGTCATCCTGATCATGGCCGCCACGGTCTACGAGGTCATCCGCCGCTACGTCTTCAATTCGCCGACCCAGTGGGTCTTCGAGTTCAACTATCTGATCCACGGGCCCTATTTCCTGCTTCTGGGCGCCTACACCCTGGCCGTTCGGGGCCACGTCAACGTGGACATCATCTACGCCCGCTTCTCGCCCCGGGGCCGGGCGGTCATCGACCTCCTGACCGCGCCCTTCCTGTTCTTCTTCCTGTTCATGATGTTCTGGTTCGGGGGCAAGTTCGCCCTCAACGCCGTGGCCTACCGGGAGACCCTCTCCTCGGCCTGGGCCCCGCCTATCTACCCCGTCAAGCTGGTCATCCCCCTGGCCGCGGGCCTAATCATTCTCCAGGGCCTGACCAAGTTCATTCGCGACCTCCACCTGGCCCTGACCGGCCGGCCGGACGAGCTATGAACATCGAAGTCACCACCGCCGTCATGTTCCTCTCCCTGGTCTTCCTCCTCCTCAGCGGACTGCCCCTGGCCTTTGTCCTGGGCGGGCTGGCCCTGGTCTTCTCCTACTTCCTCTGGGGCCACAACTCCATGCTCCTGGTCGGGGTCCAGACCTGGGGGGTGATGACCGAGTACTTCATGGTGGCCATCCCCCTCTACATCTTCATGGCCAACGTGCTGCAACGGTCGGGAATTATAGAAGATCTGTTCACTGTCATGCAGATGTGGTTCGGGCCGCTCCGGGGCGGCCTGGCCATCGGCACCGTGGTCATCTGCACCCTCATGGCCGCCATGACCGGGGTGGTCGGCGCGGCCGTGGCCACCATGGGCATCCTGGCCCTGCCGGCCATGCTCAACCGCCGCTACGACAAGCGCATCGCCCTGGGCTCCATCTGCGCCGGGGGCACCCTGGGCATCCTCATCCCGCCCAGCGTCATCACCATCGTCTACGCCGTCACGGCCGGGGTCTCCATCGGCCACATGTTCATGGGCGGGGTCTTTCCGGGCGTGCTCCTGTCCCTGCTGTTCATCGTTTACATCGCCCTGCGCTGCTGGCTCCAGCCCGAGCTGGGCCCGGCCCCGCCTCTGGAGGAGCGCCTCAGGCACTCGCTCAGGGCCAAGCTCCTGGCCCTCAGGGGCGTGATCCTGCCGGTCCTGCTCATCATCGGCGTTCTGGGCTCCATCTACACCGGCGTGGCCACGCCCACCGAGGCGGCCGGGGTGGGCTGCCTGGGGGCGATCATCTCGGCGGCCATCTACCGCCGCCTGACCTGGTCCAACATCAAGGAGAGCTGCTACTACACCGCCCGGATCACCTCCATGATCCTCTGGATCACCATCGGGGCCCGCTGCTTCATCTCGGTCTTCTCGGCCGTGGGCGGGGACGGCCTGGTCCAGGACTTCGTCTCCGGTCTGTCCCTCAACCGCTGGGTCATCCTCATCCTCATCCAGCTCATGCTCGTCTTCCTGGGCCTCTTCCTGGACGAGATCGGCATCATCCTCCTCTGCGTGCCCATCTTCATCCCCATCATCAAGGCCATGGACTTCGAGCCGGTCTGGTTCGGGATCCTCTTCCTGGTCAACGCCCAGATGGACTACATCACCCCACCCTTCGGCTACACCCTCTTCTACCTCAAGGGCGTGGCCCCGCCCGAGGTGAGCATGGGCGACATCTACCGCTCCATCGTCCCCTTCGTCCTGCTCCAGGCCTTAGGGTTGGGCCTGTGCATGGTCTTCCCCCAGATCGTGCTCTGGCTGCCCCGGATGATGAAGTAGCCGGCCGCCGGGGTCAGCCCCGGCCCCTCTTCTCCATCTTCTTGAGCAGAGGCGGCAGGATCAGCACGCCGACCGTGGCTAAGAGAATGACCAGGGCGATGGGCCTGAGGAAGCTGTCCAGGCCGCCAATCTCGACGGCCCAGTAGAAGTTGCGCTCGGCCAGCGGCCCCAGGAGCAGGGCCAGGAGGAAGGCCGGCACCGAGTAGCCGTAGCGGGCCAACAGGGCGCCCAGGAGCCCGAAGACGACCACCAGGGACATGTCAAAGACCATCGAGCGCCAGGCAAAGCCGCCGGCCAGGCAGAACAGGGCGATGATCGGGACCAGGTAGCGGTTGGGCACGGCCGTGACCTGGGCGGCCAGCCGGGCCACGCCCAGGCCCAGGGGCAGGAGCAGGAGGTTGGCCAGGACCAGGGAAAAGAGGATGGCGTAAGCTTCCTGGGCGTGCTCGCTGAAGAAGCTGGGGCCCGGGGTGACGCCGTTGATCATCAGGGCGGCCATGACCACCAGGGTCGTGCCCGAGCCGGGGATGCCCAGGGTGACGGTCGGGATCAGGGCGCCGCCGGGCACGCCGTTGTTGCAGGCGTCCGAGGCGACCAGGCCCTCGTAGTGGCCGGTGCCGAACTTTTCCGGCTCCTTGCTCCACTGCCTGGCCTGGCCGTAGCTGACCCAGGTGGCGATGGCCGCGCCCGTGCCCGGGATCAGGCCGATGATGATGCCGATCAGGCCGGAGCGGAGCATATTGCCCCAGTACCTGAGGGCCTCCCTCATGCCCTCGAAGATGGGGCCGTAGCCGGTGAAGACCTGGCGCCCCTCCTCGACCAGCGACTCCTCCTTGACCAGGGAGAAGAGCTCGGCGAAGCCGAAGACGCCCAGGAGCACCGGGATGAGCGGGAAGCCCTCGAAGAGCTCGAAGAAGCCGAAGGCGGCCCGGGTGTAGCCGTGGTTGAACTCGGTGCCCACGCAGGCCACGAACAGGCCCAGGGCCGAGGAGAAGAGCCCCTTGATGGTCGACTTGCCGGTCAGCGAGCCGACCGCGGTCAGGCCGAAGAGGGCCATCATGAACATCTCGGCCGGGCCGAAGCTCAGGGCGTAGACGCCGACCACGGGCGTCAGGACCACGGCGAAGAGGGCCGAGAGCAGCCCGCCCACGGTCGAGGAGATGATGGACGCGCCCAGGGCCTGGCCGGCCTTGCCCTGGCGGGTGAGCCTGAAGCCCTCCAGGCAGGTGGGCGCGTTGGAGGGCGTGCCCGGAATGTTGAGCAGGATGGCCGGAATGGAGCCGGCCGCCTGGGAGGCGCAGAAGCAGGCCATCATGAAGATGACCGCGTTCATTGGCCCCAGGTAGATGGAGAAGGGCAGCATCATGGCCAGGAAGTTGGTGTCGTTGAAGCCGGGGATGCCGCCCACGATCAGCCCGGCCAGCATGCCCAGGGCCAGCCAGAGCAGGCTCTCGGGCCTGAGCAGGAGGCTCAGCCCGTCGCCGATGACCTCGATTCCGGGAAGTCCCGTCATCCGCCCTCGGGCCCCCTCCTCAGAGACTGATCCAGCCCAGCTCCAGCTGGGGCAGCGACTGCTTCATCAGGACCACCAGGGCGACGTGGAGAAAGACGGTGATGCCCAGGGCCACGGCCGTGTTTGTCCACCTCTTGCGGCCGCCCAGGCCCCGGAACACGGCCAGCATGAAGACGAAGTTGGTCAGGGAGAAGCCGAGCCAGGGGATGACAAGCAGGTAGCCGATCGAGGCGGCCAGGATGAAGCTGACCCGCCGGCCCGGGCCCCAGAGCCAGCCCAGGCGCGGCCGGGGCCGGCTCTCCTCCCGGCGGACCCAGACAAAGGACAGGACCACGGCCAGCCAGAGCGGCCCGGCCACCAGGGCGGTCAGGATGGGCCAGTAGAGGGCGTCGGCCGGGGCGTCGGTGGTCTGGAGGAAATAGGCCCCGCCGAAGAGCAGGCCCAGCCCGGGAACGATGGCCTCGCCCAGGTCGATCCGCCGTCGAATCTTGGCCACGGCCGCTCCTGATCCGGCCAAGGGGCGGCCCGGGGCCGCCCCGGCCGGCTGCTACTGAATCAGGTTCTTGTACTTCTCCCAGACCGCCTGGAATTCCTTGACGTAGTCGTCGCACTCCTGGGGCGTCCAGTAGTCGACGAAGGGGGCCATGCCCTGCTGGGCGGCCATCTCCTTGGTCTCCTTGGCCTCGATGGCCTGCTTGAAGGTGGCCACCAGCTTCTGGTAGGCCTCGGGCGCCTCCTTGGCCGTGTCCCGCCTGATCAGGAAGGCGAAGGGCTCGACCAGATTGGGGAACTGCTTGCCCGTGGCCTGGGAGAGGGTGGGCACGTCCCAGAGGCCGGACCAGACCTTCTTCTTGGTGAAGGAGGCCAGGGCCCTGATGAAGTCCTTCTTGGACGCGGCCGAGAAGTAGGGGCCGACGCAGGCGTCGACCTGCTTGCCGGCCAGGGCGTCGCGGGACTTGGCCCCGCCGTCGAAGGCGACCACCTTGGCCTTGATCCCGGTCAGCTCGATGAGGATCTTGGCCGCCAGACTGGAGACGGCCTTGGGGTGGGAGGTGGAGATGGTCAGGGGCTTCTCGGCCTTGCGCCCGGCCTCGATGAAGTCCTGGATGGTCTTGTAGGGCGAGTCCTTGTGGACCAGGAGGACGTTGGGGTCGGTGATCAGGTTGCCGACGAAGCCGATCTCCTCCCAGCCGAACTTGGAGACGCCGGTGTTGATGTTCATGGCCTGCATGGAGATAGTGGTCATGATGGTCGTGTAGCCGTCGGCCGGCTTGGACATGAGCTTGCCGAAGCCGATCATGCCCGAGGCGCCGGGCGCGTAGTCGAACTTGATCGGCTGGCCCAGGATCTTCTCCCAGCCCACGGACAGGACCCGCGAGGAGCGGTCGAAGCCGCCGCCGGCCTTGGCCGGAATGATGTGGGTGATGGGCTTGTCCGGGAACTCGGCGGCCCAGGCCGTTCCCAGCAGGCAGAACGCGGCCGCCAGAACCAGAACCGTCTTCTTCATGGCAGACCCTCCTTCAGCGCTTGGGTTTGACTCGCCAACCGGCCTCCGGCGCCCGGCCAGGATCGGACGGCCGGCCCGAGACACTTCAGAGGCCCAGCAGTCGGGCCGGGTTCTCCTTGGTCATCAGGTCGATCTGGGCCTGGGAGACGCCTTTCTCCAGCAGGCACTGGGCAAAGACCCGCAGCACCTCGGCCGGCAGGGACTTGCGCGGCTGGCCGGCGTCGCTGGACAGAATCAGAGACTCGGCCCCGACCCGGGCCACGCTCTCCTGGTAGTCCTCCAGCCGGGCCAGGCCGGGGATGGGGTAGAGGTTGCCGCCGCAGAGCTCGATGGTCGCCCCCAGCCCGGCCAGCTCGGCCTGCTCGGCCGGGCTCAACTTGGGCGGGTTGAAGTAGGGGTGGGTGACCAGGAGTCCCCGGAAGCCCTCCTCCCGGGCGAACCTGGCCAGGGCCAGGATCTCGTCGCGGCCCAGGTGGGCCGTGCCCAGGATAGCCCCGGCCGCCTTGACCAGCTGGAGGATGACCCTGGCCTCCTCCTTGAGCCGCCCGCCCTCCTCGAGCACGGTGATGGGCGGCCGCTGAATCTGGATCCCCGACTCCTGGTAGCCGTAGCCGGAGTGGCCGAAGGCCCTCAGGTGGGCCAGGGCGTCCAGGGTGGGCATCCAGATCTGCTTGGCCCCCAATCTTAGGGCGTGCTCCACGGCCACCGGGTTGAGGCCGCCGCAGAAGTTGTTGAGGACCAGGCCGCCGAAGACCCGGACGCCCTCGACCACCCGGTCGGTCAGGAAGGCCCGGCCGACCGTGGACTCGAAGTGGTTCTTGAGCAGGATTCCAGCCAGCCCGGCCTGGGCGGCGTGGTTGGCCAGGTCCAGGTCGCTGCCGCTGCGGGTGAAGAGGGAGGGATGGGAGTGGATGTGGAGGTCAAAAGCGCCGGCCAGATCAACCTGAGACATGTCCCGCTCCGCGCCCAAAGGCTCTGGGCTCACCTGATCTCGATGTGGTAGCGAAACCGATCCCCCCGGCCGAAGCTGGAGCGGAACTCCACGGGCCGGTCACCGTGGGTGTAGGCGATCCGCTCGATGAAGATGACCGGCGCGCCCGGCTCCAGGTCCAGGGCCGCGGCCACCTCCGGCCCGGCGATACGGGGCTCCAGGAACTCGTCGGCCCAGGTGATCGGGGTCTGGTACTTGGCGTCGTAGATGGGATAGAGGAGCGCCTGGGAGATGTCGACCTGGTCGAAGCCGCGAAAGATCTTCTCGGGCAGGTAGAGCTCCTCCAGCATCAGGGGCATCTGGTCGAAGAGGCGCAGCCGCTTGATGACCAGGACCTGATCGGCCTCGTCCAGCCTGAGGATCTCCCTGACCCGGCCGGGCGGGACGATGGTCTCGGAGCGGAGGACCCGGGAGGCCGGAATGACGTCCTCCCTGGCCTGGCCCAGGCCGTAGCGGAAGAAGCGGATGAAGCTGCGCTGGAAATTGGGCCGGGCCACAAAGGTGCCCTTGCCCTGGCGGCGGTGGAGAATCCCCTCCTGGACCAGCTCGGAGAGGGCCTTCTTGACCGTGCCCACCGAGACGCCGTGGCCGGCGGCCAGTTCGTTCTCCGAGGGGATCATCTCGCCCAGCTTCCAGTGGTGCCGGGCGATGCCGCTCTTGATGAGCTCCTTGAGCTGGTAGTAGAGCGGCAGGGCGCTGTTGAAGTCGAGCCCGCCGTCCTGATCCTGGCTTCGGGCCGGGCCGAGCCCGCCCCTGGAGATTCTCACCGGCCGCGCCCCCTTAAGTGATCCGCCCCGGACTGGGGCTGCTTAGTCATATGACTACTTATATATATAAGTCACCGGACAACCAGGCTGTCAAGGCAAAAATCCGGGCCGGGTCGCTTTCCGGGGTCTACAGGTAACTCAGGGCTTCACTGGCCGCTGGTCGGCGGCCGGATCTCAGTAAGTTATTGAAGAGTCGGTTCGCTCGCACCTTAAGGGACGATCGCGGCCAAAACTTCTTAAATGACGGGGGGAATTCGCGGTGGAGTACCCAACCCCGGAGGGGGCCAGCCCTCGCCTGAGGACTATATTTTCATGAACCTGTACTCGATGATGAGCCAGCGGCCGCCCCGCTTGACCAGTCTCAGTTGGTCGATGATCCGGGTGGGGCCGTCCTCGCCGGTGACGTTCACCTCACTGCGCACGGCCACCCTGGCCCTGTCGCCCTCGATCTCCAGGGCGTGGGGCGCTTCCATTTTCCGCTCGAAGCCCTTGTCTTTCAAGTACTGGATTCTGACGTGCAGCATCTCGGCGTAGCGCTCTTTGGGAACGGAGGCCAAGCCGGCCTTGGTCTTGGTCATGATGGTGGCTTCATCGGCGTAGCAGGCCAAGATGGCCGCCTCGTCGAGCCGATTCCAGGCCTCCTGCCAGGCGCGGAGCATCACCCGGATCTCATTTCCAGCCGAGGTACGGCTGGACTGGGCCCCGGCAGCCATCTCGATAGCCAGGTTGGCCGTCTGGTCAGGCCGGACCTGAACCCGACCTTGCCATTGAGGATAGCCTTCCTTGCGGGCCACAACCTCCTGTTCACCGGCCGGCACCCCGGCCACGATAAGAGCCGAGCCGCTCTTGGCCTGGAACCAGCGGTCAGCCAGCTTGAACTCGACCCCATCCAGGTCGCTGGTGACGCTGACCCGGCCGACCAGGGGCCGCTCGGCCACGACCTGGGGCCCGCTGCGCGCGGTCGCCGAGGCCGAGGCCAGGGTCTTGTCTTCCTCTTCGGGCGGTTTGGCCCCTCCCGAAGGCTGGAGAACGAAGACGAAATCACCTTTATCCAGTTTGGGGTTGGCGATTTTACCGTACTGGGGATGCTGAGCCTGTTGGGAGTAGTTGACCACCCGCTCCTCCAGATAGGCGCCCAGCTCCTGACCGGTGACGTAGCCGTCCCGGTTGCGGTCGGCCTCGCCATCGCGCAGGCCCTGGATGAAGACGGTCTTGAAGACGGACTTGTCCGGCACCTTTTCATTCTCGTCGCCGGCGGTCAGAAATTGCCGGACCGGACGGGTGACCTTCTCCTCGATGAACGGTGACGGCTTGGCCCGGGTGATCTGGAAGATGGCCCCGGAGAAGCAGGAGTCAAAGATCATCAGGACGTGCTTGGCCTGGATGCGGCGGGCCACCGTTTCCACCTGGCGCATGCTGAGCGCCCGCTCCATGAAGCCCATCTCGTCCAGGTCAGGGTCTGGCGCGTCCACCGGGACGAGATAGCCCAGCCTTGAGCCGTCCGCCTCGGCCAGGGTGTGGCCGTGGCCGGAAAACCAGACCAGAATGGCCCTCTCCTTATCCCGGCCCGGGCCGGTGATCAGGGAATTGAAGGCCTTGCGCAGGCTGGCCCCCTCGGGATCCTCGACCAGGTCCACCTCCCAGCCCATGTCCTTGAGCAAAGCCGCCACTTCCTCGGCCTCCTTGACCGGGCTGGGCAGCCTGGGCCAACCCTGGCGATAGGCCCCCGCGCCTACGACCAAGGCGTGATAGCCGGAGTAGAGGCGGACCAGACTGGTCCCCCCGTCGGCCGTCCGGGTCCGGACCTTGACCCCCTCGTCTCGGGCGCGCAAGCGGATGCCTCCCAACCCCTCGCCTTCAATCCCGGCGGCGGTGACGTTCTTCAGGGCTGACTGGAGGGTCGAAGCGGCCAAGGGCTTGCCGTTCAAGGTGACCAGGCCAGAGGTTTCAAAGCTGAGGAGGCCCGGCCCGGTCACTGAGTAGCTCTTCTCACCGTCCAGGCTCGAGAGCTCGACACTGGCCCCGGGCAGGAGCCGGTATTCTTTACCGGGCTCAAGGTAGTCGTACTCTTCAACGGGCTGGCCGCCTGGATGGAGAAAGCGTCCTTTAATCCCGGTGGCTTGCAGCCTGTCCAGAACCTGCCCCAGGGCCGGTCCGGGCGTAAGCGCGGCGGCCAGGAGCAAGGCGGCCAGGCCGAGAAAGGCCCCGCCGATCTTCATTGTTCCGCTCCGCTGTTCAAGGCCTGGCACCCCACCCCACGGACCCCGGCGTCGTCTCAGCCTCGTTCCCGAAACGGTTATTGCCCGTGGCTCGGGCCGGCGACACCTTTTTTTAATCATATCACGGATGAGGAAAGAACCCAATCAGGCGGCCGAGCGACTTGCCCGCTCAGTCATCGGCCCTTAAGGGGACCATCGACCGGCCAAACCGGGCTTGGGCTTGCCTGAAGCCCGCCCCTGGAAAGTCTTTACGGGCTCCAGCCTCCGGGGACTCGAATTACTTCCAGCCCCCAAAGCTGATTGCCGGTCAAAGCCCTGGGAAGCCTCCCCAGGGGTTAGATCCTTTTTCGGGCTCCGCCTAGTTTCAGGGCCTCTTTTTTGCGGAGGCGAATGGACCGGGGCGTCACCTCGACCAGTTCGTCGTCGTTGATGTACTCGATGGCCTGCTCCAGGTTGAACCGACGGGGCGGGACCAGGCGGAGGGCCTCGTCCGCGGCGGCGGCCCGGATGTTGGTCAGCTTCTTTTCCTTGGTTATGTTGACCGGTATGTCCTCCACCCGGGAGTTCTGGCCGACGATGAGGCCGGGGTAGGCCGGGTCGCCCGGCTCGACAAATATGGCCCCCCGGGGCTGAAGATGGAAGACGGCGTAGGCCACCACCTTGCCCGACCGGTCGCTGACCAGGGAGCCGTTGGGCCGGCCGGCGATCTCGCCGGCGTAAGGAGTGTGGCCAATGACCAGGGCGGTCAGGATGCCCGCCCCCCGGGTGTCGGTCAGAAACTGGGAGCGGTAGCCGATGAGCCCCCGGGTCGGGATCTCGAACTCCATCCGGACCCGGCCCAGTCCCTTGTTGTTCATCCTGGTCATCTTGCCCCGCCGGGCCGACAGCTTCTCGGTGACAACCCCGACGTACTCGTCGGGCACGTCCACCACGGCCAGTTCCAGGGGTTCGGACAGGACGCCGTCAATCTCGCGGGTGATGATTCGGGATTTGGACAGGGACAGCTCGAAGCCCTCCCGGCGCATCATCTCCACCAGGACGGCCAGTTGGAGCTCGCCCCTGGCGCTGACCTCGAACGAGTCGGTCGTCTGACCCGGCTTGACTCGGATGGAGACGTTGTAGAGCGTTTCTTTCTCCAGCCGGGCCTTGATCTGACGGGAGGTGACCAGGCGGCCCTCCCGCCCGGCCAGGGGCGAGGTGTTGACGGAGAACTCCATCGACATGGTCGGCTCTTCGATGCTGATGCTCGGCAGGGGCCGGGGGTCGTCCGGGTCGGCCATGGTGTCGCCGATGAAGGCGTCCGCCACCCCGGCCACGGCGGCGATGTCGCCGGCCTCGAGCTCATCCACCGCCACCCGGTCCAGCCCCTGATAGGCGTAGACCTGGCCCAGACAGAACCGGCCGGCGGGTTCGCCTTTTTTCAGAAGGACGGTCTGGTCGCCGGCCCTCAGCCGCCCGGAGACGATCTTGCCCACGACGATGCGGCCGAGGTAGTCGGAGTAGTCCAGGTTGGTCACCAGGAACTGCAGGGGCGCCTCCGGGTCGCCGCTCGGGGCCGGGATGTGGGCCAGGATGGCCTCGAAGAGGGGCTTGAGGTCCCGCCCCTGGCCGTCGGGGCTGGTCAGGGCCAGGCCGGCCTTGGCGTTGGTGTAGAGGATCGGAAACTCCAACTGCCCTTCGGTGGCGTCAAGGTCAATAAGCAGGTCGAACAGCTCGTTCTCCACTTCGGCGATCCGCCGGTCGGGCCGGTCGATCTTGTTGATGACGGCTATGAGGGGCAGGTTCCGGGCCAGCGACTTGGACAGGACGAAACGGGTCTGGGGCAGGGGCCCTTCCGTGGCGTCCACCAGAAGCAGCACCCCATCGACCATGCTCAGGGTCCGTTCCACCTCGCCGCCGAAGTCGGCGTGCCCGGGAGTATCGACGATGTTGAGCTTGACCCCACCGTAGATGATGGACGTGTTTTTGGCCATGATGGTGATGCCCTTCTCCCGCTCCAGGTCCAGGGAGTCCATCACCCTCTCGGCCACCTGCTCGTTGTCCCGAAAGACCCCGCTCTGCCACAACATGGCGTCGACCAGGGTGGTCTTGCCGTGGTCGACGTGGGCCACGATGGCCAGATTGCGGAGATCCTGGCGTTTTATCAGGCGTTGCGTCATAAATTCAGACGGCGGGGAAATGGACCAAACCCGCCGCTCCTCTTTTTAACGGGAATTATTCCGAATGATTCAACCCGAGTCGCCTTGTCCTCGTTTGGCCGCCCCCAAACGCAGCCTTGAACCCAGGTTACCACAGCCTTTCAACCCTTCACCAGTGACGCCGAAAAACCTGAACGCCCCTGGATAGCCAGGTGATAATTGACAGGGGCGATTGGGTGGACCAGATTGTCAAAAGAGGGGTCATCGCTTCAGGGGCGCCGAGGCCATCGGCGTTTCAGAGCGCTGTCTGATCAAACCTCGGACCAAGGAGGCGGCGATGCAGAGGCGGAATTGGCCTCGGGGTGAGTCTATCCTGGCTCTTGTTTTGGCCGGCCTGGCCCTTTTGGCCGGTCCAAGCTCCCGGGCCCTGGCCCAGGAAAAGGTCGTGGTCCAAAACGTCCCCTACGCCTACCAGCGGGAGAGGTTGGATTGAAGCCTGGCTGCCAGAGCCATGGTTCTTGGCTCCATCGTGCCGGGCATGACCTACCCCAAATCTATGTACCTCTCGGCCAAGGCTTACGGCTTCGGCTATCTGCCCCACAGCCTGATGATCGAGCCGGGCGCCTGGGAGGACGAAGCCAACCTCTGGCTGGCCGGTCTCTACGGGCTAACCTATGAAAGAATCCTGCCGGCCGAGGGGCTGGGCCCTGACAAGGCCTGGGAGGACTATCTCAACCGGATCTGGCGCTCCCTCAAGGAGGGCTCGGCCGTCCAGATCACCCGGGGCTGGATGGGTTCCAGGGAAGAGGGCGGCCGCGTCCAGTCGGCCACTGGCTACCGCATGTTCTGGTGGGAGGGGATCGACAAGCCAAACCGGCCGGACATGCACTACTTCACCGCCGTTGGCCTGGACCGGTCCGGCGGGGTGCTCTACATGAACGACCCCATCTTCGGCTGGTTCGGCCAGGGCAAGGAAATGGAACTCAAGCTGTCCCTCCTGCGCCCAGCCGTGGAGAAGCTGTTAATCCAGCACCGCTACATCACCATCACCTTCAAGCGCGGCCGCGGGCCGGCCAAGACCGAGGCCGAGATCGAGACCCTGCTCAAGGAGCGCATCCGGAAAAAGATCGCCGGCGATCCCTCGGCTTACGACTCGCCGGCGATGTGGCAGGAGTTTTACCGCCTGGCCAAGGCCAGGGAGTTCGCCCACGGCCTCAAGGCCATCCGGGCCTTCCGGGAGGACCTTCAGCCCAAGCTCTTCGGCCGCATCCTGGCGGCCAAGCGGGACAGGACCAAGATCCAGCCGGCCGGGACCGTTTCCTGGCTGGACCTGGGGGTCTACCACCAGGCCTACATGGCCTTGGTCAGCGCCGAGTACCTGGAGGAGGAGGGCCGGCTCAAGGACTGGGAGTGGATCCAGCAGCTGGCCATCCACTACTTCCAGCTTTGGCTGGCCACGAGCAAGCTGAGGGCCCTCTTCAAGGCCGAGCCGGACCTGGATCGGGCCCTGGCCCAGTCAGGGGGTATTCTCCAGGAGATGGACCGGGGTCTGGCCCGGATCGAGGAGCACTTTCAGAACGGCCTGCGCTGAGCCAATAAAGGAGGCCGGCTCCAAGACAAGGCTTTTGCGCCTAGTGCCTTGACTCTCAGAAATGGCTGGCTGGTTGAACTCCTGGCCGGCGGATTTCTGGCCAGGGACAATTCCCAGTTCAAGCTATGGCGCCGGGCCGGGCCGGACCCGGCCTAGCCGGGCGGCTTGGGGCGGGACCGCAGCAGCTTCCACTCGCCGGCCTGGTCCAGCTTCTGCCTCTGGGGCGGGGTCAGGTGCTCCTTGAGCCTTAATGCGGTCTCCTGCATGATCTGGTCGGACTGGGGCCGCAGGGCTCGGTGCATCTGGTGGACGCGATCAAAGGCGCTCAGGAGCAGGGGCCTGATCTGGTCGATCTGATCCCGGTTGAGGTCCAGCTCCCGCCCCAGCCTGGCCAGGGCCTGCTCGGCCAGGAGCTGGCCGCCGCCGCTCCTCATCGTCTTGATCCGGGAGGCGGCCTCGTAGCGCTCGTACAAGCCGCCGCCGATCCCGCCAATGATCAGGCCGCAGGCGAACACGGCCAGGACGCCAGCCCACATGCGCCATCGGCTCATCGTCACCCTCCCCGCCTCAGGACCACAGCCAGTTCTCCAGGAAGGCCAGCCCCACCGGCTGCTCGATCATCAGCCCGGCCGCCTGGGCGTCCAGGTCCGGGGCGAAGAAGCGGGCGTAGAGGAGGAGCCCCAGGGCCACCAGGGCGCCGGCCCCGGCGAAGCGGAAAAGCAGCCCGGTGAAGGCCGCGGTGTAGCCGTTGACCGCCGACTTGAACCCGGTCCCGGCCTGGCGCCTCATCACCTCCCGCATCAGGTCCCGCTGCCACTGGGGCGACAGCTCCAGCTCGGGCCTGCCCTGGTGGGCCTCGACGAGCCACTGGTCGGTGAAACCTGGCCTTGCCTTGGCTGCCTTCATCTCAATCCCCCCCGGCCGGGACGGCCCGGCTGATGATCCGGCGAAGCTTGCGGCGGGCCCGAAGCGTCCGCACCTTGACGTTGGCCCCGCTCCAGCCCAGGAACTCCGCGGCCTCGGCCACGGAGTAGCCCTCCAGGTGAACCAGGGTCAGGGCCAGGCGGTCCGCGGCCGAAAGATGCCCCAGGGCCCAGTCCAGCAACTCCCAGGCCTCGAAGCGCGCCAGGTCGGCCTCCCCCCGGCCGGCCGCGCCCTCCAGCCGGACCCGCTGCGGCTCGGACAGCGACGCCAGGGGCGCTTCCCGGTTGCGGTAACGCTCCCGCCAGAAATCGTAGCAGGCCCTGACCGCGATGGCGGCCAGCCAGTTAGCGAAGGGCTTGATCGGCCGGTAGTTGGCCAGGGACTCGAAGGCCCGGATGAAGGCCTCCTGAGCCACCTCGGGCGCCTCCTGCCGGGGCACCTTGGCGGCCACTATCCCGGCCACCAGGGGCTTGTACCTCTCCACCAGCACCTCGAAAGCCTGGCCCTCCCCGGCCAGCACCCGGGCGATGGCCTCCTCGTCGGCCGGGCCTTGGTTTGGAATCTGCTTCTCCGCCAAGGCCGCTCCCATCGGGGAACCTCTCGGCAGGGGCCGGAGGGCTTGTTCAGGGGCGGCCGAGCCAGCCGGCCATCGCCCCGGCCCGGGAGGACCCAACAGCCCGCCCCGCCCGCCCGGGCGGCGGCAGCGGGACAGGGGCGCCTAGCCGCTGGCCGGCGCGCTGGCCGGGCTGGTGAACTGCTGATCGATCCAGCCGAACTGGCCCGTGGGCGTCTGGACGTACAGCCAGCCCGGGGCCGCGGCGTGCACCGGGAGGGTGTAGCCCTGCTGGACCACGGCGATGATGTTGTAGTCGTGGCCGGGCCCCTGGCGCACGTTCAGGGCCGGCGCGGTCACGGTCACCTTCGAGACGGCCGCCGGCTGGGCCGGGGCTGGCTCGCTGACCACCACCGGCGCCGGGGCCCTGACCACCATGTACCCGGTCGGGACTCGCCTGTAGTAGGTCCCCTGGCAGTTGTAGTAGGTTTCGCCGGCCACGACTACGGTCGTGTGCCAGGGCGGCAGCAGGGCGACCACCGCTCCGATGAGCGGGGCGACCCACAAGAAGCCCGGCCTGTGCCGGCGGAAGAAGTGGCCGCCGTGGTAGTAATAGTGCCTGCCTCCCACCCTCACCCGGCTGTAGCCGTGGGGCAGCCGGCCGATGACTCCCCTGCCGCGGGGCCCTTTAGCCAGGGCGGGGTCCGGCATCATCCCCAGACCGATCAGGCTGATGAGGGCGAGCAGACCCAGAATCAGGCCGGCTCTGGAAAAGCGGCGGTGCTTGGCCTCTGGCGAAATCATGACCCGCCTTCCCCCCGGCCATGAGGCCGGTCGCTAGGGTTTCGGACGCCACCCCCCTCAGGGCTCTCCAAGCGGCCGAGCCGCGGCCCTCCCTGCCCGGACCCCCTCGGGTCCTCACCTAATAGATCGTATCAGGTCCCTTCCCGGTTACAAACATTCCGGTCGGCCCGCCTGCCCCTGGCCGAGGCCTCTAGCCGCTGGCCGGGGTCTTGAGCGGGCTGGTGAACTGCTGGTCGACCCAGCCGAACTGGCCCGTGGGCGCCTGGATGTAGAGCCATCCCGGCGCGGTGGCGTGCACCGGGAGGGTGGTGCCCTGCTGGACCACGGCGATGATGTTGTAGTCCTGGCCGGGCCCCTCGCGCACGTTCAGGGCCGGCGCGGTCACGGTCACGCTGGAGACGGCCGCCGTCTCGGGCGGGGCCGGCTCGCTGACCACCACCGGAGCCGGCTCCTCGACCACCACGAAGCCGGCCGGGACCCGTCGGTAGTAGACGCCCTGGTAGGTGTAGTAGGTATTGCCGCCGATGACTATGGTGGCGTACAGGGGCGGCAGTATGGCGACCACCGCTCCCCGGGGCGGGGCGACCACCACGAAGCCCGGGCCGCGCTGGCGGAAGAAGTGGCCGCCGTGATAGAAGTAATGATCGCCTTTCACCTTCACCCGGCTGTAACCGTGGGGCAGCCGGTCCAGGACCAC